>Ga0181534_10002675_pt1 | contig 10909 bp, 5 predicted proteins | sample PEATcosm2014_Bin_37_FD_119758 | JGI IMG/M metagenome (GOLD analysis project Ga0181534, IMG submission 119758) | Peatland microbial communities from MTU Mesocosm Facility, Houghton, MI, USA - PEATcosm2014_Bin17_10_metaG | ecosystem: Environmental > Terrestrial > Soil > Wetlands > Peat | place...
AGTCGCGTCACGGACGCGCTCGACACGTACGCAAGCTCGTGGCGTGGCGAGGAGGCGTCGTCGTGCGAGGCCACCCGCGTCGCGCACACCCAGCCGCCCGGCGTCCACGACCAGCGCAGCCTCTGCCTGCTCGCCGACCGCCAGGCCCTCGAATCGGTGTCCGATCTCCTCGCGACTGCCGACCCGACGGTGGAGAGGCAAGCGTTCGCGCTCGTTCAAGCGCTGGCGCCGCCACGGCTCTGCTCCGCGCGGCTCGCGGGGTCGACGTCCCCGCTGCCCAGAGGAGCCGACGCCCGCGCCATGGCGCTCGAGGGTCGCCGTCTCACCGCGCAGGCCGCCATCCTCGAGGTCGCGGGACGGGGAGCCGAGGCGCTCGACGCGCTCGGGCGCGCGCTGTCGCTCGCGGAGGGCGCGCGCGACGCGGCGGGCCAAGCCGAAGCGCTGCGGCAGAGGGCGCGGCAGAAGGTGATCGACGGCAAGGGAGAGGAGGCGACGAAGGAGCTGGTGCAAGCCATCGCCGTCGCCGAGCGCGCTGGCGAAGAGCGCGTCGCCTCCCTCTCCGCCTCGAACCTCGCGTTCCTCATCGGCGAGCGATCGCACGCATTCGACTCCGCCGAGCCCTGGCAGGAGCTCGCGCGCGCGAAGCTCGACCGAATCGGCGACGACCCGATGCTCGCATACAACGTCCTCTTCACGGACGCGGAGCTCGCGTGGCTCGTTCCCGACGGCGCCGCCCGCGCCTTCGAGCTTTGGGGAAAGGTCCTCGAGCAGGCGCGAGCCGTCTACGGCGACGCGACCCAGGCGTGTGTCGCGCTGAACAACCGGGGCGTCGCCGCGTGGATGAACCTCGACGTCGCGAGCGCCGTGCAGGCGATCGGCGACGCGGTCGACTGCGAGCGCCGCGTCAACGGGGAGCACAGCAACCGCCTCGTGTTCAACTACATCAATCAGGCCGAGTACCTCGCCGCCCAGGGCCGGCTGGATGAGGCGCTCGTCGCTGCGCGGCTGGCGACCGAGCTGCGACGGGCCGCCGACCCCGCGGGCGGCGCGGGCAGCCCGCTGCTCGGCCTGACGCGCGGGTCGGAGGCCATGGTCCTCGGCTTGATGGGGCGCTTCGCGGACGCGGAAGAGGCTGCGCGCGACGCGCGACGCTACGCCGAGCGACGCCCCGAAGACGTCCCCTTCGTCCTGTACACGCTCGGCGTCGCGCGAGCGGGGGCGGGTGACCCGCGCGGCGCCCAGGAGGCCTGCGAGGAAGCGGTCGAGAAGCAGGACGCGCTCGAGCGTCCGGCCGCCGGCAAGCCGTACGAGTACGACGCCCTCCGTTGCGCCGGGGAGGCGTACCTCGCCCTGGGCGATGTCCCGTCGGCCCGGGCCCGCCTCGAGCGGAGTGTGACGCTCGTGCGCCGTCCCTTTCCTGGTGACCTCGCGCTGGCACGCTTCGCCCTCGCGCGCGCTCTCCTGGCGGGCCCGACTCCCGAGAGGGCCCGTGGTCTACGCCTCGCCGAGGAAGCGATGACCGAGCTCGAGACCGCGGTGCGAACACGCGCCTCTCTTGCCGCGCGGCTGCGCGAGCTGGAGGCGTTCCGCCGCGATCCGCCCTGAACGCTCACGGCATGACCCGCCCTCGTCCGCGCGGGGACCTTGTTCGCGTGCTCCGCGGCCGATAGCCTCGAACGATACGCTCGCCCTGGAGGACGTCGATGCCGATAGCCACTCGCCCGCGGTTCATGGTCGTGACCGGCTGCCTCGTCTGGATGGGGGCGCTCGCCTCGGCGTGCGGCTCGAGCGGGAGCGCGACCGCGGGCAACACGGACGGTGGGGTGGACGGGAGCCTCGGTCACTCGTCGGGCTCGACCGGGAGTAACTCGGGCTCCACCGCGACCGGCGGGTCGGGATCGAGCGGGACACGCCCCTCGGCCTCGGGCACGTCGTCCAGCATCGTGATCCGTCCCGACGGCGGTCACGGCTCGTCCTCGCAGACGACGTCCGTCACGAGCTCGGCGGCGACGAGCTCGTCGAGCGTCACCGCGAATGATGGTGGCAGCGACGCGGCGAAGCCGTGCAGCGCGCCGGTCGCCGGCATGGACGCGGGCCAGTTTCCGTCGGGGTGTTGCAGCCAGGGCCCGGCAGCCTGCGTCCCGACCGCCGACGTGCCGGCGGGCTTGCAGTCGGACTTTGCGACCTGCTCGGGCGGTCTCTGCGTGCCCGACGAGATCATCGCGGCCGGCTCGAGCTTCCAGGCCACGACGTGCTCCTCGATCGGCAACGCGGCGGGCGTTTGCCTCAGCCTCTGCATCCCAGAGATCGGCAACAGCCCCGACGTCGCCCTCCTGATGCAGGGGACGTGCATCACGGGTGACGTGTGTGTGCCCTGCATCAACCCGCTCACGGGAAAGCCGACCGGTGCTTGCAGCCTCTCGGTCAAGACGTGCGGCGGCGACGCGGGCGCCGACTCCGGCCCGCCCGCCGACGCGGGCGACGGCGGCGGCGGCCCCGTGTGTCCTTACACCGGACCCCCGCTCATCAACCCCGACACGTTCCCGGCGTGCAGCCCCGCGTGCAGCGGGGCGCATTGCGTCCCCGCCGCGCTCGTACCCGCAGCGGACGCGTCGCAGCTCGCGAGCTGTACCGCCTCGGGCGGCGGCGCGGGCTACTGCGCACCGGACACGCTCGTCGAGTCCGGCGGCGAGGGGATCCCTCCGTCGTGCACTTCGATCGCCGGGGCCGAGGGGCGCTGCCTGTCGACCTGCCTGCCGGCAGTCGCGGCGCAGGCGCTCCTTCTTCCGCAGGCTACCTGCGCCTCCGACGAGCTCTGCGTCCCCTGCTACAACCCGACGTCGTCGGATCCGACCACGCCGACCGGCGCCTGCAACCTCGCGTGCGACAAGCCTGCCGACCCACCGACGATCTTGAGCTGTCCGTACACGGGCCCCGAGATCATCAACCCGGACGTGTTCGGGCCCTGCACCCCCGCGTGTGGTGGCGCTCACTGCGTCCCGGCCGCGCTCGTGTCGATGGCGGAGCAATCGCAGCTCGCGACCTGCACCGACGCGACGGGCGGGGCCGGCTTCTGCGCGCCCGACTCGCTCACGGCGTCCGCGGGCGAGAGCGTCCCTGCCTCGTGCGCCTCGGTCGCTGGCGCCGAGGGGCGCTGCCTCTCGGTCTGCCTGCCGGCCGTCGCGGCCGACGCGGAGATCCTGCCGCAGAGCACGTGCGCCGCCGGCGAGCTCTGCGCGCCTTGCTACAATCCGACCGCCACGAATCCGAGCGCACCCACCGGTGCCTGCAGCCTCGCGTGCGACAAGCCCGCCGACCCGCCGACGCTCCTCACGTGCCCCTGGAAGGGTCCGAACGTCATCGACCCGTCCCAGCTTTCGCCGTGCACCCCCGCCTGCGGCGGCGCCCACTGCCTCCCGGCCCAGTTCGTCCCGACGGCCGAGCAATCCGAGCTCTCGGCCTGCACGGACGCGGCGGGGAATGCCGGCTACTGCGCACCCGACCCCATCATCGAGGCCGGCGGCGACTACGTCCCACCTTCGTGCGACCCGTGGCCGGGCAGCGGCGCCGAAGGGCGCTGCCTGTCGGAGTGCTTGCCCTCCGTCGTCGCGCAGCAGGCGACGCTGCAGCAGTCGACGTGCAGCACCGGCCAGCTCTGCGCCCCCTGCTACAACCCGTTCACCGGCGCCGAAACGGCGGCGTGCACCACGTCCTGCGATAGCCCGCAGAACGCCGCGTACGCGTTCCCCACGTGCTGCAACAACGGCGCGGGGGCCCTCGTCGGCACCTGCCTACCGAGCGCGCTCGTCCCCGCGAGCGAGCAGTCCGAGCTCGACTACAGCGGCAACGGCAACTCGTCCCCTTGCCCACAAGGGGGGCCCAACTACCTCTGCGTGCCGGACGAGTACCTCCCGGCTCCTTACAACTCGCTGCCGATCCAGTTCTGTCAGGCGACCTTCCTCGACAGCTGCGGCGTCTGCGTGAGCCAGTGCGTGAACTTCGAAGGGGAAGACGTGCTCGGGTCGAGCGACTGCCCGCCGAACGACAAGGCAGTTCCGTGCGGCGTCGCGGACTACTTCGCCACTCCACCGCCCGGCTGTTACGGCGCGGGCGGGTTCTGCAACTCCGGCTCGGCATGCGGAAACTCGTGCAGCGGCCCCCAGGATTGCGCCGAACCCTGCCCCAACTGCGACGTCGCGAACGGCAGCATCTGCGACAACGTCGGCGTGGCGCCGGAGGACGGCGGGACTGGAACCACGTCGAGCACGCCGACGACCACGTCGACGACGACCACGTCGACGACGACCACGTCGACGACCGGCGTGACCACCTCGACGACGCAAACGACGACATCGACCTCCCAATCGTCGACGTCGACCTCGCCGTAGACGGCCGACTCTCACGTGCCCGAAGGCGTTCAGGCCTTCGACCTGCTCCGCTCAGGTTGACTCCGGACACCGGACCTTTGCGGTCCCGGCACGTTCATGTCACACAAGGGTCTCGCGAGGCTCGCTCAGATGGAACTCGTCCTTCATGCTCGCGCCTGGCTGACCGCGCTCCTCGCGGTGCCACTCCTGGGCGGCGGGTGCACGAGCGGGCCGAGCAACGTCACGGGCTCTCCCGATTCGGCGGTGACAGCGGAGGACGCGGCAGGTCATGCCGGGAGGCCCGATGGACGGACCGACGCCGCGCTCCGTGGGAGGCTGGACGTGCAGAGCTCGGTCGACGCACATCTCCGTCGGGATGCACGGGCCAGGCAGGATGCGTCACCGGACACTGGCCGCGACTCGGCACGCGCCGGCGATTCGGCGCCCCCAGGCGAAGCGGGCGCGAGCACCTGCACGTCACCGGACGGTGACGCAGGCTGCTACGCGATCACCTGCACGGCGACGCACCAGTCTCTCCAGGCTAACCGGGACCGCCTGATCGCCGACCTGGCGACGCGGAAGTGCACCGAATCGTGCACTCTCTGGGCGGCTCTGAACCAGTCCGAGCGTTACATCTTCTTGATGAACACGGCCTACCTGGCGGCGACGGCGAGTTTGCTCCGTCCGCCGCCGACGACCAGCCAGGAGACGGCGCTGGACCACGCGGTGGCGCTCTACTCCATCAACGGGGCGAAGGCGGGCCAGGGGGTCATCTACAACGGCCTCGGCGGCAACGACTACAACCGGATCTACCTCGGCTTCGACGCCCTCGCGACGTGCGTGATGCGCAACTACACGGAGGCCAACCCGACGCACGAGCAGGGCTACAACACGTGGGTCAAGTCCGACGACCTCGCGGGGCCCCACGCGCCGTTCACCGAGCGCGAGATGATCGCCTGGTTCAAGGCGGCGCTCGACCCGCAGACGCAGGGACCGCAGTTCCACCACTGGGCGCAGAGCTCCGACTTCACCCAGAGCGGGCTCGACATGCGCTTGGGCGTCTGTGGCGTGACGGACCCGAGCATCACGGAGCTCACGATCGCGTTCGACACCATCCACGACTCCGACCCGCTCGGGCACTATGGAGCCGATGGCATGTCGATGGGGGGGCTCGGCTGGCAGATCGTCGACCAGTTCCTGGGCGCGGGATTCGCCGACTGGAGCTACATGCCGACCACCTGTCCGACGACTCCGCCCGTGAATACGTCGGTGACCGGCGGCGGCACGTTCGCCGGGATGGGCCCGAGCCTCGGGAGCGGGACCGCATGCGTCCCTGCGCCGCTTGGAACGTGCCACTGACCTACTGACGCGACTTCTTGTGGCGGTGATGATGCCCGTGGGGAGCGGGCGGATCGGGGCTTGGCGGTGTCGTGCCACCATCGCCGGCCCACGACGGCGGCGGCGAGGGCGGCGCCGGAGGGGAAGGCGGCGGGTCGGTCAGCGCCGACTGCGGAACCCATCCCATCAGATGCCGAGTACCAGGCTTGGGCTCGTCGAAGCAGACGAGGTCGTCGGTCCCGTGGGTGGCGAGCTTCACGACGTCGGTGCCCGCGGCGAGCGTCGCGACGACATCGCCCGCGCCGGGCGCGGTACGCACGCGCGTCTTGTCCTGGGCCACCGTGGCGCTCGGACCGAAGGGCTCCTCGTCCGCGAAGCGCGCGATGTCGCCGGCGTTGGCCGCCCACGGCTGGACCGCCGAGGTCGCTGCGGGGGGGGTGGCGTTCGGATCCTCGGGCGGCGGCGCGGGGTCGTTGTGCTTCGAAGCGCAAGAGACCGACCAAAAGGCCAGCGCGGCCAGGACGAGCGGGCTACCGAGTCGCACGCAACGACGGTCACACGCATGAGCCCAGCGCGTCAAGCGACGCCGCCCATCGGTGGCGTCAGCGGCATCAGGAGAGGGCGCGCTTCAGCGCCGAGTCGAGCTGCTCTCCGACCTCGGCGAGGGAAGCGCGCGCTCGCTCGAACTCGGCCGAGAGGCCACGAAGGGCCGCAGACCGGGCCTCGGCGAGCGCCTCGGCGGCTCTCGTCTGCTCGTTCGCCCGCGCGAGCTCGGAGGCACGCCGCTCCGCGTCCAGCGACAGCTGCTTCATCTCGGCGCCGAGCGCGACGCGGCTGGCGGCCCACGAGGCCTCCCGCTCCGTGAGATCTGCGGCGTGGGCCGAGAGCACGCCGGCCAGGTCGTTCGCGTGCGCCTGCTTCACGCGTTCGAGCTCCTCGGCGTGCCGCGCTACGAGCGCCTCGTACGCCGTGACGCGCTGCCGTTCGACGAACTCGAGCTCCAGCCTGTGCTGACGTTGCGCCTCTTCGCGCTCGGCTGCGTGGGCCGCACGATCGCTGGCCTCTCGCGCCGCCATCGCCTCCCGCGCCGCGGCGGCGGCCGCCGCCTCGCCCGCGATGCGCTCTTGATCGCGGCGGACGAGCTCCCGCGCGTGCTCCTCCGCGAGCTTGTGCAGCTCGCCGCGATGCTCGGCGGCAACGCCCGCCATTCGCTGCTCGTGCGCCCGCTCGGCCTCCGCGAAGCGCCGCTCCGCGTCTTGCTCGCGGCGGCCGGACTCGCCGCGCAGCGCCTCGAGGGCCGCCTGGTGCGCCTGGTGCTGGGCCGCGAGCGCTCGCTCGTGCGCGTCGTCCGCGAGCACCGCCTTCACCCGACGCGTTACCGCGGCCTCCGCGAGCTCGGCGACGCGGCGCGCGTCGACCTCCGCGAGGTGCGCCGTGTGTGCGGTCTCGAGCCGCGACAGCTCCTCGCGGTGGGCTTCGAGAGCCGCCCGGCGCTGCTCGTCCCACGCCCGGCCCTCCGCTGCGAGCTCCTCCCGGTGCAAAGCGACCTGCTCCGCGAGCGCCGCGGCTTGTCGTTCGGCAGCCTTCCGGAGCTCGTCTCGGTGGCCTTCCAGCAGCGCTTCGCGTGCCTTCTGAGCCTCCGCGAGCGCTTCCACCCCGGCGCGCTTGGCGGCCTCCACGTCCGCGAGCAGCACTTCGCGGGCCGCGGCGACCGCACGATCCTGTGCCTCCGCTGCCCCGTCGAGCGCACGACGTGCCGCATCCGCGGCCACCGACAGCTCGGCCGCGTGCGCCTCCTTCAAGGAACGCAGCTGCTCCCGGGCCTTCGCCTCCAGCGCTCGCAACGCCTCGTCGTGCCGCTCGCCGAGGCTCCGCAGGTCTTCGCGGTGAGCGGCCGCGGCTGCCTCCGCCGCGACGTGCGCAGCATCGACCTCGCGCGAGCGTGCCTCGCGCAGCTCGCGGAGCTCGTCCTGGTGCGCCAGCTCACGCCGTTCGAGCTCGGCGGCGTGCAGTCGCTGCGCTTCGCGGAGCACGCTGGCGCCCGCCTCGTCGACCCTTCGCGCGCGAGCTTCCGCTTCGTCGGAGGCAGCCATCCGGGCGGCCTCGACCTGCTCGCGCCAACGCGCGTGCTCCTGACGGAGCCGACCAAGCTCCTCCTGGTGCTCACGGGCGGCGCTCTCGAGGGCGCTCTCCCGACGGCGGTCGGCATCCGCCGCCTCCACTCGCGCCGCCGCGAGCTCCTTCGCCGCGGCTTCGAGCGCCCGGGCATGGTCCCCGGCTTGGCGCGCCAGGGCGGCCGCGTGGCCGTCGGTCGCGAGCGCCCCCGCGCGCTCACGAGCCTCGTCCGCGCGCGCGACGGCGGCGTTCGCGTCGGCGAGCGCGAGCGCCTGCAGGCTCTCGAGGCGGCGAAGCTCGCGCTGGTGCTCTTCGAGCGCGGCGGCGTGCTCCTTCTCGCGAGCCTCCGCGAGCGCGGCGAGCTCTCGCGCGTGCGTCTCCTCGAGGACCCGTCGATCGTGCGCCCAGTTCTCCTCCGCCGCCCGGAGCGCCGCCTCCGCGTCGAGCTTGACGCGAGTGAGCGACGCGTTCAGCTCGGCGAGATCTTCCGCGTGCCTCTCGGCGTGCCTCCGGACGTCTTCCTCGTGACTGGCGCGCGTCTCCTCGGCCTGACGGCGCCGAGCCTCGTCCGCGGCAGCCAGGGCTTTCGTGTGGGCCGCCTCGAGCGCCGCGCGGGCCTCGCGATCGGCCGTGATGGTGGCCTGAAGCTTCTCGGAGTGGGCGGTCGCCTTGGTGATCCGCCCCCGGAAGTCCTCGGCCCGCTTGACCGCGAGCTCCTTGTCCGACTTCGCGGCCGCCAACTGGCCCGCGAGGTCCGTCTTCGCGCGCTCGGCGTCACGCAGCTTGTTGACGAGCTCATCCGCCTTCCGCCTGTTCGCGACGGCGTCCTCACGCAGCTTCGCGATCTCGAGGTCCTTGCGCGCGAGCTGATCACGGACGCCGGCGTCACGACCTGCGTCGCCGAGCGCGGGCGGGCGCATCGAGGCCGGCCCGACCGGACCGGGGAACGTGGAGGCGGGCCGCGGGGGCGCCACCGAGCGCGCGTCCACCGGCACCAGAGTGCGCGATTGGGGCGGCGCGGGTGTTTGCTCCGGCGTCGGCTCGGGCGTCGTATGCGACGCGGCCTCGGACGGCTCTGACACCTCCGGCACCTGCCCCGGCTGCGCCGCGGGCTGGACGGGCTCGCGACCCGTGGCCGGCGCGTCCTCGACGAGGATGTCATCGTCGGCGAGGTCGGTGACGATCGACACGGGCCCACCCATGATCGACGCAGTCTAGTGCACCGCCGGTCCGTTGGCATCAGGCGTCGGGGTCACCGCTTCAGGACGTCGGCGATGCGCGCCTTCAGCTCCGGCGTGACCCAGCTCGGGAGCACGTCCTCCTTGAACCTCCGCTCCTCGTCGGCGCTCGTGTCGAGCACGCCCGCCCGGAGCGCGGCCTTCGCCGCCCGGTACGCGGCGCGCGGCGCAGCCTCCACCGCGGTGGCATACGCCCGCGCCGCCCCCTCGTCGGCGACGATCTCGTCGACCAGCCCCAGCCGCAGCGCAGCTTCCGGCCCGTGCAGCCCCCCCTCGAGGACCACCCGGTCGATCGTGTGCGCAGGGAGCCGATGACGCACGAGCCGCCACGTGCGCGGGGGGAACCGGAGCCCGAGCGGCACCTCGTTGAGGCCGATGCGCACCCGAGGGTCGGCCGTGAGGAGCCGATGGTCGCACGCCAGCGCGACGACGCACCCGCCCGCGATGGCGTGACCGTTCACCCACGCGATCGTCGGCCCGGGGTATTCGAAGAGGGCCGTCACCATCCGTTCGAGCGTCTCGAGGAACCGCGTCATGCCCGCGGCGTCGAGGGACACCACCTCCTTGAGGTTCAAGCCTGCGGAGAAGACGTCGCCGTCCCCCGTCAGCAGCACGGGTTCGCCGCCCGCCTCGGCGAGCTTACCGGTCAGCCAGCTCATCAGCTCGGTCGAGAGCGCGTTCTTCCCGCGCGCTCGAAGCGTCAAGGTGATCATCGCGTCCCCCTACTTCCTGTTCATGCCGGCGCCGCCGAACATCGCGCGCGCGCTCGGCTCTTGCAGCTGTCGCTTCACGATGCACAGGTGGATGTCCTCGAGCGTCCCCGCGAGCACACGCGGCGCACCGTCGATCGCCGCGACACGCGAGGGGCTGAAGAATGCCTCGACATCCTTCGCGTGCGCCTCGTCGCAGAACACCTGACCCATCTGGATCAGCTGCGTCTGCCCGTGGTGCTTCGGCACGGCCGCGAGGAGCCTGTCGAAGTTGTCCTTCACCCATTGCCAGGTCGCCTCGCGCGTCTCGTGCTTCTCGAGGAGCGACCAGACGCCCCACGTGACCTCCGTCGGTCTCAGCGACGGGTCGAACGTCAGGTCGCGGATGAGCGGGACGAGCTCTGGGCTCTTCTGGGCGACCAGCACGCCGAGGAGCTGGCCACGACGTTCGGGGTCTTCGGTCCTGGCGAGCTCGGCGCGAACGGCGTCCCACAGCTTGCGGTCGGCGTCCTCGCCGACGACCCCGAGCGCGACGCCCGTGAGGTTCGGGTCGACCGCGGCAGGGTTCACATGCACTGCTCCGTCCTTGCCGTAGCCGAGGAACGCGAGGCCTCGCCTCTTGGCCTCCGCGCGCACCGCCGGGTCCCTGCCCGTGAACGCGAGGAAGCTCAGGACGGACGACCGGAGCTGGATGCGGTCGGCGTCGTCGGCCTTGCCGACCTGCCAGCCGAGCTTTTGCCCCTCGGCGCGGAACAGGTTGCGCCCGTACGCCTCGACCGAGCCGCGCAGCGGCGTCTCGTAGAGCCAGTCTCGCGCGGCGCCGATCATGCCCATCGGCTCGCCGGCGACGCTGGGGTGCGGGTCGGTCGCGAGCACGTCGGCGGCGAGGATGATGTCCTTCATCGGCAGCGAGTTCCGGTTGAAGGCCGCGCGCAGGCTGTTGCCGTAGGCGACCTTCTCGCGCGCGGAGAGCGCCGAGAACCCGGCCTTGCGGAGCTTCGCGAGGTCGGCGGGGGCGAGCGAGAACCGGAAGTATCCGCCGGCGTCCCAGTTCGGGAGCAGCCAGTCCGGGCACGTCGCGCCGAGCGGGAGATCACCTTCGTGGTCCGTGAGGAGCATGCACGAGTCGGTCGCGAGCTTG
>Ga0181534_10002676_pt1 | contig 10904 bp, 11 predicted proteins | sample PEATcosm2014_Bin_37_FD_119758 | JGI IMG/M metagenome (GOLD analysis project Ga0181534, IMG submission 119758) | Peatland microbial communities from MTU Mesocosm Facility, Houghton, MI, USA - PEATcosm2014_Bin17_10_metaG | ecosystem: Environmental > Terrestrial > Soil > Wetlands > Peat | place...
CGCTGGCGCGCGGCGCGACCAGCGTTTCGGCGCCGGCCTTCAGCCCCACGAACTCGCAGGGCCAACCCATATCCAACTCCACGCCGCTGTTGACGGTCAACGTAAAATAGAGTATGCGACGCAAGCATCAGAGAGGACTGACTCTGGTAGAACTGGTGGTGGCTTTCTCGATCATGCTGATCCTGACCACCATGGCGGTGCCCCTGGCCCGTTCCCGGGTGCGCATCGAGCGCGAGAAGGAACTGCGCTGGGCGGAGCGCGAAATCCGCGCGGCCATCGACAAATACAAGGACTACGCCGATGCCGGCTATCTGGGCCAGCAAAAGATGGATTCCGACAATTACCCGGATAAGCTGGAGACGCTGGTGGAAGGCGTCAAGCTGCAAGGCCAGGTGGATAAGAAGATCCGATTTCTGAGACGCATCCCCAAGGACCCCTTCACCAACTCCACCGACTGGGGCATGCGCAGCACCAAGGATGACCCGACCTCCAACAGTTGGGGCGGGCAGAACGTCTTCGATATTTATACCAAGACCACGGAGAAGTCGCCGGATGGAACCAATTATTCCGACTGGTAGAGGACGCGTCCAGCGCCGCCGCGAGTTCGGCTTCACCATGGTGGAGCTGATGATCGTCATGGCGATCATCGTGATCCTGGTGTCTCTGGCGATTCCGCAGTATCAAAAAGCGATCATCCGGTCGAAGGAAAGCGTGCTCAAGAACAACCTGTTCACCTTGCGGCAGGTGATCGACGAGTACACCTACGACAAGAAGAAGGCGCCCCAGTCACTGCAGGATCTGGTAGCCGGCGGGTACCTGCGCGACGTTCCCCTCGATCCCATGACCGGCTCGAACGACACCTGGCACACCATTCAGGAAGATGCACTGTCGAGCGTCGATCAGACCGAGCCGGGCATCTTCGACGTGAAGAGCGGGTCGGATAAAACGGGTCTGGACGGCACTCCGTACGCCGACTGGTAGGTCAATGTGAGGCAGGACTCCAGTCCTGCGGGCCGACGTCCACGTCGGCCTGATGGTGCCCGGATGAAGAGCGGGTCCTGGAGGACCCGCGCCGGCCTGGAGGCCTGCCCCACGATTTGTGCAGAATCGAGTCCGCTTGGAAAACCATGTAGCATTGGGCAGAATTGCGAAAGGGTCGTCCCGACGAGTCTGCGCGACGCTGGTTATTAGCGCCTGCCGCCAGACCGGAGCTGCGCTGAAGGCCGCGGGAGACGGCGCGCGGAGTTCCCGCAGCGTTAGATCCGAGCCGGAATGCCAGGCCCGGCGTACTCGCCACCGGGCGGCCATCCGCGCCATGGATCGCTACCCCGGCCAGGTGCTCGTGGTTCTGAAACTGGCCGACCAATGCCTGCAAGTTCGCTTGGAGAGCCGTCTTGAAGCACTTGTTCGGCGGCCCGCTCCTGGCTCTCGGCCAAGACCAACGCCTGCCGCTGGACCTCGGCTCGCATGGCATGCATCTCCGCGCCAGCCTGGTAAAAGGCGAACGCCATGGAGGCCACGGCCACCCGCCAAACAGGGAGAACATCAACTGCCGGCTTAAGTGCATTTTCTCCCCTCCAGCGGATTTCGTAGGGACCGGAGCAGAAGACGGGGATGGTCCGTAACGGCTTCCTCAGAGCACGGTTGATGCCAGCCGTTCGCAGGTGTGCACTACTCGCAGCGCAGCGATTCGTTCGGATCGATGTGCGTCGCCCGGCGCGCGGGCAGATAGTTGGCGGCCAATGCCACCGCCGCCAGGAAAAGCGCTCCCGCGCCGAACACCAGCGGATCGCTGGCGCTCACGTGCACCAGCAGACCGGCGGCCAGCCGCGCGACCGCCAGAGTGCCTGCCACGCCGATCGCCACGCCCGCGAGCGTCAGGCGCATGCCCCGCCACATCACCGCCGCCAGCACGTCCGCGGGCCGCGCACCCAGGGCCATGCGAATGCCGATTTGCCGCGTGCGTTGCGCCACCGAGTAGGCCATCACGCTGTAGATCCCGGTGGCGGCCAGCACCAGCGCGATCACCCCCAGCACCGCCAGCATAACCGCCGCCATTTTCTCCCCGTAGAGCGAAGCGCCGATGAATTCCGTCAGAGGCATGGTGTCGAACATGCCGACGCCCGGGTCGATAGCGCTCGCCGCGCCGCGCATCGCTGCCACAGCCTGCCCGGGCTCGCCCACGGTGCGCGCGTATAGGGCCACCACCGCGCTGGCATTGGCTTGCCGGAACGGAGCGTAGAAGTATGGCGTGGCTGGCTCATTCGGCTTCAGGTATTTGCTGTCGCGCGCGACGCCCGCGATCCTATACCACCGGCCCCATCCATGGACGCGGTGGCCGATGGCGCTACGGCCGCCGAAAAAGCGCCGCGCGAACGTCTGGTTGACGATCACCACCGGCGGGGCGTTTTCGTCGTCGTGCGCGGTGAAGTCGCGGCCCTCCACCACCGGAATCCGCATCAGATCCAGGTAGCCTGGCGCCACCACGTTCCGGATGATCTTCATGTTTTCGTTCAAGGCCGGCACGTAGCCTTCCACTTGCAGGGTCTCCCACGGGTTGCCGGTGAACCACAGCGGCACCACGTCGGCAAACGAGGCACTGACGATGCCGGGCTGGGAGGCGAGCCGGTCGCGCACCCTTTCGCAGAATCGCGTCCGGTCCGGCCCGCTGTAGCCCGCCGCCGGCAGGTCCAGATAGGAAACCAACACGTGCCGGGGATCGAAGCCGGGGTTGATCTGGCTGGCGGTCCGAAAGCTCTTGGTGAACAATCCGGCGCTAATCAGCGTTACCAGCGCCAGGGCCACTTCCGCCACCACCAATGCGCCGCGCGTGCGCTCGGAGCGCGCGCTTTGCCCGCCGCCGCGGCCGCTCTCCTTCAACGCTTCATTCAGGCCGGCGCGCGCGCTGTGGAGCGCCGGCGCGATGCCCGTGATCAGGCAGGCCCCCACCGAGAGAAACACTCCGAACAAGAGAATCTCGCCGTTCACCGGGAGCGCCAGGAAAATCGGCAGGCTGGCGCCGCGCGGCGCCAGATAGGCCAGCGACTCGCCCATCCACATCGCCAGCGGGGCGCCCGCCAGCGCGCCCATCGCCGCCAAAACCAGGCTCTCGCTGAGCAGTTGCCGCGCCAGGCGCGCCCGGCCCGCGCCCAGGGCCATGCGCACGCTGAACTCCCGCCGCCGCGTGATCGACCGCGCCAGCAGCAGGCTGGCCACGTTTGCGCACACAATCAGGAAGACCAAACCGCCCACCGCCATCAGAATGCTCAGCGGACCCGCCACCATCCTCTGCCCGCCGAAATGCGCCGCGCGGATCGGCAGCAGTGTGGCCCCGATGCCGGCGTCTCCGGGGTCGAACCGGGCCAACTGGCTGGCGGCGGCCGCGCACTCCGCGCGGGCCTGCGCCAAAGCCACGCCGGGCTTCAGCCGCGCGATGCCCAGGAAGGTGCGCGTCTGCCGGTCCTGCAGCGCTTGTTGCGGCAGAATGTTCAGCCGCGCTCCCATGGTCAGCGGCAGCCAGACGGCAAATGTCAGTCCCGGCATGCTGCCGCGGAATTCAGCGGGGGCTACGCCAATCACCGTCAGCCGCTGGCGGTTCAGCACAATGGTGGTCCCGAGGATGCCGGGATCGCGGCCGAAGCGGCTGTTCCAAAGCGCCTCACCGATCACCGCCACCGGGCAGGAGTCAGGCTGGTCGCCGCACTCTTGCTGCGAGAACATCCTGCCCGCCACCGGCTTGACGCCGAGCACGGAGAAATAGTTGGCGGATACCATTTCGCCCCAGATGCGGCCGGCGCGCTCGCTCTCTCCGATATTCAGCGTGGCCGTTGGGATGGCCGCGGCGAAGCCCGACAGCAGCTTCAGGCGATCGCGGTAGTCGCGGAAGTCGGGCCAGGACAAGGGGAGCGGGCCGCCATCCGGGGCGACACTCTCGAAGGCCGCCAGTTGCCCGGCGTTCGAGACGCCCGCGATGGGCCGCAGCATCATCATGTCGATCCAACTGAAGACGGTGGTATTGATGGCGATGCCGATGGCGAGGGTAAACACGGCTAGCGCCGTGAAGCCAGGGCTCCGCAATGCGATGTGGACGCCGTAGCGAAGATCGCGCAGCAGAGTGGACACGATGCTGTAGGCCATAGCAATCGACGCGCCACTGCGCGCATCGCCTATATTCCGCAACGCTGCCTGTAGCGGGGCGCCAGACTGTTCGGATGCGGGATTTGGCGCGCGATAGCGGAAATATTATTGCCGGATCCTATCAAACACCGCAACATATCCACGCGATGTGGGTTTTGGCTTTCAGCGAGGGTCGTCGCGCAGTCGCAGAACGGCAGGCGGATCCAAGTGAAATCCCAGCCGATGGAGCGCGCCGTGCGATACTCGGAGGCGGTACGCTCCACTCGGGGAGTGGCTCGGGACCCGGCCAGCGACAGTCCCAGAGTGTCACGCAACGCCCCATCTCCGCTTTGCCTCTTACGGCGCAGCGGCCAATGACCGCATTGTAAATGGCGCCCCGCGGATACCGCCGTCCGCTGACTCCTTAAAATACTCCGTTGCATCGAGCGCGATGACCTTGAGCCGGACGCGCACGCAGCCCAAAAAGCTCACCGAAACGGGGAGGGGGTATTGTCAGAGGCCGACATCTTCCGGCGCGGCTTGCCCATCTATAGTCCCCGAGTCGCACACGACGCCGTGTCGACTTCGCTCATGTCCGAAAAGGCCCTAATCACGCGGTCAATTTCGGTGTGGTGAACGGTGGCGAGATCGTCGGTCATGATCACCGAGTCCGTCAGTAGCCCCGGCCTATTCGCGCACCCACCGGCGACGCGCACCACGACACGGCTCGCGTGTCCTGCACGAGCCATGTTACTGGTGACCATAGCTACGATAGTCTGGGGCAACCCTGAGTCGAGTTGATCTGCTTGGACAACCAGCGCAGGTCGCAGTTTCGACGTCCGCAGGTTCGAGTCCGGGAAGAGCACTAACACGATATCACCTCGGCGGCAGGTCATCGTACGCAGCCATTTCCGGGCGATCCCAATCCTCAGCAAACGAAACCAAGCGCTGGCGCAGATCGGCCGCCTGCGACTCATCGATTCCTCGCTGACGTAGATCCACCGGGCTGGCGGGTCGAACCCACGTCACGATAACGCGCGAGCCTTCGGCCTCGGCCAGGGGCTCCAATAGCTCTACCCTCCCGTTGCGGTAGACGCCTTCGACCGACTTCACCATGCACCCATGATGCCGCAAACGCGACCAACCACGCACCCGGGTAGCGTGGGAGAACCTGTGGTACGCCTACTGCCTCTGGTTCGCCTTCTAGTTAATTTCTGCCGCGTTCACCAGACTTTGCGCGTGACTCGGGCGATGGAAGCAGGCGTCTGCAGCCGCGTGTGGGATGTAGAAGAACTCCTGGAAGCAGCATAAGGAAAACTGTTATGGCCAAGCAAAAACCACCAGAAGATATAAAAGCCTTTTTTGTCGAAATGGGCGCACGTGGCGGACGCATCGGCGGAAAGCGCCGTCTTGAAGCTATCACGCCTGAGCGCCGAAGGGAGATCGCGCGGAAAGCTGGCGCAGCCCGGCGGGCGAAAGTACGCACACAAGCCGAGCACTAAAGTCCATTAATTGACTCGCCAAAATTTTTGGTTTGGATTTCGGTGATCGTGTGCGACAATACCAGAAGTGGGGGACTGCTGTAAAGGTAGCACCCGGAGATTGACCTCCGCATCGACCCCCTCCACCTCTGGCTTTCAGTTCCCGAGGACTTAAGGGTTGCAGCCCTTGAAGTTTAACCTCGGTTGGAGGCAGACCATGCGGCTCGTAATCGTTATGGTCATCAAGATGGAAGATGGTTTAGCCATCGTCATCTGGATATAGCTCCGTACGCTTCCAGCAATGAAATGCAAACATCCGCAAACAACTACGAACATCCTGGAAACATCCGTAGAAGATCGATCAACATCCGCGAAACATCCGTAATCAACTGCGTATCTTGCTAACCATCCGCCAACTCCCGCACAACGCCGGGAGATGGACTGTACAACATCGGCGTTGTTGTCAATAGCGGCCCGAATTCGTATCCTCTAACAAACGGAGCACTACCCGCAGCCGCCGTTGTGATACATTCTCAGCCAGTGCCCTCCCACAACCGCTCGCTGGCCGTGCTGTTCGCCGTCAACATCCTAAACTTCTACGACCGCCAGGTGCTGGGCGCGCTGCTGGAGCCGATCCGCAAGGAATTCCACCTTTCCGATACGCAATTGGGCGCTCTGGGAACTCTGCCCATCGTGCTCTATGCCTTGGCCGGGCTGCCGCTCGGACGGCTGGCCGATTCCGCCAGCCGCAAGAAACTCCTGGCGGCGGGCGTAGCCGTTTGGGCATCGCTCACCGGCCTGGGCGGCTTGGTGCAGAGCTATCTGATGCTGATGGTGTCGCGCCTCGGCGTATACGTGGGCGAGGCCACCTGCGCGCCGGCCGCCACCAGTTGGATCGGCGACTTGTTTCCCGCCGAGCGGCGCTCGCGGGCGCTGGCCATCTTCATGCTGGGCGTGCCCATTGGCGGCGCGCTCAGCTACGCCATCAGCGGACCCGCGGCGCAAGCCTGGGGCTGGCGGACGGCCTTGGCGCTGGCGGCGCTGCCCGCGCTGCTGCTCATCCCGGCGCTGCTGACGCTCCACGAACCGGCCCGCGGGGCCAGCGAGGCGCGGCGCCCAGCCCCGCCCAAAGCCCCGCCCATCTGGTCCATCCTACGCATCCCGACCATCTGGTGGATCATCGCTTCCGGGGCGCTGGTGAACTTCAATCTTTACGCGCTGGCGACTTTTTTCCCCGCGTTCCTCACTCGCTATCACGGCCTTTCGGTGGGCCAGGCCGGCTTATGGGCAGGTATCGGCTACGCCGCGGCGGGTATCGCCGGCGGATCCATCGCGGGCGCCTGGGGCGACCGTGTGATCCACAAGCGGAAGGACGGCCGCATGCTCTCCGCCGCCGCCGCCGCGTTGCTGGCAGCGCCGCTCGCGCTCATCGGGATCCGCCAGCCCGCGGGCGCCGCCGCCGCCTCCATCGCCCTGATCATGATTGCGTACGGCTTTCTGAATATGTATTACGGACTGGTGTACGCGGCCATTCACGACATCGTGGCGCCCGCCGTGCGCGCCACCACCATGGCGGTATATTTCCTGGCCATGTATTTGTGCGGCGCATCCTTCGGCCCGCTGCTTACGGGAAGGCTCAGCGATTACTTGGCCCGGGCCGCCGCGCGCGCCGCCGGCTCGGAGGTGGTCGGTGAAGCGTCCCGCGCCATCGGACTGCACCAGGCCATGTATGTAATCCCGGTTCTCTCGGCCGCCCTGGCGCTGGTGCTGTACGCGGGGTCGCGCACCATAGCGGCGGACATGGCCCGCCGCGATGAACCCGGCCCGCTCGCCGTAGTACAATCCGCCAGATGAAGCTGCTCGTCTTTTCCGACATACACGGCGATCTCGGCGCGCTGGCCCGGCTGATGGATATCGAAGCGGATTACTACGTTGCCGCCGGCGACCTGGTGAACTTCGGGCGCGGCCTGGATCGCTGCGGCGAGATCCTGGCCCGCCGCGCGGACCGCGTCTACGTGCTGCCGGGCAACCACGAAACGGCGGCGCAGATCGCCGGCCTCTGCCGCGACTTCGGCCTGCACGGCTTCCACGAGCGGCACGCGCAGTGGGGCCGCTATCAAGTGGCCGGTCTGGGCTATTCCAACCCGACGCCGTTCAACACCCCCGGCGAATACAGCGAAGCGGAGCTGGCGTCGAAGCTCGAAGCGTTCGCGGGCCTCGCGCCGCTGCTGCTCATCTGCCATTGCCCGCCGCGCGACACGCCGCTCGACCGGGTCCGCCCCGGTTTGCATGCGGGTTCCACGGCAGTGCGCGATTTTCTGCTGCGGGAACAGCCGGAGCTTTTCTTCTGCGGGCACATCCACGAAGCTGCCGGAGTGCGCGCCACAATCGGTAAGACTCAAGCGATGAATGTGGGCAAGCTAGGCTGGCAGTTGGATCTGGACTGAGTTCAGCCATCCACCCGGCTGGCCCAGGCCAGGTGTTTCACTCCGCATAGAAGCGAGGCCGGAGCTCAGAGTCCGGGATGAACCGAAGCGCCAACGCGCGACGCAGCTTGATGTGACTGCCTCTTTGGGAGAACCGGCGAAAGTCAAATGCGGCAAAGATACGGATCAGATCTCCGCCAGAGGGTTCGCAGTCTTGGCATCAGGCGACGGCTGGCAGTTCCATCGTTGCCAGGATGGTCGGGTTTTCAGCCAGCCCCAACTCCTGCAGATTCTCCCCTTCGAGGTGGAGTGCTATGGCTTCCTGAATGTTCGCCGTCAGCTCTTCCAGAGTCGGGGCTTGGGTTACGACGGGCAGGTCCAGACACTCGGCGACGTATTGCCGCTCGCCCCGAAAAATCCGAACCTGGATCGTGCGTTTCATAGTCTCGCCCCCCCTGACGACTGTAGCACGCGACGGAGTGCCCATCCCGATCAATCCAAAAAGAAGTCGCCCCGCAGCGGCTTATCGGGCGACACCGCATAGTGGCTGAAATCGGTCACCCCGGCGCCCGCCAGCACAACTTCGTCGATGAAGAAATTGCCGGTGGTCGTGCGGCTGTCCCGGGTCAAAATCTGCCACGCCGCATCGCCCATGATGTCGGGCGTGCGGCCGCGTTCCGGCTCCGCGCCCGGAATGATCTGCAGTGCCGCCGTGGCGATAATCGTGCGCGGCCACAACGCGTTTACCGCGATGCCCTGCCGCTTGAATTCCTCGGCCATCCCCAGCACGCACATGCTCATCCCGTACTTCGCCATGGTGTAAGCCACGCACGGCGCGAACCACTTGGCGCTCATATTCAGCGGCGGGGACAGCGTCAGGATGTGCGGGTTGGCCGCTTTCGCCAGATGCGGAAGGCAGGCTTGCGAACAAACGAACGTGCCGCGCAGGTTCACCCCCATCATCAGATCGAAGCGCTTCATGGGCGTCTGGAGCGTGCCCGAAAGGCTGATGGCGCTCGCGTTATTGACCAATATATCGATTCCGCCGAAACGGCGCACCGCCTGTTCCACGGCGCTGTGCACCTGGTCCTCGAAGCGGATATCCACCACCAGCGGCAAAGCGTGGCCGCCCGCCGCTTCGATCTCCGCCGCCGCCGTGTGGATGGTGCCCGGCAGCCTGGGATGCGGCGTATCGGTCTTGGCCGCGATGACGATGTTAGCGCCGTCCCGCGCGGCGCGCAGCGCGATTGCCAAGCCGATTCCGCGGCTTGCGCCGGAGATGAAGAGGGTCTTGCCAGCCAGTGTGGGCATGCCGGATCATTATATCCGAGCGCGCCAGACACAATTCGGCGCGCAGGCGGCTAAGGCGCGACCCGGAAACCAGCGTTGCTGACGAGCGTGCCGCTAGGTGTTGTCACCTCGACCTTGCCGGTGGTGGCGCCGGCGGGCACGGTGGTCGAGATCGCGCTGCCAGCATGGTTGACGGTGAATACTGCGGCAGCGCCGTCGAAGGTGACGCTGGTCGCGCCGGTCAGATTCGTTCCCAGGATCGTGATGGCCGCTCCCACTTTGCCCGAGGTGGGGAACGTTTTCACGAATGGGCCGAGGCCCACATCCAGTTTGAAGACGGTTCCCTCGCCGTCAGCCCCACCAGCGCCAGTGGTCCCGTAGAAGTTCCCGTCGGTGCCCTGAAGCAGCCCGCCGGTTGGTTGCCAGCCGTCGCTAGACTGGAAGCTGTGCAGGGTCGTCAGCGTGCCCCCTGGCGTGATCCTGAATAATGTGCCGCAGCCATAAATACCACAGTTGCCGATGCCGGCCCCGCCCGCCGAGGTAGCCCCGTAGAAGTTTCCGTCGGTGGCTTGAACCAGGCCAGCCGTGGGGCCCGCGCCGTCCGTGCATGCTCTTTGGGAGCAGAAGATGTATAGCGTCGTCAGGGCGCCCCCCGGGGTCATTTTGAAGACCGTACCGGAGCCGACGTAGGAGTGAGATGGCCCACCGGGTCCGCCCTCCGCGGTGGTCCCGTAGAAGTCACCGTCAGTGGCTTGAACCAGACCTGCTAGGGGAACAGCGCCGTCAGCGCAAGGAAAGCCGTTTGGGCAGAAGCTGTGCAGCTTGGTATGGGCGCCGTTCGGGGTGAGTTTGAAGACCGTGCCAGCGCCGTCGCCATATCCGGTTGTCCCGTAAAGGTCACCGTCAGTGCCTTGAACCAGCGCGGCGTAGTACGAGCCGGCGCCGTCCCCACCCTGCCCGAAGGTGTACAGCGTGGTCAGCGCGCCGGCAAGAGTGATTTTGAAAGCTGTGCCGCCCCGGACGAATGCCCCACCGCAGCAGGTTGTCCCGTAGAGTTCCCCGTTGGTTGCCTGGACGAGCGCCGCCCCGGGTTGGCCGCCGTCCGTACAGCCGGGTTGAGAGCAGAAGCTATATAGTGTCGTAAGGGCGCCCCCTGGGGTGATTTTGAAGATCGTCCCATTTTGGCCGGCTGAGGCTTGGGCGGTTGCTCCGTAGAAGGTCCCGTCGGTGGCCTGGACCAGCCCCGACGGGTTGGCGCCGTCAGGGCAGCCGGTTTGGGTACAGAAGTTGTATAGGGTGGTCAGTGTGCCAGTGGGGGTGATTTCGAAGATAGTGCCGCCGTTTCCGCCGGCCCCGCCAGAGTTCGTAGTCCCGTAAAAGTTCCCATCGACGCCCTGCACCAGCGACATATGTGCAGGACCAGTGCCGTTGGCCCCATTGAAATTCGCCACGGTGATGAGGGTCTGCGCCGGCAAGGCCAGGACCACTGCAAGAAATACGAATGCGGCGCGACCGCCGCTCGAACGTATAAGCTGATTCATACTGCCCTCTCGAAGCGTGTCACGGCGCGACCCGGAAGCCGGCGTTGCTC
>Ga0181534_10002678_pt1 | contig 10897 bp, 7 predicted proteins | sample PEATcosm2014_Bin_37_FD_119758 | JGI IMG/M metagenome (GOLD analysis project Ga0181534, IMG submission 119758) | Peatland microbial communities from MTU Mesocosm Facility, Houghton, MI, USA - PEATcosm2014_Bin17_10_metaG | ecosystem: Environmental > Terrestrial > Soil > Wetlands > Peat | place...
CCGCGAAGTACCCGCGGTTCGACCCACGGATATTCCGCCAATACGCGTGGACCTATAGCCGCGACGCCACCTCGCCCAGCGACGTCATGCGGTTCGGGCCGCGGGCGTTGAACAGCCGCTTGGACGATGTCCGCTGCTTCACTCGCGCGACCGTCACCCATATAGACACCAACGAAGCCGGCGACGCGGTGACGCGGCTGGAGGTGCGTTCCCCCGACGGCCGGCAGCGCTGGGTCACGGCTCGACTGGTCGTCCTGTGTGCTGGAGCGATCGAGAACGCACGCTTGCTGCTGGCCTCGAACCGGCTCCACGACGGCGGGGTCGGCAACAGGCACGATCTGGTCGGGCGGTTTCTGATGGACCATCCGCGCGGTCCGGTCGGCCACTTCACCACCGGTGACTCGTTGGCGGTTCAACGCCTGTTTGGCGACTTTCGCCTGAAAGGCGACGCGCCCACGACCACCGCCTCGGCCACTCCGATTCTGGGAACGATGCAGCTGACTCCAGGCTTTGCCCTGAGCCCGGACATCCAGGAGTCCGAACAGCTGTCGAATTGCTCGCTGTGGATTGGGGGAGAGGTGTCCGATGACGACCCGCTGGTCGCCGCTCGTGACCTGCTGCGCCTGCGACGCCCCGCACGCAGCCTGCGAAACGTCGCGGGCCGTCCACGGATGGTCGGTGAAAACGTGAAGCGCGTGCTGGTCGACAAGCGCTTGGCGTTGAGAACCATGTCGGCCGTGGAACTGCAGTGCATCGTCGAGCAGCGCCCCGACCGCGACAGTCGGATAACCCTTTCGGAGCGCACCGATGCGCTGGGCGTTCCGTTGTCGGTGATCGATTGGCGAATCGGTGACGGCGAGGCGCGCACCGTGCGCTTCGCGTCGACGCGCTTCGCCGACGAGATGAGGCGGCTCGGCCTGCCGGTGCCCGCGTTGCTTCCGATGATCACGGACGAGCATGCGACTTTCCACCTGCCCGACGTTGCACACCCCTCCGGGACGACGCGCATGTCGCTCGACCCATCCACGGGTGTCGTCGACGTCAACTGCGCTGTGCACGGGGTCGACGGACTGTTCGTCGCGGGCGGCTCGGTCTTTCCGACCAGCGGACACGCCAACCCCACGCAGATGATCGTCGCGATGGCCGTCCGGCTGGCCGATCACCTGAAGGCCGAGCTCAACCGGAGTGCGCCCGTCGCCTCCGTCGGCGCCGCCGGGTAGGCCTGGAAGCCTTCGCGGCAAAGATCGGCCAGCGTCCCCGCGGCGCAGTCGCAGAAGGTGGGCGCGAGCGCGACAACGGGGCGCGCATCACATAGGCCCTCTGAGGGCAAAGCCGCGCGGCAGACCACAAGCCCCTGACGTCTGCGCTTCGCTACGTCAGTCACTCGCGCCCACGCCAACGATCCCACCACGGGCCATGCATCGCAACTCGACTCAACGGTCAGCCGTGGCGCTGAGCAGCGGCGCGGGCCGGTCGCTCGCGCCGTTGTTTGGCCGGCAACGCGCCCGCCCTACCGAGGCGACAACAGCTGCCCTGTGGTTCTCCAGTCAAGCTCGGCGACGCAGCCGCCAGTGATCCGTACTCCGCGCTCTCGTTTTACCCCGTCAATCCAGAGGCTGTAATCGCCTTCAGGGAGTTTGTCGAAGACCGCGGTGAACGCGGGGTGCGCGGTGCCCCCGCGTTCGAGCACGTCCTTGTGGCTGCGCTCGTCGTCCTTGCCGTTGGGGCTGATCTCAATCTCGGCGCCGTGCAACGTCGGATCCGTGTAGACGATGAGCGCCCCTAACTCGTCGCCGATATCGAGCACGACGTACTCCGGGTGTGGGCGATCGGAGTACCGCTCGTGGGTGTGGTTTTCGCCGTGGTGGCGATGTTCGTGATCGTTGTCGCCGTGGTGGCGATGTTCGTGATCGTGCATTAGGGGCGTCGCAGTCGAGGCGCTCTCAGCTCGACGGCGTGTCGTAGCCGTCGTAGGGAAGGCCCACGTATGGAAACGCCGGCAGGTATCGGGTCGGTGCCGGAGTCAGCCCCTGCGTGATCAGCGACGCAGCCGCGTCGGGCGTGTAGCTCTTATCGACAAGCGGGTAGGTGACGCCCGCGATTGCGCGCAGCTCGATCGTGACGACATCGTCGGCGACACGCCGTCCGTTCGGGAAGCCGGCGGGGTCGCCGCCAATCAGACCGAGCGGGTTGGGGGTCGCGGCGGGCGGGATCGCGACGTTGAGCCGCAGCATGTCCGCGAGCACGTTGCCCGTGTTGTTCTGGAAGCCCGGAACGATCCCCGCGGGGATGCCGGTCAGGAGTATCGCCACGAGATCGGCGCGCGGCGCGCTCAACGCCGCCAGGTTCGGGAACACACCCGGGTAGAGCACCGGAAGCAGTTGAGCGAGCTCGGGATGCTGGACCCCGCCCGCGTAGCAGGAGTCGTTGACCGGCTGGCTGGCGTTCCAGCGATCCTTCTCGCCCAGCGGCACCAGCACCTCATTGAACAGCGGGTTCCCGAGGCGTGAGACCTGCACCCACGGACCAGCTTCTGAGAGCTCGTCGTTGGCGCAGTCCGCGACCCGCACCTTGCGGCGGCTCGCGCCACCCCAGATCCCGAGCACTGATTCCGAGCTCATCGGGTCAGGAGAGCCCCACTGGTTGGTCTTGGTCAGTGCGCTGATCGGAACCTGGATTGCAATCGAGTGAATGTTCAGCGCCTTCGTCGCATCGACGCCCGCAGCAGCGGCTGTTGGGATCAGGTGCAGGTTCTGGAATGGCCGCAGGTCGCCGAGGTCGAAGATCGACCCGAGGTCGACAAAGAAGGGATCGTTGCGCTGTCCGGCAAAGACGATCTCGCCCGAGCTCAGCGTGTGGACCGCGGCATCGGCTAGCGCCGCGTAGTCGGGCGTCGAGCGCGGCCCGATGTTGCAGGGCGGACAGGCGAGCCCCTCGGCGAGACAACACGTGTCATCGCAGGTGACCTTCGTGACCGAAAAGAACTGGCGCTTGTTCCAGTTGGGATCGGTGAGCGAGGAGATCGGCCCCGTGTTGTAGAGGAACGTGTTGGGGTTGGAGATCTCGCTGTTGAACTGGAACTCGTAGACGATGTCCGGTTGTGCATCGCCGTCGTTGTCGATGTAGATCGAGTAGAGCACGTCGTCGCCAAACTCGAAGAAGTTGGGGCCTCCCGCAGGGGACTGGAGCGGGACGTAGTTGGTGATGATCGTGACGGTGTCCGGTCGGTCGGGGCTGACGAATGCGTATGTGTCGGCGTTGTCGGCGACCGGGTCCTTGCTGATCTCCGGGGCTTCGCGATGCGATGACATTGTTTGTCTCCTTGGCCTTTGTGACGGTCGCTCAGCGACTCGCGTCGAGGAGTTGCTTGACGAGGACGGGGTCCCGGTAGGTGGTTTCGCGCATGCCGGACACGACCGTCACCTCATCGCGCTCGGCATCGCGGATATAGGCCATCACGGTCTCCCGAGGCGGCGGGCCCGACGGCTTGGTGATGACCCGGGTCGGCTCGGTGTTGGTCCCGCCACTGAGCGCTCCCTTGACCAGCCTCGGCCCGACGGCGACGGCCATGACGCCCGCCGCTCCCGCAGAACCCTGAAGGAAAACCCGTCGGTTCAGCGCGGACTCGCCGCCCACCGCAGGCGCAACGCCTGCCGGCGCGAGCCGGTGGCGGGTCGGCGTCGAGGCCTTGAGAAACGAACGTCGCGTACTTTCCGACATTTTTGGGCTCCTCTCCTGATCCGGTGCGGTGCGGGTGAACGTAACAACGCCAAGCACCCCAAAACACAACCGCGACGGCCTCGCACTTGGGCGGTATGCCCAGCGCTGCGGGCATCAGGACCGAGGAGACCATGGGTCACCGACACACCTCGCTGCTATCGGCTGCGCCAAGAACCTGCGCCCTGCGGGTGGCGCCGGGGCGTTCATGACGAGCGCTCCGCACGTGGCGCGGCTCGCCGCCGAAAACGTTGACGACGCAATCGAGGTGCTGCGCGCACGCGGACTGCGCCTATCCGCCACCCGCCAGAGCGTGTTGGATGCGCTTTTTGCTGCCTCCGGACCGCTCTCGGCCGAGCAGATCGCGCTCACCCTGGACCTCGTCGTGCCGTCCGTCTATCGGAATCTCGAGATCCTCGAGCGCAACGGGCTGGTGCACCACGTCCACCTCGGTCACGGCCCCGGGCTCTACGCACTCGCCGTCCGCGGGCCGCGGGAATACATCTACTGCCCCGAATGTGGCGTCGCCAAGTCTGTCCGTCCGGAGCTCCTCGATCCTGTCCGCTCCCACATCAAACGCCGCTTTGGCTACGAGGTGAGCTTCGCCCATTTCGCCCTCGTCGGAACATGCAGGGCATGCGCCGAACGATGGCTACCTGAGACGATCTCGCAGGACCGAGTTGCCGAAGGTTCGAGCCAACACGGCTCGGACAAGCTTGACTGGCTCTAGCGGGAGCTCCGCCTGACCCAGGCGTTGTCGGCGTCCCGGGGTTTTGCTCAGTGGTCGACGACGATTACGACGCGACGGTTTCTGACGCGGTTCGCTCGGTTTCCGCCGATGATCACTGGCCGCGAGGATCCGTGGCCGATCGCAGTTGTGGTGACGCTCGCGCCGTCGTGGCGTAGGGCGTCGCAGACTGCCGTGGCGCGGTTCTCGCTGAGGGTCTGCTGCTTGTCAAGCGATCCGCGGTAGTCGGTGTAGCCCTCGCAGGTCACGGCGTGGTCGCCGCGCAGGCTTTGAGCGAGCCGGCGAATGTTGGCCTGTGCGGCTGGCCTCAGCGTTGCGCTGTCGAACGCGAAACCGGTAAGTGACGCCGCCTGACCCCGCTTGAGGTGTCGGCCGTGCAGGTTGATGATCGCCGGAGCGGCGATACCGGCCCAGGAGCGGTCGAACGCGACGGTCTCCCTGGCTGGGCCGCTGTAGAGCAATGGGTTGGCCGGCACTGCGATCTTGGTCTTCGGCAGGACGGGTGCGATCGGCGCGAGCGCCGCACTCACGGCACCGGCCCCCGCGGCGTTGACCGCGCGCACCTCGATCGTGTAGCTGTCGCCATTACGGAGCCTGGTGACGGTTGCGGTCAGCGTGTCCGATCCGTGGGTGTCGAGCCTGGTCCAGCTTTGACCGTCGTCCGTGCTCACCTGGTAGCCGGTGATCGGGCTGCCGCCATCGGACACTGATGCCGCGAAGGCGAGGCGGACCTCGCCGTCTCCCGGTGTGATCACGAGTCCGGTCACTGCCGCCGGCGTCGTGGCCGCAACGGTCTGGGTCACCGCGCTCGAGGACGAGCCGAGATGGTTGCTGTCGCCGGAGTAGACGGCCGTGATCGAGTGCGACCCCGTCGCCGCATAGCTCACAGTGCACGTCGCGACGCCGCTGGTGATCGGCTGCGCGCCACAACCCGTGATCGCGGCCTGACCGTCACCGAAGCTGACCGTCCCGCCGTACGGGGCCGGAGCGACGGCCGCGGTGTACGTGACCTGCCCGCCGAACGTCGAAGGGCTTCCCGACGAAGACAACGTCGTGGCCGTTGCCGCCTGCGTGACCGTCAGCGCGAACGTCCACCCGTTGCTGTTTCCCGACGTGTCGCTGTCGGTCCCTGACACCGTGTAGGTCCCGGCCGGCGCGAACGCCGGCGCGGTGATCGCGCCGGAGGCGCTGACGCTTACGTGCGGCGAACTGGCGCTCGTGACGTAGGTCACGCTGCCGCTGCTGTCATTGACCGCCAGCTGACCGCTGAACGCGCTGCCGAAGCTCGCCGACCCGGCGGTGGGCGCGGCCTGCGGCAACTCGCCCTGTTCGCTGACCGTCCCCGAGGCATAGTTGGCCGCATAGAGGTCCGCGCCGTTGGGCGTGACCGCGACCCCTTGCGGGTTCATTCCGACGGTGCTCGTGGCGACGACGGCGTTGGTCGCGGTCGCGATCTCGCTCACCGTCCCCGCGTTGAAGTTGGTGACGTAGACGTCCGCGCCGCTCGGCGTGATGGCGACCCAAAACGCCGCGTTGCCGGCGGTGATCGTGTTGATCACGGTGTTGGTCGCGGTCGCGATCTCACTGACCGAGTTCGAGCCGCTGTTGGCGACGTACACGTCCGCGCCGCTCGGCGTTACCGCGAGCCCATAAGGGTCGGTGCCGACGGTGATCGTGTTGATCACGGTGTTGGTCGCAGTCGCGATCTCACTGACCGAGTTCGAGCCACTGTTGGCGACGTACACGTCCGCGCCGTTGGGTGTGATCGCCACGCCAGCCGGCTGGCTGCCGACGGTGATCGTGGCGACAACGGTGTTGTCCGAGGTCCTGATCTCGCTGACCGTACCCGCACCCTGGTTGGTGACGTAGACGTCCGCGCCGTTGGGCGTGACCGCGACCCCATAGGGGCCGTTGCCTACGGTGATCGCGCTGCCAACGACGGTGTTGTTCGCGGTCGCGATCTCATTCACCGTCCCCGCACCCTGGTTGGCGACGTAGACGTATGTCCCGTTGGGCGTCACCGCCAGGCCCCTCGGCTGGGTGCCGACGGTGATCGGGCCGCCAACGACGGTGTTGCTCGCGGTCGCGATCTCATTCACCGTCCCCGAGTAGTAGTTGGTGACGTAGACGTCAGCGCCACTGGGCGTCACCGCCACACCGGTCGGGTTGGTGCCGACGGTGATCGTCGCGGCGGACGCGATCGATGCGGCATACAGACTCACGCCGGCGATCGTCGCCAGCGTCAGGATCCCGCGCGTGCACCTGCCGCGCATCCGTGATCCTTGCCGGCCGGAGACCAGGGCGGAGAGCAGCGCAACCCCAGGCAGTGCCTGGCAAAACGAGCGTGCGACGAAGCGCGGTGTGCGCATGGGACTCCTCAGATGGGCCGCGAACGGCGGCGACGATTGGCTGACGACACGGGCGCGACGAACGGGAGACGAAAGGTCCGCGCGAAACAACGCACGTCGGCTCAATCAAAAACCACTCCCCAACCACATCGGCACGACACCAAGAAACCTGGACTAACCTCGTCGGAAGCCCTCAGCGACACCCCAATGCCCGGCCTGTGCGGGTGTGCTCGGGCCTCTCCTTACAGCTGCGAGCTGGCGTTGGGGTAGGCGAGCTGGGCTGTCCAGAGCGTCGATCGCACCGAGCCGTAGGTGACGTCGGCGAGTTCGTGCAGACCGAGGACGCCAGCCGGCGACGCTCCGCTGAGCTGCGTCGTGATCTTGATCGTTGTCGGCGTGCTCGATGTCGGGGTGGTGATCGAGCGCACGCCGAGGCCGGTGACGAGCGAGCTCGAGTTGGGCGACGCGCAGGCTCCGGCGGCGGCGGGGTAGATGCAGGTGTTGGTGGAGCCGACGGTCTGCTGGACTGTGATCTCGGTGGTGCCGCAGACGTTGGACGCTGAGTCCTGCAGGGGCCAGTAGTTGGTGGGAGAGAGCGCGCCGACATCGAGCGCGTAGGCGCCGGCACTGGCGGCGTTGTCGAGCGTGCCGATCTGCGAGGCGGTGAGCTGCGACGGGATGACGGCGATCTGGCTCAGCGATCCAGTCAGGTAGAGGTCGCTTGGGACATCCGCCCAATTCGCGCTGGTCTCGCTGGCCCAGCCGAGGTGCCAGTAGCCCGTGTAGCTCTGGGCTGTGGTGATCGAGGTGTTGCTCGCGACCTCGGTGCCGTCGACCCACAGCTGCATTCCTGATGAGCCGATCTCGGCGACCGCCATGTGCCATTGGCCGTTGTTGTAGGCGGAGGTCGAGGTGATCTCAGTCCCGGTGGCCGCCCCGGTCGGATTCACGCCCCAGACGAGCTTGCCGTTGTTGTCGACCCACAGCATGCGGTCCCATTCGGCCTGCCCGCTGTTGCCCTGGACGTTCGTGAGGCCGATGATCGTGCCACCCGAGGTGGAGGACGTCTTGAACCAGGCAACGACCGAGAAGCTCTCAGGGTTGGCGTAGGAGCTGGCGGTCTGCGCCCATCCGGTCGAGCCGTTCAGCGAGATCGCGCCCCCCAACGCGGAAGGCCCGCTGGCCCCGAGCGTGACACCGCTCTGGGCGGTCGCGGTGTCGCCGTTGCCGGACGCGTCGGCCAGCGCGGTCGAGGCGGTGCCGCCGGGGACCGACCCCTCGTAGGGGACGGCGCCGGAATCGTTGAGCGCCCAATCGTTGACGGGGCTCAGAGCGTTGACGGCGCTGGTGTAGCTGGAGAGCGTGTTGTCGGCGTAGAGGTTAGAGATCTGCGTCCCAGTCAGCTGCGAGGGGACGATCGCGATCTGCGCGAGTGAGCCGTTGAAATATGCGCTCGCCGGGTCGTCGGGCCAGCCACCGTTGTTGTCCACGGCGGAATCTCCGATGCTCCACCAGCCGCTGTAGTTCGACGCGGTCGCGTTGCTGTTCGACCCCGCGAGCGTCCCGTCGACGTAGAGCTGCATCCCGGCGCTCCCGAACGAGGCCGCAGCGAGGTGCCACGCGCCGTTGGCATAGCTGGAGCTGCTGGTCGCCTCGTCGGTGGCTGAGTTGTAGATGCCCCAGACCAGGTGGCCGGTCGGGTCGACCCACAACATCCGGTCGTAGTTGTTGGCAGCGCCCGGAGCGGTGTTGTTGGAGTAGCCGATGATGCTCCCGGAAGCCGAGGTCTTGAACCACGCCAGGATCGTGAACGTCCCAGCACCCGTGTACGCGCCGGTCGTCTCCGCCCAGCCGGTCGATCCGTTCAGCGTGATCGCCTGGCTCGACAGCGGGCCGGACGACCCGTAGGTGAGCCCGCCGAGCGGCAGCGCCGTGTTCGACCCCGAGCCGCCCCAGCTCGCGTCAGAGCCCGTGTCTGCCAGCTGCGCCACCCCGCAGGCCGCTGACGCGAGGTTCGCCGAGGACGCGTTCTGTGACCCCGGCGATGTGAGCGTCGTCGTCGCCGAGGACGATGACGATGAGGACAGCGGGCCTGCCGGAACCGGCGAGCCGGTCGTGCAGGTCGTCGCACCGGAGGTGCTCGAGGAGCAGCCGTTGGCGGCGATCGTCGAGGTCAGCTGCAGCGTGGCGGACTGCGCTTCGCTGCTCGAACCACTGGCAGCAGTCGTGACCCAGTTCGTCGCGCCGGCCGCGCCGGCCGCACAGGCGAGCGAGACGATCACGATCGCGGCGATCGCCCTTACGATCCGTCTGGCCATCACGCTCAGGCCTCTCGACCGCGAGGAGCTGGCGCTCCTCGAGCGATCAGCTCGTCCAGGCGTCGGTGGCCGGGCTGGTGGTGGCGGTCCCCCCGCCGAGGGTCGCCGTCACGCCGGTGAGCGAGGGCATCGAGAAGAACGTGTTTTCGCAGGCGGAGGGTGCCGCTGAGGTCATGCTGGCGTCGTTGGTCAAGGTGACCGCGAGCGTGCCGGACGCGGCGACAACGAGCGCGGTGGTGAGCGTATGCGAGCTGCCGCTCGTGCCGGTCGAGTAGTTCCAGATCACATCGCTCGGCGTTGCGGCCAAGCAGCCGGTCTGCGTGGTCGAGAGCGCGCTCGTGGTGTAGCCGGTCGCGTAAGTCGTGTTGGTCGGCAGGTTGACGGCGGTGATCGTGACGGGACTCGGGTTGGGATTTGAGATCGAGACCACCACGTCGCCGTTACCACCGGGGTAGAGCAGGTTCGTCGCCGCCGGCGATGCGACCGCCGTGATCGTGAGGTTCGAGACGTTCGCTGACTGCGCAGCACCGCTCGAGCTGGTCGCAAGCCCGATCGCCCAGTTGGACGCAAAGGCAATCCCACCCGCGGCCAGCACACCGAACAGCGCGAACGCGAACCGCCAGCGCCGCGACCAGCGCACCTCGCCACGCTTGCGCCACCGCACGGTCGAAAGACGAGCCACCAACTGGCGGCCAGCACGACGGCTTCGAGAATCCTTGGGCTCCACACAGCCCCTATCGACAGGGCCCGCCCAAAATCTGACCGTCGAGCGCCACTCAGCACAGACTGACGCCGACGCGGGCGCTTCCGCATCGGCCGGGTCAGGCGGGAGTTCGGTCCCAACCCTCGTTGCCCGCTCGCGCCCACAAACACCAGAGCGCCCGAAACTCGAGGCGCTCGCTGCTCAGTGGGCGATCCAGGACTCGAACCTGGGACCTCTTCCTTATCAGAGAAGCGCTCTAACCGACTGAGCTAATCGCCCGCTGGCGCGCCTTTTGAGGCGGCGAGGGCCATGTTAGCGACCGTGCCTGTGGGCGCGTCGATGCCTAGCCGCGCCCGTTGTGGGCGCGCTCCGCGAGGTCGAGCGCTTCCTTGGGCGAGCTGAAGGTCAGCTCCGCGCGGTAGCTGCCGCCGCGAGCGACCGAAACGCGAACGTCGGCGCCGAGCGCGGCCGACAGCGCGTCGGCGATCGTCGCGCAGGCCTCTGCCTGGTCAGGATGGACCGCCGGGCCACGGCCGGCAGCGCCGGCCGCTGGGCGCCCCGAGATACCGCCGGCGCTCTCGCGGGCGCGCTGCTCAAGCGTTCGCACGGACCACTGTTCGGCCGCGGCGCGACGGGCGAGCAGCTTTCGTGCGCTGTGATCTCCGGCCAGCAGCAGCGCTCGGCCGTGACCTTCGCTGAGCTCGCCGCGCTCGAGCAGCTCGAGCGCTTCATCGGGTAGGTCGAGCAGGCGCAGCAGGTTCGAGACCGCGACGCGACTCCGGCCCACCCTGAGGCCGACCTCTTCGCGCGACAGGCCGAGCTCCTCGACGAGTGCGGCGCAGGCACGTGCCTCCTCGACTGGGTTCAGGTCCTCGCGCGCCATGTTCTCGATCAGTGCGAGTTCGAGCGACTCGGCGTCGTCTCGCGGGCGGACGAGCGCCGGGATCGAATCGAGACCCGCGAGCTGCGCGGCGCGCAAGCGGCGCTCCCCCGCGATGAGTTCGTACGTGCCCCCGGCCTTCGGACGAACGAGGATCGGCTGCAGCACGCCGCGGACGCGCAG
>Ga0181534_10002679_pt1 | contig 10895 bp, 8 predicted proteins | sample PEATcosm2014_Bin_37_FD_119758 | JGI IMG/M metagenome (GOLD analysis project Ga0181534, IMG submission 119758) | Peatland microbial communities from MTU Mesocosm Facility, Houghton, MI, USA - PEATcosm2014_Bin17_10_metaG | ecosystem: Environmental > Terrestrial > Soil > Wetlands > Peat | place...
CCCCTCCTGGGCTCCTGTCTTCTTCCTTGGCTTCCCTCCTAAATCCAGCCTTCCTATAATTTGATCGCCAGTCCCGCCTTTAAGTCTGTGAGCAATCTTTTGGCCTGAAATTGGCATCGTAAGTGAGCGCAATCGCCGGGGCGCGAAGTTGGCGTCGGCCTTGCGCACGAGATTCAGACTTTCGGAGGAACAAATGAGAGCACTCCGCGTGGCATTTCCGGCACTCTGCATTCTGGTCGCCTTCACTTCCGTTGCTAAGGCCCAGGATGTGAAGACCGACTACGATCATCACGCCAGCTTTTCGCAGTATCGCACCTACTACTGGGAGAAAGTCCAGACCAGCGATCCCCTCTGGCAAAGCAGAATTGAGGATGCGGTGGATCACGATCTTCAATCCAAGGGATGGCAACGAGTTGCCAGCGGCGGGGATGTCGCCCTGACCGCCGTCGGCAGCTCCCGCAACGAAAAGGAGTATCAGACTTTCTACAACGGCATGGGAGGCTGGCGATGGGGCGGCTTCGGGGATACCACCACCGAGGTGGAAAGTTATCCGGTAGGTTCGCTGGTGCTGGATTTCTACGACGCGCGAAGCAAACAATTGATTTTTCGCGGCATAGCGCAGCAATCCCTCAGCAATAATCCGGAGAAGAACGAAAAGAAACTGGATAAGGCTGTCGACAAGATGCTGGAGCACTTCCCGCCACAACAGAAAGGGTAACGAGAGTTTGCAGGTGCGGCGAGAGAGCTGCACCTGCATCCTGTTTCGTTCCCGCCCGTCGCGCATCGGAAACAATAAGCATCTCCGGCGCCGTTTCTGATTCTCCTTTCCTGATTCCCGCTTCTGCCCGTCTTTCTCTCCTCGCCCCATGCTCGCTGGTACAGCGCACACCTTATGGACCGAACCGGAGGCAGAATCTATCCTCAAATCAGAGATGCGCCGATTCGGGCGATAGAAGGCCGCCAGGCGAAGCCGGTTCCCTTTTATGAAAATTGCACAAGTAGCGCCGCTTTACGAGAGCGTTCCGCCGGTGTTGTACGGGGGAACGGAGAGAGTGGTCTCCTGGCTCACGGAAGAACTGGTTCGGATGGGTCACGACGTAACCTTGTTCGCCAGCGGAGACTCGGTCACCACCGGAAGGCTGGTTCCGGTCTGCCCCCGAGCCTTGCGTTTGGACGCGCAATGCAAGGACGCGGTGGCGCATCACGTCGTCATGATGGAGCAGGTCTTTCAGGAGGCCTCGAATTTTGATCTGATTCATTGCCACGTAGACTATCTCCACTTTTCCTTGAGCCGCAGGACGAACACCCCGTGCCTGAGCACCCTGCACGGCCGCCTCGACATTCCTGACCTGGACCCCTTATTTCAGACATTCCGCGAAATGCCGGTGGTCTCAATCTCGGATGCGCAGCGCCGCCCGATCCCCTGGGCCAATTGGCAGGGAACGGTGTTGCACGGGATGCCGCGGCAATTGTTGCGGATGAGGGAGGGCCGGGGCGGATACCTGGCATTTTTGGGACGAGTCTCCCCGGAAAAGGGCGTGGACGAGGCTATCGAAATTGCCCGCCGGGCGGGCATCCCGCTGAAAATCGCAGCCAAGGTGGATCCGGCGGATCGCAGCTACTTTGAGCGGCAGATTCAACCTCTGCTGGAAGGAAAGTTCGTGGAATTTATCGGAGAGATTGGACATGACGAGAAGAATGATTTTCTAGGCAATGCGGCAGCTTTGCTGTTTCCTATCCGCTGGCCCGAACCGTTCGGGATCGTGATGATCGAGGCGATGGCCTGTGGAACTCCGGTGATCGCGTATCGGCAAGGCTCGGTCCCTGAGGTGCTGCAGGAGGGGATCACCGGCTTCATGGTGTCGGATTGCGAAGCCGCCGTGCAGGCCGTGAAGCGGCTGGATGAGATCGACCGGCGGATATGCCGGAAACACTTTGAAATGCACTTTTCCGATCAACGCATGGCTCGAGATTATCTGGCCATCTACCACAAGCTGACTCGAGCAGAGACCCCGGCACTTACCCTCGATGATGGAGTTCTTCGTTGGACGGATCTTCAAGCCAACACTACTACATAGCAACTTCGCAATCGCCCACCGACGATCGGGCCCGGGTCCTCAAATACGGCAGAATGTTCTTCGTATTCGACCGGCTGGGCGACGTGCAGCCCTCGGGCATGGGTGAGCAGGGGTTGTTTTTCGAAGACACGCGTCACTTGTCCGAGATGACGCTGCTGCTCTGGGGAAACCGTCCACTGCTGCTGAGTTCCACGGTCGACACGAGCAACTTTCTCTTCACCGGCGATTTGGCCAACCTGGATGTGTCGCGCGAAGGTCAAGTGGTGATACCGCGGGGCACCCTGCATTTGATGAGATCCCGCTTCCTCTGGAGAAATACCTGCTTCGAGGAACTCGAGTTCGTCAATCATGGCCTGGAGGATCTGCTCGTCCCTCTGCGAGTGACGTTTGCCGCCGACTTTGCCGATATCTTCGAAGTTCGGGGCATGCATCGGCCACGGCGGGGACTTCAGAAACCTCTCCAGTTGGGAGAAAAATCCGCTCTTCTTTCCTATGAAGGGCTCGACGGCGCCGTCCGCCGCACCTGCATCGACTGGGATACCGAGCCCAGCATCCTGGAGAAACAAGAGTTAGGCTACGATTTCGGACTCGCCCCGAGAGCAAGAAAAACCTTAAAGTTTTCCATCAGCTGCGATGCGAGTTCTCTCGGCCGTTCCATGAGCTACTCCCGGGCTCTGGAGTCGGCGCGGCAAGAACTGCATGAGTTGGGCCAAAGCTTTCCCCGAATGTACAGCTCGAACTCCCGCTTTAACGACTGGATCAACCGGTCGATTGCCGACGTGCACATGATGATGATCGGCAATCCTGAAGAGAACTATCCCTACGCCGGCGTTCCCTGGTTTGGGACGGTCTTTGGCCGGGATGGGATCATCACCGCTCTGCAGACGGCCTGGCTCCATCCTGGCATGGCGAAGGGAGTTCTGGAATGCCTTGCGGGCAAACAAGCCGCCCAGGTGGACGCTGCGGTGGAAGCCGAGCCGGGGAAAATTCTGCATGAGATGCGCTGCGGCGAGATGGCCGTACTGAACGAAGTTCCTTTCGGAAGGTACTACGGCAGTGTTGACGCCACCGCGCTCTTTATCATCCTGGCTCGCTCTTACTACGAGAGAACGGCGGACGCTAATTTCATTCGGCACCTGTGGCGTCATATCGAGCGGGCTTTGGAGTGGATCGACAGGTTTGGAGACTGCGATGGTGACGGCTTTGTTGAATATCAGCAGCGATCCCGCCATGGCCTGGTGCAACAAGGCTGGAAGGATTCGAACGATTCCATCTTTCATGCGGACGGAAGCATAGCGAAAGCTCCCATCGCTCTGTGCGAAGTGCAGGGCTACGTATACGCGGCCAAGCTGGCTGCATCCTTCTTATGCCGCTGCGCCGGGAAGGGTTCCCAAAGGGCCGCGGCCCTGGAAGTGGAGGCTGAGGAGTTGCGCGAGAGGTTTGAAGAGCAGTTTTGGTGCGAGGAAATTTCGACCTATGCTTTGGCGCTGGACGGAAACAAACAGCCCTGCCGAGTGCGCACCTCAAACCCAGGGCACTGCCTGTATACCGGCATTGCATCGCCCGACCGGGCGCGCCGCCTGGCGGAAACGCTTTTTCGGCCTGAGTCTTTCAGCGGATGGGGTGTGCGCACAGTGGCGGTGGGAGAAGCGAGGTACAATCCCCTCTCTTACCATAACGGATCGATTTGGCCCCATGACAATTCCATCATCGCATGCGGTCTGGCCAAGTACGGCCACAAGAAACTGGCCGGCCAGATTTTCATGGGGCTCCTGGATCTCAGCAGCATGGTCGATCTACACCGGCTTCCGGAACTCTTCTGCGGTGTAGAACGCCGGACCGGGGAGGGACCCACGCTTTACCCGGTCGCTTGCTCTCCGCAGGCCTGGGCTGCGGCCGCCCCGTTTCTCATACTTCAGGGCTGCCTGGGCATCTCCATCGATGCCGAGCGGAAACGAGTTGTCTTCGATGGTCCCTATTTGCCGGAGGGAATTCCGACCCTGGCAATCAAAGATTTGCGGTGTGGAGGGGTGGCTGTTGATCTATTCCTGGAAAGAAAGAACGATTCTGTGCTGGTAAGTAAGGGGGACTCCGAGAGCGAGATCGAGATTGTAACCATTGTTTCCTGAGCGTTGGTCAGGCTGATCGGCTCTGGTTTGCCCTCTGGAGAATGAAAATCCCAAGCCAGGCGCAACTTCTGAAGCCTTAAGTGTCGGCCCCTAAGGGTTTCAGTCGATTGTCCCCCCCTCGCTGCCTGGGATATCACTGAGGGTAAGGAGATCAATCATGCAAAGTATCAGCATTCTCGTAACTCGATTCACATTATGCGTAACGCTTGCCCTTTTGCCGGCGTCAGCCTTGGCTCAGAGCTCGATGGGGTCACAGAATAACGGCTCGATGGGAAGCAAGCTCAGCGCCAGCGACAAGAAGTTTGTGATGGAAGCGGCGAAGGGTGGAATGGCAGAAGTGGAATTAGGCAAATTGGCGACGGAGAAGGCATCGAGTGACGATGTCAAGAAATTCGGACAACGCATGGTGGATGACCATACGAAGGCGAATGACCAACTGAAGCAGGTCGCATCCCAGGAAGGCATCCAACTGCCCACCACTCTGAGCGCGAAGGATAAGATGACCAAGGAACGCCTGTCAAAACTCAATGGGGCTGCGTTCGACAAAGCCTATATGTCTGACATGGTCAAAGATCACACCAAGGACGTAGCTGACTTCCAGCAGGAAAGTTCTTCCGGCACAGACCCGGCAGTGAAGGATTTTGCTTCGCAGACTCTGCCCACGCTCCAAAGCCATCTGCAAGAAGCCAAGCAAATTCAGCCCATGACCACCTCGAGCGCCTCGCGATAAGTTGCTGCCAAAAGGAAACCCAGGCCCTCGCCATGCGGGGGCCCGGACTTCGGACCCCGGACTTCGATCACCATAGCCCCAAAGGACAACGCAGGTTATCGCGCAGACAAGCTGTAGACCGTGACCGTATGATAGCGAGCTCCCGCTTTCAACTCGGTGGAGGGGAAAGCCGGATGGTTGGGCGAGTCGGGAAAGTGTTGCGTCTCCAGACACAGGGCGGATCGAGCTTGGTAAGCCTTTCCCGCCTTCCCTTTGACTGAGCCATCGAGGAAGTTTCCGGTATAAAACTGAAGACCCGGCTGATCGGTGAGGACCTTCAACACCCGGCCGCTGCTGGGTTCGTAAACCTCCGCTGCCTCGGTTAGCTTGCCCCCGCCGCTGTCCAGCACCCAGTTTTGATCGTACCCGCGCCCCAGATGGATTTGTTCGTCATCGGCGTTGATGCGCGCTCCCACCGCCGTGGGCTTGCGAAAATCAAAGGGCGTGGATGCCACCGGCCGCAACTCGCCGGTCGGAATCAGTCCCGCGTCTGCGGGTGTGAATCGCGAAGCATGAATGGTGAGTTCATTTTTCAGGATGTCGCCCTCATCCGCGAGGTTGAAGTACGAATGGTTGGTCAGATTCACCACCGTATCTTTGTCAGTGGTGGCGGAATACTCGACCCGCAGGTCGCCTTTAACGAGCGTGTAGCGGACAACCGCGTTCAAATTGCCGGGGAAGCCAGCGTCGCCGTCCCGGCTGAGATAAGTCAATTCCACTCCATTGGCCACCGCCTTGGCCTTCCAGACGACATTGTTAAACCCGTGCGGCCCGCCGTGAAGCGTGTTCTCGCCATTATTCTTCGGCAGGGTATATGTTTGGCCGTTAAGGGTGAAACTGCCGTGCGCAATTCGATTGGCGTAACGGCCGATGACGGCCCCAAAGAATGCATTGGAAGGTCCGTTGAAGTTGCCCACATAACCGCTCAGGTCATCGAAGCCCAGCACCACGTCAGCCGCTTTGCCGTTGCGGTCGGGTGACTTGAGGGAGACAATGATTCCACCATAAGTGGCGATGCGGGCTTCGAAGGGGCCATCGGTCAAGGTATAGATCTCCACCGGAGTTCCATCCGGCATCTTTCCAAAGGGCTGGCTTGTCACTTTTGTCTTGGCCTCCGCGGTCAGGCTGGCTAGCAGCAATGATATCAATCCAGCAACCATTGCCTTGTCGAATCGCTGCATCGTCTCAACTCCTTCATCTTTCGCTTCGAGATTGTTCGCTCGGAAATCTTCGTGCTCGCCTCTTGCCCTGCTTGTTCAGCCAGACCAGTCAGACGCGGTGCGCTCAGGCACCAGTGGCTATCAGGCGCCTCCATTGTCACAGCCGTGATAATACATCTCCCAGCCCAGGTAGCGGGTGGTGGCTTCGTAGACGGCGCCGGCAACGGTCGACAGATTAGCGGCGACGTGATGCTCGAAACCGCGTTCGCAGATGAAACGCAACAACTTCTGCATCCGTGGAATTTCGACGACTCCCGCGCCGCCGAAGGTATTCAAGACATCGTCAGTGAATCGCCCCTGCCCGACATATCCTCGCATCTTGCCGGAAGTATCGTCGGTGGAGAAGCGGGCAAAGCTCATCTTTTCCGGTTTAATCAGGCCGACGCAGGTTCCGAAGGTGTTCTCCTTGCCCACCGTACCGGCAATAATCTCCTGGAAATCCATTTTCACGGAACGAAAGAAGTGCTTGGGCAGGTTGGAGCAATGAAAGCAGACTGCCTTGTTCGGATCGGACCCATAGTTATTGTTCCAGTCGAGCAGAGCGGACGGACTCCCGGAGGCCAGCCGCAAGGCGTGCATTCCCAGCACTCCGCAGATATCCACTTCGCAAGCGCTGGATAGCAACTCGTCGCTCATCATGCTCATCACGGTGCAAGGCACGACGCCGAGGTTTTCTTCAATCGACGTCCAGCATTGCACCGCGCTGATGGCAACCTCCGCACTGGACATCCACCGATCGATTACGGCGCCGAGTTTGGCCATCTTCAACAGGGCCGCGGGCGGGACGCTGCCGGCGTCTACATATTGATGGATCGCCGCCAGTTTAGCCTGCGCATGGTCGTCGTTGTCCTTCATGCGATCGATGCGGCCCAGCACTTCCGAAAGGTCGAGAGTTTCAATCGAGATACCCTGCGCTTCCAGGATTTTTTCGCTGTAACGCACTGTATTGAAGGCGGTGGGTCGGGCGCCGATGGCGCCTACTCGAAGGTTGCGAAATCCCTTGACCACGCGGCACACCGCCAAGAACCATGCGAGATCGCAGGCGAACTCGGGAGAGCCAGGGCTCTCGGTATGCAAACTGGTAAGGGAATAAGGAATGCCGTACTGCCGAAGATTATTGCAGGCCGACATCTTTCCGCAAAAGCTATCGCGGCGCGCGGCGATGGTCATTCTTGCAGGCTCGTCGGGGGTGGCCTGAATAAGCACGGGCACGCGCAGATCAGCCAACCGCAGGGCATCGGCAATGGCCCGTTCCTCGCCGAAGTTGGGTAAGGTAACGATGATGCCATCGATGCGATCGCGATGGCGATTGAACAACTCGGCGCAGCGCCGCGAGTCCTCCCGGGTCTCCACTGCCCCGTATTTACTCTCTTCCGGAGTCAGGGATAGAACTTCAAGGTTGGCGGCATGAAGAACGCGCAGAATTTCCTCCCGTCCGCTCTTCGCCAGGTGGTCGGGGAAAAAACCCCGATTGCCCACAATCACTCCCAACACCATCTTTCTCGGATCGACTGCCATGCCGCTCCTTGCTTCTTAGCTTTGCCCGACCTTAGCTTTGCCTTTTCGGCGCAAACTTAATACAGTAAATCAGCCCAAAGATGAGCAGCGCCCCTCCCCACCAGACATTGGCATGCAGTTGGAAAAAAACCACGGGATCGGCGGGAGGGCTCACGATCTGATAGATTCCCGCGGCCAGCACCAACGCACCGTTGATTGCCAGTGAAATACCGATGAAAAACCAGATCGAAACCATGCTCCCTCCGCTGAAGGCCGTCACCCCGAAATCTCTACCAGAAAATAATGTTCAGGACAAAGAAAACCACCGTGACCACCGCTGCCCAGAAAATCGGCTTCTGGTAGAGCGGGATGTCCCCCACCGAGGGAACCTCAGTTAATCCGTAAACCAGGCCCTTCAATTCGCTGTCAGGCATCGGACTACTTGCCAGGCTCACAACCGCCGTCACAACCACGCACACTAGGAACGACCAGAGCGCTTGGAACATATCCTGCGCCAGGCCTTTGGCGTGCGGCGAGAGCGCCACATACCGCAGGGCAGAGGGATCGATTTTCACCCAGACCCACATGCCGATGGAAGAAAGGGTTCCGCACAACAACCCCCAAAATCCGCCTGCACGGGTTGCCCGCTTCCACAACATACCCAGGATCACGGTTCCGAAAAGAGGCGCAATGAAAAAGCTGAACAAGGCTTGCACGTAATCCATGATGCTGGCAAATTGCATGACCAGGTACGCCGTGCCCACGCTTATCAAGACGCCGATTACCGTAGTCCAGCGGCCCATGTTCACGTAATGACGGTCGCTCCCGGTGCGATTGATAAATGGACGATAAATATCGTAGGTCCAAACTGTGGTGAAGGCGCTTACATTGCCGGCCATGCCCGACATAAAGCCTGCAATCAGCGCGGTCACTCCCAATCCCAGCAGCCCCGGTCCGCAGTAGCGCGCCAGCATCAGCGGCAGAACATCGTTATAACTGTGGCCTCCGGTGACCGCTGCCACCGATTCGGGAACCAGCTTCTCCGGCAGCACGGCCAAACCCAGCAGGCCGGGCAGGATCACGATGATGGGAACGAACATCTTGAAGCCGGCGCCAATAATTGGCGCCATTTCCGCGCTGCGAATATCTTTGGCCGCCAGGATGCGTTGCACCACCAGAAAGTCGGTGGTCCAGTACCCCATCGAAATGACCGCGCCCAGTCCAAAAACAATCCCCACCCAGTTAATCCCCATGGGGTTGTCGCTGAAGGAGCCCAGTCCCGACCAGAGATGGACATATTGGGCCGATGCCCGCTGCGTAATCAAGACCTTCAGGTGTGTCCATCCACCGGCTTCATACAAGCCGAGGATCGGAATCAGGAGGGCCCCCGCCCAAATCAAGAAGAACTGCAGGACTTCGTTGAAGATTGCGGAGCGCAGACCCCCTAGCGTCACGTAAATCGCGACGGTGAGCGATGACACCCAGATGCTGAAGTTGATGTCCCATCCCAGAACAATCTGCATGACCTTGGCCATGGCGAACATGTTCACGCCGCTCATCAGCACCGTCATGACGGCAAACGAAATGGCCGATAATGCGCGACTGGGTTCGCCAAAACGCAACTGCAGATATCCCGGAACCGAGTGTGTCCGGGAAATGTAGTAAAACGGCATCATCACCAGCGCCAGAAACAGCATGGCCGGGATGGCGCCGATCCAGTACCAGTGCGTGGCCAGAATGCCATACTGATAGGCCGAACCGGCCCAGCCCATCAACTCGAGTGCCCCCAGGTTCGCGGAGAGAAAACTGAGGCCGGCCACCCATGCCGTCATCTCGCGACCTGCCATGAAGAAGTCTTCGCCGGTGTTGGCTCGACCTTTGAGGTACCAACCGATCGAGAGCACCAGGGCAAAATAAAAAACCACAATCACGATATCGATGGGTGTAAGACGAACCAACCGGGTTGGAATCTCAATGGCGAACAGAAGCATCCAGGCTTCTCCGTGAATAAGTTTGTCCGCGGCAAAAGTTCTTGCCGTGCCCCGCGTCCAGGCCGTTGGGGCCGGACACGTTCTCACCGCGAAACACGCCTGCTACCGATTCCTCGCGGCCGGTCCTTACGGGAACCTACCTCTATCGATCTCTCTCCAGCCGCTAGGCCAGGGACAGATTGAGTCGGCTTACCGAGGCGGGCGGAAAAACAAATCTTGCATTAGCTCCCCTGATCTCCACTTCTTCAGTTCTTGGAACCACACGAGTTTTCTGTGCGAAGTTGTTGTGAGCGTGAATATCGGGGCTCGTGAGAACCGTGGCAGCCGCCCGTTGAACGCTCGCCCCCGCAATCACCACTTCCGATTCCCTTGGTTCCGTGATGCCCGGATTGACGACGGTCAGCAGCAATTCCTTGTTGCGAATCGAGGCTGATCCTTTCAGCGAGTCAAAGGAAGCCGGCTTGCCGTCGCGATTATAGTGGATGCGGGGCGAGGAGAAGATAGCCCGGAGTGACTGGGCTCCCTGGTGCGCTGAATACATATCGAACACGTGGCCCACGGGAGTTACGCAGAAGTCGCTTTCGTGAGCCAAATAGAGGCTATTAAGGCAGTTGATGAGCTGGGCACAGTTCGCCATGCCGATCTTTTCCGGATGGCGGTTGAAAACGTCCAACGTCATGCCGCTGAATACCGCGTCCCGCAAGCTGGGAGTTTGTTCCAGAATGTTCTCTGGCGTGGCCTCGCTGCCCTGGCGATACCAGGGCCCCCATTCGTCAACCACCAGCTTGATATGGTGCTGGCGGTCAATCTCTCCCATCACCCGCCAGTGTTTCTCAATCAGCGAATCGATTCTTTCGCCCTGCCTCAGCACTTCATACCAATCGGCGGTATCGAACTTCAGCGCGTCGCCTTTGGCGGTATCCCAGTCGTCGCTGCGCCCTCGGCTCAGGTTCCACGCGTAGTAATGCAGCGCCAGCCCATAGATAGATCGCAGCTCGTCGGAGCCCTTCTTCGCAATCTCTTCCAGAAAGCCACGCGTCCAATCCCAGTTCTCTTCATTCGGCCCGGAGGCGACGAGAGAAAGATCCTTGCCATAACTGGGCGCCCAGGCCGCGAACCGGCGGAATTCTGCCGCGTAATCCTGGGGCGTGAAATTTCCACCGCAACCCCACGATTCGTTTCCGATGCCCCAATATTGCACGCCAAAGGGC
>Ga0181534_10002682_pt1 | contig 10888 bp, 7 predicted proteins | sample PEATcosm2014_Bin_37_FD_119758 | JGI IMG/M metagenome (GOLD analysis project Ga0181534, IMG submission 119758) | Peatland microbial communities from MTU Mesocosm Facility, Houghton, MI, USA - PEATcosm2014_Bin17_10_metaG | ecosystem: Environmental > Terrestrial > Soil > Wetlands > Peat | place...
CCGGAAGCTCGCACTTGAGGACGTCCTCCGCCGGAGCGAACGGGTCATCCAGGGAGGTGAGGATGACCGTGGGCACCCGGATTCCGGCCAGGTGCGGGCCGCTGGAACACTGGGCGTAGTACGCCTCGCGGCTGGGGAATCCGCCCGCGGGAGCGGTGTGGATGGCGTCCAGGACCCGGAGCGTGCGGGTGGGAGCGAGGGGCTGGGCCCCGGGCCGGGCGAGCAGCTCCCGCCGCAGCCGGCGGACGAAGTACTGGTCGTAGAACCGGTTGAACCCCGCCACCAGCCGCCGGGAGCAGGCCTCCAGGTCCACCGGCGGGTTCACGGCGATGGCCCGGTCCGGCAGGTCCGCGCCGCCACGGCCCAGCAGCAGGAGCAGCATGTTGGCGCTGATGGAATAGCCCACGGCCACCTGGAGCTGGCCGGGGAAACGGGCCCGGCCGAACCGAAGGACCGCCTCCAGGTCGCCGGTGGACCCGCTGTTGTAGGAGCTGCGGGCCAGGCCCGCCCCCTCCCCGGCGCCCCGGTGGTTCACCGCCAGCACGCCGTGGCCCAGGGCGTGGAACCGGGCCGCGGCCCGCAGCAGGTAGTGGCCGTCCGCGCTGCCGCCCAGGCCGTGGAAGAGCAGCACGGAGACCCCGGTGCTGCCCGGGAGGACCCGCAGGGCCAGGGCATCGCCATCGCCCAGGGGCAGTTGGACCCGCTCCCAGGGCAGCTCCCGGGTCCTGCTGGGCATGAAATTGGCGGCGATGGTCTGGAGATGGGAACCCCGGGCCCAGAATGGCGGCTCGCAGGCCAGGGCCGGCCGTCCCAGAAGCCCCCCGCCGGCCGGGGTCAACGGGAGGTCCCTTCCCAGCGCCTGGGATCCGCCTCGGTCAGGCCGAGCTGGTCCAGGACCCGGGTGGCGAAGGCCTGGAACAGGTCCTCCAGGGATTCCGGATGGTGGTAGAAACTGGGCATGAGCGGCATCACCACCGCCCCGGCGTCATGGACCCGGAGCAGGTTCTCCAGGTGGATCCGGTTGAGCGGGGTCTCCCGGAACCCCAGCACCAGGGTCCGGCGCTCCTTGAGGCAGACGTCCGCGGCCCGGCTCACCAGGGACTCGCTGACCCCGGAGGCGATCCGGCCGAGGGTGCCGGCGCTGCAGGGGATCACCACCATCCCGTCCTGGGCCGCGCTGCCGGAGGAGATGTCGGCCCCCAGGTTGTGCGGGTCCAGATGACGCAGCTTCGGCGACCAGGCCAGCACCTGGTCCAGATGAAGGCCGCATTCGTCCAGCAGGCAGCGCCGGCCGGTGGGGGACAGCAGCAGGGTCACCTGGGCCACCCTCGGGCTGTCCGCCAGGCGCCGGGCCACCGCCGCGCCGAATCCGCTGCCGGTGGCCCCGGTGATGGCCAAGGTGATGCGTTTGTCGTGGTTTTCGCCCATGCCTTCCAGATTAGCCCAAATGGATCGGCCTACGATTTCAGATGGACCGTTCCGAAACTCAACTACTATGGAGGTCCAAGATCCGCCCATTCCGCACCCCAGCGGATGGCCATCCGTCGGAGGCTTCATGCGCCGTTCCTCGCTTCTCGCCCTCACCGCCGCAGCCATGCTGGCCGTGGCCATCCCTTCCCAGGCCAAGCCGGCCTACGTCAAGAAGGCCCAGGACCTGGGCTTCAAGGACGTGGTCAACTGCGCCTCCTGCCACCAGGGCGCGCCCAAGAAGACCGGGCCCTTCACCGCCCGGGGCCAGTTCCTGGTGGACCAGAAGGCCGCGAAGAAGGCCGCTGATATCGATCTCGCCTGGCTGAAGGACTTCAAGGGCTGATAGGCGCCCGGCCGCAATCGGGCCAGACGATCATCGAGGCCTTGGCGCCGCGGGAGACCCGCGGGGCCAAGGCCTCGATGATCGTCTGGCGGAATGGCAGGCGGGACCTATAATTATTCATTATTTCCGTATCCACAGGCCTTTCCCGGAGGCAGCCCATGGGTCGTTCCCCGATGTTCATGCTCACCGCCACCGCCCTGCTGGCGCTGGCCGTTCCCTCCCGGGCCACCGGCACCTGGGTGAAGGCGGTTCCCGACAAGCCGGTGGGAACCTGCAATGATTGCCACGTAAAGGGCAAGGGCCCCAACGCCAAGGGCCCGTTCACGGACATGGGCAAGTACCTGATCGCCGCGGCCAAGACCAGCAACGTTCCCCTGCAACCGGGGACCGATGTCGCGACCGTGAAGAAACTGCTGAAAGACTACAAGCCCCAGTGATCAGGGCAGGTCCAGGAAGGCCGGGCCCACCGAGGTGATGCTGCCGGCGCCCAGGGTCATGACCAGGTCCCCGGGGCTGGTGATGGCGTCCAGCACCTGGGGCAGGTCTTCCACCCGGGGCACGTAGGTGGCGTCCCGCTGGCCGTGGGCCAGGATGGCTTCCACCACCGACCGGCCGGTGAGACCGGGGATGGGCGGTTCGCTGGCGGCGTAGATGTCCGTGACCAGCACCTTGTCCGCGTCGAAGAAGGCCTGGCCGAACTCCTCCAGCAGGGCCTGGGTGCGGCTGTAGCGGTGGGGCTGGAACGCCACCACGATGCGCCGGTCCGGGAAGCCCTGGCGGGCGGCCCGCAAGGTGGCGGCGATCTCGGTGGGATGATGGCCGTAGTCGTCCACCACCAGGACCCCCTTGCGTTCGCCCCGCTTCTGGAATCGCCGGTCGGCGCCGGTGAAGCTGGCCAGGCTGGCCCGGATCACTTCCCGCTCGACCCCCAGTTCGATGGCCACGCCGATGGTGGCCAGGGCGTTGAGCACCATGTGGTGGCCCGGCACTCCCAGGGAGAAGTCGCCCAGGTCCTCGCCATAGGCCCGGACCTGGAAATGGGCGCGCCAGCCTTCCATCCGCAGGTTCATGGCGCGGATGTCCACCTGGGGGTTGGTGCCGTAGGTGCGCACCTGGCGCTTGAGCCGGGGCCGCAGGGCGGCCACGTTGGGGTCGTCCATGCAGACGAACACCGAACCGTAGAAGGGCACCTTGTTGCCGAAGGTGGCGAAGGCGTCCATGATCTCGCCCAGGTCCTTGTAGTGGTCCAGGTGCTCCCGGTCGACGTTGGTGATGACGCCGATGGTCGGGGACAGGAGCAGGAAACTGCCGTCGCTCTCGTCCGCCTCGGCCACCAGGAACGGCCCCTTGCCCAGCTTGGCGTTGCTGCCGATGGCGCCCAGCTTGCCGCCGATGACGATGGTGGGGTCGATCCCGCCCTGGCTGAGCACCTGGGCGATCATGCTGGTGGTGGTGGTCTTGCCGTGGGATCCGGCGATGGCGATGCCGTACTTCATCCGCATCAGTTCCGCCAGCATCTCGCCCCTGGGGATCACCGGGATCTTGGCGGCCCGGGCCGCCACCACCTCCGGATTGTTGCCCTTCACCGCGCTGGAGATCACCACCACCTGGGCGCCCTCGATGCATTGGGCGTCGTGGCCGATGCTCACCTTCACCCCGAGGCTGCCCAGGCGCTGGGTGGTGGGGCCCTCCCTCAGGTCGGACCCGCTCACCTGGTAGCCGAGGTTCACCAGCACCTCGGCGATGCCCGACATGCCGATGCCGCCGATGCCGACGAAGTGGATGTGCTGAATCTTTCCAAACACCGTATGCTCCCAGGTAATGTTCTCAGAATACCTTCAAGCGGGGCGGAGCACTGGATGAATGCACGGATCGGGCGGAAGCGGAGCGGCTGCGCGGCAGTCCTGGTCCTGGCCCTGGGACCGTGGCTGGCGGCCCAGGGCAGTCCCTACCTCATGGCGCACTATGACAAACGGGAAGTCATGCTGCCCATGCGCGACGGGGTGCGCCTGTTCACGGCGATCTACGCCCCCAAGGACCATTCCCGGGTCTATCCGTTCCTGCTGGAGCGCACCCCCTATGGGGTGGGACCCTACGGTCCCGGCGCCTTCAAGGAGGTCCTGGGGCCCTCCGGACGGTTCGGAACGGAGGGGTTCATCTTCGTCTACCAGGACGTGCGCGGCCAGCGGATGAGCGAGGGGACCTTCATCGACCTGACCCCGGCCCTGCCCCACACCGGCGCCAGCTCCCGGGTGGACGAGAGCACCGACTGTTTCGACACGGTGGCCTGGCTGCTGAAGCACGTGCCCGGCAACAACGGCAAGGCCGGCCAGTGGGGCATCAGCTATCCGGGCTTCTATGCCGCCGCCGCTCTGATCGACGCCCACCCGGCCCTGGTCGCGGTGTCCCCCCAGGCCCCCATCCTGGACTGGTTCGCCGGGGACGACTTCCACCGCAACGGCGCCCTCTGGCTGCCCCACCTGTTCAATTTCATGGCCGTGTACGGCCGGAGGCGCCCGGTTCCCACCGCCGAAGAGCCCCCGCCCTTCTGCCACGGCACCCAGGACGGCTATGCCTTCTTCCTGGGCCTGGGCCCCCTGGCCAACGCCGACGCCCGCTACTTCAAGGGCGAGGTTCCCTTCTGGAGCCAGGTCATGGCCCATGGCGCCTACGACGGCTTCTGGCAGGCCCGCAACCTGAGGCCGCACCTGCGGGAGGTCCATCCTGCGGTGCTGACCGTGGGCGGCTGGTTCGACGCGGAGAACCTCTACGGCTCCCTGCAGACCTACCATGCCCTGGAAACCCAGAGCCCCGCCACCGACCAGCGGCTGGTCATGGGCCCCTGGAGCCACGGCGGATGGAACGGCGGACCCGGCGACCACCTGGGGGCCATCGGTTTCGGCAGCGACACCTCCGAGTTCTTCCAGGCCCGGATCGAGTTTCCCTTTTTCATGGAACACCTCAAGGGCGCCCCGGACCCGGGCCTGCCCAAGGCCTATCTGTTCGAGACCGGGGCCAACCGGTGGCGCCGCATGGACGCCTGGCCACCCCGGACCGCCCGTCCGGTGAACCTGTTCTTCCAGGGGGACGGGAGACTGGGGTCCGGGCCGGACCGGGACGGGGCCGACCCGTACCCCAGCGATCCGGCCCGGCCGGTGCCGTACTACAACGGTGTCGCCATCGGCATGGTCCGGGACTACATGACCGCGGACCAGCGGTTCGCCGGCCAGCGGCCGGACGTGTTGACCTACTCCGGCCCGCCCCTGGATGCCGACCTCACCCTGGCCGGCCCGATCCAGGCCGATCTCTGGGTGAGCACCACCGGTACCGATTCGGACTGGGTGGTGAAGGTGATCGACGGCTACCCCGACCGGGGGCCGGAGGCGGCCGCCCTGGGCGGCTACGAGCAGCTGGTGCGGGGGGAGGTCATGCGCGGCAAGTTCCGCAACCAGCTCGACCGCCCCGAGCCGTTCACCCCCGGCCAGCCCACCGAGGTCCGGTTCACCCTCAACGACGTCTTCCACACCTTCCTGAAAGGCCACCGGATCATGGTGCAGGTGCAGAGCAGCTGGTTCCCCCTCATGGACCGCAATCCCCAGGTGTTCACCGACATCTACCATGCCGGCGAGGACGATTTCCAGCCGGCGGAACAGCGCCTGTACCATGGCCCGCTGCGGCCTTCGCACCTGGTGCTGCCGGTGCTGCCGTGAGGCCGTGGACGGTCCTCCTGGCGCTGGGGCTGCCGCTGGCGGCCCAGGGCGCTTCGTACCTGCAGGCCCACTACCGCAAAGAGGAGGTGCGCATTTCCATGCGCGACGGGGTCCGGCTGTTCACCGCCGTCTACACGCCCCGGGCCCCCGGTCCCCACCCGATCCTGCTGAACCGGACCCCCTACGGGATCGACCCGTACGGGCCGGACGCCTTCCCCTCGGACCTGGGCCCCAGTGAGACCCTGGCCCGGGAGGGGTTCATCTTCGTCTACCAGGATGTCCGGGGCAAGATGATGAGCGAGGGCGCATTCCAGGAGATGACCCCGCTGACCGGCGGCCGCGGGGTGGACGAGGCCACCGACGCCTGGGACACCATCGACTGGGCCGTGAAACACATCCCGGACAACAACGGCAAGGTCGGCGCCTGGGGCATCTCCTATCCCGGCTACTACGCGGCCTGCGCCCTGGTGGACGCCCACCCGGCGCTGAAGGCCGTCTCCCCCCAGGCGCCCATCTCCGACCTGTTCGACGGCGACGACGACCATCACAACGGCGCCCTGTTCCTGGCCCAGACCTTCTGGTTCGATGCCGAATTCGCCCTGGAGCGGACCGGGCCCTCGCCCAGGTGGCCGCTCCGGGCCGCGCCCGCGCCCCCACCCGACGGCTACCGGTTCTTCCTGGACCTGGGCGCCCTGCCCCATGCCGACCAGCGCTTCTTCCACGGCCGGGTCCCGGTCTGGACCGACGAAATGGCCCACGGCACCCGCGACGGCTACTGGAAGGCCCGGGACCTGCGGCCCCACCTGCGCGACATCCGGCCGGCGGTGCTGACCGTGGGCGGCTGGTTCGACTCCGAGGACCTGTTCGGCACTCTCCAGGTCCACCAGCGGGTGGCCCAATCCCCGGGCAGCCGCGGCTTCCTGGTCATGGGCCCCTGGGAGCACGGCGGCTGGGCCGACGGTGAGGGCGACCGGCTGGGGGACGCGCGCTTCGGCAGCCCCACGGCGGCCTTCTACCGGGACCGGATCGAGGCGCCATTCTTCCGCCATTTCCTGAAAGGCGCGCCGGATCCCGGCCTGCCCGCGGCCACGGTTTTCGAGACCGGCAGCAACGCCTGGCACCGGTTCGACGCCTGGCCGCCGCCCCAGGCCCGGCCCACCAGGCTCTACCTCCAGGCCCTCGGCGGCCTCGGCCCCCAGGCTCCAGCCGGGGGGACCGGCGCCGACGGCTTCCGCAGCGACCCGGCCCACCCGGTGCCCTACACCGCCATCATCGAGCCGCAGGTCTCGCCGGCCTTCATGGTGGGCGACCAGCGCTTCGCCGCCGAGCGCCCCGACGTGCTGGTCTACCAGACTCCGGTCCTGGCCAGTCCCCTCACCCTGGCCGGCCCCATCCAGGTCCACCTCCAGGTGAGCACCACCGGCACCGATGCGGACTGGGTGGTGAAGGTGATCGACGTCCTGCCGGGGGAGTGCGGCCAGCCCGATCCCGCCGAAGGGACCGCCGCCCCCATGGGCGGCTGCCAGCAGCTGGTGCGGGCCGAGGTGATGCGGGGCAAGTTCCGCAACAGCCTGGAGCGGCCCGAACCGTTCGTGCCCGGCCAGCCCACGGCCGTCAACTTCACCCTGAACGACGTCTGCCACAGCTTCGCCAAGGGCCACCGGCTCATGGTGCAGATCCAGAGTTCCTGGTTTCCCCTGGTGGACCGCAACCCCCAGGTGTTCCTGGATATCTACCACGCCCGGGACCAGGACTTCCGCCCGGCCGAGCACAAGGTCTTCCGCACGGCGGCGCTGCCGTCGTTCCTGGTGCTGCCGGTCCTGCCGTAACGGGTCGCCCCTCGAACAGGTCAGATCCTCAGGTTGGCCAGGTGCTCCGCGCTGGAGATGGGAACGTTGGGTTCGTCGTGGATCACCTGGCCGTCCAGCAGCTTGATGATGCGGTGGGCATGGCGGGCGATGTCCTCTTCGTGGGTCACCAGGATGATGGTGTTGCCGCGCTGGAACAGTTCCTCGAACAGGTTCATGATCTCGACGCTGGTCTTGGTGTCCAGGGCCCCGGTGGGTTCGTCGGCCAGCAGGATCGAGGGATTGTTCACCAGGGCCCGGGCGATGGCCACCCGCTGGCGCTGGCCGCCGGAGAGCTGGTTCGGCATGTGGTCGGCCCGCAGGGCCAGCCCGACATTGTCCAGGGCCTGGAGGGCCAGCTGGTGCCGGTCCCGGGCGTGGACCCCGCCGTAGATGAGGGGCAACTCCACGTTCTGCAGGGCCGTGGTCCGGGCCAGGAGGTTGAAGGTCTGGAACACGAAGCCGATCTCTTCGTTGCGGATGCCGGCCAGTTCATCGTCGGACATGGCCGAGGCCAATTTGCCGTTCAGATGGTAGGTGCCTTGGGTGGGGGTATCCAGGCAGCCGATGATGTTCATCATGGTGGACTTGCCGGAACCGGAGGGGCCCATGATCGCCACATATTCGCCCCGCTGGATGTCCAGGGACACCCCATCCAGGGCACGGACCTCCATGTCGCCCATCTGATAGAACTTTTTGATATCGGATAAGCGGATCAGGGGAGCGTCTGACATCTGTGACCTCAAAAGAGCCTTGCCTTTAACCATGATGCCGGAAGAACCCGGGTCTGGCCATCCGGGTCGGCCCCAGGGTGCCGGAGCGTTGGACCCGGGCCAGGGGCGCAAAGGTTTAGGCCGTTGTGCCACAAGGCTTTAGGGATTCGGCCCGGAGCGGGTCCAGACCGGTGGGCCGGCCGAACCAATCCTCCGCGGCCCAGCCCACCGTGCGCCTTGCGTAAATTAATAAATAATAGTAAACTCGATCCGGCTTGGATAGGGATCCGGAGGAACCTGGAATGTTCAATGCTCCCTTGGCGGCGGTCCACCTGAACCTGCTTGCTCCCGTCTCCGGCGTCCTCGTCCCGCTGGAATCCGTGCCGGATCCGGTTTTCGCCGGCAGGCGGGTGGGCGACGGGATCGCCATCGATCCCACCTCCAGCCTGCTCCTGGCGCCGGTGGCGGGCACCGTGACCCAGCTGCACCCGGCCCACCACGCCCTGGCCATCACCTCCTGGGAAGGGGTCGAGGTGCTCCTGCACGTCGGCCTGGATACGGTGCTGCTCAAGGGCGAAGGCTTCGCCCCCAAGGTGGCCATGGGCGACCGGGTGGAGACGGGCCAGCCGCTGCTGGGGTTCGACCCGGTCCTGGTGGGCCCGCGGGCGCGCAGCCTGATGGTCCTGATGGTCATCGCCAACGGCGACCGGGTCGCCACTCTGACACCCTTCACCGGCCTGGTGACGGCGGGGGTGGATCCGGCGCTCCAGGTCAAGCTGAGGGACGGCGGGACGGAACCCGCGGACGGCCAGACCCTGCAGTCCCGGATCGTGATCCTGCCCAACCCGTCCGGCCTCCATGCCCGGCCGGCCGCGGTCCTGGCCGACGCCGCCCGGAAATTCAGCGCGACCATCCGGCTGGCTCGGGGCGCCAGGGACGTCAACGCCAAGTCCCTGTTGGCCATCCTCGGGTTGGAAACCAGGGGGGGGGATCCCCTGCAGGTGCGGGCCACCGGGCCGGATGCCCGGGAGGCGGCCGACGCCCTGGCCGACCTGCTGGCCGGAGGCTGCGGTGACGGCCCCGGGCCCGCCGCCGCCGGACGGCCGGAGCCCGGACGGCCTGACCCGCGTTCCCGGTCCACCCAGCTGGCCGGGGTGCCCGCTGCCCCAGGCATCGCCGTGGGCCGGGTGTTCCAGTTCCGCCCCCCGGCGCAGTCGGTGGCCGAAAAGGGCGGAGATCCGGACCTGGAACGGGACCGGCTCGAGGCAGCCCTCGGCGCGGCCGTGCAGGAGCTGGACGAACTCAAGGCCCGGATCCCCGCTTCGGCGGATTCCACCCGGGCGGACCTGCTTTCGGCCCACCAGGAGCTGCTGCGGGATCCCGAACTCACGGACCTGGCCTGGGCCGGAATCGCCGCCGGCGGCAGCGCCGCCTTCGCCTGGCGCGAGGCCTGCCGCCGGGTCGAGGGCCGGCTGGAGCGCCTGGAGACCGCCCTGCTGCGGGAGAGGGCCGCGGACCTGAGGGACGTGGCCCACCGGGTGCTGGCCCTGCTTGCCGGAGAGGCTCAGTCCGGACTGGAACTGCCCGAGGGATGCATCCTCATCGCCGGAGAACTGGCGCCTTCCATCGCGGCCCAGCTGGATGGCGCCCGGATCCGGGGCCTTGCCACCACCCGGGGCGGCCCGACCGGCCACGTGGCGATCCTGGCCCGGGCCTTGGGCCTTCCCGCCATCTGCGCCCTGGACGAAGCCGGGCTGGAACTCCCCAGCGGGGCCCTGGTGGTATTGGACGGCACCCGGGGCATCCTGCAACTCGCCCCCAGCGAGAGCGACCTGAGCCGGGCCCGGGTGGACATCGCCCGCCAGGCCACGCTTCGCTCGGTCAACCGGACCGCCTCCCTGGCGCCGGCCGTGACCGCGGATGGGTTCCGGCTGGAGGTCGGCGCCAACCTCAACGGCGCCGGGCAGGTGGCGGAGGCCGTCGCCGCCGGCGCCGAGGGGATCGGGCTGCTCCGGAGCGAATTCCTGTTCCACGACCGGCAGCAGGCCCCCACCGAGGACGAACAGCTTGAAGCCTATGGCGCCGTGGCCAGAGCCCTGGGCCCGGGGCAGCGCCTGGTGATCCGGACCCTGGACGTGGGCGGCGACAAGCCCCTGGCCTACCTGCCCATGGGCCGGGAAGCCAACCCCTTCCTGGGGCTGCGCGGGGTGCGGGCCAGCCTGGACCGGCCCGAACTGTTCCGGGCCCAGCTGAGGGCGCTGCTGCGGGTCGCGCCCCTGGCGGATCTGCACATCATGTTCCCCATGATCGGCCGGCTGGAGGAACTGCGGGCCGCCAGGGGCATCCTGGCCGAAGAAGCCGCCCTCCTGGGCGGCTCGCCCAAGGTGGGGATCATGATCGAACTTCCTTCGGCGGCGCTGATCGCCGATGCCCTGGCCCGGGAGGCGGACTTCTTCTCCATCGGGACCAATGACCTGACCCAGTACTGCCTGGCCATGGACCGCGGCGACGCCAGGTTCGCCCAGGCCGCCGACGCCCTGCATCCCAGCGTGCTCAGGCTGATCGGGCTGACCGTGGCCAGCGCCCACCGGCACGGGAAATGGGTGGGGGTCTGCGGCGCGCTGGCCTCGGATCCCCTGGCGGTGCCGGCGCTGCTGGGCCTCGGGGTCGACGAGCTGTCCGTGAGCGTGCCGGCCATCGGCGCCATCAAGGCCCGGATCCCCCGCCTGAACCGGGCGGAATGCGAAGCCCTTGCCCGTGAACTGCTGGAACTGGGCACGGCCGCGGACGTGCGCGACCGGCTCG
>Ga0181534_10002683_pt1 | contig 10888 bp, 9 predicted proteins | sample PEATcosm2014_Bin_37_FD_119758 | JGI IMG/M metagenome (GOLD analysis project Ga0181534, IMG submission 119758) | Peatland microbial communities from MTU Mesocosm Facility, Houghton, MI, USA - PEATcosm2014_Bin17_10_metaG | ecosystem: Environmental > Terrestrial > Soil > Wetlands > Peat | place...
CAGTCTCCAGTCCGCGGCGCAGACTGCCCGCATGTTCGGCCCGGCGCACCTCCCGCAGCGCCCGCAATCCCCGCAGGATGGGCTCGGCAACACCAAAGGCGTCCCACCACCGGTGGCGCCTTCCGTACGCCTCGCGGTTACGAATTCCTGCCAGGAGATTGTCCTGTGTCTTCTGCCCAAAGCCAGCCAGCGCCGAAACCCGGCCTTCAACACAGGCGCGCGCAAGCTCCTCGATCGAGCGAATACCAAGCTGCTCATTCAACGCCTTGATCTTTTTTGCGCCCAATCCCGGAATCTCCAGCATCTCGACCAACCCCGGGGCCACTGATGCCTTGAGCTTTTCGAAGAACTCCAGCCTGTCCGTTTCGTAAAGCTCCGTGATCTTCTTCGCCAGAGCCTCGCCGATACCCTTGATCCCCTGCAAGCGACCGTCTGCAATCACCGTGCCCAGATCCTCCTCCAACGTCTCCAGCGCCCTCGCCCCGGCATGGTACGCGCGAACCTTGAAGAGATTCTCATTCTTGAGTTCCAGAAGAACCCCGATCTCATTCAAAATTTCGGCGATGGCGTGTTTGTTCATGCGACGGCCCTGGCCCACACTACATGCGGGTTCGCTGAAAGCTCAAGCCGGAGCCCGGCGCTTTTGATTGCGACCCGGCCGCCAAGCGATTCAATGTCCTTCGCAATGGCTTTCACCTACCACCGCACGATTCGCTTCGCTGACACCGATGCCGCGGGCGTGGTGTTCTTCCCCAACTACCTGGCGATCTGCCATGAGGCCTACGAGGAGTCGCTCGGCGCCGATGGCATCACGCTGCAATCCTTGATCGGCGAGCGGGACGTGGTAATTCCGGTGTCGAAGAGCCGGGCCGAATATCTTCGCCCGCTCGCATGTGGCGACAAGATCCGGGTAACGCTCGCTTCAGCTCAGTTGGGGCCGGACAGCTTCGCCATTGACTTCGAGCTGCACCGCCTCGGCCCCCACGAAAAGCTCGCGGCCCGGGTGCGCACGGAACACGTCTGCATTGCCGCACGCTCCCGCGAACGCCATGCGCTCCCTGCAGGAATCGCAGCCTGGATCGGCCATCATACAAGCCGGCCCGGAGATTTCACAACAAGCCCGGTGGCACAACCGCACATAGAGGGCGCTGCGCCTGCAAGCCCTATTGCGGCGACCTCCCGCCACCCTCCAAAAAAGTCGTCAAGCGCCGCGTCTCCCTGATACATGGGGACCTGGGGCACGGCAGGCATGACCATTGTGATTCGTCGGCACTGGCAGCAGAATGGCAGTCGCATGATAGTCTTCTCACGCATTCGCCTTGTCGCATGGATTCTTGCCTGGACCACAGCGGGGCTGGGTGCATTTGCGGCAGATTCCGACATCGAAACTCTCCGCATCAAGGCCGAGGCCGGCGATCCCGTGGCCCAATACGCGCTCGGCATGTCGTACGTGCGGGGCACAGACGTCGCCAAGGACAGCCAGGAGGCCTTCCGATGGATTCACAAGGCGGCCGCTCAAGGAAACGTCTTTGCACAATCGTATCTCGGCCTGATGTACGCCTCAGGCGACGGCGTGGCCAAAGATCCCGCGATCGCCGTGCAATGGTACCGCAAGGCGGCCGAACAGGGAGATCTCGACGCCGAACGCAACCTGGCCCTGGCTTGCTCTCTCGGGCAGGGCACCGCCATCGATCCGTCGGCTGCGGTTAAATGGTACCGCAAGGCAGCCGCCCAAGGTGACGCCGATGCCGAATGCAATCTCGGTGTTTGCTATTCCCTGGGACAAGGCGTCGCCAAAGACCAGGCCGAAGCCATAAACTGGTTACTCAAGGCCGCGGACCAAAACCATCCCACGGCCCTTTTTAACCTGGGTGACATCTATTCAAACGGCTTGGGGGTCAGAAAGGATTTAAAGGAAGCGATCAAATGGTATCGCAGGGCGGCGGAACAAGGGGAGGCCAACGCCCAATTCAATCTCAGTATGATGTATGCCTCCGGCCAGGGCGCGCGGAAGGACCTGGTCGAAGCCTTGGCCTGGGCCAATGTGAGCGCAATATCGGGAGACAGCGAGGCCGTCAGGAATCGAGCTTTTCTCGAACACCGCGCCGGCCGCATGAAATCAGCATTGGCGCAGCAGCGCAGCATCGAACTCGTCAAACTGATTGAAGCAAACAAGGCCGCGCGAGCTACCTCTGGCAAGCCGCCCGCGCCAGTGCCGTCAGCCTCGCACGGTTGATCTTGCCCTGGGTATTGCGAGGCCATGCGACCGCCACGTAATGTTTGGGCCGCTTGTGCGGCGCAAGTTCGCGTGTGACGTGTTCATGCAGACGCGCGAGGTCCGCCTTCTTCGCCCCGGCCGGATAACAAGCCACTACCGTTTCGCCCCATTCGGAGTCAGGCACCCCGAGCACCACAACATCGACGAACTGGCCCGTCGACCGCAGCACCACTTCGACCTCGAGCGGATCCACCTTTTCTCCACCCGAGATTATCACGGCATCGCGGCGACCGAGCACATGCAGCCCTCTCTGTTCGTCAAAACGCCCAAGATCCTCCGTTGACCACATCCCGGCCTGCTCACGTTCGCATGGAAAATAGCCGCGAAAGAGTGATGCCGACCGGATCTGAATGACCCCGTCCTCGCGCAGCTCCAGACTGCAATGAGGCAGCGCCGTTCCACATCCGCGCCTCCCCTGGAGAAACTCCTCGGGCCGCAATGCCGCGGCCATCGCGGCTGTTTCCGTCATGCCGTAGCTCGGCGCCAGGGGCACGCGCAATTCCGCGGCCCAATCAAGCAGGTCGGGCCAGGCAGGACCGCCCCCGAGCAAAACCGCGCGAAAACGTCCCAACCAGTCCGCGGCTCCCGGCAGGCCGAGAAGCCGCTGAAGCTGGGTCGGCACGAGCGAAATGAACCAATGGTCGCCCGCAATCTCGGGCCAGCGTCCAGCTTCCAATGCTGTCCATTTCCAGGGAACGTATCGTCCCCCTGTGACGGCACAGCGCATCCAGGCCATCAGCCCGCTCACATGATGCAGCGGCAGAACACCGACTGCGTTGATCTGTCCTGCTCCGAAATGCTGGCTACAGCCGCGCACCGCCGCCGTCACCGTGTCCTGGTCATGCATTGCCCAGCGCAAAGCGCCGCTCGAGCCGCCGGTTGGCAGGCAAAGCCATCCACGCCCGGAATTGGCAGCCGAATTTTGAATTCGGTTCTCTTGAACAGCCGTCTGCGACTTCGCCGCCGCCAACTGCGCCTGTTCCACGGCGCCCCACGACGGATCTGCCACCAGGACCGTCCCGCCACCTCCAGCGGCGTCAGCCAGCGACTGCATAAACTTGTCCGGCTGCGATTCTGAGACCGTGACCGTGCCTGACGACGTCGACCGTCCACCGGCCCCGAGGAGGCGGGCTAGCTCAATGCGTTCCATAGCACCTCCGCATTCTGGCAACTGGCGGCATTGAGACTTAGAAACGGGACCGCTGGCACGCTGTCAAATCGGCCGTCCTGAAAAAGTTGACCCACGCCGAAACCGAGGGCGCGCGGCTGCCGGCCCTTGAATGCAAACGCCATGCGCAGCGCCGCCTGCCCGCCCACGCCGGTTTCAAGTGCCGAGGAGAACACCGCATCGGCGCGATTTTTCGCGAGCATTGCCAGAACTGCCGCCGGATCGCCTGCAAGCGCCGGTTTCACCACGACCACGCCAGGCCAGCCCCGCTCCAGCCATTTCCGCAAACTCGGCAGCCCTGCGACCGACTCGTCGAGCGCAATCGGCGTCGGATACTCGCCCGCGAGCCCGAGCAGGGCGTCATCGGTCCGGCGTTGGGCGTCGGCACCTTGCGAAGCCGCAGAAAAACAGGGTTGCTCGACAAACTCAATCGGCCGCTCTGCGCAGCGTTCCAGCCATCTAATCGCCCGCCGGGTTGTCCACGCTCCGTTGGCGTCCAGCCTCAGTTTTGCATGTCCTGGCAATCGGGCCAGCAAATCATCCAGCACAACCCATTCGTCCGCGTCGTCCAGCACGCCAACCTTCCATTTGAATGCGACAAAGCCCGCGGCCAGCGCGTCGTCCGCGGCCCGGCAGGCGTTCCTTCCCGCAGGCAACAATGCCGCCACCGGCAGGCGCTGTTCGACGGGCGGACCCGGCTCACCACCGAGAGCACCGCGCAGCGCGAACCTCACGCACCCGTAACGCTCATCAATCTGGTCGATGAATCGGTCACCGACGTCAACGCCGAGCCCGGCCAAAACCACCCCGGCTTCCTCAAGCGTTTCAGTGCCGAACCAAGGAATCGGCGCAACTTCGCCATAGCCCACTCTACCCGCCGCATCCTCCAGTCTCAGTAGCAGCCCCTCGCGATCTTTCCACAAACCATGTGCTGTCCGCACCGCGCTGCGGAACGGAAGATGGTATCGGCGGCTTTGCAGATGATAAATCATTGCGGGACGTGACGTAAGGCCGGGCGACTCGGTCGAATGTAGGACCGCGGCTTTTCAATAAGTTGTATGCCAAATGAACCGTGGCCGGGCGACAATACAGGGCAACGCCTGATTTCAGAGATTGCGCGGGATTTGCATCCAAAGGCGTGGCCGGGCGACCCGCCCGCCGCAATTTCCAGCGCTTGGATACAGGGCTTTCTGGTTTGGCACGGCTTCTCGATGGCTGTCAGGCACCACTTGCCAACATCTTGGTCCGATCGGACCAAAATATTGGCAAACGGTTCAGCCCGCCAAACCAGAAAGCACTGCTGCGGCGCAAAAAAGGCGTTGAGATTTTCCGGGCCGGCATTATGTCGTCCATGGCAATCATGACTGAGCCTGCTACGATTGCCTCCCCAACCTACCGAGAGCTTTATCCGGCAGCTGAAGAGTTTTTTTCCAGCCTTTTGCCGACGGCGCTGACCTACGACGACGTTTCGCTCGCAACGCTTTTCTCGGAGATCCTGCCGAAGGATGCCGACCTGACGACAAGCCTGTCGGACACCTTGCGTTTGCAGGTTCCGATCATCTCGTCCGACATGGACACGGTCACCGAATCGCGCATGGCGATCGCGATGTCGCTGAACGGCGGCATGGGGCTGATCCACTACAACATGGCGCCCAAGGACCAGATCAAAGAGGTCGCGCGGGTCAAACGCCACATTCACGGCCTCATCCAGGACCCGATCACCGTCTCCGTAAAATTGTCCGTGGGAGATGTGCTGGCCATGATCGAACAGCGGCACTTCGCGTTTCGGACATTTCCGGTCGTCGATGCGCAGAACCGCCTCGTCGGCCTCCTCCCCGGCAGCATCGTCAAGGAGCGCTATCGTTCCAAGAAGGTCACCGAGGCCATGACCCCAAGGGAAAAGCTCATCACCGTGCCCGAACACGAACTCGGCGGCGATCCCATCAAGTACGCAGACACATTTTTCAGCGAACACATCGGCATCAACAAAATGCTGGTCGTGGATGGCGATGATCACCTGCGCGGCCTCGTGACCAGCACCGACGTCGAACGCATCGTCGGAGAGGTCAAGTCGTGCCGGAAGGCCAGCAGGGACGCCCATTTCCGCCTTGTGGCCGGCGCAGCGATCGCGCCGGTGCGCAAGCCTTCGGGTGAACTCGATCGCGACAGGATCACGGCGCACGTCGGCGCCCTCGTCGACGAGGCCATCGATGCTGTCGCCGTCTCCACCGCCCACGGGCACACAGCCGGCGTCGGCGACATGGTGAAGCTGCTGCGCCGTGCGTTTCCGGCTCTCACGATCATCGCCGGCAACGTCACCAGTGCGGAAGGCGCCGAATACCTCGCCGACCAGGGCGCCAGCGCCATCAAGATCGGCCAGGGTCCCGGCTCGATTTGCACAACGCGGATGGTCGCCGGCGTCGGCATTCCGCAACTGACTGCGCTCTGGGCTGCAAGCAAGGGCGCCAAAGCCAGGGGCGCGCGGCTGATCGCCGACGGCGGGATCACGAAATCCGGTGACATCGTCAAGGCCCTGACCCTGGCGCATGCAGTCGTTTGCGGCGGGCTTCTGGCCGGGTGCCGCGAGGCGCCGGGCGAAATCCTCGAGATCAACGGAAAGCTCTACAAACAATACCGGGGCATGGGAAGCCTCGCAGCCATGAAGGCCGGCTCCGCCGCCCGCTACGGTCACAACAAAGAGGATACGACCCGCAAGATTTCCGCCGAGGGAATCGAAGCGCTCAAGGAGGTTTCTGGCTCCGTCGACAGCGTGCTGGCTGACCTCATTGGCGGGCTGCAATCCGGCATGGGGTACGTCGGGGCTCGCGACCTGGTTCAGCTGAGGCAAAAGGCCCGCTACGTGCACGTGACGGCGGCCGGCCAGAAAGAGGCCGCGCCGCACGATGTCATCGAAGTTTCCACGAAGAGCCCCGTGTAAGCGGCAAATCGGGAAAGCGGGAAGCGGAGCAACCGTAAAGCAGCGCTCCAATTTCAGCGCTTCAGATTTCGAGCATCTTCTGCACCAGCGCGTCCGAAAAGGAGCATGGGCCGCGCATGGTTTGATGAGGTCAAGACGCCAGGTTGTCTGATTCCGGGCTTCGTTCGTCAAAGAGCCCCAGTTGGTCAGGATCGACCCACCCGCTCATCAATTTCCGCAGGAATTTTCCGCGATGACACGGGCACCGCCCGAGCCGGATCACCGCCTCGCGGTGCTCGTCAGTTCCGTAGCCCTTGTGCTGGGCAAATCCATAACCTGGATACCGGATCTCCAACGCCTCCATCATCCGGTCGCGCGTCACCTTGGCGACAATCGAGGCCATCGCCACGCACAGCGAGCGCGCATCGCCCCGAACAAGGGCGGTATGCGGATAGGCGAACCCTCGCAACGGAAGTCCATCAACCAGGATGCGGCAGGAGACCTGCGGCTGGAACGTCCGCACCTGCTCCACACTCGAGAAAAGATCCGGCTCAATCTGCTTCGCAAACGCGGAAACCTGATAGATGCCCTCCAGCGCCCGCCGCATCGCAAGCTTGCTCGCCCCCAGGATGTTCAAGCCCTCAATTTCGTCCACCGACGCCTCGCCATAGGTCGCATGCAGCTGCCCTTCCAGCATCAGTTGTTCGATCTCCTCGAAAACCCCGGATCGCTGTTCGGGCGTCAGCTGCTTCGAGTCATTCACGCGCCCGCCGCGGGTGACCGCCCATTGCCCTTCAAGAAACTCTTTGGTCACCAACACCGCGCCCGCGACAACCGGCCCCGCGAGCGCGCCCCGTCCGGCTTCGTCGACGCCGATCAGTTCGGCCAGACCTTCAATCTGCCTCAGGTCGAAAGCCCGGAGTTGACGCCGTTTGGGCATGCTCAATCCTTCGCTGCTGGAGGTCTCACCGCTTCCATTCCATCCGCTCCTTCGGTTCGGGCAACGGCAGTTCGCCGAGTTTTCCCGCAGCCGCCACGACCTCATAGGCGGTGCGGAAGTGGAGCTTGGCAAATTCGCCCAGTGCGCCGACTCCAAACTTCTCGATGATCTGCGCCCCCTGTTCCTTGACCTTTGCGCTCGCACCTTTCTGCAACGGCCCGCCGAACCGCAGCGAGAGCTGCTTCATGACCCGCACGTATTCGGCTCGCGCCACGATCGATGCTGCGGCCACCACGGGATCCTCCTCCGCCTTGGTGCGCATCTTGAGTTCGAAGTTCTTGACGTCCTTTTTTGCGAGTTCGCGCTGGGTGAGCGGCTGCTCGGTGAATTGATCCAGCAATCCCCACGGCACCCACTTCTCATTGAGCGCCTGGTTGAGGGCGGTCGCATGCTGCCACGCGAGCAACCGGTTGAGGTTGGCACCGGGACGCATCATCAGTTCATTGTATTTCTGCATGCCGCAGAAACAAGTCTTCGCCACGGTCCCGGGCGTCTTGCGAATGAGGTCGTCGAGCTTCAGAATCTGCGGATCTGTCAGCCGCTTGCTGTCCTTGACGCCCGCCTTGAGCCACTCATCAATCGCGGGCTTGCCTGCGATGACCGTGGCCGCGACGACCGGACCGAAGAAATCGCCTTTGCCGCTTTCGTCGAGGCCGGCGTGGGATTCAAATCGCTCCGGGTGCAACACTTCATCGTAACCGAGGCGTGGTGCGCCCGTGACTTCCATTTCCAGCGTATTGAGCACGAAGTCCTCCGTCCCCTTGCCTGCGATGACCACGATCTTTCGCTTGTCGTAGGCGGTGACGTTCACGTCCGGTCCCCGGAACGCAAAACGCGCATAGGCCACTTCGAACGGTTCCCATCCACGGGCCTCGCAGACGGCGCGCAGTTTCTCCAATTGCCCGTCATCGAGCTTGATCGTGTAGGTCGCCAGCTTTTTCGGCTGTTCGCCAGCCTCGTCCTGCCGTTGCTTCATTGCTGAAATAGCGGCAAAACCATGACAAAAGCGCAAAGAGATTCCGTGCCGTTCGATTCGGCAGGTTGTGCGTCCGAGGATTTTTGTTTTGGCGTTGCGGCGCGTTTGCCAGAACTGTGGTCCGATCGTACCATCATTGTGGCAGCGAAGTAATTCGTTCGATCGCGCCGATAGGAACGCCCCTGCTCCCCAATCTTGAAAAACCTCCACGCCCCGGTCATTCGCCCTGCCGCATTCCAACGAGCGTTGCATGCGTGGTATCGCGAGCACCATCGCCTGCTGCCGTGGCGTACGCAGCCGTCGCTCTATCGCACCGTCGTGTCCGAGTTCATGCTGCAGCAAACCCAAATCAAGACAGCGCTGCCCTATTTCGAACGCTGGATGCTCGCGTTGCCCGATTTTTCCGCCCTGGCCGGAGCATCCGAAGCCCGCGTGCTCAAATTATGGGAAGGCCTCGGCTATTACTCACGCGCCCGCAATCTGCACCGGCTGGCCCGGGCACTGACCACCCTGCCGGCCCCACCGGACTCACTCGCAGGTTGGATGGAACTGCCCGGTGTGGGTCCCTATACCGCTGCGGCGATCACCAGTCTCGCATTCAACGCATGCGCCGCCTGCGTTGACGGCAACGTCGTACGGGTGCTTGCACGCCTGACCGCCGATCGCACCGCCTTTCCCGACAGTGCCACCGCAGCCCGGCATTTCACGCCACTGGCCAATGCTCTTGTTTCGCGAGGCGACCCGGGCACCCACAATCAGGCGATGATGGAACTCGGTGCGCTCGTCTGCCGGCGCCATGATCCGCGCTGCACAACGTGTCCTGTGCGGCGATTTTGCGCTGCCACGCGGCTGAAAACTCCGACGGATTTTCCGCACCTCGCCAAAAAGAAAACCAGCCGGCGCTTCGTCCTCCGCGCATGGTGCGAAAACAAGAACAGCCTCCTGCTCCGGCGCGCCGAAACCGGCGCCCGCCGTCTGGCCGATCTCCATGAATTGCCGTCACCGGCGGATCTCAGAATGGATGATTCGCTCGTGCGCTCAGGCCCGCTGCTGGCCACAAGAAAGCGCGGCATTACCCAGCATCAGATCACCGAGTCAATCCACGCCATCAACCTCACCTCGGCGCAAAGGCGTCGTCTGAAAACCAGCACGGCGCTGCACTGGATTCCCTGGACTGAAATGGACGCCATCACCCTGTCCGGCCCTCATCGTCGATGGGTTGACGAACTCCGCCGCAGCCCAACGCAGACCCGCCTCAAAATCTAGCGCCACCCATCTACCCCCACCGGGTCTGCGGCCGCTCCTCGATGGCGCGCCTCACCCCCCCGCGCCTTCCTCAACCAAGAAGATCTTCAATCCGCCGCTTGGACTCCAGGACTTCGGCAGTCGAAACGCGTGGATGCAATTCCAGAACCAGCAAATGGTGCGGCTGCCAGAACTGACGGACCATCTTGAAATCGATCCGCCCTTTTCCAATCGACTGATGGTCGTGCCCGTCTTCGTTCACGTCGTGAAGATGGAAGCCGACAAGCCGCGATGAATTTTCCTCAAGCAACTGCCGCTGGGTGATCACACCCATCCGTTCCTTCAATTCGGCATGCCCGCTGTCATGCCAGTAGCCGGCATGGTCCGGCATGGAAAGGTTCTTGAGGATTTCCGGGAAATCGGCATCCGCCGGCAATTCCTCGAAGCGCTCGCGGTTTTCAAGCCCAAGTCGCACGCCCTTTTCGGCCGCGTAAGGAAGAAGCTGGTCGACGCTGCGCCTGGTCTGGTCCCAAAACGGCCGACGGCGCTTGCCCACCCGGGCGGCAGTCTTGGCGAGCAATTTGTGATAACGAGGATCCGTTGCGGGCGAAGCACCCGGATGGCTTCGGGCGTACCGGCGGAGACGCTGCGCCGGATTGAACCAGAAAAAACGAACGCTGCCGAGGTGGACCACCATCGCCCGCGCCCCAACCTGGGCCGCAAAGTCGAGCGAGCGCCGGCTGTGCCGCAGCCATTGTTCCTGTTCGTGCCCTTGATCTGCGGGAACGGACGGCTCGAACAAATTGGGTGCAGCCTGGAACACACCCGCCGGCAACGGGCAGAAATTGTGAACTGAACTGACCTTGATAACGCCTTCGTCCAGTGCCTTCAGGATTCCCGGCACAAGCGTGATGCGGATGCCATGACTCAGCTCCACGTACCCGAAGCCAAGCCCGGCAATTTCTCTCAGCATTGCTTCACCGTCCTGATGGCGCTCCGAACACCACGCCGTAGAGAGTGACAGGATGGGGTTCACGAAATTCCGTTGGGTTTCCGCTCGACTTGCATTCCGCCAGACTTCCCAAAGCAAAACCGCTTCACAGGGACATTCGATATTCCGCTGAGGGCAGCAGCCATATCAGGCTGGAACCAAAGGATGAGCAACAGAATCCCAGGCAGCCGAACGCCTCTTCATGATTGCCGGTGCGCGGGACTCCTGGCTGGCGAGGCACCAGAACCATCTGGCCTCGAAAACTAGCCAACACCGGTTCAAGGCGGGCCGATCCGCCGCCGAAACCGGCGCA
>Ga0181534_10002684_pt1 | contig 10882 bp, 10 predicted proteins | sample PEATcosm2014_Bin_37_FD_119758 | JGI IMG/M metagenome (GOLD analysis project Ga0181534, IMG submission 119758) | Peatland microbial communities from MTU Mesocosm Facility, Houghton, MI, USA - PEATcosm2014_Bin17_10_metaG | ecosystem: Environmental > Terrestrial > Soil > Wetlands > Peat | place...
CAGCTGTACGGAAGCGGGCTTGCTGTCGACCGTTGCAATGTTGAAAGGCAAGGGCGCTCGCGAGTTTCTGGAGCAGGAACAGGTACGTTATTGGCTGTTAGACTAGCGCTTCGAGAAACAGGCTCACGGCGATGCAGGCGGCGGCTACGGCCAGCACGGGAATGCGTTTCCACTGCAACAGGATGAAGCCACCGCAGGCGAGCACAACGTCAGGCAATCCGCCGATTGCAGTTGTTATCACCGGCGACCAAAGAGCCGCCCCGAGAATTCCAACTACAGCGGAGTTGACTCCCGCTACTGCGCCGCGCAGACGGGAAGCGCGTGCGGCGCGGTCCCACAGCGGTTGCGCTGCCAGCGCCAACAATAAACCGGGAAGGAAGATTGCCACGAGGGAGCAGGCCGCCCACAGTGTCCGCTGGGGCATGGGAGCTGCCGCTGCTCCCAGAAAAGCCGCGATGGTGAACAGCGGACCCGGCACTACTTGTGCGAAGCCGTATCCGGATAGAAAGGCCTCATTCGTGATCCACCCGTTACCGACGAGGCTGTTCTGCAGTAGCGGCAACACCACGTGTCCGCCTCCGAATACCAATGCACCCGATCGATAGAAGATGCCGCTCAGGGTCACGACTTTGTTTGGTGCAATTGCCCCGGCTAAAGGCAGGCCGATGAGCAGCGCGGCGAAGCAAGTCAGGGCGACCTTGGCTGACCTGAATGGGTATTGAGCGGCGGGCACAGTGGGCAGGGCGCTCGGTACGTTTTTGCACGCTGCGGCGCCGGCAAGTGCGCCCGCCAGGAGGGCGCTGAATTGGGCAAGTGGACCTGGTAAGAGCAGAACGAGGGTTGCCACCCCGACAGCAATCAGGCGACGTGTGGTGTCGGGACACAATTGACGCCACATGTTCAAGACCGCCTGCGCAACAACCACCACCGCCGTCAACATGAGTCCATGTAACACCGGTGCGATCCACTGCCCAGTCACCGAAGCGGCTAGAACCGCAAATCCGAACATGAGGGCAGCAGATGGGAGCGTGAATCCCAGCCAGGCGGCCAGCGCGCCTGCCAGGCCACCGCGCTGCAGGCCGATGAGAAAACCCACCTGACTGCTCGTAGGACCCGGCAACAGTTGGCACAAAGAGACCAATCGACCGTATTCGTCGGCGTTCAACCAGCCCAGTTGTCGAACATAGGTCCGTTCAAAATAGGCCAGATGCGCGATGGGACCGCCGAACGAGCTCAGGCCCAGTCGCAGGGCGACGCCGAAAATCTCGCGGGCCGGGCCACGAGGCGGGCTGACTGCCGCGCTATCCAAACATCTTTCCCATCCCTACTCGTGCGAGCCTGGAATGTACCACACGCACCCGTTCTCGATGATCGCGCGACCTCCCACCTTCGGAAAATACGCATAGACCTCGGCCTCGTCCTACTGACACGATGCGCGCATGTGTAACGTCGGCGGATCCTTCATTGGCGTCACTCAGCTGAGAGACCGGTTCGCCCGTGGCCGGATAATCAACCGTTTCTGCGTCTCCCTGCGCGAGCCCAATGCCCAGCGGATCTTTTCCTGCAACGAGGGCGCCTACTGTCTGGAATTCGGCCTCAATCGGGAAGAGCGTCAGGCGGTCAAGGATCGTGACTTTGAGACCCTGGTGGATATGGGCGGATTCGTCCCCGAGCTCGATTCGCTGGCGGCGCTGTCGGGGCTCACGACCCTGCAGGCGATTCGCATGCGTCGCCGGCGGTGATGTTCGCCGTGCGGGTGCGGCGCGCGTCGCGATACTCGAGTGTTGGGTGTGCTCACCAATAGGGACATTGTCACTGCCGTTGTCGCGAAGGGCGCTGATCCCAAGGGTCTACTAGGTATTTTCCACAGCGGCCTAGGTACTGTCCGGGATAGGAAAACTCGCCGCACTGGTCGCATCCTTTCCTCCATGGACGAGCTCAACTCAATTCTGGTCGTGGCGAGCCGGATGCCTTCCGACCTCCCTTTGCTCGAGAAGGCAGTCCGATTCGCGCGCAGTGCCGGTGCGCGCATCCAGCTGTTTTATTGCGACGTGCATTCCGGGCGCCCGCTGGGGCTGGAAAGCGAGACGGGAAAAGCGGAGCAGGCGTGGTGCGATCGGGTCGGCGATCACGTCCGGTATCTCGAAGCGCTCACGGCCCGTGTGCATGCTCGGGGTGTGTCGGTGATTCCCGAGGCCGACTGCGATCGGTCCCTGAGCGATGCCATACTGAGAAAAGTCGGGCAATATCATCCCGACCTGGTGATGAAAACGCCGGCCGGATCGCATCCGTTGCGTCTCTTCACGTTGGATTTCAACGACTGGCGACTCGCTCGCAATTGCCCGGTGACCCTGATGTTGGTTCGCGGCCTGATGTGGGCGCCTGCGCCGCGCTTCGGCGCCCTGGTCAACGTGTCCGAAAAGGCCATTCGCCAGCTCCCGGGAGCGATCCTGCATGCCTGCGAGTATCTGTCACTCGGATGTGAGGGCGAAGTGGAGGTGACGTATTGCGAGGACAGCGGTGACCCGGAGTCGGCCGCGGACAGGGCTGCCGCGCTCGAGCGGCTGACCTGTGAACATCACATCCCCGTCGCGCGCATTCACATTCTGCACGGGGATCCCGACTCGCTGCTACCTGACTTCGTTGCGAAGCAAGCCTACGATGTGCTCGTGTTGGGTGCGCCTAGTCACCGGCGAGGGCTCGCAGCCATGGCGGGCGGGCTCAACAGCAAACTCGTCGATGCTGTCGACTCCGACCTGCTGCTGGTTCGACAACCCGTGTACGAGAGTCTTGCGGCTGGCGGCCTGGATCAGCCCGCCGAGCAGGCCACCTGCCTCAGCTAGCGAGCAACTCTCGCATCATGCTCAACAGCTCATCGGCCTTGATCGGCTTGCTGGCAATCCGACTGTGCTCATCCATGATCAGCTCGCGGACCGCGGACGAGGTGTCGCCGGTGATGAGGACGGCTTTCAGTGGCCTTCCGAGCTGCGCGCGTAGCGTGGCCACCAGCTGGGTGCCGGTCTCGGAATTCCCCAGATGGTAGTCTGTCACGAGCAGATCGATCTCGGGCTTTTCCTTCGCCAGTTGCAGAGCCTCCGCGGTCGAGCACACGGCGTCAACTGCGAATCCCTCGACCCGCAGCAGCATTCGAGTTGCATCCCGTACGCCGTTGTCGTCTTCGACCAGGAGCACACGCGTCTTGCCGGCCTGAGGTGATCGTTTCGGCTCACACCGTTGAGGGTCGACTGCGGGCGGCAACGATTGCGCCAGGCGGCCCGGGAGCACCAATGAGAAGGCGGATCCCTTGCCGGGCTCCGATTTGACCTCAAAGCCCAGGTTGAGCAGTTTGACGAGCCGCTGCACGATGCTCAGGCCCAACCCGTAACCGTCGCGTGTGCTGTTGGTGGGCACGCCGACCTGATAGAACTCATCATAGATGTAGGGCAGCTGATCGGCGGCAATACCGATCCCGGTGTCCTCGACTTCGATTCGAACCTTCGCGTCGCCTTCCTGCGCGCAGTGCAGTACCACCCGCCCCGAGCGGGTGTATTTGATCGCGTTGGACAGCAGATTTCTCAGAATCTGTTCCACCAGCGACGGATCGCTGTAGACGTGGTACCCGCTGCTTTGGATTTGCAGATCGAGGCCCTTACGCACGGCAATACTCGCGAACTCGCTGCGCAATTCCTCGAAGATGGCCGCCACCTTGAAGTCCGTGAGCTCCGGTTTGATGGCACCGGATTCCAGCTTGCTGATATCCAACAATGCATTCAGCAAACGCGACATCGCACCGATGGCCAGTTCCTGTTGGTTCAGGGCGGCCACGGCATCACTATCCTCCACGAGCCTGAGCAGGGCGCCGTTCAGTAACGCCAGAGTCTGCAGCGGCTGGCGCAGATCGTGGCTCGCGGTAGCGAGGAAGCGACTCTTCGCCAGGTTGGCCCGATCGGCCGTGTCGCGAGCTTCGTCAGCCAGCTCTCGCGCCTGCTCGGCCAGCTCGCGGGCCACGATCAGCTCACCCTTGACCCGATTGCGCTCCGTGATGTCGCGGATAGCCGCCGCCACCAGGACCTCCCCCGCGTCTTCGACCGGGCTCAGACTGACTTCGACCGGAAACTCCGACCCGTCCTGCCGGCGCGCGTACAAGTCCAGGTCCGCCCCCATAGGGCGAAGTCGCATGTTGTGGACGTATTCCTCCCGATGACGCTCGTGAGCGTGCCGGAATCGGTCGGGCAGCAGATGCTCAACCTTCAAGTCGATAATTGCGTCGTGCGGGTACCCGAACAAGGCGGATGCCTGTCGGTTTGCGAAACGGATCTGCCCCGATGAGTCAATGATGATCATTGCGTCGGGCGCCGCATCCAGGGCGCTGCGCGCAAGTTCAGGCGGTGTTGAACGCATGCTGGTGGCGGGATCTGCCCCGTGCCTCCCGGGGGAATTCGACTTTGTACCGGGAATCTCGACTGATGACAATCAGTGGCCCTCCCGCTGGAGTCATTTGGCGCGGTTGTCGTCAACCTCTCTCTCGGCCGCGAGCCAGTCTTCCACCTCCGTGCCGGCGGCTCCAGGGCGACGCAAGGAGCGATAGTAGGCGGCCTCGCGGATGCATCTCTCACGCCAGGCCTGTTGCACGGCGGGATGGGTGCAACTGGGATCGGGCAGCTCGGGCGCGTGGCTGGCAGCGATCTGTGGATCGAACAGCTCAATTGTCCTGTAGGTCATGGCAGTCCCCTCGGTTGGATCTAGGTTGACTGTGTCCTATGCGAGGAGGGCAGGCTATAGGCAATTTCCGCTATGACTGTTTCGATTCTTCGAGGTCCAACATCATCCTCACGAGTTGCGCGAGCGACGTTGCGTGCATTTTCTCCATGACACGCGAGCGGTGGATTTCCACCGTTCGCTGGCTTACGTCCAGGTCTGCCGCCATGACTTTGTTTGCCTTGCCGCTCGTGACCAGCGCGAGCACCTCCCGCTCCCGGGGAGTCAGCGATTCAAACCGTTCGCGCACCTTGGCACGCTCACCCAACTCGGCGCGATTCGACTGATCCTTGGTCAACGCGCGCTGCACGCGCTCAATCAGGTCTTGATCACGGAAGGGTTTCTGCAGGAAGTCGAACGCTCCCTGTTGCATCGCCTCGACTGCCATCGGTACATCCCCGTGTCCGGTGATGAAGATGACCGGAATGACGGCACCGCGTATGTTGAGCTCCTGCTGCAACTCGAGTCCACTCATCCCCGGCATGCGCACGTCCAGGATCAGGCAACCCGGTTGCTCCGGGTCGTAGGTGGTCAGAAATGCCTTCGCCGAAGGTAAAGTCTGGGTTGCATGCCCCAGTGATTTCATGAGCAGCCGGATGGAATTGCGGACCGCATCGTCGTCGTCCACGATGAAAACCAGGGGAGGGCGCTCTTTCATGGCGTGTTCATCCGTGCGGGGTCGAGTCGCAAATTGAACCGGGCCCCGTCGGGCACGTTCGGTTCATACTCCAGAGTACCTTCGTGTGCGGCCACGATGCTGCGACTGATCGCGAGTCCGAGTCCAGTACCGGCGGCCTTGGTGGTGCAAAACGGGTCGAATATCTGCTCCCGCAGGGCCTGCGGAACGCCCGGTCCATTGTCGCGCACCGAAATCTCAACACGGCCGTCCAGCAATTGCCGGGTCACGATGAGCACTTCCGCCGGCCTGCCGGCGTGGCTCCCCCCCACAGCCTCCAAGGCATTGCGCACGAGGTTCACAACCACCTGTTGAATCTGCGCACCGCTTGCACAGACATCGGATAATCCGGTTCCGAGCTCCTGGCGATAGCTCACTCCGTGGGCCTTGGCGTCGCTGTTGATCAGTGTCGCGAGCTCGTTGATCAGGGTATTCACGCTGACTGGGGCACGGGCGGATTCCTCGCTGCGTGCGAGTGAGCGCATGCGCCGGATAATATCTCCGGCACGTACAGCCTGATCCGCGATCAGTTTCAGCGCCGAGCGCACCTCTTCGATATCCGGTTGCGGTAATCCCAGCAAGCGGTCGCAGGCGTGCGCGTAAGTGGCCATGGCGGCGAGCGGCTGGTTGAGTTCGTGCGCAATTCCGGAAGCCATCTCGCCGACCGTCGCCAGTCGCGAGACGTACGTGAGGCGATCCTGCAACTGATGTGACTCGGCCTGCATGCGGCGGCTGTCGGTGATGTCGTGTATGAAACCTACGAAACGAGGCGGCTCCTCGCCGGCGATTGCGCCTACGGACAGGTGAGCCGGAAATACAGTGCCGTCCTTGCGACGAACCGTGACATCTCGTCCCGTCCCGATGATGTGGGGAATGCGATTTTCCTGGTATCGCCTCAGAAAGCCGTCGTGGTCGTTCTGATCGTCCCGGTTCATGAGAATGCCGATGTTCTGCCCGATGGCCTCCGCGCTCGTAAAGCCGAGCAGACGCTCTGCCGCGCGATTGAAGCTTCGGATGGACCCGCGATGGTCGATGATGATGATGCCATCAACAGCGGCATCGAGCACGGCTTGCAGCTCTCGGTAATTGATGTTGGTCAACGGGGACTGCTTCGCGTTCTGCAAAAGCGCATTGTCAGGGAAAGCCCTGCCCGGTCTATACGTATCTTCCACAATCCGCCGGCGGGCTCAGGACCCGTGCGGCGCGCGGCGCGCAGGCTCCTGGCAGCCTTTCGTACCCTCGAGGCTGATCCGGACGCCGGAGCCCGCAATGTTAAATCGCAGGCCCGTCACCCGGCTTTCCAGTTGCATCGTTACGCCGTGCTTGTTCTTCAGCAAGGCTGAAGAGGTTCCCTTGATGACTGCGGCTCCGAGCGACACTGAGGAGTACTTCCCCGGAAAGTCTTCGATTGAGCTCATGTGAAAAATCACACCTCGCGCATCGATGTTGGCGACGCCAACGTCGCCGACCATGAGTCCACGGATGCAAAAAGCATGCTGCGTGCCGCGGAATGTCACGGTGCCGCGACCCCATTCGTAGCCGACTCCGGCGGAGACGAGTCCCCCCTCGAGCGTGACTGTACCGTCCGCGGGCACTTTTGTCAGGTCACTGGGCAGGGGAGAGAACCCGTCCTGGGCGTTCAAAGGCCCTGCGACGGCAACCATCGCCGCCATGCCAGCCAGCAGTCCGATCCAATAGCCTTGCGATGTGTGAATCAAAACCAGATTACCTCGGGCGCCCGGCGTCCGACCGACGGCTCGAGGCCCATGCGAATCGTCACTCTGACGCGTCAGCTCTCTTCTGGATATCCGACCGACTGGGCAAACAAGACACGCTGTTCCACGCGTAACCCGAGTCGCCGCGCGAGATCGGTTCGATGGCAGCCGTGGAACCAGGCGGCCAGGCCGCGGGAAGCGGCGAAAAGGTAGACGTTGCCCGCAATGATGCCGGTGTCGACGTAGTAGTATGATTTTTGAATTTCCAACTCGAGCAGGGCAGGCTCGAAGAATTCGGCGGCGTGCGTGAGCCGCTCGAGATCGGCGATGAAGATCAACTGCACCGGCGCTTTGGCGTGCACGTTACTTTGCCCGGGGGTCAGAGCTCCGACACGCAGGTCCTGCTGAATGACAGTCTCCAGCCGATGGCCGGATGCGTCGTACAGATAAACACCCGACTCCAGCGCAACGTAGACATCAATTTCCTGCGAGTTGCTCGCGGAGGCCGCGGTGCGGCCCGGCTGCCCGTACGGCCCAACAGCCCGGTTCACTCCACAAGCCGCCCACAGCAGGTTTGCAAGCTCCTGTTCCGGGAGTGGTTCGCTACTGATCGCACGAGTCGTTCGGCGGCAGCCGAGAGCTGCGAAAACGGAGAGGCTTCCACGGTCCGTCGGGGTGGGCAGTGGAATGGATTTCAGGTTGGAATGAGGGTGAGGCAGCATCGACCGGGAGTATCGGCCCGAGCAGCGCGGCAACGCTATTGTGACAATTGCGTATACTCGGGATCTCAGCCCGGCAGAGCTCCACAGCTCAGTGACTGGCGATCTTCACCACGAATGAGTCCTGGCTCGCCCCGGGGGCCAGACCGGACTCGTGCGCATGCGCCGAGACCGGGAAATCCCCCGAGTTGGTGTAGCCGGTGACATAGGCGTTGTCGCCGGAATCGACGGCCACTGCATAGGCGCCATCGCCATTGCTGCCACCGAGATAGCTACCGTAAGTGACCGCCGTGCCCGCGGGATTCAGCTCAGCCAGGAATGGCTGCCGGCCGCTCGGGTTGGTTGTCTCGATCGCGCCGGCGGTGGCAGGGAAGTCGGGTGAGAACGTGAAGCCCGTGACATACGCGGCGCCATTTCCGCCGACCGCAATGCCGTAGCCGCCATCGTTGGCGCTACCGCCGAGAAAGCTCGAATACACGAGGCCGGAGCCATCCGCACTGAGCTTGGCGACGAATGCATCCTCCGATCCATTCAACACAGTCTGAAAAGCCCCTGCGGTGATCGGGAATGCGCTCGAAGTCGTAAAGCCAGTTACATACGCCGCACCGTTGCTGTCCAGCGCAACACTTCGCCCCCCATCCGAAGCGACGCCACCAAGGAAAGTTGAATAGACGAGCGACGAACCGTCAGCGCTCAGCTTGCTGACGAAGGCGTCGCCGCCTCCGCCATAGGTGGTCTGATAGGCATTGCCTGTGACGGGGAATGTGCTCGTGAATATGCCGTACGTCACTCCTGTCACGTAGGCAGCACCTTGCCTGTCGACAGCGATGCCGAAGCCAAAGTCGTAGTCGTCCCCACCTAACAGCGTGGAGTATTGCAAAGCAGTCCCGTTGGCGCTGAGTTTCGTCACGAACACGTTCTGCAAGCCGTTCAGGTTCTTCTGCAGGGCATGCGAGGTCGTCGGGAAGTTCTTCGATGTCGTATAGCCGGTCACGTACGCGTTCTGGTTGGCGTCGACGGCAATCGCCTCCCCGGTGTCGTTACCTGTTCCACCGAGGAAGGTTGAGTATGACAACGAGCCGTACGGGTCGAGACGAGCTACGAAGGCATTCTGCCCCGCAGCAGAGAAGTATCGAGACTGAGCCGCGCCGCGGGTCGTCGGAAAGTCCAGTGACCGGGTAGCCCCTGTGACGTAGGCATTGCCCCGCGCATCGACGGCAATACCGTGTCCCAGGTCCTGTCCACTGCCGCCGAGATAGGTCGAATACAACAGTTGCGATCCGTCACGACTCAGTTTTGCGACGAATGCATCACCATTGCTACGGGCGAAACAGTCGGCGCCGCGGCCGAGCGGATAACCGCCGGAATAGATGAAACCCGTGATGTAGGCGCTGCCATTGCCGTCGACGGCGATGCTGTCACCGTAATCAAAGTCCTTACCCCCGAGATAGGTTGAGTAAGACAAAACGGGGTCTATGATCAGCGGTTGCGAGTGATCGTAACTCGGCACCTTGAACCGTGCGCGGGTGCCGTCAACGACGTAGTCCCCTGAGAGGACGTGACGCTCCCCGTTAACATACTGATAGATGACGGGCTTGTGCTGCAGCAGTTCGCTGCCGCCGGTGGCCAACACAAGATCTCCATTCGCGTTGGTGGAGACCGAATCAACGCCCTTGAAGTTGAGCGCGATGGCTGCGGGATCGGCGCCGGCAGCGACCACAAAGTCATATTCGAGCTGCCGCTGATTGCCGTAATAGACGAGATCAATGCCCGGATAGACGCCAGCATATTTGACCTTGGCGTAGTTGGGAATGTGGGTATGCCACTGGGCAGCATCGTCCCCCACAAAATAGTTGCTGACACCCGGCAGCGCCGCCATACCCGCGGCGCGCGCTTTCGGATTGGCGCCCGCGAGCGTTATCTGGACGACCTTCGCACTCTGCTTCGGCGTGGCGCCGAGGCTCAGGACAGCTCCATCCTGCGTGAGAAAAATCCCATAGCCCTGGCCCCGGGCAAGATATTTAACGGCCCCATCCGACTGTCCCTGATTGTGTTCAAAGGCGATGGGAAGTTGACCGTAGGCGACTTCCGCCCGTGCCTCACCGAGACTGGCAGCGACGAGCAGGGCAACGGTTACTGGAATGATCTTGAGCATGAAAGCCTTCCAATTCTCGAGAGGGTCGCGCTACTGCTTTTTGCAGAGCTGATCACGCAGGGGCGCCGCGACACGCGTGTAGTGGCGCAAGGTTGCCGACGGATTCCAGTCATCACCGTCGATGCTGTAGCTGCCGTCAAACGGCTTCGGATTGTTGGTCCCAGTGGCGTACAACGGAGTGGTGTACGGTGCCAACACGATCACGTGCAGCGTGCCGCGCGGGTCGAATGCCAGTCCTTCGGCCTCGGTCCGATTCGGCTCATCATAGGTGGCAACCGTGATGACACTGCCGCTTACGGTATCCACCTTATAGAGATATTTTCGCTTGCTGCCTGCGGCCGTGCCGTTGTCGTGCGAGTCTCCCGAGGCATACAACATGCCGTCGTAGACTTTGGCGCCCTGTACCCGTCGTCCATCGAAAGTACTCTGCAGAGGCACTGTACGGGCCAACTGGAAGGTCTTCAGGTTGAATACATTCAGGCTTCCGGCCGCGGCACCACTCCAGGTCACCGTGTAGAGCTCGTTGCGCCGGGGATCGACTGCAACCCATGGAATACCGTCAGTATGCAGTGAGGTCGGCATCGCATGCTTCTCACCGGTGTATTCCAATGTCTTCGGGTCGTAAATGGCGATGTAGTCCTGAAGCTGATCGTTGTCCTCATCTTCGATCGATGCGTACAACTTGCCGTTGGCAATATCGATATCGCCGATGTGGCCGTAGTCCGGCTTGTTGCCGAAGGTCGCGAAGATCGCCTGGATATCTGCCGGAAAATCCATCGGGTAGGTCAGAGTGGCCTTGTAGGTCACGGGATCGGTCCGTTGCAGCCCGTATCGCCACGAGAAGACCGGCGTATTGCCA
>Ga0181534_10002686_pt1 | contig 10877 bp, 22 predicted proteins | sample PEATcosm2014_Bin_37_FD_119758 | JGI IMG/M metagenome (GOLD analysis project Ga0181534, IMG submission 119758) | Peatland microbial communities from MTU Mesocosm Facility, Houghton, MI, USA - PEATcosm2014_Bin17_10_metaG | ecosystem: Environmental > Terrestrial > Soil > Wetlands > Peat | place...
ACATAGATATATCCAAATGCCCCACGGTCGGGCATATCTGGTCCTTCGCCGGCATTGCCGGCACCGGGCAGAAGAAGTGGGTGAAGGGAGAGAAGCGGCCGTTCAACGCCAGTTTGAAGACGCTGTGCTGGAAGGCCGGTCAGAGTTTCATGAAGTTCTCAGGCAATGAGAATTGCTACTATGGCCAGGTCTACCGCAAGCGCAAGGAACTGGAGGTGGAGCGCAACGAAGCGGGCTTGTTCGCAGAGCAGGCCGCAGCTGGCACAGCAAGGGTGAGCAAGAGCACCGAGGCGTACAAGCACTACGCTGCTGGCAAGCTACCTCCTGGTCATATTGATGCGCGGGCGCGGAGGTATGCGGTTAAATTATTTCTTGCGCACATGCACGGACACTGGCATCAATTGCACTTCGGAACACCGGCGCCGCTGCCGTATCCGGTGGCCCACATGGGCCATGTTCATGTTATTCCGCCACCGCATTAGCCAAGCCACTTGAGAGAGTCATAAAGGTCGAGCGAGTCTTGTTGGCAGACAGTTCCATGCGGCTAGAGCGAGTCAGTTGAATAGAGAGCACCATTAGCGGCGAACGAGTCAGACTGCGCGACAGAACCACAAGCTACGAACGAGCCTAGAGTCACGAGAGGTCCATGCGACTAGAGCGAGTCATTCCTATCGACAGTGCCATGAGAAGTGAGCGAATCATGAGGCCTGAGAGCACCAGATTAGCTGAATGAACCAAACGTCTTGAGCGCACCAGACTGGCTGAATGAGTCATGGCTTCCGATAGCATCAAAGTGGTTGAACGAATCAAAAGGTGAGACAGCGCCAACCGTCCAGAATGAGTCACAATCAAAGATAGCATCATCCGGCTGGAGCGAATCAACACAAATGAGAGTACCATTTATCCGGAATGAGCCACCACGTCTGACAGAACCAAAGTTTCGTAGCGAGCCATATGCCACGAGAGAACCAATCCTGCAGTGCGAGCCATATGCCAGGAAAGAACCAAAGTACGAGAACGAGCCAAATACCAAGAGAGAACCAAATGTCGTGAGTGCCGTCCGCGCCTAGGCTGCTTGCTTCGTCAGTTGCTGTCGATCGCGTCGGATAAACCCAACAGCATGGTGTTCGGGGCAATAGACCGAGCCATCCGCCCGGATAGCACCACAGAACCGGAACGCCGGAGTTCCGGGCTCGCCGATGGGCCAGCAGCAGGACACCCAGCCACTGCCCGTCGCATCCGCCGCAAGCAATCGCGACTCTGATGACAGCGGCATTTCCACCGGCGGCAACGACACAGCTGGTTCCGGATCAATCGCCACATCAACCGCAAGCACTTCCGGCTTTAACCGCCGCGGCGGGATCGGTGACGGGCGCCCGGGCAGTTTCAGTTGTTTGCGCTTGCTGTTGATCGAGTTCTTTGACCGGTTCATCCGCCGGCCGATATCCAGTTCGGAAAGCACAGGCGAAGTCTGGTCCCACAGCATGCGCAGTAACTCGGCTTCGTCCTTGCTCCAGCGGTGTTCGTTGAAATTCATTTGGCCAGATGCCCCATCCAGGCTGTGATCACCGCAGCCGCGGCTTCCACATTGATAGCATTTCCGAAGGCGCGCAGTTTCTGTACGTCTCCCGGAACCCTTAATTTCAGCGGCGAGAGCATCATTTTTTCCTGGTTGCTCGGCCAGACCGCTTCGGTGCCAACATATCCCAGATCGGCGGATAGCCCTGGAGCCAACTCGAAAAGCGGGGATTCAGTAGGCCTTTGCCGCCCGTCGCTGCAGGCGATCCATTCAAGCTCGCGCCATGGGGGCCTTGGCCCGGCTTGTTGTTCAGCTGCTCGCCTTTCTTGCCACCACCGCGCTCCTCGTAGGTGCGATGTGTCGGAGTGCGGTAATCCCTCGCCGCTGGAGAGGCCCAGCCGCCCAGATATATCGCCAGCAGCGACTGCGAGTGCAGATTGTCCGGTATCTTCCCCGCCGCCAAGCGCGCCGCCGAGAAGCCGGTGCTCTGCGCGTCCTCCGCTTTCGGCGTCGACCAGCCCGCTGTCTGTGCCGCCACTTGCAAAGAGGTGATGGATGTGCGGTTGCTGAACGAGCCGTCCCGCTCGCCCATGCGTTTCTTCATCGCCAAGTGCGCCTCGACGGTCTTGTTGTCGTCCTGCGCCACCGGAGACGGCCAACCGGTCTGCGCACCACCAGATCCGATGCCGGATGTTCGGCGCACCGACGCCCGCAGAAGGAAAAACAATCGCCCCGCAGGCGTAGCCTGCATTTTCCAGGTCAGAGCATACAAGGTCGAGCCAGACGAGCCCGTCTCGGCTGCTAACCTGCTCCCCAATGAGTCGGTCAGGCTGGCACTGGTTGATGTGCCAGAAGACGGCGGGCCAAAGGTGCCGCTCGTCAGCAAACCCTTCTCTCTTGCCACTCTGGGAGAATGGCTGGCAAGGACAACTGACTGTCCAGACTGGTCTGTCATCGACCCACCCCGCTCGCCGGAGCGCCGCCGGCCATCCGCCTAGCCCCGCGCATAGATGCACCTGATCGTAACCCATGAGGTCCAGTGGCTCGACATCCCACAAATCACGGTCATCAATTCTCCCAGCCGGTATTTCCCCGGCGTCCATCAGATTGCTCAGCCAGTCGCAACAATAGCGTTCTATTTCGTTGTAGTAGGCTACCATCCAAAAAACACTTTCGCCAACAGACCAGCACAGGCGGCCAGGCACAACCACGCCAGAATGCCGCCGATGACCCCGTTCCGAATTCCTCTGGGGGACAGCACATAGTCGCCTTCGTCATCGTACAGGTCGAACGGAGGCGGCGGGATGTCAAGTTCTCCTGGCACGGCTGAACTCCTTCATCGCTACCTCTATTTTCCGTACGACATGCATGGTCGGCGAGCGTCCCGCCCGCAGCTGCCGGACCAGATTGCAGTCCCCAATAGCGCGTACGCCGAAGGCGCTGGCGGATTCACCAGTCTTTAACAGGTACGCTTCTATCATAGCCAGCAATTCGGTTTCGTTCATGCGGCAACATATAAAAGGAAATTTCCTTGACAGCAAGAAAAATAAAGCGCAGTTTGCACACAGACAGAAACATCCAACAGGAGAGCAGATCATGCACTATCTTGATGCCCACCCTCGCAGTTCCAGCCCCGCAGCGAACATCGTTCATTTGCGGCAGGACCATGAGCGGCACATCATTCCGCGTGAAGAGAAGATCGAACAGCAGCACCTTTGGGCTACTGTCGACGGCGCGCTTTACCTCGCCAATCAGGTGACACTTGAGCAGCACATGCTTCTGTTGCGGCGTATGATTGCGGATCGGAAGCCTCGGCCGCGCACGGGCGATCCGCTGCTGCAGGCGATCACGCTTACCGCAGCAGCGCCCGCGTGGTCGGATCTCCGACAGCAATGCCGGATTATCCGGGCGATTCGGAGTGTGCTGCGGTGAGCGACGGAAAACTGACTGAGGCGCAGAAGCGTGCGCGCGATTGGCTGCCGGCGGACGGCTCCTGGCGCACCGATCCGGGTCGCCTGACAGCGGCGCTGAGCAGTCTTTCGATTGCATGGCCTCGCTGCGTTGAGCGCGGTGTGGAAGTGAAAGCGATGGCGGCGAATGCCCGCTGAACCAGCGCCGAAGCCAGTGATGCCCGGCAAATGGTTTCACGCCAGTTCATTGGCGTCTCCGGTATGCCAAATGTTTGGCAGGAGCAGCGACCATCTGCGTCCGCTCGGTGCCGGCGAACGTCTGCTCGGGGCGTTTATTTTGCCGCCGTTCCAGCGGCCACCAGTTTGGACTCGCGCGCAGCAAATCCGACTGATCGAGAGCATGTGGGCGGGTCTGCCGATCGGCAGTTATGTCTACAATCAGACGCGGACCTACCAGCATCCGTGTGATTTCTGGCTGATTGATGGGCAGCAGCGCGTGACCGCTATTCTGGCGTACGTGGCGGACAAGTTCCCGGTGCACGGGTATTTATGGAGCCAGATCACCAGACCCGAGCAACTTGGATTTGAGTTGTCCCCCGTCCCAGCTTTTCAGATGGCGAGCGAAAGTGAGCAGGAGTGCCGGGACATTTACGAACGTCTTGCTTATGGCGGGACTGCGCATGTCAGGAGACAAAAATGAGCGAAATTCTCATCAAACACTACGCATGGAGCCGGTATGTCGAGGAGCGGTCGAAGATCGGCGGGGATCCGGAGTATCTGTATTCGGTGGAAACCATTCTGCTGACCGATACCGGACTGCCGCTGCGTGCCATCCGCAACAAGGCCGACCTTGCCATTGATGTGCGGCAGGCTATACTGGAAACCATCTGACGGATTGGGGTGTCGGGCTATTCACCATGATGCGGCGGCCGCACGCAGCCACATGCGCTATCTCTCTACCATCGGGTGCGCCCCTCGCCACACATGCGTCTGATGGATGGGCAAACCCTGACCCGACCGCAAGAACTGCCGGGTAAGATAGCGCGCGGCCAACACTGGAGAATGAGATGAAGTATTTCGCGATCGGTGTCGTAATGGGTTTTCTCGGTGCTGCCAGTTTCGCAACAGCGCAAAGCGTGTACAAAAACGGTGTTGGCTGGAGCATGTTGGCGGTGCACACCAAGGGCGGTGATATCGCTATGACCTCGCATCTCACATCGGCGGAATGCGGCTACTGGGCGGAACGCCTGACTCCGCACCCGAAATCCAACATCGAGAACTACACCATTGTTTCGGGCGAATGCTTTCAGTGAAGCGGAAAGTCTATCCGCGGATGCGCTTCGGGCGGTTGGTCACGATCGACCTGAGCGGCGGGTTCCGGGATGGCCGCAAGCGCTGGCTTTGCCAGTGTGATTGTGGAAAAACCACAGTCGCGCACGGCTACCATTTACTTTCCGGTCTGGTCAAGTCCTGTGGCTGCCGCATGCGCTCCGCAGCGATGGAGAATGCGCTGCGGCTGAATTCCGAGATCAAGGCCATGGATCCGGAGGAACGCCAGCGCTACTATGCACACATCAAACGGAAGATACGGCAGACCCGGAAAGGTCAGGCGGTCGCCAGCAAGGCCAGCGCTTCGGTCCTGCAATCCTCTGCCCGTCTGTCCCAGCCTTTCAGGAAGAACCTGGCCGACGGGATCGAGGCATAGAAGGTCTCCTCGCTGGCGGTGAAAGAGCGGATCAGCGAGTCCGAGGACATTTTCGCGGCCGCGGCCAGGGTGCGCGGACCGACCTGCCCATCCACCACTGCACCGACAGTGGACTGCAACACCCGGGCGGCGCGCCCAGGTCCGCCTACCATGGCCAGGTTGAACACAGCCATGTCCACTCCGACAGCAAGCCGATCGCAACCGGCTGCGTTCCAGAAGTTGGTTTTCAGGACCAGTGCGAGATCGTCCTGGCTGGCTTCGGCGAGCGGAACATCCGCAACCAGGCCGTGCTCGACAGCTGCGGCCCAGGTGGTGTGCGTGACGCCCATGCTGGTGGCACCGCCGTAGTCATTGGTGTCTGTGTGCAAGGCTTGCCCGTCGTTTTCCGGGCGCCACACGAATATCAGGGAGAAAGGCCAGGAACTGTTCACCTCATTTGCTCCATGGTGGTTTTAGTCATGACAGGTGCTCCTGATAACTGCCCTGTAGGTATCCGCCACAAGGGCGTCGATGAATTCTTGATCTGGCACAGCCGGAAGGCACGATGTCGCCTGAGCGGCTTCTACGGCTTCGAGTAGGCCTTCGATTTCGTCTGCCACTTTGGCATACGGCACGGTGCCCTGTTTGATCGCCAGGATGTGCTCCGCGTTCGGGAGCGGGAAAGTGATCCATGCAGTGGACATGAATTCGAGCGCCTCGCTGCCGACGCGCACGGCATGCGAAAGCGCCTTCCAGTCCGCGCCCTCGTTGCGCTCGGCCTGAAGCGAGCGGTCGCCATATTCGGCTAGCAGTCGCGCATAGATGGCACGAGCATCCTTTAGACTGTTGAAGAACGGCGTTTTCCGATTGCAGCATTCGAGGTGAGCGACCGGCTTGCTTTGGTTTGGGTGCTGGATATCTATGATTTGGGTGTGGTCAAGCTGTCGCGCCTTGATGAATTCCGGCAGCCCGTCAGCGGCCTCGAACATCTTGGCAAGGTGCCCGCGCTCTGCAATGGCGGCGTCGAACCATTCGACGATGTTGCGCACCGCATGAACGCGGGAACCTCGGATACCGTATTTGTTGGCCTGCGTTCTACAGTAGCCAACGAACGCTGCGGCTTTGCTGCTGACCAGATGTCGGCGGTTTTCCACGATGGTGCGCCAGAGCGGCGCGGGCGGTTCGACCATCGCCCAGTCAGGGGCAAACAGCATGTCGAGTGCGACAGTCTGCCCCTCGGCCAAGAGACTGAGATAGCGGTGCAGCGCAAAAGCCTCCCGGTCCACATCGCCCGGCTTGTTCTTTTCGCCGGCCGATTTTTCTTTATGGTTCTGGATCGTTGGCTTGATCCGCTGCAACAGGATGTCGCGCGCCTGGGGGAGAAACACGCTTTTGTAATCCAGATCCGACCCAGGAGTGGACGTGCCGTACAGGTGCGATCCGAATTTGATTGTGCAGATGGAATTCACAGGAACACCGCAGCGCGCTGGGTGCGATCAACCGCCCGCTCCCATGTGAAGGAGCCGGCAGCAAGCATCACCGCAATCTCGTCACCGCGTTTGTCTGCATCGAGTTTGGTGACGATGTGATCGCCGTCGCACGAAAGCAGAACGTGCGTGCGGCCATTCCGATCCTCTAGTGTCATGGCGGTGGTCGGTGTTTGCACGCGCGTCCAGCGACAAAAGCCCTTGTCGTCGCCGCCTTTGCAATAATCTTCCGATTTGGCTCCGCAGTAATAGCACGGGCTCAGGGTGGTTTCAGTTTTCGTCATTGGTGACAGTCTCCGTCATTTTCACCGAACCGCTTTTGATGAGGTCCCCGCACCGAATACAAAGTTCGCCGTCGCCGGGACCGCCCATGCCGTCGATAATTAATCCGCATAGCGCACACGACCAAACCGCCGCCGTCGAGATGCGAAACTCCCCAGGGCTGGGGGGAAGTATCTTCCGGCGCACCAACTCATAAAACTCAGTGGCTGGCGCGGTGGTCACGGGATGCTCAGGTGCTTTTGACATTAGCGGCCTCCATTAACCGTTTGATCGCCTCGTATGGCCCATCATCGTCAAGGTCGAATTCTTTCTCCGCCTGATACCAAGAATGCGCGACGGATTGCATGGCGCCGCAGATCGCGTCGCAACCACGTTCCCGTTGCCGTAGGCGCTTTAGCTCGGCGGCGTCCGATTTAGTCAGCCAGTTACGAAAACTCATGGTGCCTGCCTCCATGGCGGAATCGGATATTCGAGCAACGGGACAATGGCGATCCGGGTCGCGTTGGACTGCGATTACACGCCCCGCGCCACCTGACACTCAAAACCCCGGCAGACTAAATGGTTAGCGAAGCGATATCCGTTTCAAGAGCGTCCCAGTCTAAACCAGATGGTGCCAACCCGGTTGAACGCATCCATTGACGCGACAATGTGACGTCCACCGCCAACACATAGCGCGACCACCACTCGGGGTGCACGACAATGTCGATACCCCAGGTGCGGACAGTGAAAATGTCACCGTCGTACTTGCCGGACATGACCTGATGTCCGCCACCAGAACCCGGCTCCCAACCCGCCCCAGTGCCCGGAGCGACGGACCAAGTGGACAGATCCTCCCATGTGGCCGGCATCGTCAAAGTGACCTGCACCGGACCTGTGTGGCCGATCGCGAGCTTGGTTTCGACCAGATTGAGATGGTCAACGCCAGCCCACAGGATGACGTCCATGGTGGCGGGATTGGCGGGATCCCGAAGCAGTCCGGTCCGGGCCCAGGCCGCCAAAGCGTCGTCGGTATTGGTACCAATATCCGGTTTGCCAGTCACCGGATCATAGCCGGTGAGTTCGGAATAGCGGGCGATGACCTGGTCCTTTACCGGCTTCCAGAAATCATTGCCGATCGTGTTGGCCCAGCGCATTTCCATGGCGCGGAACTCAGCTGCGGGTACGCACACCCCGAGTCTGTCATTGCCGAGCGGATCGCCATCTGCTGGTGCTGCCTTGTGCCAGTCCACCGCCGGAAGCGGTTCATGCGCCGACAACCGCGCCCGGGCGGCCAGCATGGCGATCTGCTTCGGGCGCGGCCGTGGAATGGCACCGAGACGCATCGGCTTACTTTACGGTCGGAATGCCGAGAACCTTGCGGGCAACCACCGGATCCATACCTCCGGCAGCAGATGCTTTGGCCATATGCACCGCGGATGCTGCGGGGACGTAGGTGTTCACGAAGGCCTCGATCACCGGCAGCAGCGCGTTCACGGCGGCGATGATCGGCAGGGCGGCGGCATGCGGCGGGTAGGCGGCTGCCACGGCCGGTGTGATCGCGGTCAGGCCGGCGAGCGCCTGATTGATGAAACCTTCGACCTGCGCCAGCGTACTGGCTCCTGCGGCTGCGGGAGTGGCGGAGGACAGCGCAAGGACCAAGGTCCTGGCGCTGGTGAGGTAGCCGATCACTTGCCCGGCGAGAGCGGGGGTGACGACAGCGGGTGCGGTGGCGGCAAGCAGTGGCACTTCGGATAGCAGGGAGTTTACGATGCCGGTGGCGTCAGCGAGCACCTGCGCGTCGGTGGTGGCGCCACCGGCGCAGGCGTCGAGCAGCGCGGCGGTTGAAAAAGAAGTGGCACAGACAAGCAGATGACGACGGCGCATGAAAACCTCCAGAAATGAAAAAGCGGACCGGTTGACCGCCGATCCGCTTTTGGGATCAGGCGGGAGTGGAAGTGCCGCCCGAAGTGACGGTGCTGCCGCCGGACGAAACCACCGGCGAACTCTCTGCCGCCACTGCCGCTGCCAGAGCAGTGGCATTGGCGGTGATGGTGCTGGACAGGCTGGCCAGACTGGCCAGTTGCGCCGGGGTGGCACCAGCCGCAGTCGCCGCTGCGACCGCGGCTTCAAGCTGAGCGGAGAAGCCGTTGATCAGGGTGAGCGCCGAGGTGTTGGCGGTGGTCTCGGCCGCCACGGCGGCGGTGAGGCTGGCGATTTCGGCGGAAACGGAGTCGGACATGATTTTGAAATCCCTTCTGAGTTCGAGGAGCAGTTCGTAGATTCGGTCAAGTACGTGTTCGTTCAAGGGGCGGGTGCCACTGTCGGAGCAGGTGCCGGAATTGGAGCAACCGGGGTTGGTACTGTCGGCGCGGCCACGACAATCGGAGCGGCGGAAGGCAGAGCAGCCGATTTGTCAGCAGATCCCTTGCTGCTGCCAAGCCAGTAACCGAGCGCGATCATCACGCCTTGTTTCGGCAGTTCCGAAAGAGAACTGTACAGACTGTCCAGTTTGAGCAGGTAGGCGATTGCCACCCATGCGAAATAAGCGGCGAAAATCAAGAGCGTGACCGTCATCGCGCCCCATGTGGTGGCGGCCGGTGGCGTCGGCGCTGCTGTCGGTGTCGGAGTGGAACCGCTCATGTGCCTACCTCAAAGTGCGGGGATCAGGGGGCTTTTGCTGTGGCAGGTGTTTCGGCGGTTTTTGCAGGCGGCACAGCGGCCGCTGCTTGTAGCGAAGCGACCTGGCTCTGCAGAACAAAAACCTGGGCCCGCAACTGGAGAATGGTCTGAAGCTGATTCATCACCTCTTGCCCGAGCGCCTGCTTATCCGCATCCGCTGGCGCAGTCTGGGCGGGGGCGGTTTGTGCGAGAACGGCAGGCGCGGACAGCAAAGCGATTGCCGCCACGAGAGGGAAAAGACGCATATTACATACCTCAATTTGAACGGGTGCCGGTAATATTACTCTCTCCTGAATGATTTCGTCAAGTCACATGCATTCATAGGCCCACGAAGTGGAGGCGAGCACCGAGCCCGCCAGGGTGAAGCCGCTGGCGGATTTTGTGGACAGATAAGGCAGTGTGGTTCCGATCGCCGCGGCGGTGCTGTTCGCAGGGAAAAAGACACAGGCTTTCGGCGCGGAATTCCAGGAAGCCGCGAAGGACACCGCGCACGAAGTGGTACTGGCCGAACTGATATTGATGACACCCGCCATGTCGTTGGACCCGGCGGCTATCGACCCGTTCGTGCCGGTGCCACAGGCTCCGCTGGCGATCGTGGGCGCAGCAGTCGAGCCAAGCGTGATATGGCCAGTGGTATCCGCCGAAAGAGAGACCGCGCCTGCGGGTGCCAACTCCCAACCTGCGCCTCCGGACACATATCCCATCCAGGACGAACCGAGCGCAACACCGTTAGGCAGATAATTGGGGTCCGTATTGGTGGAGGCGCCATAGATGCGCTGCCCGGCTGCCATGGCGATAGCGCCGTTATTGGACCCGAAATTGGCAGTGGAGAAATCAAGGCCGACTTTGGAATTGCCGAACCCGCTGAAAAATGCGTCTATCGGTGCGGTCGAGCCCGACGCCTGGATACGAACACCCGCCCAGAACTGACCAAGCGCAGCGGCACCATTTGTGCGCGTAAAATTGAACACGGCGCCAACGGCTGCGGTGTCGTATCCATTGTCCGCGAAATTATATTCCAATGCCTGAAGATATGTTCCCGTTTGATATGAATTTACATCGCCATTATTGGCGATGCAGGCAGGACCAGCCAGAAAATTTGTGGCGTTGACGTTGGTGGAGTTACAGAACAATTCTGCGTTATAGCCCACTACGTCGCCTTGTCCTTTGTTGCGGGCGTAGGTTTTGAAAACGGCCACGCCGGTGCGTCCGCTATTAGTCGAATTGGACGCATTGTAGCCGGAGGTATTGGTGAAAAGAGTTACGAAAGGCGATGCTTCTGGCGTCCACAAATAGCCCGACGACGGCTGGCCCAACGAAGCGGCGCCACTGATCGT
>Ga0181534_10002688_pt1 | contig 10873 bp, 10 predicted proteins | sample PEATcosm2014_Bin_37_FD_119758 | JGI IMG/M metagenome (GOLD analysis project Ga0181534, IMG submission 119758) | Peatland microbial communities from MTU Mesocosm Facility, Houghton, MI, USA - PEATcosm2014_Bin17_10_metaG | ecosystem: Environmental > Terrestrial > Soil > Wetlands > Peat | place...
ACGCGCTCGCCACCGAACTCGGCCATCAGCCCGGCGGTGACCTTGTAGTCGCCGTCGAAGACGCCAACCTCCTCGCCCATGATGAAAACGTGCTCGTCGCGCTGCAACTCCTCGCGCAGCGCGAGACGGAGCGCCTCGCGATAGGTCATGACCTCGGTCGCTTGCGGTTCGAGCGAAGCCTCGCCCGCCGGTGTCTCGACGGTGCTCATTGGCCGAGGCCTCCGGCGAATACGAGCTCGCGTTCACCGAACGGTGCGCCGGCGAGCATCCCGGCAAATTGCGCTGCACTCCCTGGCGCGTACATCCCCTTCGCGAGCTCGCCGACCTCGGGCGCAGCGTCAGCTCGCGCCCACTCGACGGCGGCGACGACGCGCTGCTCGGCCTCGACCTCGAGCCTGTCGAGCTCGTCCTCGGCGACGCCGGCGTCGATGAGCAGCGCACGGACGCGCCGCAACGGATCGTTTTCGGCGTGCCGGGCGATCTCCTCGCTGGTGCGGTAGCTGAGACCGGGATCGGCAACCGAGTGGCCACGGAAGCGGTAGGTGACGAGCTCCAGCACCGACGGAGTGCGGTTGTCGCGGGCCGCGGCGGTAAGCGTGCTGGCGGCTTCGATCACGGCCGGCAGATCGTTGCCGTCGATCCGCTCGGACTGGATGCCGTAGGCGGCAGCTCGCTGGTGCAGATCGGTGATCGCCGAGGCGCGCTCGACGCTCGTACCCATGCCGTACTCGTTGTTCATGACGAGGAAGACGACCGGTAGCTGCCAGACCGCGGCGAGGTTCAGCGACTCGTGCCAGGCGCCCATGTTGACCGCCCCGTCGCCGAGCTCGCAGAGCACGCACTGGCGACGCTGCTGGCGAACCAGGGCCAGCGCCAGGCCTGTCGCGATTGGCAACTGGCCGGCAACGATGCCCCAGCCGCCGAAGTATCCGCGACCGACGTCGAGCAGGTGCATCGAGCCGCCGCGGCCGTGGGCGCAGCCGCCGGCACGCCCGAACAGCTCGGCCATCACGGCCTCGGGCGGAACCCCACGCGCCAGCGCGAAGCCGTGACAACGGTAACCGGTGATCAGCAGGTCATCGGGTTCGAGCGCGCAGATGCTGCCGACGGTCGCGGCCTCCTGACCGGAGGAGAGGTGACAGTAGCCGCCGATCAGCGCCGCCTTGTACTCGCGTTCCGAGGCGGTCTCGAAGTGGCGGATCAGCAGCATCTGCTCATAGAGGCGAGTCAGCGTCTCTATGGCGATCTCCATCAGGACCGGTCCTCCTCCTCGAAGTACTCGGGGTGTTGCGCGCGAATGCTCGGCACCGCCGACAGGACCATGCGCAGGTGGTGGCGGAGCGCGACCTCAGCCTCATCGGGGGCCCCACGTCGCAGCGCGTCAAGTACCGCGTGATGCTCGAGGACCATCTCGCCGAGGTAGTTGGGCTGGGGCAGGCTGAGACGGCGCACTCTGCTGAGGTGCCCCTTCGAGCGCTGGGCGACCTCCCAGGCGAAGCCGTGACCGCTGAGCTCGCAGATCGCGGCGTGAAACTCGTCGTCGAGAACCGCGAAGCGCTCGAAGTCAGCGTGGGCCACAACCTCCTCCTGACGACGGACGAGACCGTCGAGCGCCGCGATATCGGCCGGCTCGGCGCGCACCGCGGCGACACGGACGGCGGCACACTCGAGCGCCTCGCGCACGAACTGGGCGTCCTCCACCGCAGCCGTGCTGATCGGCGTGACGAACGTGCCTAGCTGGGGCACGACCTGTACGAAGCGTTCGTCGCGCAGGCGCGCGACCGCCTCGCGGATCGGCGTGCGGCTGACGGCAAGGCGCACGCTCAACTCGTTCTCCGAGATCCGTTGGCCTGGAGCCAGATCGCCGGCGATGATCGCCTCCCGCAGCGCTTTGTAGACCTGGCGCCCGGCCGAGCCCGCGTCGACCCGCTGGGCATGCCTGATCCGCATGTCGACCATGTCTGTATACTTACATACAAGTACGCGGAATGCAGCAATCTTCCGCTCAGCGCAGTCTCAGAGGTGGCGCGCCGAGCATGGCTGTCGGCCTCATATCTCGCCGACAGAAGTAGTACCTCTCCTCCCCCTCAGGCCCGCCGCGGGATGGCCGCCGCTCAGGCGGTCACTCCTCGCGGCGGGCCTGTATCGCTCGAGCCGATCGCGTGTCTGCGAGCGGGCCTCGCAGATGCTCCTAACCAGGCGCGGCAGGCTGTCCGGTCAGGGCAGCGGGTGGGCCTCGAAGAACGACCACATGACGGTGTTCGCGTTGATCGCAGTTGTTTGGGCTCCGAGGAGCTTGGTCAACGAACTCGGTAGGCGTGGTCCGCCGGGCCACTCGTGGCCTTCGCCGGCGATGGTGTAGAGCTCGACCGCAACACCGGAACGGCAGTGGGTGTAGTCGGTCAGCGTCACGCCGTGGTCCGGTTTCGAAACCGCCGCCGTTTTGGAGCAGCCGTCCTGCTGCGCCCAGTCCGCAGCGGCCTGCGGTACCGAGTACGTCCAATAGGCCTGCCCGTGGCCGTCGTAGGGGTCGACCGGATCAGCCGTTCCGTGGAAGGCGAGGATCGCCACTGGCCGGCTGGTCGGGCAGGGAGTCGGACGACGGAGGCCGCTGACCGCGGCCACCGCGGCGAATACGTTGGAGGAGTCGCAGGCGAGCTGGCTGGCGATCCGGGCGCCGCCCGAAAATCCGGTGGCGTAGACACGCGCGGGGTTGATGCAGTAGCGCTGCTCGAGGACCCCGACCAGTTTGGTCAGGAACTCCACGTCGTTGGCGGCGTGTGCGGGCACAGCTTTGCCGCCGATCAGAGGCTCGCCGGGCACATTCCAGTCGTAGCCGCCGCCGTCGGAGATCAGTCCTTGCGGGTAGGCGACGATGAAGTTGTCGGCGTCGGCGGTGGCGTCCATGCCGGTGAAGAGCTCGTGATCGGCTGCCGTGCTCCCGCTGCCGTGCATGCTGAGCACGAGCGCCAGCTTCCCGGAGCCCGTGTAGCCAGTCGGCAGACGCACGATCACGGTGCGGCGAAAACCGGCGAGCGTCGTCGTGAGTGTGCCGCCAGCACCATGCGCGCCGCAACCCGTCACGGCGCTCGCAGCCGCTTCCTTCGCGACCGCAGACGCCACGCCACGGCCGCTACCGGCGCCGGCGAGAAGCGCCGCGACAAGGACGCTCGTCGCGAGTGCGATCGTGCCTCCCCAACGCCAAGCGCCGAGCCCAGCGCGAGCACCGCTGCGGGCCGGCCGCCGTCGTTTTGCAGGACCGCTTACGAGGCCTCCGCCGCCTGCCTGGTCACCGCGCGCTTGCCCCAGTTGGCACGCTCGGCGTACTCGATGATGCGCGTGAAGTAGTCGCGGAGCGGCACGGCGGCGATGCCGAGGGGCCCGAGCAGGGCTCGCGCGCGGTCGTCGTCGAGGATTGCTCCGATGCCAAAGTAGGGCAGATAGACGCTCGCCTGATCGGGCGTCGAGGAACCGTCGGCGACGAGCCGCGGCGGGGGGCGGTCGAACTGGCGGCAGGCAAGTTCGATCAGCTCGCGGTTGGTGAGGGCGCTCGAGCCGGCGACGAGGTGAACGTTGCCGTTCGCCCCGTCGAGCTCGAGTAGGGCGATCAACGCGCTGGCGACGTAGTCGATCGAAACGATGTCGGCGAAACCATCAGGGTCGACCGGCACTTCGTCCATCAGCCCGCGCGAGAACGCGCGCAGCGGCCAGTAGATCACGTTGAAGACGGGTGTCCATCCGGTGCGACTGTCGCCGACGACGATGCTCGGCCGGGCCACGACCAGCGGCAGGTCCCCGGCGGCCTCGACGATCGCTTTCTCGCCGGCAAACTTCGACTGCTCGTAGGTGTTGCGGAAACCCTGGCCCAGATCGAGGTCCGCCTCGCGAAAGTGCCCGTGATAGCGCCCGGCGACATACGCCGTCGAGACGTGGATGTACCGGCGCAGCCGTCCGCCATCGGCCAGCGCGCGCGCCAAGGCGAGCATCCGCAACGGCCCGACCGAGTTGGTTTCGCGGGCCGCCTCGAGCGGCAGGTCGAAGGAGATCGAGGCGGCGCAGTGGATGATGCTCGTGACGCGTGAGAGAACCTCGTCGCGCTCGGCGCTGCCGAGCGCCAGACCATCAACCGAAACGTCGCCGGTCACGACGTCAACGCCCGCGATGCCGGGCGGCGGATCATCGTAGAGCTGGGCGAAGACACCTCGCAGTCGCTGCCTCGCGGCATCGCGCGACGGGGCTCGCACGAGGCAGATCACCTCGATGTCGTCGCGCTCGATCAGGCGAGCGAGGATCTCCATTCCGAAAAAGCCGGTCGCTCCGGTGAGCAGGACCGTCTCACTCACCGAGCGGCGCCCCCATCGCGTGGAAGCCGCCGTCGACGTGCAGGATCTCGCCGGTTATCGCGCGGGCGAAGTCAGACAGCAGGAAGCAGACGGCCGCAGCCACCGGCCCCGCATCACGAGTGTCCCAGCCGAGCGGAGCGCCGGCACGCCAGAGTCCCGCCAGCGTGTCGAAACCCGGGATCCCGCCGGCGGCGATCGTCTCTATTGGCCCCGCCGAGACGAGGTTGACGCGGATTCCGCGCGGCCCGAGATCGCGCGCCAGGTAGCGGGAAACGCTCTCGAGCGCGGCTTTCGCGACACCCATCCAGTCGTAGACCGGCCAGGCGACGCTGGCGTCGAAGTCCAGTCCGACGACCGAGGCGCCACCATCGGCGGCCGCGAGCTGCGTGGCAAGCGCCGCAGCGAGCGCCTTGAACGAGTAAGCGCTGGTCTCGAAGGCGGTGATGGCGCTCTGCGCCGGCGTGTCGAGGAAGCCGCCGCCGAGCGCATCCTCCGGAGCGAAGGCGATCGCGTGGAGGAGGCCGTCGAGGGCTCCCCAGCGATGCTCGATCTCCCGGGCCACCGCGGCCAGATCGTCCGGACTGTTGACGTCCAGCTCGAGCACGTCGGGCGGAATCGGCAGCGCTTTCGCGGCGCGCTCCGTCAGCCGCTTGGCGCGACCGAAACCGGTCAGCGTGACCTCGGCGCCAAGCTCCTGGGCCTGGCGCGCGACCTCGAACGCGATCGAGCCGCGCGTCAGAACGCCGGTGATCAAAAGCCGCTTGCCGTCGAGCATCAGCCTCGTCCAGTTGTCATAGAGGAATGTTGCCCAGCGGGCGACGGCGCGTCGGCACGGAGTCCAGCGCCAGGAAGGCTGCCGAAACTCGCTCGCGTGTCTCGGCCGGCTGGATCACGTCGTCCACGTAGCCCTCGGCGCTCGCCGCGCCCGGATGCAGGTGCTCAGCGGCGTAGCTGGCTGCGAGCTCCACGCGGGCGCTCGCCGGATCATCAGCGGACTGGATCTCACGCCGGTTGATGATGTCAACCGCCTGCAGCGCGCCCATGACACCGAGCTGCGCGCTCGGCCACGCGTAGACGAAATCGGCACCGAGCTCCTTGCTGTTCATCGCGATGAACGCGCCACCGAAAGCCTTGCGGAGCAGCACCGTGACGCGCGGAACCGTGCACTCGGCGAATGCGTGCACGAGCTTCGCGCCGTGGCGGATGACGCCAAGCTTCTCCTGCTTGGTCCCCGGTAGGAAGCCCGGCGTGTCGACCAGCACGAGCAGCGGAATCCGGAACAGGTTGCAGGTCCGCACGAAGCGCGCAGCCTTCTGCGAAGCATCGCTGTCGAGTACGCCGCCGAGGTAGCGCGGCTGGTTGGCGACGATCCCGACCGAGCGTCCCTCGAGGCGCCCGAAGGCGCAGACGATGTTGCGGGCATAGCGCGGCGAGATCTCGAGCAGGCGTCCGCCGTCGAGCAGCGCGCGGGCGACGGCGCGCACGTCGTAGACCTTGCGCTCCTCTGCCGGCACGAATTGATCAGGCATTTCGCCAGGCGGATCGACAACCGGCCACAGCGTCGGCGGTGCCTCGCTGTTCTGGGGCAGGAAGTCGAGCAGGTCGCGTGCGAGCAGCGCCGCGTCCACATCGGTCGCCGCAACGAGATGGCAGACGCCGTTGCGCTCGTGCACGCGCGGACCGCCGAGTTCCAGTGCGGTGACCTCCTCGCCGGTCACCGCCGCGACGACGCCCGGACCGGTCAGGAACATGCTTGAGCTCTCGGTCATGATCACGAAATCGGTCAGCGCCGGTGCGTAGGAGCCGCCGCCGGCCGACGCGCCGCAGATCACCGAGATCTGCGGCACGCGTCCTGAGAGTGCAACGTGGTGGTTGAAGATCCGCCCGTAGCCGGACAGCGCGGCGAGGCCCTCCTGCATACGCGCGCCGGCCGACTCCACGAAGCCGATCACCGGCACGAGCGTTCGCTCGGCCAAGGCGAGGACCGACACGACGGTGTCCGCGTGGGCCTCGCCGAGCGAGCCGCCGGCAAACGAGGCATCCTGCGCGAAGCAGGCGACCGGGCGACCATCGACGCGACCGGTCGCGCCGAGCACGCCGTCTCCCGGACGCGCCTTGTCGCCCATTCGGCGCGAGCGCACGTCGGTCCGCAGCAGGTGCAGCGAATCGGGGTCGCAGAGTACCTCGAGCCGCTCGAGCGGGGACAGCTTCGCCTCCGGATCCCGAACAGCAGGTGCCGTTGTCATGTCGCCTCCAAGCACAGCACGGCGTTGTGACCGCCGAAGCCGAATGAATTGGAAATCGCGACGGCGCGCCGGCCCTCGTCGAGGTCCAGCGTCCGCGCGAGGTTGGGGATGTAGTCGAGATCGAGCTCCGGATCGGGCTGTTCCAGCCCGATCGTGGGCGGCAACAGGCGCGCCCGTAGGGCGAGGATCGTGGCGACAGCCTCGACGGCCCCGGCCGCCCCGAGCAGGTGCCCGATCGCCGATTTGGTTGATGAGATCGGGATCGTCTTCGCGCGCTCGCCGAGCGCGGTTTTCAGCGCGGCGGTCTCCGCGCGATCGTTGATCGGCGTCGAGGTTCCGTGGGCGTTGACGTAGACGAGGTCGTCGGGTGTGAGCTCGGCGTCCTCGAGCGCTCGGCTGATCGCAGCAGCCGCCCCTTCGCCGCTTGCCGGCGGAGCCGTGATGTGAAAGGCATCGGAGGTGGCGCCGTAGCCGCGGACGATCGCGAGGATTCGCGCGCCGCGCGCTCGCGCCGCCTCGCCGTTCTCGAGCACGAGCACGCCGGCCCCTTCCCCCATCACAAAGCCGTCACGGCGCGCGTCGAAGGGACGTGAGATGCCGCTTGGCGAAAGCGCATCGACGGCCGCGAACGCAGCCCGCGAGAGCGGTGTCAGAGCCGCCTCCGTGCCGCCGGCGACGACGGCGGTCGCGTCGCCGTACTGGATCGCTCGCATCGCCGAGCCGATCGCGTGGGTGCCGGCGGCGCAAGCCGACACGACACCGTAGCTGGGTCCCTTCAAACCGTGGCGCATACTCACCGCCGCGGCGCCGGCGTTGCCCATCATCAGCGGGACTGCGAGCGGCGAGACGAGCTTTGGGCCCTGCTCGAGGAGCGTACGGTCGTTCGCTTCGATCGTGCCGATACCGCCGATTCCGGTGCCGATGATCGCTCCGATACGCGTGGCGTCGTACGGCAGCTCAGAGTCCCAGCCGGCAGCGGCGAGCGCCTCGCCGGCAGCGACGAGCACGAGCTGCGCGAAGCGATCCGCGCGGCGTGCCTCCTTGACCGAGAAGTGATCGCTCACGACCAACTCGTCGCAGCGTCCCTCTCCGTTCTCGATGCCGCAGACGCCTGCAGCCCAGCGCTCGTGCAGCTTGGCGGCGCCAACGCCGAGAGGCGTGACGGCGCCGACCCCGGTGACAACTACTTCGCTCACTTGGCCCGCTCGGCCACGATGTCGATCGCGTCACCAACGGTGTGGATCTCGGACACGTCATTCGAGCTCAACTCGACGCCGAAGTTCTCCTCGATGATCTGGGATAGCTCGGCAAGGTCGAGCGAGTCGACGTCGAGCGCGTCCAGCTCCGCGTCGCGCGAAATCGCGTCGGGATCGGCGCCAAAGGTGACTAGTGACTCCGTGATTACCTTCTCGATCTGATCGATGCTGGGCTCTGCCATCTGGTTCCTTTCGTGGTGATCAGGCGGAAAGCCCGCCGTCGACGTACAGGGTTGTGGCGGTTATGTAACTCGCTCGCTCGGAGGCGAGAAAGACGACGGCGTCGGCCACCTCGTCGGGGCGACCGGCGCGCTGTGCCGGGATCCGCTCGCCGAGGCCCGGCGGAATGCCCTCCGTCATCTCGGTTTCGATCAAACCGGGGGCGACGGCGTTGATCGTCACGCCGCGCCTGGCGACCTCCACGGCAGCGGTCTTGGTGAACGCGATAACGGCTGCCTTGGAGGCGGCGTAGTTGGCCTGACCCGCGTTGGCGCGGGGACCGATCACCGAGGCGATATTGATCACACGGCCAAAGCGTGCACGGATCATCTCGCGCAGCGCCGCGCGCGTCAGACGGTAGGTCGCTCCGAGGTTCGTCTCGAGCACGCGCTGCCAGTCCTCGTCGCTCAACGACAGCGCCAGGCCGTCGGCGCGCAGGCCGGCGTTGTTGACGAGCACGGCGAGCGGGCCGAGCTGCTCCCTGACGGCGGCGAGCAGCCGATCTGGGACGTCCGGGTCGGCGACATCACCCTGGATCGCAACGGCGTTGCCCCCGCCAGCCACGATCGCCGCGACCGTCGCACTCGCCCCCTCCGCGCTGCTGCGGTAGTTGACGGCGACCGGCCAGCCGTCGGCGGCGAGCGCGATCGCGATCGCGGCGCCGATCCCGCGCGACGCCCCGGTCACGAGCGCGCAAGATCCCGGCGGGCGCCGCTGGCGCTCACCGCCGGTCACCGTCCGCCCCATTCGACAACGCAGCCGCCCCAGGTGAAGCCGGCTCCCGCGGCCGCGAGCAGGATCCGCATTCCCTGGCGCAGGCGCCCGTCGGCGCGTGCCTGCGCGAGCGCCAGCGGGACGCTCGCAGCGGAGGTGTTACCGAGATCGGCGATGTGGTCGAGCAGTTTGACGAGCGGCACGTCGAGCCGCTCGGCGACCGAGCGCAGGATCCGGCTGTTGGCCTGGTGGTACACGAAAAGGTCGATATCGTCGAGCCCGACGCTCGCCCGCGCGCAGGCGGCGATCGTTCCCTCGGCGAGTCGTCGAACCGCTTGCTTGAACGTCTCGTGACCGTCCATTGCGAGCAGCCCCGTATCACGGTCGGCGACGATCAGCTCGCGATGGTGACCGTCGCTTCCGAGTACGACGGGCCCGATCACGCCGGCCGCGCGAGCGGAGCAGACGACGGCACCGGCACCGTCGCCGAACAGCGCGGCGGTGTTCCGGTCGCGTCGGTCGACGTGGCGGGACATGATCTCGGCGCCGATCACGAGCGCGTGTTCGGCGCCTCCGGTGAGGAGGATCCCGCGTGCTGTCGCGAGGGCGGCGATGAAGCCCGTGCAGGCACTGCCGACGTCGAAGGCTCCAGCCTCCGCCGTGCCGAGCATGTGCGCGACAACCGGCGCGGCGTTCGGCATCACGGAGTCCTGGCTGCATGATGCGACAAGCACGAGATCGACCTGCGAGGCGTCCACCCCGGCATCCTGCAGCGCCGCGGCCCCGGCCTGCGCTGCGAGGTCAGCGAGCGCGGCGCGGGGATCCGCGTAGCGTCGCGTCCGGATCCCCGTGCGCTTGACGATCCACTCGTCGGAGACGCCGATCAGCGGGGTGATGGCGGCGTTCTCGACAACATCGGGTGGCAGCGCGCCGCCAACCCCAACGATCCCCGGGTGGATCGTCAGCGGCTCGACTGGTGGGCCCGTCGCCCGCGCGGCAGCAGAGGCCACCTATCCCCCAATACTCGAGTGCACGCAGAGGACTACGCAGAACGTGGGCGAGCGATACAGCGCGCCAGCGCAATCAACCCCCGTCCGAGGGGTATCCACCACCCGTTTGGGGGGTCGGAGAGTCAAGAGCGGCCCGCCGGGGCCTTGACCTCCTCGGCCTCCTCGCCCTGCTTGGTCTCGTGGTACTCCTGCTCGACGTTGACCGCCCAGATGTTGTCCTTCGTGTCGATGCCCGCCGCAATGTTCTCCACCGCAACCATCGCCGTCAGCATCGAGTGGTCCTGGTTGTTGTAGCGATGCATGCCGTTGCGCCCGATCAGGAACAGGTTGGCGAAGCGGTCGGCATAGCCGCGGACGATCTCGAAGCGTTCGTAGGTGCCGAAGTAGGCGGGATAGGCTTTGGGCACGTGCAGCACGGTGTGGTCGAGAACATCGGCTCGCTCGACGAGGCCGAGCGCGCATAGCTCGTTGATCGCGAACTGCGCGAACTCCTCATCGCCGAGCGACCACAGCTCGTCGCCCTCGTTGGCGAAGTACTCCATGCCGACCCAGGTCGTGTCCGGGTCGGCGACGAGATAGGGACTCCAGTTGTTGAAAATCTGGAGCCGACCAACCTTGACGTCGGGCTCCTGAACGTAGATCCAGTTGTCGGTCATGCTTGCGAGCTCGCCGCGGGCGCGCAACAGTACGCCGACGGTGATGAAGTCGCGGTACTCGAGCCCGGCAGCGACGACGCGGACCAACTCGGGCACGTCGGCATCGAGCCCCGCGATCAGCTCGCGGATCGGGATCGTGGAGAAGAAGTAGTCGCCGTCAACCCGCGACTCGCGGCCGGCTCCGTCGCGAACCGTGACGGAGGCGATCCGGTCGCCCTCGACATGGAATGCGCTGACGGTCGTATCGAGGATGACCTGTCCGCCGCGTTCGACGATGCGTCTCGCCACCTCCTCCCAGAGCTGGCCGGGACCGCGCTTGGGGTAGAGGAAGCGCTCGATCAGGCTCGTCTCCGTGTCGCGCTGGTAGATGTCGCCGCCAGCGCCGGTGCGCTTACCCGGGAGCATGCCCCGCGCGGCGTGTAGAAGGGC
>Ga0181534_10002689_pt1 | contig 10871 bp, 11 predicted proteins | sample PEATcosm2014_Bin_37_FD_119758 | JGI IMG/M metagenome (GOLD analysis project Ga0181534, IMG submission 119758) | Peatland microbial communities from MTU Mesocosm Facility, Houghton, MI, USA - PEATcosm2014_Bin17_10_metaG | ecosystem: Environmental > Terrestrial > Soil > Wetlands > Peat | place...
GGTCGAGCGAGGCGCTTTTTTTCAACGTCGTCGCCAGCCACAAGGAATCGCGTTACCCGCGCGCAGCGCATGCCGGCGCGACGATTTATCATTACGGCTGGGTGCGCAGCGAGGCGCAGATGAGCTTGAAGTCGGCGAACGTGCAAAAATTCTGGAATGATTCGCCGCCGCCGGTCGCGGACTATTCGAACATTGACGCGGCCGTTTTGAAATTATTCACCGGCGCGCACCCGAAGGTCATCCAAGACAGGCTGCCGAGGGCGGAGGGAATTTTCCAGGCCGATCCGAACCACAAGCTGACGTCGCGCGAAAAAAAGCATCGCTGGATGCTGAAGCTGGAAAAAATCCTCGGTGTGCAGTTCAACAAGAAACATTACCGGTTGATTCGCTGAAGGCCTGTTCCGTCGCGGCCAGCACTGCGGCGACTGAAATGGTGGCAATGCCGGCTCCCGGCGCCGGCACGACCGTCCATTCTGGGTGCCGGAACGGCACGCAAAAGCCGGGCTGGTTGCCCATCATCACCATCACCACGCGCTTGCCGGCGGCGACCGCGATGTGGCCCAGGCCGCTGTCACCGCCGAGCATGAAGGAAGACAGCTTCGCGATGCCGGCGGAGACCAGCAGCGGCGGCCCGGAGGAAACGCAAAAGTCTTCGGAGCGGGCCGGTTCCAACGCGGGCCGGTCGGCCGGCCCGCCGCCGAAAATAATTTGCAGTCCGCGCGAACGCCAGTGCCGCGCGAGCGCCTGGAAATTTTCCAACGGCCAGTTTTTTTGCGGCGAACTGGTGAACGGCTGGATGAACAAAGTTGGCCGGGCCGCATCCAGTTTTTGCCCGGAGAAAAATTTTCCGGCGGCGGCGAGCGCGTCTTCCGGCAGGACAAAATCATTTTTGACCTCGCCGATTTTCAGCCCGCATTGTTGCAGCAGCGACAGGTTCCAGTCCGCCGGATGAATTTTTCCGTCGCGCCTCGGTCCGCGCGTGTAGGCCCAGGCGCGTCCCTTGCCGTAGACGCTGCCCCAGCGCTGCGGCGCGCCGCTCAGCCGCGCCAGCCACGCGGTTTCGCCATAGCCTTGAAAATCCACGACCAGTGAAAATTTTCCGCCACGCAACCGTCGCAGCAGGCCGAAAAATTCCGGCAGGATTTTCAGCGGGTTGCCGGATTTCAACGCGGCGCGGTCAATCGTGATGGTTTCGTCCACCTCCTGGAAACCCCGGAGCAGCGGCGCGTTTTCCCGGGAAGTAAGAAAGGTGATTTTGGCGCCTGGAAAATTTTCGCGCACCGCGTGGACGGCAGGCAGCGTGAACAAGATGTCGCCAATGGACTTGAACCGGATGAGCAAAATGTTTTCGCCGGCACTCATGTTTCGGGTTTCATCCGTCGCGATTCACCGGGTTGGCGCCGGAATCCGATCCAGACCCTGTTCGCAGCGGGTGTGCTTTTCCAGGATGGCCCTGGCCAGCAGTTCATCGTTTCCGGGGAGTTCGGCGCGGCTGACGGGCGGATGCCAGAGATGATAGCACAACGCCCGGCCGCGCACATCGAGCCGGCGCACGCCGGAATTCATCAGGCGGGCGGCCAGTTCAGAATCCTCGCGACCCCAGCCGACAAATGCCTCGTTGTAACCGTTCACGCGGACCAGGTCGGCGCGCCAGATGGCGAGGTTGCAACCACGGATGCCGCGCAGGCGATGGCTGATTTTGCGGTGGGCGAACGGCCAGCGGAAGGAATTTTTCAGGCCGGAAATCTGATTTTTGAAAACGGCCCGGCGGCGGTCGGCGGAAAAATCATTTTTGCCAAACCATGAGGCCGCCCGTTCCTCGACCAGCGCGCGATGGCCTTGGACAAATTGCGATTTGCCCGCGAGCGCCCGGTGATCCGCAACGAATTGCGGGTGCGGAATCGTGTCGCCGTCGAGAAAAACCAGGTAATCGCCGCGCGATGAAGAAATCGTCCGATTCAAAATACGCGCGCGGCGGAAGCCCTGATGTTCCTGCCAGACGTGTTCGCAACGGAACGGTTGCGCTGTTCGCCACTGGCTGAATGCCGTTTTGGTTTCATTTTCCGAGCCGTCATCGGCCAGCAGAACTTCATCAGGCAGCACACGTTGCCGCGACACGGCGTTGAGCACCCGGCCAAGATAGTCCGGCTGGTTGAAGGTGTTGATGACGAGCGAAAGAGTCATGCGGGCGGGCGGCCGTTTTGCAGCTCCCAGAGCTTGGCGTATTTCACGAACGTGAAAAACGCGTGCAGCGTGGCAATCATCAGCCCGGGCACGCCGTCGCGGAAGCCCTGCTGGAGAAAATACTTTTTGAAAAACGCGGCGGGCGGATGCCCCAAAAGCTGGGCGACGCCGGCGCGTTTTCCCTTTTCGAACCGCTGCCGCGCGACGAGCGTCGTGTAGCGGTCGCCCTTTTGCATGATGACCTTCAGCGTCGGCCATGGATGCTGCCAGACGAAATTCTTGAAAAAGCCGATGGAGCCGTCGCAATGAAAACTTTCATGCACGGGGTCTTCGCGGTAGCGGAGTTTGCGCCGGTCAAAAACCTGCGGCTGCCGGTAGTCGGGATACATGCCGCCGAAATTGACCGGCCAGCCTAAAAAAGTGTTCCGGCGCGGAACAAAAAAGGCGGCGTGCGGCGGCGCGGCCAGCGTGCGGCGGACTTCCTCGGCGAATTCCGGCGTGCTGCGCTCGTCCGAATCAATGCTGACGACCCAGTTATGCTTGAGCAGTGCCAGCGTGTCATTGCGGAGCTTGCCGAAACCCTCGAATTTTATGTTCACATGGCGCACGCCGAATTGCGCGCAGATGGCCGCCGTGTCGTCCGTGCTGAACGAGTCCGCCACCACCACCTCGTCGGCCCACAAAACCGTCGGCAGCACGGCGCGCAGGTTGTCGGCGTCGTTGAACGTGATGATGTAAAGGCTGACGGGTTCGGCCATGGCAAAATTAAATGACGGCAAAGCTTAACGCCCCGCGAGCCGCCGTCGCAAAGGAAATTTCATCGCGCGGCCAGCACCGCCTGCGCCGCGTGAACCAGTTCGCCGGTCTGGATTTTGCCGAGGAATTTTTCCCCCGGCGCATTCGCGCCGACGACCACGCGGAATTTTTCCCCGGCGGGAACCCATTCGCGCAGGCCGGGATTCGGCCAGAACCACGAAACAACCGGCGTCTGCGTCATCACCGCGAGGTGCAGCGTGCCGGTGTCGCCGCAGAAATGCAGCGCGCTGTGCCGGATGACGGCGGTGATTTGCGTGAGGTTCAAATTTCCGGCGAAGACCCGCCACGGTTTTTGCGGCAGCAACACGAGCAGTTCCACCATTTTATTCCGCTCGCGCTCCGTCGGCGCGCAGGACAACACCAGTTTTTTTTCGGGGAAATGTTTTGCGAGCGCGCCGATGAATTCCGCGAGTTGCGCCGGCGGCAGTTCCTTGTAATCGGCGGTCGTGAACGGGCTGATGTGAAAATAAGTTCCTGCGTCAGTGGTGGAAATTTTCGCGGCCAGCAGATGTTCAGCCGGGATTTCGACGTGAAATTCCGGCTGTGTGAAAGGAAAACCGGCCTTCGCCAGACAGCGGCATTTTTGAAGATAAACCGGCTCCTGCGTGCGCGGACATTCGATATGCGCGGTGAACATCCGCCGCCAGAACAGCGGGCCGCCGTCGTCGGGGATCCGTCCCAGCCGTTCGCGCGCGCCGCTGAAAAACGTCAGCCAGCTTGAACGGTCGGAGCCGTTGAGGTTGATGAGCACGTCGAATTTTTCACGGCGGAGGCGCGAAACCATCTGGAAATTTTCGCGCAACGTCGCGTGGCGCGGGTAACGCATATAACCCCAGACACGATCCACCCACGGCACACAGTCCATGAACGACGTAATGTGCGTGGCCACGGCGACGTGCAGCTCCGCCAGCGGATACGCCTGCCGCACCATCCACAGCGCGGGCAGCAAATGGATCGTGTCGCCCAAAAAGCCGAGGTCGAGGACCATGACTTTCCTGGCCTCGCGCGTGCGCTGGAAAAATTGTTCCGGGTCGGAAGCGGCCATCGGGAAAAGTCTAGCGCGAACGACGGGGCTAACAAGTTTGAACCGCGAGCCGCTGAAAAATCTGATCGTTTTGTGCAAAAGCAACGGCGAAAGGCCGGTGATGCGGCGCTTTAAATTTGCGGCGGCTTTCTGGATTTTAGGTAGTCGCGCGAGACTTCCCAGATGGCGCGATAGCGGCGTTGTTTTTGCCAGGCCCTGGAATGAAGCGGTTGCAAATGGGCAAGGAGGCCGTTCCAAATCATGCGGAATCGGGCGCGCCTGGAGTCGCGTTGCGCCAGCCGCAGACAATCGTCCGGCAAATAATGTTTCTGCCGGAAGCGCAGCAGGCCTTTCAGCTTTTGCGCCGAGACTTCATAAGGATCGCGCACGCTTTCGCTGGCGCCGCCGATGTGCTCGACGGATACTTCGAGAACGTGGCCGATTTCAAAACCGGTTTCCCTCATGCGCAGGCAAAAATCCGTCTCTTCGCTGTAAAGAAAAAAACCGGGATCGAAACCGCCCAGTTTTTCGTAGAGTTCGCGCCGGATAATCATGCTGGCGCCCAACACCCAGGCAATGTTGCCTGGTAATTTTGAAAAATCCCGGCGGACATGGCGCTGGCCGGGATAGCTGGTGGCCGGGGGACTTTCGGGTTTTCCATCCGGCGAACGCACCATCGTTCCGGCCATCCCCCAGCGAGGATTGGCCTCCATCAAGCGGCACAAATTTGCCAGCGCATCGGTTTCAACCAGGCGCGCATCGGGATTCAGCAAATAGACATAGCGTCCGGAAGTCGCCGCGAAACCCAAATTGTTCCCGCACCCGAAGCCGACGTTCTCCTGGCTGGCAATCACACGACAGTTCAATGCCTTGAGCCGGGCCAGCGTGTTGTCGGCGCTGGCATTGTCCACCACGACGACTTCAAATTCCACGCCGCGTTGAGCGAGGACCGACCCGACGCAATCGGCGATGCACCGTTCCGAATTGTAGGCCACGCTGATGACACTGATATCCATTAGGCTAACGACTTGGTTTCATTTCCGATCCTGATTGAATTTCCAGCCATCGGCGTCAGCAACCGGCACAACGCGGAGAATTCCCCGTGCCGGCTGGTGTCGCGCCACAGCCGGTATTTTTCAAATCGCCGCAAGTTCATCCGGCCAGTCTTGGACGCAAGCATGGCCGTGTCAAGGTGAAGTCCCTGCCTGGCCGACAAGCTGATTCGCTTCATTGGACGCCTCACATTAGCCTTGTTGGCGGGGCCATTTCAGCCTTTAATGTGCGCAACCTGATTATTCAAAAATGCCGAATACTGACGGGAGCGCTGAAAATCCAAAAATGAATTCCCAAGCATCCGGTCCGCTTGTCACCGTGGCCATTTGCACGCGCAATCGCGCGGCTTTTTTGGAGAAGGCCGTTCGCAGCGTCCTGCGGCAAATGACCGGCGGCACGGAACTTTTGATCATAGACAATGCCTCGACGGATGACACGCCGGCGGTGGCCGCGCGCCTGGCCGCGGCCAATCCCGGCGTGAACGTTTTGCGGGAGGGGGAATTGGGATTGAGCGCGGCGCGCAACGCCGCATTGAAAAATGGGCGCGGTCAATTCGTGCTTTTTTTGGATGACGACGCGACGGCGGAACCGGGCTGGCTGGCGGCCTATCAGCGTTTTCTGTCCGCGCCGCCGTCGGAAAAAATCGCGGTGGTGGGCGGAGCCGTGGTCAATGAATACGAAGTCCCGCCGCCCAAATGGGTCAATGCCAGCGCAACTTTTGACAGCGGCGGTTCACCGAGGCGTCTTGCCTACCGCGGGAGTTTGTTTGGCGGCAACATTGCTTACCGGCGTGAAGCCGCGCTCGCGGCCGGGATGTTTGACACGCGGCTGGGGCGGAAGGGGAAAAGCATGATGGGCCGCGAAGAGAGCGATTTGAACATCCGTTTGCAGGATGCGGGCCATGAAATCTGGTGGCTGCCGGGCGCGACCATCCTGCATTACGTTTCCGCCTACCGCATGGAATTCCGCGAGATGATGCGCGGACGGTTTGCCGAGGGGCGCTCCATTGCCATCCAGCGGCTGAAATCGCGGCGGCGCGGCTGGGATCGCGAACTTTACCGGGTGGCGCGGATCATTGGCGCGCCGTTTCATGCGCTGGTCCATTTGCTGGCCGCGTTGGTCACGTGGCCGCGAAGTTATTCAAAAGCCGCCGAACATTTGTTGCAAGCCTGCCGCAATTGCGGTATTGCCTTGGAGATGTTGAGCTAGGTTTTTCGGAGGTCTCAAATGACAAAAGCAATCAAGGTGTCCGCAGGTTGGCGCGTAAGCCGCCACACCAGGCGGGTTGAGACAAAAGATCTGGGGTGAAGCCATGCGAATTCTAGTGACAGGCACTGGTGGTGGCGCGGGCCAGAGCGTCTTGAAAGCGCTGCAAGACTCCGACTATCGTGTGATCGCAGCGGACAGTGAGGTGCTGGCCACAGGACTATACACCACAGGCAAGGGCTATGTGATTCCGTATGCGAACTCACCCATATTCATCGAGCGGTTGCTAGCGATCTGTGCGGCGGAGGGTGTGCGATTGCTCTTTCCGGGTCTCGATGCCGAGTTGCCCGTGCTGGCGCGGAATCGGGCGGCGTTTGCCAGAAATGGTGTCACCTTGGTGGTGAGCGAAGAGAGCGTGGTGCGCATCTGTGATGACAAGCTGGCAACCGCAGACTTTCTTGATGCACAAGGTCTGCCATTTCCCCGAACATGGACGCTCTGCGATTTCACAGGCGATGCGGTGCCATTCCCCATCATTTTGAAGCCAAAAGTGGGTGGCGCGCGCTCCAAGGGCGTGCGCACCGTGAGGACGGCAGCGGAACTGGCAAAGGCGCGCGGCGAACTGGATGGCACGGCTTTCGTGGCGCAGGAATTGATTGAGGGGCCCGAATATACTTGCGGCACGTTAACCTTGAACGGATCTTGCGCAGGAGCCATCGTAATGCGACGCATACTGCGGGATGGTGACACTTATAAAGCCTTTGTCGAGCGCGATGTGATGCTGGAGGCGTTTGTCATGGAAGTGGCGAATCGCCTGCAACCTTTTGGCCCATGCAACTTCCAGCTTCGGCTGCGGGATGGCGTGCCCTACCTCTTTGAGTTCAACGCGCGCTGCTCCGGCACGACATACTGCCGGGCGTTGGCGGGCTTCAATGAGCCAAAAATGATCGCGGACTTCATCCTCAAGGGCGTTGCGCCCGCCTTCGAAGTGCGGCCCATCACCGTGCTGCGCTACTGGAAGGAACTGGTGGTGGAAAATGAAACCATGGCGGCTTGCGAAGCCTATCGCGAAGTGAATGTGTGCGCTGGTTTGCTCTAAAATACCTGGCCATTAGGCACTTTTGAGCTATTCAATTAGTTCCTAATCGCCTATTCTGATCGCGTTTTACACCGGCCATCATTAATTAAAATGACAAACAAAACAATATGAAGTATTTAGACCATGTAAGAGCCAACGAATTTGACCAATGGGTTGGCAGATTACAAACCATCAAAGCGATGGAGTTGGGGCGCGGGAAGTCAATTCTCGATATTGGCTGCGGAGTTGGACAGTTTACGCCAATGTTCCTTCAGAAATTCAAAAGAGTAGTTGGTCTTGACGCGTCGGAGAACTTTCTGACAGTGGCCAGAAAAGCAAATAACAAGATTGAGTATCTCGCGGGCTGGGGAGAAACCTTCAAATTAAATGAAAAGTTCGACACCATCAGCATGAACATGCTTTTAGAGCATGTGGATGATCCGGTTGCGTTGCTAAAAAATTGCAAGCAACATCTGGTCAGGGGCGGGAGAATACTTGTTCAGGTTCCAAACGCCAACTCTGTCACCAGGCGGATAGGAGTTTTAATGGGCATCATAGATGGCATCAACCACATCAGCGATAAGGAGCGTAATTATTTTGGACATAAAAGAACATACACGCTAGGCACATTGGTGGCGGACTGTAAGAGAGCCAGGCTTAAGGTGGTTGGGAAGGGTGGATTATTGTTTAAGCCATTGCCCAACGAAATCCTGGGAAGAATTTGTAAAGCCCAAGGTAAAGAGTGGACGCATAAGTTTATGAACGCATTGGTCGCATTTGGCGAGGACAGGCCAGAAGACTGCGCCAACCTGTATGTCGTATGCGAGTAGAAAGTGTATGAGGGTTGCAGTTATCAGCGACATCCACGGCAACCTGCCCGCGCTGGAGACCGTGGCATTAAACATCCGGCACGTTGATGCTGTCATGTGCCTGGGCGATGTGGTGAACTACGGCCCATGGAGCGACGCCTGCCTGGAACTGCTGTATACGCTGCCTGGGATCACTTTGCTGGAGGGCAATCATGAGGCGCTGTTCCTCGGCAAGGTGCCGCTGGAAGATGAGTTGCCGCTGGTGCGGCAGTTTTATCATGCATCTATCGCACGTTTCACGCGGCGCGACTTGATTGTAAACCTGCCGCTGGAGGCGGCACTTGATGGTTACCTGTGCAGGCACACGCTGGATGGCCAAAAGATTTACGAAGACACTGATGTGGTGCCGCCGAGCAACTGCTTCATCGGCCATACCCATCATGCTTTCCATGCTGAGCGGCATGGCTGCCAAGTGGTAAATCCCGGCAGTGTCGGACAGAACCGGAAGCGCCTGGACATGGCCTGTTACGCGTTGTTTGATACGGTGACTCGCGATGTTGCCCTGAAGCAAGCAGCGTATCCGGTAAGCGTGCTGCTCAACGAGATGAGAGCGCTCGATTATCCGCCAGAATGTCTGGCATATTTTCAGAGCAAGCTATGAACCATAAAGCCTCAACGTGTTTTTCGAGAACCTCGGCCTTGCCGCGATTTGCATAGGCTGACATGATGCGGAAAGTTTCAGAACAAATCGTCTGTGCCCACCCCAGAGTCAGCGTGGCGGTGGTCGCATACAACCATGAGCAGTTCATCGCTCAAGCTATCGAGGGCGTTTTGGCCCAGGAAGTGGATTTTGAGGTGGAATTGTTGATTGGCGAAGATTGTTCCACCGATGGCACCCGCAGCATTGTTCAGGAGTATGCCCGCAAATATCCAAATGTGATACAGGCGCTGTTGCCTGACAAAAATCTGGGGGCTGCCAAAAATTTTGTCAGCGTAATCGAAGCGTGCACGGGCGACTTCATCGCGTGCCTTGAAGGTGACGATTTTTGGACCGACTCCAAAAAACTGGCCCGGCAGGTGACCTTCCTTGAAGCCCATTTGGACTGTGCAAGCTGTTTTCATAATGCCATTGCATTTGCTGATGACAAAAATAATTCCCGCCCGGACTTGAGTTTGCATAAAAAAGGCAACCGGCTCATGTGCCGGCCCGGAACAAAAACCCGCTATGCACAAAACGAATTTTTCAAGGGATTTGTCCCCCCCACTTGTTCCGTCATGTTCCGCCGGGAGGCGGTCGGGAAGCTTCCGCCGTGGTTCGGGAAACTTTCCATTGGCGACTTGCCCTTGCATGTCATTTGCGCCGAGCATGGCCTGGCGGGTTATTTGCCAGAAGTCATGGCCGCATACCGTTTGCATTCAGGCAGTTCCTGGTCCAGCAAGTTATTCCTGGATAAGACACTGCTTGAGATTGAGATGTTTGGAGAGTTGGAGCAATACCTTCAGTCGCGCCCCCCAAACACCACCAATCGAGCCAGCCGGCGGCAGGCGGCACTGGCCATCTCCAGAAGCCGCGGCAAACTGGAGTTGGGCCGCGCCCGCCAATGGCTTGACAGCGCGCCTGAAAAAGTCCCGGATGCCATCTGGCAGGCGTGGCTCACAAATCCACGCGAAGTCAAATGGCTGCTGCGCTGGCTGCTTTGCGTCTGGCCGCGCGCGCTGGGCGGAAAATTCACGGCTGCCCGCGTTCACCGCAAATTGCGCGAGAAATTTTAAGCGCGCCGGAATTCGCGCGAAAACAAAACTTTCACCTTGCGCTGCATTTGCAAAAATGCCGAATTATTGGCCGGAGAGATTGGACTGAATTTCAAATGAAGTTTTTCATTCAACGCGGCGAATTCCGCGGCCTTTACGACAAGGTCGTTGCCGGCGAACGCATTTCCGAGGCCGACGCGTTGCGGCTGTTTGAATCCAAGGACCTGAACGCCGTCGGCGCCATCGCGGATTTTGCGCGGCAGAAAAAAACCGGCAACAACCGCGCCAGCTACATCATCAACCGCTACATCAACTACTCGAATTACTGCATCCTCTCGTGCCAGTTCTGCTCGTTCGCGCGCAAGAAACGCGACGCCGACGGCTTCGAGCTGGCCACGGAACAGATTGTCGAAAAGGCGCGCGAGGCGCTCAAGCTGGGCATCACGGAACTGCACATCGTCGGCGGACTGCACCCGTCGCTGCCATTCAGCTATTATACTGACATGCTTCGCGAGTTGAAGAAACTCGATTCGCGGCTTCAATTAAAATGCTTCACCGCCATTGAAATTCTCCATCTCGCCTGGCTCGCCAAGAAATCCGTCGAGCAGACGCTGATTGAATTGAAGGACGCCGGCCTCGAATCGCTCACCGGCGGCGGCGCGGAAATTTTCCGGAAGGAAGTCCGCTCCACCATCGCCCGCGGCAAGGAATCCGCCGAGGAATATCTGGACGTCCACCGCACTTGGCACAAGCTCGGCATGCGCAGCACCTGCACCATGCTTTACGGCCACGTCGAGAGCCTCGCCGACCGCGTGGACCATCTCCGGCAATTGCGCGCGTTGCAGGACGAAACGCACGGCTTCACCGGCTTCGTGCCGCTGGCATATCAGCCGGAGGACAACGACATCCCCGTCGAGAAGCCGCCGACCGGGTTCGATTCGCTGCGCAC
>Ga0181534_10002690_pt1 | contig 10869 bp, 14 predicted proteins | sample PEATcosm2014_Bin_37_FD_119758 | JGI IMG/M metagenome (GOLD analysis project Ga0181534, IMG submission 119758) | Peatland microbial communities from MTU Mesocosm Facility, Houghton, MI, USA - PEATcosm2014_Bin17_10_metaG | ecosystem: Environmental > Terrestrial > Soil > Wetlands > Peat | place...
ACTCTTGATTTTCGGCGGATTATGGGTGTTCTCGGCCATGCTGGTGCTGCTGGCTGTCGTTCGCTGGTATCCGCTCGTGCTGGCGTGCTTGGTGGTGGGCGGCTGGGGAATGCTGCTCAATTTCTCCACGACGAACACTCTCGTTCAGACCAGTGTGTCGGATGCAATGCGCGGGCGCGTCATGGGCATCTGGGCGCTGGTGTTCGGTGGTATGATGCCCGCGAGCGGTTTCGAGTCAGGGTTTCTGTCACACGCGGTGGGTGTGCCTTGGACAATTGCGGTCGGTGCCGTGATTTGTGCCGGGGCAGGTTTGATAACGTGGTTGGCCGTGCGGCGCAACCCTCCGGCTCCAAATGGTTAATACCATTTCCCACAACTAACCGGTAGAATGAGTCAGGGCGTAACGTTTGCTTGGGCGTGGAGCCAGTGGTGGATCAAGGATAGCACCCGTGCCGGCGTTTCCCAAAATGGGCGGAGCGCCGCCGTCAGGGTTTCTTCCAAGGCGTCCAGACTTTCATGGCGGCGATTGCAGGTGAGGTCCTGCACTTGATCCCACAATCCCTCAATCGGATTGAGTTCGGGACTGTAGGGCGGCAAGGGCAGCAGATGAATCCGTTCGGGCAGGCCGGCATCGCCCGCGCGCGGGTGAAAGCCCGCCTGATCCTGAATGACCACATGCTCGGCGGCCGGATCGCTGGCGGCGATCTGCCGGAGAAAGTCCCGGCTGAAATCCAGATTCACCGCGGGCATGAACCGGAACTGGGCATCGCCTTCCAGGACTTCCAACGCTCCGTAGACATACTCCCATTCATACCGCGGTTGTTGCGGAATCACCACCCGCTGGCCGCGCAAGGCCCGGCACCGCCGGCTCTGCGTATGCAGCCCAAAGCGGCTTTCATCCGCCACCCAGATCTTCACCGGTTTATCCTTGGGCAGGGCCAGTTGCTCAAGCCTTTGTTCCAGTTCGGCGCGGAAGGCGGCGGCGGCCGGCGGGTTCTGCAAAACGTGAGCCGGGCGCGGAACCCGCAGCGCGCCGTCGGCTTTTCCCAACCACCGATACATGGACTTGGCCGCCCGTTTGATCCCGTGCGTTTCCTTGAGCCAGGCGGCCACCTGTCCGGCGGTGCGCCAACGGCCAGACTTCAGCCCCGCGATCAACTCCTTCTGCACTTGGGGTTGGCCAATCGGACTGCTTTGGCCAGGCGGCCTTTCCCGTTCCAGCAACCGAGCCATCCCGCCGGCCTCAAAATGATCCAGCCAGATTTGGATGGTGGAGCGGGCGCGGCCCGCTAACCGGGCCAAATCCTCCAGCGTGTGTCGGCCCTGCGTGGACCAGAGCACCACTTGCAATCGTTCCTTCTCCCGCAGATCGGTTGTGGTGCGCTGCCGTTCCTTCAATTCCATCAGCACGGCGGGGCTGATCCCCAGTTTGGTTCGCTTTCTTGCCATGCCTTGAACCTCCCATCCCGCCCACCCAAACGCAAGCTTATTACACCGATTATATAAGAGAGTTGGTATCAGTTGTCGGTCGACAGATTTGCGCTTGCCGTCGTCACGTTGTTTTCAGCAATCATGTGTGTGGTTCCATTGAAAAAGCAGTATTGTAACGGTTATGAAAAACGCATTAATTGACAGATCAAAAACGGCGTTGGTCGTCATTGATCTCCAGAAAGGCATTGTCGGACGGCAGACCGCTCCGTATGCATCGGACATCGTGGTGAAAAATGCGGCTGCCCTTGCCGACGCATTCAGGAAAATCGGGCTGCCGGTATTTTTGGTGCGGGTTGCATTTTCGCCGGATGGCAAAGACGTCCTGCGTCCCCTTGTTGACGTGCCGTGGCCGGCTCAAACCCCGCCGCCGGGCTGGACGGACATTGTTCCAGAAATGGGGCCAAAACCGGGTGATTTCGTGATCACCAAACACCAGTGGGGAGCTTTTTACGGAACGGAACTTGATTTGGAATTCAGAAGGCGCGGCATAACAACGATGGTGTTGTGTGGCATAGCAACAAACATCGGCGTGGAGAGCACGGCGCGGTTTGCCTTTGAATATGGATTCAATCAGATTTTTGCAGAAGATGCCATGTCCGCCATGTCGGCTGAAGAGCATGCGCTCACAGTTGCCAAGATATTTCCCCGCATTGGCTTGGTGAGAAAAACCGCCGCAATCTTGGCCGATCTGTTGCACGATTGATTTTCACCAATTCGTGCCGGGTGAAGCCGACCTCGACCACCATCACCCCGACGTCGGCGTAATATCGCACCCCTGTCGCCGATTGGCGCGTTTTTCTGCGCAGACCGTCAGGTTTAAAGCCTTACGCGTATTACTGGATTGGGCCTGAAGGAGAAGATTATCCCGTTTATGGTTTTTGGATTATGTTTCGGAAGGAGTAGGACATCAGAACGCTTGCACGGATGTTGCGACCGTTACTTGACGAATATCCGCTGGCTGTCGCTCTCGGCGGGAAATGAATTCACCCGCTCATCTTGCGTGTCCGTCAGTTTGAAATCACCCGTCTCCTTGAACTCGGCTGGCAATTTCACGAAGCCAGCCAGTGCCCAGTTCAAAATCCCGCTGGATGTGACCTCAACCGGGCGGCGAAGGCATGGTCCAGCATCTTGCAAATCTGCTTGTGAACTGCGTCCACCGATTGCGTGCCGTCCGCCATCACAACCAGTTCCTTACGGCGGAACAGGTCAATGATCGGTTGGGTCTTGACGTGGTATTCCTTAAGCCGTTCTTGGATGGCGTTGGGATTGTCGTCTTGGCGCGACACGAGCCGGCCACCGCAAACGTCGCAAGTATCCGCGACCTTGGGGCGATGGGAGATGAGGTTGAAATCCAGCCCGCACTTCGAGCAGAGCCGCCGGCTTAGCATGCGCTCGATGACGGCTTGGTCGGGCACTTCGATGTTGATCACCGCGTCAATGTCGTAAGATTCGAGAAAAAACATGGCTTGGGTGACGCTGCGGGGAAAGCCGTCCAAAATGAACCCGTAGTTCCAATCGTGCTGATCCAGGCGTGCGCGAACCACTTCTTCCACAATGTCATCGGATACCAACTGGCCGCTGTTCATGATGCGCTGGATGCGCGCGGCCAGCTTGGTATGACTTTGGATGTTCCAGCGAAAAATGTCACCTACCGAGATGTGAACGAGTTTATAGACCTTGCAAAGCAGCGCGGCCTGAGTGCCTTTGCCCGATCCGTTCGGTCCCATGATAATATATTTGTTCATAATTATATCCGTGTTCTTGGTGGCTTGCGTCTGTCAACACCAAGAGTGACATCGGAGACGGCATTATTATTGCCGCCAGATTCAATGCCACACTTTTCGACTCATTTCACCAATAGGTGGTCATCGTTATTCGGTCAAAATGGTTCGGTGCTCCAAATCTCTCTGGCATACTCGGCAATGGTGCGGTCGCTGGAGAACCTGCCGGACGCGGCAAGGTTCAGGATCACCTTGCGTGTCCACACCGGCTGGTCGGCATACAAATCCCCCAGCTGTTGATGGGCTTGGGCGTAACTGGCGAGGTCGGCCAGATGCCGGTAGTGGTCGCCGTGTTGCAGCATGGCGTCAAGAATGGGCGTAAAGATGCCGGGTTCGTTCCGGCTGAAATGATTGCGGGCAATCAAGTCGAGCGCGGCGCGCGTTTCCGGCTCGTTCTCGTAGTGCCAGCGCGGATTATACCAGCAGCGACTTGCCTCGACCTGTTCCGCAGTCAGGCCGAACAGGAAGAAGTTATCCTCGCCGGCCGCTTCGGCCATTTCAATGGTCGCGCCGTCGCGCGTGCCGATGGTCAGCGCGCCGTTCATCATGAATTTCATGTTGCTCGTGCCGCTGGCTTCGTAGCCGGCCGTCGAGATCTGTTCGGACACGTCGCTCGCCGGAATTAAATACTCCGCGACTGACACGCGGTAGTCCGGCACGAAGACGACCTTCAACCGGTTTTGGGTGATCGGATCGCCGGCGAGCGTGCCGGCGAGGTTGTTGATGAACTTGATGACGAGCTTGGCGAAGTGGTAGGCGGGCGCGGCCTTGCCGGCGAAAAAGAATGTGCGCGGCGGAACGTCGAGCTGCGGGTTCTCGCGCAGGCGATGGTAAAGCACGACGACGTGCAGCGCGTTCAGGAGTTGCCGTTTGTATTCGTGGATGCGTTTGATTTGCGTGTCGAAAATGCTGTCGGGATCAATTCCAGGCAGGTCGAGCCATCGGAGAAACCGAATCTTCGCGTCGCGTTTCGCTTGGCGGACGGCGGCGCAAAACGATGCATCGTCTGCGAGTGGTTTCAATTTCTCCAACTCCGCGAGGTCGGTGATCCAGCCATCGCCGATGGCCTCGGTGATGACCGCCGCCAGCGACGGATTGGCCAGCGCCAGCCAGCGGCGCGGTGTGACGCCATTGGTTTTATTGTTGAATCGCTCGGGAAACATGGCCGCGAAATCCGGCACCACCCGCTGCTTGAGCAACTCCGAATGCAGCGCGGCCACGCCGTTGGTGCTGTGCGAGCCGACGATGGCCAGATGCGCCATGCGAACTTGGCGAACCGGACCTTCTTCGATCAGGCTGACACGCACGATGCGGCCTTCGTCGCCGGGATACCGCAGGCGCACATCGTCGAGGAAGCGGCGGTTGATTTCGTAAATGATTTCGAGATGGCGCGGCAAGAGGTCCTTGAACCACTGCACCGGCCACTTCTCCAGCGCTTCCGGCAGCAGCGTGTGATTCGTGTAAGCCAACGTGCGTTGCGTGAGATTCCACGCGTCGGGCCAGCTCAACTTCGCTTCGTCCAGCAGCAGCCGCATCAATTCCGGCACGGCGAGCGTCGGGTGCGTGTCGTTGAGTTGAATGGCGACCTTTTCGGGCAACGCGGACCAGTCATTGCCGGCGGCGCGGAAACGGCGGACCAGGTCGGCCAGCGAGCAGGCGACAAGAAAGTATTCCTGAAGGAATCTCAAACCTTTGCCTTGTGTCGTATGATCATCGGGATACAACACGCGCGTGATTGTCTCGGCAGTTAGTGTTTCGGCCAGCGCGCCGACGAAATCGCCGCTACTGAATTGCGCGAAGTCGAAATTATTCGACGCCTTGACGGCCCACAAGCGCAGCGTGTTGATGGTTTTGCCGCCATAGCCGACCACGGGCCGGTCATACGGAATGCCGATCAGCGAGGACGGTCGGCCATGGACGACGCTCAACGCGCCATTGCGAATCTCGAACGACACATTGAGCTTCACTTCCACGGCCTCGTTTGGCCGCGCCACTTCCCACGGATCGGGCCGGGCGAGCCAGTGGTCTGGCTGTTCGGCCTGCCAGCCATCGCGGATGCTTTGGCGGAAAATGCCGTAGTCATAGCGCAAGCCATAGCCCATGCCGGCAAGGCCGAGCGTCGCCATCGAATCGAGAAAACATGCCGCCAACCGGCCCAGGCCGCCGTTGCCGAGGCCGGCGTCCGGTTCTTCCTCGATGACATGAAGCGGGTTCAGATGATGATGCCGCGCAAACTGTTGTGCTTCGGGATCAATCCGCAGATTCGCAATGTTGTTTGCCAGCGCGCGACCGAGCAGGAACTCCATCGAGAGATAATAGACGCGCTTGGTGTTCCGTTGCCGGTAAGTCTGCTCGGTTTTCAGCCAGCGTTGCGACAACATGTCACGGACGGAACGCGCGATGGCTTCGAACTTGTCACGGTCGGTGGTTTCCGTTTCCGCGATGACATGGTCGAACGCAATGTGCCGCTCATAAAACGCATTGGAGTCACCGGATAATTTAACCGGCCCGCAGTCGTAACTTTCGAGGAGAGATTGTTTTGTTTTAGTTCTGTTTTTCATAGGCGTGGTGTTCATGGCTTTTGGTTTGTTGCCGCTCGGCTGGAAGGCTTCAGGAGTTCATTTGCCTTGGCATTTGACCCAAATGACGTAACCGGCGACGAAAAACGCCGCGAAACTGACGACCACCAAACTCCAGATGGCGAACATCTCCCAATTCAGATGATTGGATTTGCTTGGGCGCGGGTCGCTCTCGCTTTTCCGATTAAGGTTCATATTTTGAAGATCATTTTGTTGTCTTTGCCTGCGCGATCTCTGCGACTGCCGGGTGTGGTGTTCATGGATTTGCGATTTGCATTGCATTTTTCGCGGCCTCGATGATCGCATCCCTAGCTCGTTGAAAGTTGTGGCGTGCGCGGTGATCGTGGGCGGGAGCTTCCTCCGTCTCAAAAAACATGAGGGCGCACGGGGCGCTGCATAGAAGGAGCACCCGGCCAGGGATCTTCATCCGTGCAAACCAGCCGCCGTTATAGACAGCTCGCCCGCAGACGCAGCAAATAGGCTCGGCTGGCGGGCTGCGGAACCCTTCGTTCGGCGAACCATTGTCCTTTAGGGCGATGGCCACATCGTGATCCATGATCTCCCGGTAATGACGGCATCTAAATTTCACGGCTCGGGCACGTTTTCCACTGTCCATCTCATCTAGGTTTTCTGGTCGCATATTTTTTATTTCGCGGCGGCAACGGAGGGTCGCGCCGGTGAATCCGGTTTGATTGGCTGGTTCCGTAGGTCAGATACCAATCGTTTGAATTCCACGTTGTCGGCAAGCTGGCGGGCGGCCAACTGGCACAAACGGTCCACCGTCTTTGACGGAAGTTGCAGCGACGTTGGCACGGCATTGAAGAAGCGGCGGTCGGACTCGTTGGCGAGTTGATTGAAATGCAGCTCGATGACGTAGGTGGTGATTTCAAGCGGCGCGGAATCGCCCGGGCCGGTGTGCTCACGAGAAAGACGCGCCATGACTTCCTTGAATAATTCAATGGTTTCGAAGGAATAATGGCTCACCGTAACCTGGCCAACGGAGCCGAGCAGCGCTCTAAAGCCAAGCGGGTCTTCCTTGGAATCCCAGCCGTAGTCAAAGTCTCTGTCCGCATCAACGACGATCAGGGCAACGCGGCGGGGGATTCTCAAAGGCACACTGGGGAGTTGAGCGGACTGTTCACGGGCGATGACCCGATCAATGGCGCCCCGCAATCCGAGATAGTCGGAAAATCCGCCATCCACCAAATGGATGAAGTGCCGATGCCCGTCCGTGTAGGAGCGCGCCTGCGAAGCGACGTATTTCAGGCGAGTCGAGGCCACCGGGTCGTCCAGAATGGGCTGTATCCATTCCGGCTCGGCCTCCGCTTGCCCCGTCGAATAGTTTTTCAAATTTACCGGAGTTAGATAAAGAGGGAGCGCTGAAGAGGCAGCCACCGCGCGGGAAACCGGGAATTTCGACAAGTCGGATTGTATCAGGTCAAATTCATCCTGGGTAAATTCGAACCGCGCGCCAGAAGCGATGTCCGTCGCGTTGACGCAGAGAAATGGGCGGCCACGCCGAGTCATTAAATCGCCAAACATCGCGCCCTTGAAGAGCAGGTGATCATAATACTCCGCCGCCAAATCGCTCCGGCTAAATCTCGGCGAGGCCAGCCTGACCAGATTCCATGGAGCCAGAAGCCGGAGGAGCAAATCGGTCTGCACATGCTTTTTGAGAAACTGCGATTCGAAGTCCGTGAAGATGCGGTCGCCATAGAGCGTATAATAGGCTGCGGTGAAGCTGCCACCGGAGACCGAGGAAATGATGTCCACGTCGTCCAGCAACCGGTGTTGCTTTCCCTGCGCGCCCACCGGCGTGCGCGCGAGTTCCTCCAGCACACCGTAGGACAGCGTGGCGGCACGCGTGCCACCGCCGGAAAAGGCGAGCATCAAGAGCAAATCGGAGGAATTTGTCGGCGAGGCAGTGTTTTGAAAACGGTAACCGGTCCGCTGATCCGTCGAAACCAACGGTGCGTTCTCCGGGAAATGTGCGCAGCCGCTGACCAGCAGCAGAACAGCGAGAAAAAATGGAGCGGGTTTTAAGACCATGGTTGCCTCATTCGACGGTTGTGAGTGATTCACAGAGATGTTTTGGTTCGGCATCGTTCGGTTCGAGGGCGTCGGGGAAAAACTCCTGGATTGCGGAAAGAAGCCGCGGCGCGAGATTCCCGGCTTTCACCACGAATGCATCCGCGCCCGCGCTCCGGCATCTGGCTCGCGACTCGGAACTGTCGTCCGTTGTCACCACGAAAATCATTGGAGGATTCGGTCGTTGTTTTAGGCGGCGCATGACTTCTGGGCCGTCCAGTCCGGGCAGGTGCAGATCCGTGAGCACCAACTCCGGCTGGAGGGTTGACGCGCCGCAAAGCGCCTTCCAGCCATCCGTCGCTGACCCCACGATGGTGATCCTCTTGTCCTTGGACAGAATCCGCGCCAGTAAAGCCGTCATAAGCGGAGCGTCCTCCGCCAGAAATGTTCGAATGGTCCGGGCGGGCAAGCAGTTATTCCCCGGTGCGGAACATTGCGATTCTTCAATGCTTATTTTCATGAATGAAATTCCTCCGTGAGATTCGCCGGGCATTTGATTCGAGACGGAGTCCACCGGCGCAATGCGAGTGGCAGCGCGATTCCGGGAAGCGCTTCGGGTTTGGGCCAGGCGCTCGCACGCGTGATGTTGGCGGTATTGATGAGGCCGAAGCCGCCTTCCTCCAGGCGGAAGGGAATGGTCGGCGCATCAGGCAACTGCGAAAAAAATTGACGCTCGTCCTGAAAGTTTCCGCGAATCATCGCCACCGCTTTCAGTGTGACCGTCCAACCGCCGAGGGTATGTATCTCCACCTGCGAGCTGCGCCGGCGCGGTTGCCCGTTTTGATCTCCAGTTGCAGCCGATCGGTTGTCCGGCCAGGCTTCTGGCTGTTCAACGATGTCAAACAGGCCCACGGGAAGATGCAGCGGGAATTTCAGAGGCGTCCGCGCGGAGGTGCGGGCGAGGATCATGTCAATCCCCTGGCAAGGAATCATGCTGGCGCAGTGTCGCGAGGCCAGCAGCAAGTGGCGCTGGGCGAACAGCTGCGGCGCCGCCAGCAAACGGAGCGTTTCGCGGACGCGTTCCTCATTGGCCTCATAAAATTCCGTTGACGATCCGTTCGCGGAACGAAGTTCAAGGGTGAGATCAACCGTGCTTGTAGTCATATCAACATTGTTTGTGTTCATAGTTCGATTCCTCTCCTTCAACACACGGCAATCACTGAGGCCCTGCCAAAGGTGTCAACCCGAACGATGCCGGCGGCGTCCGGATCCAGTTCCGGCTCGCCGTCCACCAGAAAAACGTATTGGTGGTGGCCATGGGTCAGCGGGGCTTGGACAAACCAGCAGCCGTCCGGCTGCCGTTGCATCGGCAGCGAGGTCATGTCCCAATTGTTGAAATCCCCTACCAGCCTCACGGACTTGGCGTCGGGCCTGGCGTGGCAAAAAAAATTGCCCGGTTTAGCCATTCGCTTCGCCGAATAGGGCGATCTCGCTGGCTGTTCCATGACGGCATCGAGTGTGCTATTCATATCGCTTGCCTTTCGTTTTGTAGTGTTGTTTTCATTGTGCATAGGCTTCGACTGCCTGTTCGTCCTGGGTTCCCTTCAAGACCCATGCCTCGGCTTGCTCCTCACTTACGAAAACTGTTAGCCACATCCCAAGAGTCCGAACCAGCGTTTCAAGCGATTTGGCCAACCTCGATTGATCCCACCGGACCACTAATGCCATCCGTCCGAACCCAGGAAAGCCATCGTGCCAAAAGAGCTTCGCCAGATCGAAAAGCTCCGCCATTGTGGGATTGGTTCGCAGGGCGGTGACATCCACCAAAACCCGGGTCAAGTTTTTTTCGGCCATTTCGTCTCGAACTTCCCTCCAAGCTGCCGTCATTTCATCCAGGGAAGAAATGCCCTCACAGATGAGGAACACGCAATTGTCCGTTGAAATGATGTAATGAGACATAGGTTCAATCGGTGGAAAAAGGATTTTTGCCGGCCTGAAGTTCCCGTTCGGCTTGAAGCCAGTCGTCCAATTCGCGACCCGCCGCACCACCCCGCGCCAGATAGATTTCTTCGGCGCGCCGCCGGATTTGCTCCGTGGTAGGCGGGAGTTTTGGGGTGTGGATGGCTGGCGCAGTTTGAAACTGCCCGAAGTGTTTTTGTTTTCGTGTTTTCATATTGTGGATTCTTTCATTTGTTGTTTGCTCTGGGATCGTTCAACGGTCCTTTGCACTTGCCCAAACAGTGCCTGCTTTTGGAGATTTGGGCTCCGATGGGAGAACAAGACCGCCGGATCCGGTCTTCCACTTTCGTGTTCCCGTTCAGATCGTGCCGACTTGTTGTGCCACATGGCGGCAATGACAAACAATTCAGCCGCAAACAGGACAAAGAGGGCATTCACGTTTCGCTCCTTCCCATAACGTAAGTGCTGGTGTGAGATACCGGAGCGTTGGTTTCACCGCCGTTAAGCACATTGTCCCAAAGTGTCGGCGGCAAGTTGTCTAAGGATCCATTGTAATAATAACCATCACAATTGCGCACCGGATCTTGGGGGTTTGGTTGCCACTGCCAATCTGGCGATCGGTAATTGGGGCCATCATAATTTGGACAGGCGCAACCTCCGGCCATGATGGTTAGGAAAGCTAGAGGTAATAAACGATCCAGTTTCATATTTTTTTCCATTTCAATGACCCGCAACCAGACGGTGAGTTTTTACGTCTTTGAATGGCGGTGCACCGATGCGACCTGCATATGCCGCCATCACAACAAAAGCGAAAGTAATCCAAGCAAGAGGTTAGATTGGCTTGCATGCCCAATCCTTCATTCCGAGGGAGCAGGTTGATCTTAACAACGGTTGGCAGGTCATCACTGCTCGGTGGACTGGTAATCTTGATTGTCTGGCTTTGTTTTTTCATGTTGCTGTTTCCTTTTTGGCGATATTTCACCTTTCAATCCCCAAACGAAATGTCCAGTGTGCGCGCGGTCATCACGCCG
>Ga0181534_10002691_pt1 | contig 10867 bp, 13 predicted proteins | sample PEATcosm2014_Bin_37_FD_119758 | JGI IMG/M metagenome (GOLD analysis project Ga0181534, IMG submission 119758) | Peatland microbial communities from MTU Mesocosm Facility, Houghton, MI, USA - PEATcosm2014_Bin17_10_metaG | ecosystem: Environmental > Terrestrial > Soil > Wetlands > Peat | place...
GGAGCCTAGCGTTTCCTGACGCGAGGCGCTCCACATCGGTCGCACCGCCACTCGTCCGTGCGATGGCGATGCCTTTTTGCGGTGGCTTGCTCCATCAGACGCATCGCCTTCATGACGACCTGCAGCAGCAAACGCTCGTTAGTTCTGACGTTCCTATTCATAGCAAAAGCTCCCCTGGGTGCTACCTACTCGTTTACGCGTAGAGAAATTACCTTCAATATTTTTAGTGTCGGATAGCACGCGCGAGAGCGCCACGGACTCTTGTCGGAAAAGAGAATGCGTCTGGGGACAGCGTCCGAATCCGCCGGATTTTTAATGCGGCAACGCCGGACGTCTGAAAAGATCTTCCAGAGCGCACTCCAGGCCGCCGGCGAGCGCTTCGAGATTGGCGAGAGTGATGTTCACGGTCTCTTGCTCAACGTCGCCGATGTAGCTATTAGGCAACCCACAGCGACGCGCCAGGTCCTGCTGTGTGTAGCCTCTCGCCTCGCGAAGCCTCTTCAGGTTCGTTGCCAGTCGGGAGAGAACTTCCGGACTGGGCTTCCGGTTCTTGTGACTCATGAGTTGATTGCCAACAGGGAACCTCACGATATTTGATGCGTTCGTCGTATAACGCAATTCTCGGCGGTGGAGGGCCGATGTCCACTGACTCACAGCATCTAATTCACATGGCCAACGACATTGGCGCCTTCTTCCGTGCCAATCCCGACCATGAGGCCGCCGTCGTGGCCATCTCCAATCACATAAAAAGCTTCTGGACTCCCAAAATGCGCAAGAAGCTCATTGCGGATATGGATGAGGGCGATGAGAAGCTCGATGCGCTGCCCAAGGAAGCCTTGCGGTTGCTCAAGGAGCATCCGGATTTCAAGCCAAGTCAGTTACCGGAAGGCGGCCCCGAGGGCGGGGGCGATGCGGGCTAGCGGTTGGGGTTGACGGCTGCCGGCGCACCGCCAGAAATGCTCGCCTCGTGCGGCTTGTTGGTGCGTGGCACGGAGGCCACGATAGCGCTGGGCGAGAAAATCATGATGCACATGTGTCCTGGCGCGGGACGCACGCGATTGACCTCCAGAACGACGTTGCCTTCGGTCTCTCGTACGTGAGTGAGCACATATTTGTCACAGGCGCTTCCGCCACCCACCCACGCAACAACCATTCGCTCTTTGAAATCGACCTTGGGAGCCGGGCCTTCCAGCCCCAGCCTCGACCAGAGCTCAGTCAGAGTCTTGGCATCGCGAGCTTCCGAGACGCCTGCTTCCACCTGACCCTTCACCTTGCTGGTGGACAAAACCTTGAATGGCTGATCCGCGGCCAGCCCGGGGCTCGCCTGCGCAAGCCAGACCAGCGCCAACAAAACGAAGGATGCCGGGTAACGCATGGACTTCTCCTGCCCGCCGACGCCGAACCCTGGCGCGGCCTATAAGTGACCTACAAGCTTCGCCCAATTGGGCCAACACCCATCGCGGCGCGGGCCATTACTTCCCTTTGAGCTTCGCCCCAACCCGCCGGTAAGCCTCGCGAAACGGAATTCCTTCCGTCACCACGAGCCGGTTCGCCTCTTCAGCCGCGTGAATCGCTGGATCCAACTCGATCTGGTCTGGCCGGAACTGCATCGCATCGATCGCGGGCGGCAGAATATCCAGCGTCTGCATTGCCACGTCGATGCCGCGAAACAGCGGGAATTTCAACAGTTGCAGATCCCGCTGGTAGCCGGAAGGCAGCTTCGCGAAGATACCCAGCGCTTCCGTCAGGCAACCCAACGCCGTGGCCGAACGGCCACGAATGAGCTCAAACACATCCGGGTTGCGCTTCTGCGGCATGATCGATGAGCCGGTGGTGAACGCATCCGGCAACTGCAGGAACGCAAACTCCTGCGTGTAAAACAGAAGCACATCCGCCGCAAAGCGCCCGAGATCCTGCACGAGCAACGAAATCTCAAACAACAGGTGCGCCTCAGCCTTGCCGCGCGACAGCTGCACTGCAGTTACCGGCTCCTGCGTGACTGCGTACCCGAGCTTTACGCGCGTTGCCTCACGATCCAAGGGCAGGCCGGGAGTTCCATACCCCGCGGCTGATCCCAACGGACTCTTGCCAACGCGCCGCTGAACCTGTCGCAACCCTTCGGCATCATCCCGAATTTCCGCCGCGAATCCGCCGGCCCACAGAGCAACTGAGCTCGGCATGGCCTGTTGCATGTGCGTGTAGCCGGGCAGCACCACGCTCCCCTCGCGCGAAGCCAGTCGATCCAACGCATCGACAACAACCAATGCACCGGCAGCCAGGTCCTCGATAGCATCACGCAGATAGAGGCGAATCGCGGTCAACACCTGATCATTGCGTGAGCGACCCAGGTGGACGCGGCCGCCGGCAGCGCCAATCCGCTCGGTCAGACGTTTTTCCAGCGCAGTCTGACCATCTTCATCTTGCAAGCTGATGCGCCATTCGCCCCGGGCATGCTCCTCACCGACCGCAGTCAGCCCGTCTCGAATGACCTGCAAATCGGCCGAGGAAAGCAACTTCTGCGCATGCAACATCTCAACATGCGCAAGGGAGGCCGCGACATCGTACCGAACGAGGCGCTCATCGAGCGCAAAATCCTCGCCGGCCGTGTACTGCAGCACACGGCCGTCGAGAGGCGCACCCTTATCCCACAAGCGGCTCATCAGGAGCCGGTGGACTGTTGCTCAGAGGGACTCAGTGCGTTGACGTCAGCAACAATCAACGTTCCAGTTCCTTCGTTCGTGAACACTTCGCCCAGGATGCCTTCGGGTGATTTGTACGATACGACGTGCACCCGGCGAACACCGCCATGCAGGGCAATCTCGATGGCCTTGGCCTTCGGCAACATGCCTTCCACAATCCGGCCTTCCTCGCGCAGGCGCTGCAGGCCGCGCAGGTCGGTGTAGGAAATGAGGGAGGTCGGGTCCTCAACACGCTCCAGGATGCCCGGTGCGCCCGTGCATAGAATCATCTTCTCGGCCCCGAGTGCCGCGCCAATGGCGGCGGCAACCGTATCCGCATTGATGTTGAGAAGCACGCCTTTTTCGTCGGCCGACAGTGGGCTGACTACCGGCATCAAGCCATTGTCGAGCAGCTTGAGGATGACGGTTGTGTCAATTCCGTCGATGTCGCCGACGAAACCGTAGTCAACTGTCTCACCCGAGCTCACTTTCACGGGACCGCGGCGGTGCGCGCGCACCAGCCCCGCATCAACACCGCTGATGCCCACCGCATCGATGTTGAGATCCCGGCAAATTCCCAGGATGCGCGTATTGATCAGGCCGTTGAGAACCATCGAGGCGACGTCGATCGCCTTCTCATCGGTCACACGGCGCCCTTCGACCATACGCGACGCTACACCGAGTGACTCGGAGATCTCCGTTGTCTGCGGTCCTCCACCATGCACCATCACGACCCGCACTCCGAAGTAGTGAAGAATCGCGACCTGCTCGAGCAGCACGCGCGTGGATTCGGTGTCGGCGAATACACCTCCCCCGGCCTTCACCACGAAGGTCTTTCCCTTGTACATGCGAATATAGGGAGCAGCGCTTTTCAGCGCCCGGATGGCCAGTGTCTGTTCGCCGCGATGCATGATCATTAGATTACCTCAGACTCCTTTGAGCATTTGATAGAGAACGGCCGTTTGCACGACCAGTCGATTGAAGGCCTCACGCAGCACAATGCTGCGCGGGCCGTCGAGAACCTCATCCGCGATCGCAGTATTGCGCCTCACGGGAAGACAATGCATGAGCCGGCACTCGGGTGCCGTTTTCGCAAACCAGTCGTTCCTGACGCACCAATGCAGCAGCTCTGCACGCAATTTGGCGTCACCGGCAACGTCGCCGTAATGGCGGGTCGAACCCCACTCCTTGGCGTAAATAATGTCCGCGCCTTCGAGCGCATCTTTTACATCTTCGGTTTCCCGCACCGACCCACCGGACATCGCTGCGGCCCGGCGCGCCTTGTCCATGACAGCGGGTGGCAGCGCAAAACCGTCGGGTCGGGCTACCACCACTTCCATGCCCCGCATGGCAGCCATATGCACAGTCGCTGCAGGTACAGCGAGTGGCAGCGGCCGTGGATGATACGCCCAGGACAGGACAAATCGTCCGGTGCTAGGCACCTGCATGTCATCCATCGTCTTCCAGTCCGCCAGGGCCTGGCATGGATGATTGATGGCCGACTCCAGGTTGATGAGCGGCTTGTCCACCAGCTCAGCCATGGCCATGAAGTTGGTCTCGGCCAGATCGAGGGCGAGGTCCTTCCCGTCCGCGAACGCCCGGATTCCCAAGGCATCACAGTAGGACGCCAGAACAGGAATGCCTTCGCGGACATGTTCGGCGGCTGCTCCGTTCATGACAGCTCCGAGCTTCGTCTCGAGCTGCCAGGTGCCCTGGCCCGGGGTAATCACAAACGACGTGCCACCCAACCGGGCCATTCCCGCCTGCATCGACGCGAGCGTTCGCAGCGACGGGTTGAAGAACAGCAGTCCCAGGATCTTGCCCGCGAGCGCGTGCGGCTCCGGACTCGTCTCGAGCCGGCGCGCGAGCTGCAACAGAGCGCTGATCTCAGCGCGCTCGAAATCGGCAAGATCCAGGAATCGCTTCATGCAGGCAGGTCCTGCAACGTGTCCCGCAGCATGTCCACCTGCTCTTCCTGCAGGATGTACGCCGGCAACAGACGCAAAATGTTGGGATCAGTGGCGGTGCCGGCCAGAATGCCGCATTCCAACAGCTCGGCCTGGATTTCCTTGGCTGGGCGCGAAGTGCGCAGGCCCGTCAGGAAGCCGGCGCCCTGATAACCCGTGACCGGGCCCACCACACAGGTCTGGCGGATATAGCTGCTCACGCGACGCACGCGATCCAGCAGGTTTTCGGTCTCGATAGCGTCAATGACCGCCTCAATGACCGCACAGGCCATCGGGCCGCCGCCGAACGTCGTGCCCAGCAAGTCGAGTTTGAATGCGGCTGTAATCTTCGAATTGGTCAGCACGGCCGCGCAAGGGAAGCCGTTGCCCAGAGCCTTGGCCGTCGTGATGATGTCAGGCATCACGTCGTACATGTTGGCGGCGAACGGATAGCCCACCCGACCCATACCACATTGCACTTCGTCGAAAATCAGCACAGCGCCCACTTCGTCGCAACGCTTACGCAGTGCCTGCAGGAACTCCTTGCTGAGATCAACAGCACCGGCGAGTCCCTGCACGGGCTCAACGATGACAGACGCGGTTTCCTTGGTCACAAAACCAGGAATGGCATCAACGTTGCCGCGAGGAATGAAACTGACATCAAACGGCGTGCGTGGGTAGCTGTACCACTTCTGTTGAGCTCCCCAAGTCACGGCGCCCGCGCCTGCGGTGCGCCCGTGGAAGCTGCCAACAACAGCACAGACCTGCGATCGGCCGGTTAGTTTGAAGCCGAGCTTCAGGGCATTCTCGTTCGCCTCGGCGCCGCTGTTGACGAAAAAGACGCTGGTGATCGGTAGGCGCGAAAAGCGCACCAACCGTTCCGCCGCACGTGTGCGAACCGACATCGCCACCGCGTTAGATTGGAAGTTACAGGTTTCCGCCTGCTTCGCCAAAGCGCGCGTGAAGCCGGGATGCCCGTAGCCGAGAGCGGCGACAGCATGACCGCCATACAGGTCGAGCACTCGTTCCCCACGAACGTTGGTGAGCCAGACTCCCTGTCCGGACACCACCTCGAGGGGGTACTGCGCAAACACAGGCGCAAGAAAATCATGACCGGTCGATGCCGGCCGAGATGATGGTGAATTCATGGTTCTCGCTTCAGGTCCATCCGGGCGCAGGAGCCGTGAGACCCGAGGTCTCGGCCAGGCCGAATATCCGGTTCATCCACTGTACAGCGCCGCCTGCTGCACCCTTGTTCAAGTTATCCACTACACACATGACGGCGACGGTTCGACCATTCGCCACAGCGGACAAATGTGCATAGTTGCTCGTAGCAACTTCCTTCACACGGGGGGCCGTATCGGTCACCCGGATGAAGGGACAGTTTGCATAAAATTCGCGCAGTGCTCCCAGGACCTTCGGAGTATCGACGGCAGTCTTCAGTGCCGCCTGCACGGTTACGTGAATGCCGCGCGCGAACGGACCCGAGTGGGGCACGAAGGCGAAGTCGGCTTCGACACCAGAGGCTGCCTTGGCACAGGCGGCGATTTCCGGTGCATGACGATGCGCGAGCGCGTTGTACGAATAGAGGTCGCTGTGACGGACAGGGTGGTGCGTACCCTCTATCGGCTTACGGCCGGCTCCGGTGCTGCCCGTTACCCCCGAAACAAATATCGTGGGCGACGTGACGCCCAGCGATAGCAGCGGGACGCTGGCAAGCAACGTGGCGGTGGCGAAGCAACCCGGATGAGCGACGTGAGTCGTTTCCAGCTTCTTCAAGTGTTCCGGGACCGCGCAAGTAAACTCTGCGAGCCGCTGCGGCGCTCCATGCGGATGTTTGTAAACAGCCTCATACGCATCAGCCGATGAGTAGCGGAAGTCGGCGGAAATATCGACGACTCGCGGGCGCGTGCCCGCCTTGGCCGCCACTGCCAACAATGAGTCGATGAGCGCGGCTGACACGCCATGGGGCGCTGCAGAAAACATCGCAGCCTGCGGGATTTCCGCAATCAGCTTCTCGACCTCGGCCTGTGACTTGAATCGCGTGTCGGCGTACGCGCTGGCGAGGTGCGGGAAAGCTTTGATGATGCTCTCGCCCGGCTGGCTATCCGACATAATGGCCGCCAACTCGAACTGCGGGTGACCGGCGATCAGGCGCAACAGCTCGCCCGCAACATAGCCGGTCCCGCCCAGGACAATGGTCGGAATTCGCTCGTTCACTGCGGTGCCTTCACGCCAATCGCTTCGATTACGCGATCGCCGAGCGCGGCGCCGTTAGTCATTGCGTTGAAGGCGGGAACACCCAGCTGCTCCGTGATGACATCAACACCAACCTGATTGTCAGTCGAGGGTCCCGTCACCACGCACGGCTCGATGCCGAAGCGCTCGCGCAGCAGTTTGACGCCACCCCAGGCGGCCACCGGGTCGTTGGCGGACAGGATGACACCGGTCAGTGCTGAACGGATGTCCGGGCATTCGAGGATCGCATCCACGCCGTAGGTGCCGAGAATACCGTCGCCCAACTCAAACACGATCGCATCGGGTTTGTCTGCCGCCAACTCGGTCAACATGGTGCGGGTGAGGGCCGGGCCGTTGATCTTCGTGGTCGTCACGATACCGAGGTCGGTGAAGATCATGGAATTGCGGGCGCCTGCGTCTGTCATGGCGAGGATATCGCGCCGCAGAGAGACACCTGTAGCCTTGAATGCGTCGATGACCAGCCCGCGGTGGCGCATACGGCTGATGACCGCGCACGCAGCAGCGGTCTTGCCCGCTTCCATGCAGGTCCCGGCCAGTGCGACAACAGGGACGCCCTTCGTATCGAGTTTGGCTTCGAAATCCAACCGCTTGGCACCGGCACGCGCGGGAACGCCGATGCGCTCGCCCAGATATGGAAAATGCAGCACGCCGCCGATGACACGACAATCGAACGGCTTGCCCTTGTCAGGATTGACCGAGTCGCAAATACCGAGCACGCCGCCGATGTTGAGCATCTGAATGATGTCGCCGGGCTGCACGGATTGCGGGATGTGGCCGGAGTAGCCGAACAACGCCTTGCGATGGCCCAGTGCGCCCACGACGATATCGCCCTTGCCGACCTTGGCCATGCGGCCGCTGGTCAGCTCCAGGGTGTTGTAGGTCGACTTGTTGGTCAACACTTCGACCGCGACGACGACGCCTTCTTCCGCAGGAATATCGGCGGATACGCGCACTTCATGCGACAGCCCGCACGCCTGCGTGACCGAGGCAATCTTGTCGACAACGATACTTCTCATCCCGCCAGTCATCACATTGGCCATATTCAAGCGTCCTTGGCGCGCTCAGCTGCTCGCCGTGCAAATACGCCCGTGAGCGAAACAATTTTGGAGAATCCCAGGGCGTCTGTCGGTGTCCATTCACCCACGGCCTCGCCATAGACTCCTTTGGAGGCAGCCATCAGCGAGTAGGGTGACTCGACACCTTCAATGAACAGACTTCCCGGGCGGAACAGCACGTGCACATCACCTGTCACGCGCTCCTGCGACGACACGAGCAAGGCTTCGATGTCGCGGCAAACTGGATCCAGGAGCTGGCCTTCGTGCACCAGGTCCCCGTAGGGCTGCGCAACCAACTCCTTGATGCGTTGCTGACGGCCGGTCAGTACGAGCTTTTCCAACTCGCGATGTGCCGTCAGCAAGGTCTCGGCAGCGGGCGCTTCGAATGCCACGCGGCCCTTGGTACCGATGATGGTATCGCCGAGATGAATTCCACGACCTATGCCAAAAGGCGCGGCCAAGGTCTCGAGCGACTCGATCACCTCAACCGGTGACATCTGCTTGCCGTCGAGGCCCGAAGGGCGGCCCTTTTTGAACGACACGACATGCTTTTCCGGTGCCCGCGGATTCGTAAATGCGTCGCGTGACAGAACCCATGCGCTGTCCGGGATGCTCCCAGCGGAGGTGAGCGTCTCGGTCCCGCCGATGGTGACGCCCCACAGGCCGCGATTGATGGAGTAGGCGGCGCCATGCGGCGGTACCGGCAGGTTGCGCTTTTGCAGGTAGTCGAGCTCGTCCTGACGCTTGAAGGCCTTGTCGCGAACCGGCGCGAAGACTTCGAGCTCCGGTGCCAGCGTTCGCAACGCCACTTCGAATCGTACTTGATCGTTGCCCGCTGCGGTGCAGCCGTGCGCAATCATGTTGGTGCCAAGCTCGCGCGCCATTCGCGCAATGGTCTGTGCCTGCATAACGCGTTCCGCGCCCACGCATAGCGGATACAGCTGACCGCGCTTGACGTTGCCCATGATGAGAAAGCGCAGCACTTGCTCAAAATAGTCGGCGCGCGCGTCAATTTGATGATGCTCGATGGCGCCCAGCGCCTTGGCGCGATCCGCCAGCGTTCGCGCTGTCGCTGCGTCGATTCCGCCCGTATCAACGGTGACGGTAATGACGGGACGGCCTGTGTTCTCCGCGACCCAGGGCACGAGGAATGAAGTGTCGAGCCCACCGGAGTAGGCCAGAACAATGGGCTTTGAGCCCGCGTTAGCGGCTGTGTGAGGCATAATTTTTTAAGTCAGTCGGAAAATAGATTGCAGGCGGCTGAGGAGCTCGTCCTGTGCACGGGTATTGGCCGTGGCGATGAAGATGGTGTCGTCGCCCGAAATCGTGCCGGCGACCTCCGGCCACTCGGCCTTGTCGATGGCGACGGCAACGCTCTGAGCAGCGCCCACAGTCGTTCTGAGCACCGTGAGCGACGGACCCGCGCGTTTCAAACCGCGAACGAACTGCGCCAGCGAGCCGAAATCGCCATTGGAACGCGACAGATCATCCGGAGGCAAAACGTAGCGCCCGCTGGCTTTCAACACGCCCATGTCGCGCAGATCGCGACTCACGGAGGACTGCGTAACCTCGTGCCCCTCTTTCTTCAACAGGCGCACGAGGTCTTCCTGCTTGCGGACAAAGCCCGCCCGCAGGATGCGCACAATGGCGCTACGACGGTCGTGTTGTTGCGTATCGTTGAGCACGAATGCATAAACAAGCGCATAAAAGGCCGCGTATTGTGCATATTCATGCACTGCGGGTCAAGGGTTGTGCCCCTGCTGCACTGCGATCTAGTCGATACTCGGCGTCAGCCATGCGGGGGAGAAGGTCCATGCAACCAATAATCGGCTCAATTACTCGGCACAGATCGGTCGGCGTACAGCGAATTGTCGGCTCGATCATCCGGCACCTGCCGCTCATTGCTCGGCACGGGTGGCAGCCGACTCAGCGGAATGCCCCAGCCGCGCCGCTTTGCCGGGTCGCAGCTCTGCGGCCCCGTGGGCAATATGCGCATGCGGTGTGGCACCGGCGGCTGGCCGCGGCTTCCATCCTGCTGACGGCTTCCGCCTGGTGCGTGGCGGCTGGCGGGCTCGATGCCGTGTCCTCGAAAGACGCGGCCGGCGGCCTGAAGGCAGCCATCTCCCAAGGCATCGACAAGGCCATCGCTCAGCTCGGTGCGCCGAACGGGTTTCTGAATAATCCGAAGTACGCCATCCCGCTGCCGTCGGGCCTCGAAAAGGCCGACCGCGCGTTGCGCATGATCGGCATGTCAGGGGATGCCGACCAACTCAAGGAAGCGATGAATCACGCGGCGGAAATGGCAGTGGCCGATGCCAAGCCGGTTTTCAAACAGGCGGCCCAGCGGATGACCGTGGCGGACGCCAAGGGCATCCTGACCGGTGGCCAGACCTCCGCCACGGACTACTTCCGCAAGGCCACCTCGGAGCAACTCACCGCCCGGTTCAAACCGATCGTGACCCGGCAAACCGAGAAACTCAAACTGCGCGCCCTGTATGATCAGTACGCCGGCAAGGCGGCGCAGGTGGGCCTGATAAAGTCCGAGGATGCCAACCTCAACGACTATGTCACCGCCCGGGCGCTGGACGGCCTGTTCGGTGAGATCGCCGAGGAGGAGCGCGCCATCCGCAAGGATCCCATGGGCCAGGCGAGCTCACTGATCAAGAAGGTTTTCAGCTCGTTGTAACTCGAGAGGACAGCATGAAAGAAGACGCCGTTTCCGCACCGGTCAGCGCCCAACACGACTGGTTCATCCAGTCCCTGGTCAACGTCGCGAACGTGGCTCCCCTGAGCTTCGGTGTTACGTTGCAGGTGAGCGGCCTGTTGGTGTCAGGTTACCTCGTGAGCGGCAAGGCCTACTTCGAGGCCACGGGCCAACAGATCATGGGCGGGCTCGCGAAGAATCCGGACCTCGCGGAGCAGATGCGCA
>Ga0181534_10002692_pt1 | contig 10867 bp, 7 predicted proteins | sample PEATcosm2014_Bin_37_FD_119758 | JGI IMG/M metagenome (GOLD analysis project Ga0181534, IMG submission 119758) | Peatland microbial communities from MTU Mesocosm Facility, Houghton, MI, USA - PEATcosm2014_Bin17_10_metaG | ecosystem: Environmental > Terrestrial > Soil > Wetlands > Peat | place...
CTACCGCAGCATGCCAGTGGAATATCGCAGCACGGCATACGATTTCTGATAATCGTACCTTGCGCCGAGATTCTCCACCTCCGCCTCAGTCAGGTTCAACTGCGCCTGGGTCAGCTCCACGATAGAACTTAGTCCAAGGTTATAGCGTCCCTGTGCCAGGTCGAGCGCCATGGTAGCCTGCCGCAGCAGCTCCGCGGTCACGTCCAGTTGATGGTAGGCGGTTGTGGAATCGCTCCAAGCCACGCGCACGTCGCGCGCGATACTCTCTTCCAGATCCCGCACTCTCTGATCGGCCGCCCGCGCCTTCAGCCGGGCCGCTTCGCGGCGGGCGGCAAATAATCCGCCATTGAAGATGGGGATCTCCACATTCACGGCCGCGCTTTCATACTCGGGAGGAGTGGGCGCGGCCGTCAATTGATGGATGTATGGGATGAAGCCTCCTACTCCGATCAGACTCACCGTTGGATAGGAAAGGTCGTGCTCGGCGCGTGCGAACCGGTAGGCCGAGTCTCTCTCGAGGCGGATACTGGCCAGATCCGGCCGCTGCAGTACGGCCTGCGCTACCGACTCGGCGGAATCCGCCGGCGGGCTGGGCGGGAGCGGTTCTTCGTTCAGCTTGTAGGTCTCCTGCCGGTCAAGGCCCAACGCCCGCGTTAGTTCGGCGAACCCCTGTTGCACGCCGTCTTGCGCACGGATCAGCATTAACTTCGCCCGCGCCAGGTCCACCGAAGCGAAGGCCACGTCCAGTTGCGAGCGCAGTTTGCTCTGCGCCAACGCAGTCACCTGGTCCACTAGAAGTTGCCGCGCAGCCACCGTCTCATTCGCCACAGTCACCAGCGCCTGAGCCTGTAGCGCCTGGAAATACGCTTGATTCACGCGCAGGAGAACATCGTATCGGGTAGCCTGAGACTGCTGCGAGCTAGCTTGGGCTTGCAGGCTGGAACTGGCGACTAAGTTGCGTGTGCGCCCTGAATCGGTGATGATCTGGGTGGCCGTAACACCCTGGCCGAAGCGGTCCCAAAGGCTGGATGCCGTGAGGTACCCTGCCCCGAGCCGGGCCCGAACGTTCGCCTGGGATCCGGTGATATCGCCTTGAAGCGACGGAAAATAGGCCGCGCGCGCTTCGGCCACGGCCTGCCGGGATGCCTCATAATTCAGTTCGGCGGCCTGCACCTGGGGATGGTTTTTAATGGCCAGCGCCTCGGCTTCCTGCAGGGTGAGCGCCGGGGGCGTAGTTTGCGCGAAGCACACCCGCGCCACAAGGGCGAGCACAACTCGCCGTGGCTGGTGGCTAGTGGCTGGTGCTTGGTGGTTCATTATGCCTCCTTTGGCTCCGCGCCGCGCCGTTTATTCCGGTACACAAGCACGTATGCGGCCGGGACGATGAACACAGTCAAGAGTACGGAAGAAGTCAAGCCGCCGATAATGGCGCGCGCCATCGGGGTATATTGCTCGGCCCCCTCGCCTAGCTTCAAAGCCATCGGGATCATGCCAATGATAGTGGCCAGGGAGGTCATTAGAATCGGCCGCAACCTCACCCGGCATGCGGTGATAACTGCGTCCGTCACCGACATCCCCTGCTCTTCCAACTTGTGCGCGAAATCCACGATCAGAATGCTGTTGGAATCCGCGATTCCCACCAGCATCAGCACGCCCATGAGCGACATCACGTTCAGGGTCGTGTGCGTCAAAGGCAGGATTACCAACACACCCACAAAGCCCATGGGAATCGCCAACATGATCAAAACCGGATCCATGAACGATTTGAACTGCGCTACGAGGATGAGATAGAGAAGCAGGAATGAAAGCATGAACCCGAATCCGAAGCTTTTGAAAGATGCCTGCATCCCCTCCACCATGCCATGCAGGTCCACGCGCACGCTCTCCGGAGCCTTGACCTGGGCCAGGATTTTCCGAATACTGGTCGCGACGTGACCTAAATCTTCTCCGGCGGGAGTTACATAGATGTCTGTCTCACGTTGGATCTGGTGATGGTCGATCTCGGTGGGAGACTGGATGCGCGTCAGCTTGACCACGGAATCCAGGGTCGTCGGAGCTGTTGCGTTAGGCGCATGCAGGGGAATATTCCGCAGATCCAGCATATTGTGTATGGCGGGCACTCCGTGTTCGTAATACTGGACCGTAAGGTAGTAATCGTTCCCGCTTTTATCGTCGACCCAGTAATTGGGGGCGATCATGTAGTTGGAGTTCAGCGCGGTGATGACATTATCCACCACGTCCTTCTGGCTAAGGCCCAACTCGCCGGCGTGTACGCGGTCCACATCCAGCCGGATGCCGGGATAGTTCATGTCCTGGGGGATGTAGACCTCGCCAACGTTGCCCAGAGCCCGGATGTGGGTGGCCAAGTCTTGCGCGAAAGCGAAGTTGGTCGCCAGGTTCGAACTCGAAACCTGTACGTCGATGGGAGCAGGCATGCCGGAGTTGATGATAGCGTCCACCATAGAGCCGCTCTGGAAAAAAGTGCGCACATCCGGATACCGCGCGGCGATCGCCTGTCTCACGCGCACGATGTAATCGAAACTGCTCACCTCATGATCGTCGTTCAACGCCACTTGAACCGTGCTGGTATACTCGCCGGCGTTATCGGTGTAGAGCGCCGTAAAGTCGTTCACCACACCGATATTGGACACCACCATCTTGAAATCGTGCGGGCTCACGACCTGATGAATCAGGTCTTCCACCTTCTTCACGTACTGCTCAGTCACTTCGATGCGTGTGCCCGTGGGGACCTTCATGTTGATGGTGAACTGGCCGGCGTCGGTGCGGGGAAAGAATGCGACCCCGCAGAAGGGATAGATCCCCAGACTCAGCACAAACACGCCAGCCAGGGCTGCCACGGTCAAGCCGGGCCGCACCACGGCGCGGCGCACCCAGCGCTCGTAGAAATCCAGAACCTTGCCGAATCCGCGGTTGAATGCGGCGTTGAACCGGCCGCCGATCGACTTACTCTCAGGATGCGCCGCGACCGGGTGTTCGGCGCCGCCCTCGGCCGGCGCATGCTGTTTCAGAAAGCGCGAACAGAACAGTGGGATTACGGTCATGGCCACTATGAACGATGCCAGCAGCGACAGCGAAAAAGCCAGCGCCAGGGCCGAGAAGAGGAACTTACTGACGCCGTAAAGGAACACCACCGGGAAGAAATCCACTACATCCACCAGCGTGGCCGCTAGCACGGCCAAGCTCACTTCCGCTCCGCCCACCTCCGCGGCGACGCTTGGCAGCGCGCCCATTTCGAGGTGCCGGTAAATATTTTCCAGAGAGATGACCGAGTTGTCGATCACGCGGGAGAACGCCAGCGCCATGCCGCCCAGGATCATGGTATTGATGGTGCTGCCCATCATAGCCAGCACCACAAACGCGGCCACCGCCGACAGCGGGATGGAGAGCAGCACAGCCGAAGTGGCGCGCACACTCCCCAGAAAGACCAGGATCATGATGCTGGTCAGGACCAACCCAATGGCGCCTTCGTGCAGCACCGTCTCGAGCGCCGCTTTCACGTACACGGACTGATCGAACACCACATTAGTGACTAATTGCTTCGGAAGATCGAGCAGGTGGGAAGTCAGGCTACGGATGCCATTCACCACATCGATGGTGTTGGTGTCTCCGCCTTGCTTCATGATCGCCACGTAGGCGGAGCGCTGGCCGTTCACCCGCACGATATTGTACTGGAGCTGGTTGGCGTCCTCGGCCTTGCCCACGTCGGACACGGTCACCCAGGATTTGCCGGCGGTCTTGATCGGCAGGCTGTTCAACTGGCTCATGTCCTTGACCATGCTATTCGAGTAGACGTAATAGTCGGTCGGGCCAACCTTTACGTCGCCCGCCGGCAGGATCAGGTTCGAGTTGTTCACTGCGTTGACCACATCCATGGGACTGAGCTGGCGGGAGGCCATCTTGTAAGGGTCCACATACACCATGATCTGGCGGTACTTACCGCCGAACGGCGGCGGGATCTCGGCGCCTTTCACCACGGCGATCTGGTTGCGGATCTGGAATTGGGCGTAGTCGTGAAGCTGCGTCTCGCTGAGACCCTCGCCGCTGACCGTCAGCAGGCAGACCGGCAAACTGGAGGCGTCAAACTTCAGCACCACGGGCGGCAATGTTCCTGGAGGGAGGCGCTTGAGGTCGGCCAGGGCCAGGTTGGAGAGTTGGGTGACATCGGCGTCCGCGCTGGTTCCCGGCTGGAAGTGCATCTTGATGATGCTGACTCCCAGTAACGAGCGCGATTCGGAATGATCCACGCCGCTGGCCAGGGTAAAGAACCGCTCCAGCGGATTGGTAATGTCGAACTCGATGTCTTCCGGCGGCATGCCCGAGTAAAAGGTGGCCACCACCACCTCTGGAATGTTGATGGCGGGAAACAGGTCCACCGGCATGCGCGCCAGGCTGACCACACCGATAGCCATCAGCGCCAGGCAGACGACGACGATGAAGTACGGATTGCGAATCGAGAAGCCCGGCATGTACGCCTAATTCTTGCTTTCGTAGTTCAAGAGGTCGACGGTTTTGGGCCGCACCAACTCGCCGGGCTTCAGCGCGCCGCGATCGCTCACCACCACCTGCTCGCCATCCGCCACGCCCGACAGCGCCTCCGCATAGCCGGCATTCTGGACGCCTAAGGTGACGGTCCGCTGCTCAATCCTATTGGCCGGATTCACCACCAAGACACTGCTGCGGTCGCCCTCGTGATCCAAAGCCTGCAATGGAACCGCCAGCGCCGCTCTCTTCTGCTCCAGCCTGAGCGTGACTTCCGCATACATGCCCTCGATCAGTACGCGGTTCGGGTTCGGCACATCCACCTCCGTGTGCATGGTGCGCGTGTCCGCTTTCACGTCCACGGAAAATCGCGCCACCTTGCCCGGAAACGTCTTGTTCAGCGACGGGATGCGCACCTCCAGCGGATCGCCCACGTGTATATAGGGTACGTCGGACTCCGGCACCGGAATCACCAGGCGAAACAAGTTATCCTGCGAGAGCTTGACCAGCGGCATGGCCTGCGTGCTGGAAGTGGTCCCGGCCTGCATCAGCATGCCCAGATTGGCGTAGCGCTCGGTGACCACGCCCGCGAAAGGAGCCGTGATGCGCGAATAATCGGCCAGCACCTGGTCATGCACTAACTTGGCCTGCGCGGCCGCCAACTCGCTTTGGGCCGATTGCAGTGCCGATTTGGAGCCTTCCACCTGCGCTTCCGACGCCAGATCTTTTCCCTGCCAATCGTCCACTTCCTGTTGCGCCACCAACCCTGGTTTGGAATCCGCCACGGACTTGAGACGGTCATACTGCAGGTGCGCGACCTTGTGTTGGGCTTCCACGCGGCTCAGTTCCTTCTCGGCGTGAGTGACTTGTTCGGACATATTCTGGATGGCCGCCTTGTCCTGTTCCAACTGCGCCTGCAGCTCCGGGATTTCAAGAACGGCCATTAACTGACCTTGTGTCACGCGGGTGCCGTAGTCCACTTTGAGATCACGCACATAGCCGGACTCTTTGGCATAAACGTCGATCTCCTGGAAGGGCACCAACTCGGAGGACAAAGTCAACTGGCGCTCCAGGGGCATGCGGATAGCGCGCGTGACTCCCACCGGAACGGCGGGCTCATCCGCGGCTTCGGCCCGGCCGCGGCGGGAGCAAGCCGGCATGACGGCTGCGGCGATGACTAGGGTGACCAACGCTACTCTCGCGCGCCGATTGGCAATCTGCGCGCAGGATGACATCCTGCCCCACAAGTTACTTGAAGGCATGCCGGGTCCGTTCGATCTGCGCGCGCAGTTTTTCCATGGAGAAATGCCCCGGCTGGCATAGCTGGATGAGTTCTCCCTCTGCCGCAAGTAGTTCCGCCGCCACCTTGGGGATATCTCCGGCAATAGCGGCCGGGACCGAGACAACTCCATGCATGTCGCCGTGCAGCAGGTCCCCCGGACTGACTCGCAGCCCTCCAACTTCGACGAGTCCGCCGAAATCCACCACATGCGCGTAAGCGTGGGACACCGCAATCCCTCCGGCATAGAGATGGAAACCGGTGCGCCCGATTCCGGGCAGATCCCTTACGGCGCCGTTGGTGACGTATCCGATGCACCCCAGTGCGCGGCCGATCTGCGCGTGGGTTTCACCGAACAGCGCGCCGCGTCCCGGACTGGCATCCATGTCCTGGAGGACGATTATGCGCGGCGCCGGGATGGTGGCCAGGTATTCCCACCAATCCAGGCGATCGTGGTACCAATACCGTGCCATGGGAGCCGCGCTAGTGCGAATCCGGCCGGTGGCGGCATAGCCCACCATGGGGGGCAGGCCGGGAGATAGGCATCGCACCGAAACATCGGTGAACCCCTCGTTGCGCAGCCTGACATCCAGCCGCTCGATGGCGTTGGATACGGTGCACGCATCCAGGGCGCGTAACTGCTCCAGGATTCCAGGAGGAATCTGGCTGATGGCATGGCTGGTAGTCACGGCTGCTATCAATCATAGGCGATCTGGGTTGCGGCAGGCTATACAACCGCTGGTGTATATTGTGGCGGAACGCACGGTAGCGCACGCGCTATAATTGCACTGGAATGGACGTTTACGAGGAGTTGTTGCGCCTGCGCAAGCTCGGGCAGAAGTGCGCCATCGCCACCATCGTGCAGGTGCGCGGCTCCATCCCCAGTTACGAGAGCGCCAAAATGCTGGTGCGCGAAGATGGTTCCATGATCGGCACCATCGGCGGCGGATGCGTGGAAGCGGAGGTGTGGAATGCGGCGCGCGAGGTGATCGAGAAGGAGCAGCCGCGGCACCTCAGCTTCAATCTGGGACAGGATGCGGCTTATGACAACGGGCTGATTTGCGGCGGGCAACTGGATGTCTTCGTGGAGCCGGTGCTGCCGGTGCCGGGAGCTTTCATCTTCGGCGCCGGGCACATTTCGAAGAGCATTTCGAAGGTGGCGACGCTGGCTGGATTCGCGACCACCATCGTGGACAACCGGGAAAACTTCGCCAACCGCGAGCGCTTTCCCGAAGCGGCCGAAGTTTACGCGGAGGAATACGAGGACGTCTTTTCGAAGCTGCCGGTCAACGAGACCAGCTACCTGATCGTAGTGACGCGCGGCCACCGCGACGACATGCGGGTGTTGCGCTGGGCCGTGGGGACCAATGCGCGGTACATTGCCATGATCGGCAGCCAGCGCAAAGTGATTAACGTGGTGACCCAACTGGAGAAGGACGGCGTCGCCTCGGAGAGCTTCGAACGCGTGTTTGCGCCCATGGGGCTCGAGATCGGAGCGGTCTCGCCGGAGGAGATTGCGGTGTCGGTGGTGGCGGAGATGATCGCGGTGCGGCGCAATGCGGATTCGGGCTGGCGGGCGCTCTCCAAGTCGGTATTTGCCGATGAGCGATTGCGGGCGCTGTTGCTGAAGTGACCTGCGGACTGATTCTGGCGGCGGGCGAGTCGCGGCGGATGGGCTCGCCGAAGGCGCTGCTCAAGTATCGGGGAGAGACCTTTCTGGACCGGCTGATTGGCGTGTTTGCGCCGCACTGTTCGCCTGTGATTGCGGTCCTGGGCGCGCAGCGGGAGATGGTGCGCGCCGGATTGCAGCGCGCGGGCGATGCGCTGGTGGTGGAGAATCCGGATTTCAGACTGGGGCAGCTCAGTTCGATGCAATGCGGGCTGCGGGCCGTGCCTGCGGATGCCGATGGCGTGCTGTTCACGCTGGTGGATCACCCCGCGGTGGCTTCCACGACCATCGCCCGGTTACTCGACGCCGGCGCGCCGCCTCTGCGGATTCCGCGGTGCAATGGACAGCGCGGGCATCCCATCCGGATTTCAAAATCGCTGATACCGGAGTTGCTGGCCCTGCCGGCTGGCTCTTCGGCGCGGGAGATCATAACGCGGCACGCGCGTGACATCGCCTACATCGACGTGGAAGATCCCGGAATCCTGGCGGACGTGGACGATCCGGCCGCCTACGCGCGGCTACTAGCCGGGAGCAGCGCATGAGGCGCGCGGTGAAACGCACGGCGAAGTGGCTGAGCATCGCTTTGGTTGTCGTGCTGGCAGCCGGCGTGGCCGCGCCATATTTGAGCGGGGACCGGTTCGCCCCGCGCATCCAGGCGGCGCTGGAAAGCGCTCTGGGTCGCAAGGTGGAACTCGGTGCGATCCACTTCAGCGTATTCGCCGGGCCGGGTTTTTCCGTCGAGAACGTCGTAATCCACGAGAATCCGGCCATCGGGATCGAGCCCGTCGCTTATGTGGGATCGCTCGAAGCGGTGCCGCGGCTGGCGTCGATGTTCGGCGGGCATTTGGAATTCGCATCCATCCGGCTGGACGACGCCATCATCAACTTGGCCAAGACGGGCGGACCGACGGAGCCCGGGCGATGGAACTTCGAAGCGCTGCTGAGCCGGTCGGTGATTCGCGCCATTCCGGAGGTGCACGTGCGGTCGGGACGCATCAACTTCAAGTTCGGCGATACGAAGTCGGTCTTTTACCTGACTAATACGGACCTGGATATCGCGCCTCCATCGCACGGGGCCGCGAGCTGGAACGTGGATTTTACCGGCGAACCGGCGCGCACCGACAAACCGGCGCATGGATTCGGCGAATTCATCGCGCGCGGCCGCTGGACGCAAGCCGGAGCGGGCCGCCTGGATCTGGACGTGCGTTTGGAAAAGGGCGCGATCGGCGAGATCGTGGCGCTGCTGCATGGCTTCGACGCCGGCATCCAAGGCGCCGTAGCCGCGCGCATGCATTTGGCGGGGCCGCTCGACGACATCCGCATCTCGGGCGATATGGACGTGCAAGGGGTCCACCGTTGGGACCGCATGCCGCCCTATGGACAGAACTGGCCGGTGCGCCTCGCGGGGCGGCTCAACGTGCCGGCGCAGACCATCGAATTGGAGTCCTCGACGGCGGGCGGCGAAACGCTGCCGCTGTCGGTGCGATTTCGTTGTTCCGATTATCTCTCCCAGCCGCGCTGGGGCGTGGCGCTGAATTGGAATCGCTTTCCCGCTGGTCCGGTGCTGGATCTGGCGCGCCAGATGGGCGCGGACCTGCCGGCGAACGTGAACCTGGCTGGATCGCTCGATGGCGTGGTGGGCTATTCGGGGCAGGGAAGCCTCCAGGGAGTGCTCGACTTCCACGATGCGTCCATTGTGGCGCCGAATTCTCCGCCCGTGCGCAGCGCCCAGGCGCGCCTGATTTTCGACCGCGGGCATGCCAAGCTGACGCCGGCCGAGGTGCGCACCGCGCAGGACGAAACGGCGCAGTTGGAAGCCGACTACGATTGGAAAGCGCAAACGCTGGATCTCACGATTTCGACCGATGCGATGCGCCTGGAATCGCTGCGCGCGCAAGCCGAACTGGCTGCCATTCCGTGGCTGGGGCAGGTTTCGAGCGGGACTTGGAAGGGACAGCTTCGCTACCAGATCGCGGCGTCGAAGACCGGCTGGTCGGGCGCGATCGATCTTGAGAACGCCAGTTTTCCGTTGCCGGACTTGGCCGAGCCGGTGATGGTCGAATCGGCCACGGCGCATATCGATGGCGCGCGGGTTTCGCTCGACCGGATTCACGCGCAGGCCGGCAAGATCGCCATTCAAGGCGACTACCGCTATGAGCCGCAGATGGCGCGACAGCATCGCTTGCGCATCCGGATTCCGGAGGCGGATGCGGCGGAGCTGGAGCGATTGCTGATGCCCACCCTGCGGCATGACCGCGGATTGATCGCGCGCGCGCTGGGCCTGGGACGCGCCTCGCTGCCGGAGTGGCTGGCCGGTAGCCATCTGGATGGCACGGTGCAGATCGGCTCGCTACAATTGGGCGGCGCGGAGGCGCGCGACTTGCGGGCGCACCTGTTGTGGGACGGGGCCAGGGCCGAGTTCGCGGACATCCGCGCCAGCCTGAATGGCGGCGGCGTCACGGGCGTGCTGGCTGTGAGCCTGCGCGGCAGCCGGCCTACCTACCGGTTGCAGGCACGGGCGAAGGGCGTGGCGTGGAAGTCCGGGAAGGTGGATGCGGAGACCGTGCTGGAATCGAGCGGCACGGGATTGGAATTGCTGGCGGGCCTGCATTCGAGTGGGACCTTCGTGGCGCGCGGATTGGAGATGGACGCGCTGCCCGACGTGCAAAGCGTTTCCGGGGCATACGACCTGGTGTGGGCGAGGATGGCGCCGCTGGTGCGCTTCACGGATCTGCAACTGGTGTCGGGCGATGACACCTATACGGGGCAGGGCGCTACGCAGCCCGATGGACGGCTGCTGTTTCAGTTCACCAGCGGGAGCAAGGAGATGCATGTGAGCGGTACGCTGGCGGAGTTGCGGGTGGATCGGGCGGAGGTGCGGTAGCCCAGGTGAGTGGGAACCAGGGCTCCCGCGGGGCTTGGGATGCCGAACGCGCGAGTCGAGGTTGTCACGCTCTTGGCAAAGCATCCAGCACGTCGCCAGAGAGGACTGCCTATCCGTAGCTAAAAGAGAGGCAATCACCCCACCGGCAGCAGTTACGTGGGAAGCCTCCGGCCGCCGCTAATAGGCAGAAAGCTCCTCGTCGGAATCCGATTACCTCGGATCTCTTGTCCCCGTCCCCAAACGCTATAAGGAGGCGTGCGTCGCGCCTTTGTACTGTCAAACCGCACGGGGCTGAAGGGTGGGGCACCTCACATTAGATTACGTTAATGATCGATCTAGTGCCCAGCCGCCAGCATGGAGGTAGAATCGACGAAGGCCAAAGGGCTAAAATGGAACTTGCGGCTCTAACCTACCTCGGGGGTCACTTCAAAACCGGCCATAGAGGGTCACTTCAAAACCGGCCAACGGACCATCACCCTGGATGAACTTGTTTTACCTTACCGGCTGGCTGTCTGGCAAGTCCAGTTTGGCCCAG
>Ga0181534_10002693_pt1 | contig 10863 bp, 8 predicted proteins | sample PEATcosm2014_Bin_37_FD_119758 | JGI IMG/M metagenome (GOLD analysis project Ga0181534, IMG submission 119758) | Peatland microbial communities from MTU Mesocosm Facility, Houghton, MI, USA - PEATcosm2014_Bin17_10_metaG | ecosystem: Environmental > Terrestrial > Soil > Wetlands > Peat | place...
CACACTCGCTGGCGTGGCGGGTGCCGCCGGAAGCAGCGACGGCGCCGGCAGCGCAGCCAGATTCAACGGCCCCTCCGGAATCGCCGTCGATGCAACTGGTAATCTCTTCGTCTCCGACACGTTGAACCACACCATCAGGAAGGTCTCCCCGACCGGCGTGGTCACCACCATCGCTGGACTCGCCGGCGCAAGCGGGTTTGTTGACTCCACCAGCTCCGCTGCGCGTTTCCACGGGCCGCAGGGCGTGGCCCTCGATATCTCGGGAAATCTCTTCGTTGCCGATACCAACAACAACGCAGTCCGGAAGATTGTCATCGCAACCGGCGTCGTCACAACCGTGGCCGGAGAGTCTGGAATTGTCGGCAGCACGGATGGCGCCAACAGTCAGGCACAGTTCCATTACCCCTCGGGCATAGCCGTTGATGCGGCCGGAAATCTCTACGTCGCTGACACGGACAATCACGTCCTCAGGGAAATTGTCCCATCGGGAGCGGTCAGCACTCTCGCCGGTCTCGCAGGAACGAGCGGCAGCGCCGACGGCGCCGGCACCTCCGCCCGCTTAAATTTTCCCACCGGTGTCGCTGTTGATGGCGCAGGAAATGTGTACATCGCGGACACGACCAACGACACCGTGCGCATCGCCTTTATCCCGACAGCACCGGCGATCGCCACCCAGCCGCAGAGTCAGACTGCGACAGCCGGAGCGAATGTTACGTTCAACGTTACGGCCACGGGCAATCCGGCCCCGGCGTATCAATGGTATCTCGGCGGCACCGCAATCGCCGGCGCCACCGGCAGCACACTCGCCTTGACCAACGTGCAGTCGGCCAACTCAGGCACCTATACCGTCACCGCCCGGAACCCGTCGGGCTCGGTCACCAGCAATCAGGCACTATTGACGGTCAATTCCGTCGTCACGCCGCCGCCGGCCGGTGGCGGCAGCAGCGGAAGCTCTGGCGGTGGTGGCGGTGGCGCACCGAGCCTCTGGTTCTGCGGTGCGCTGAGCCTCCTTGTGGTTGCGCGCCGGATACGGCGCGGGAATTGATCCTGCCATTCGGTGCCACGCATCCGCGCAGGCTCCTGGTCATTGACCCCTTGCAGTGGAGAACGCACGGAGTTTTCCGCTTCTGCATTCGCCTTCTCGGTTTCCTTCCCTAACTTCTGCAGGATGGCTTGGCTTTGGGCATCTGCCGCGGGATGATTGCGATCCGCGGGGCGGTGCTCTGTCATAGCCAATGATCCAACCTCATGACCACGGCCTCCGACCCTAACAGCGATTCTTTGCGCTGGTTGCCCACCTCGCGCGACGAGTTGAATGCCCGTGGCTGGGACGAGGTTGATGTCATCCTTGTGTCCGGCGACGCCTACGTCGACCATCCTTCCTTCGGCCCTGCGGTTGTGGTTAGGATCATCGAACGCGAGGGATTTCGCGTCGCGGTTCTGCCGCAACCCAACTGGCGGGACGACCTGCGCGACTTCCGGAAGCTGGGACAACCGCGGCTCTTCTTCGGGGTCACCGCAGGCTGCATGGATTCGATGGTGAATCGCTACACCGCCGGCCGGCGGCTCCGATCGGACGACGCCTACACGCCGGGCGATCAGGCGGGTTTCCGGCCGGATTATGCCGTGACGGTTTACACGCGAATCCTGAAGCAGCTTTACCCGGAGGTTCCCGTGGTGATTGGAGGAATCGAAGCCAGCCTTCGGCGCGTGACACACTTCGACTATTGGTCCGACACGATCAAACCCAGCGTGCTCGCCGAGAGCGGCGCCGATCTTCTTGTTTACGGCATGGGGGAACTTCCCCTGCTCGAAATTCTGCGGCTGCTGCGCCAGGGGGTGCCATTTTCCTCCCTCAACACAATTCCGCAAACGGCAGTCCTCCTGCCGCCGGGCGCTGAGGCTCCCCTGAATCACCATTGGGAGGACATCCGGTTGAATTCGCATGAGGAGTGCGTGCGGAATCGCGCAAGCTACGCGGCCAACTTCGGGCGGATCGAAACCGAATCCAACCGCGTGCACGCCCGGCGGCTCCAACAGGAGGTCGGCGGGCGCCTGCTGATGGTCAACCCTCCGTTTCCCACGATGACGACGGAGCAGATCGACGCGAGTTTCGACCTGCCGTACACACGCCTGCCGCACCCGCGCTACCGCAGGCGGGGACCCATTCCCGCCTACGAGATGATCAAGCATTCGATCAATCTCCACCGCGGCTGCTTCGGCGGTTGCAGCTTCTGCACCATCTCCGCGCATCAGGGAAAGTTCGTGGTCAGCCGGAGCCGCGAAAGCATCCTGCGCGAAGTCAAGGCCGTGACGGCCATGCCCGATTTCCGCGGGACCATCACCGACCTCGGCGGGCCTTCGGCAAACATGTACCGGATGAAGGGACGTGAGCAGCGACTGTGCGACGAGTGCGACAAACCAAGCTGCATCTGGCCGCGCATCTGCCCCAATCTCGACACGGATCACCGTCCGCTGCTCGAAATCTACCAAGCGGTGCGGTCGGTGACCGAGGTCAAACATGCCTTCGTAACCAGTGGATTGCGGTACGATCTTTTGCTGGACGGACGCGCCACGCCCGAGGTGCGCAAGGGACACGATCGTTACATCAATGAACTCCTCACGCATCATGTCTCCGGCCGGCTCAAGGTCGCGCCCGAGCACACCTCGGACGAGGTGCTGCGGATCATGCGCAAGCCGTCATTTGCACTTTTCCGACGCTTCAAGGAATGTTTCGACGCCATCACTGCCCGCATCGGGAGCTCGCACCTCCAGCTCGTGCCGTACTTCATCAGCTCGCACCCAGGATCGAGGCCCGAGGACATGGCCGACCTCGCACTGCAGACCAAGGAGCTCGGATTCCGGCTGGAGCAAGTCCAGGACTTTACGCCGACGCCGATGACCGTCGCCACGGAGATCTATGCGACAGGACTCCATCCGTGCTCGGGAAAACCGGTATTTGTTGCGCGCACTCCGGAGGAGAAGGAAGAACAGCGAAGCTTCTTCTTCTGGTACAAACCCGGTCCGCGGGGCGCCGTCCGCAAGACGTTGCACCGCCTCGAAATGGACACAGCCGCCGAACAGTTGCTGGGCTCGAACAGGCGAAAGCGCCGCCGCCGGTAACGCTTGCGCTGCGATTCGCAGGGGCGCCGCTCTGCGGAACGAGCGGCCGCCACTTCACCTGATCTCGAATTCAGCAACCGCGATCTGCTTCCCATTGATCAGGCACTCGGCCCTGAAATGACCGATTCCCAGGGCCGCCGCCGGCTGCGTCGCAAATCGCGTGCTCGGGGCCCCCTTGAAGTACGCCCTGTCGTTTTCCCGGTGCCCCACCAGTTGTCCGTCTTTGTACCAGTTCCAAACCACGGTCTCCCAGCCGGGTTCCTGCGTTACGTCGTCCCAGGTGACATTCACATAGAACCGTATGACATCATTTGTCGAAAACGATGTCATCGGGGCCATATTCCCGGTGACGAAATTCTGAAGCGTGGTCACGCCGCTGTTCGCCGACCGAAACCCAACGACGCAACCTTGAAAGCCGAGGCTTGCCGCGCTCAATAGAATCAAGCCGATAAGAACTCTGATAGATTTCATAGATTGAAAACCACGTTTGTTGCTTAAACGTAACCCGCAGCGCCGGGGAGCGCCCGATTTCTAGAAGTCTCAAAAAGATCATCGCAGGCGGAAGGTCTCCCCGCAACATCTTTTCCGCGGAGCGCACTGACCTGGGAATGGCGGATTCATTCTCGCCTCGGGACCCTGGGCTGTCGAACGGGCGTGTCGAGGGGCAAGCTCGCTTCCTGCATTTTGCATAGTCACGGCCAAGCCGGACTCATGCAGTCGGACCGCGTCTTACGCATGATGTCGGCGATCACCGAATGGTGTGTAGGGCCGGCGCTGGTCGCCGGGCCACGGAGATATGGCGAATTGGCGTGCCGGCAAGCGGCGGCCCTACATCCGGCTGCATAGTTACGGCCAAGACCTCCGGTCCGGACTGGCTTTCACTCGGAATCTGATTTTGCCTCTGGAGCTGGCGGGCGAAGAGCTTTATGCCGTTTGATTGTCGCATGTCCGACCTCCCTCTTTTTGACTCTCCTTTCGCCGAATTGCGCCGGCGTCATCGCAATGTGATCGCTGAGCTGCGTGCTCCCGCCCGGGTTCTCAGCACCTGCCACGTCAACGGCGGTCTTCGCGGCGATCTGCGGCATCTGGTCAACCACCAAAGCTGCGAGCCGGTGAAACATGAGGAACGCTTCACTCTGATTTCTTCCCTGGGCCAGGCAGGTTACCATCGGCACGTGTGTGATGAGATCGGCATCGATCCCGCCTCCACCGTTCTCTTGTGCACCGCGGCCTCAATGCAATATCTGGGCCTGGTCACTCATCGCTGGGAAGACCTCTCGGTCACAGCGGTCGTCACGGCAGGTGTCACCGGCAACGCCGGATGCGCGGGTGATCGCGCCCATTACGACGAGAAGGACGGCGCCTGGCAGCGGACAAGCGAGGCCCCTGCCGAGACCCAGCACACGGGCACCCATGGCGGCACCATCAACACGCTGCTGCTCTTTTCCTCGCCATTGAGCGATAGCGCGCTCGCCCGGGCAGTCGTGACCATGACCGAGGCCAAAACAAGCGCGCTGCTCGAACTTGCCGTTGGCAGCAAGAGTTCGTGGCGGCTGGCAACGGGCACCGGCACCGATCAGTACGCCGTCGCCGCACCCCGGGATGGCGATCCGCGCCGCACCTGGACGGGCAAGCACACGAAAGCCGGTGAATTGGTGGGCCTGGCGGTGAGGGAAGCCACGCTCGAGGCGCTTCGTTGGCAGAATGGTCTCGAACCCAGTTACACCCGTTCTCTATTTCATGCGCTGGGCCGTTTCGGCCTGACCGAGGACTCCTTCAAGCTCGTGCAGGAGGACCTCCTGTCGGAGCACGAATTTCGACTTCTCAAGGCCAACTGGAAACCCGTTGTTTATGAGCCTCAACTGGCCGCGGCGGCCTACGCCTTGGCAGCGGTGCTCGACCGCGTTCTCGCCGGCACCTTTGGCGCTTCGTCCGCACGGGAAAGCCTGCTGCACCAAGCCGCCCTTATGGCAGCCGGCGTGGCGGGCCAGCCCGACGATTTTGCCAGTCTTCGACACGAACTGATCACGCATCTGCCGACCGAGCTGTCACCAGCGCCGGAGGCCCTGATCGCTGAGACAGTCGCACTCGCACAACGCGCGGTCGCACTTGGCTGGCAGCGCAAGTGGATCGGCTGAACCGGGCGCCTTCCGCAATGTCTGCCTTGACCACTGCAGTCGCCGGCACCTGGACCGACCTGATTGGCTGCTTCTCCCCGCAGTTCGCCCTCTGGTCGGCGCTCGGCCTCGGTCTGGACGCGATCATCGGCGACCCGGTTTTCCGCTGGCATCCGATCAGGCTGCTTGGCCGGTGGCTCTCCTTCATCGAGAACGCGCTTTTTCGCGCGGGCCTGAATGGCTACTTCGGAGGCATCCTGCTTTTTCTCCTGCTGGCCGCGAGCGTGCTGCCGCTGCTGTTCGGTCTTCTTGTGGCTGCCCGAGCGCTGCATCCGCTCGCCCTGCACGCGATGGCGGGCGCGATCCTGTGGGCCTGCTTTGCCTTGCGCGACCTCATCGTCCACGGCGAGCGCATTGCGAAGGCCATCGGGCGCGGAGATCTTCCCGAGGCGCGACGCGCGGTGGGGATGTTGGTCGGTCGCGACGCCGACAAAATGGACCTGCGAGCCTGCGGTCGCGGCGCCATCGAGAGTCTCAGCGAAAACCTGGTCGACGGAGTCCTATCGCCCCTGGTTTTCGCGCTGGCCTTCGGTCCGCTTGGCGCCGTGCTTTTCAAGATCACAAGCACCATGGACAGCATGGTGGGCTACAAAAACGAGCGCTATCTTCGCTTTGGCTGGTGTGGTGCGCGTTTGGACGACGTGGCCAATTTTCTCGTGGCCCGCTGGAGTTTCCTGCTCCTGAGCGGACTTGCTCTCGTGCTCCCGGGATTTCATGGGCGCAAGGCCTGGCGCACGGGCCGCGCCTTTCATGCCTTCGTGCCCGGACCGAACAGCGGTTGGCCCGAAGCCACCGTCGCCGGTGCGCTCGGACTGCGCCTCATCGGCCCCATATTCAAAAATGGGATACAGGTCTGCGATATCTGGCTGGGGGATCCCCGGGACGCCGCCGGGGCCGACCAGCGTGACATCCGTCGCTGCTACCTGCTGCTCATCCTGGCCACACTCGTCACGTTCCTGCTCGGCTGGATTCTGCCGCGTTTGCCATGAGGCGCGCGATCAGCGCCGCGACTCGAATGCGTTCATGGTAACTCGAGGATGAGTCCGGGACCGGTGCGGACCCGCACTCCGAAAACCTCGTGCAGAAGCTCCGGGGTCAGCACCTCCAGAGGCGGACCGAAGGCGCACAACCGGCCCGCCTGCATGACCGCCACCGCGTCCAGGCAGTGGGCCACGCGCAAATCATGCAACGACAGGAGCACCGTTGATCCCGTCTGGGCCAGGCAATGCGCCAGCCGCAACACGTCCAAGGCATGGCGGGCATCAAGCGCGGCCAGCGGTTCATCCCACAGCTGGAGCGGCGCCGCGGTGGCGAGAGCCCGCGCCAGCAGCACGCGGTGGCGCTCGCCCCCGGAGATCTGGTTCACGGGCCTCGCGGCCAGGGAGGTCAGATCGAGAGCCGCCAGAGCTGCGTCAACCCCGCGATCGTCGTCGCCATGCGCATAGCGTCCCTGGGCCGCGACTGAACGCACGGAAAAACCAAATTCAAAGCGGGCCTCCTGTGGAACCCAAGCCGCGCACCGGCCGCGTTCGATGGCCGGAATCGCGGTGACCGGCCTGTTCCCCCATCGCACAGCTCCCGTCGCCGGCACCAATCCCGCCGCAACGTGGAGCAGCGTTGACTTGCCCGATCCGTTCGAGCCGATCAGGCCGACCACAACCCCTCGCGAAAGACGCAGGGACACGTCTTCGATCCGTCCTGGGACGGTCGCACTTTTGATCTCGAGTGCGTTTAGTGATGTCGTTTCAGCAACCATAGGAAAAACGGTCCGCCCACCAATGCGGTGACAATCCCCAGGCGAAGGCCGCCCGCCGCCCGGCAGGCCAGGTCGCAAGCCAGAACAAACACTGCGCCGCCCACCAGGGCAAGAGGCACCAGCCGCCGATGTTCCGGCCCCACGAGGAGACGGAGAATATGAGGCACCACCAGCCCGACAAATCCAACCGTGCCCGCAACCGCCGTGGCTGTTGCCGTGAGCACGGTCGCGAAGGCCAGCATCCGTCGCCGCAGCCGGCGCACATCGATGCCCAGGCTTTGTGCCTCCGACTCGCCCAGGCTCAACAGGTCCATCTGCCGGCCCAGCGGCCAAAGAGCCATCGCCGCCAAGGGAATCGGCAGCGCGATCATGACGTGCATCCACATCCGGTCCTCAAGTCCGCCCATGAGCCAGAAAAGTATCTGCGCGTTCCGTTCATAAAGGTCGGTGTACCTGGAAAGGACGTAGCCGGTGACGGCGGCAAGCAGCGCGTTCAGCGCGACGCCCGCGAGCAGCAGCCGCTCCGTGCTGGCGCCTCGGCGCGCGAGCACGAGCACGGCGCCGGTCGCGGCAAAGGCGCCCGCCAGCGCGGCCACGGGAAGGCACCAGAGTGACACGGCGGTCCAGCCACAGGCAATGGCCACGACTGCCCCGGCAGCACCTCCGCTGCTGACACCAAGCAGATCCGGGCTCGCCAGGCTGTTTCGAAAATAGGCCTGCATGACCAGCCCCGCGGTCGCCAGCGCCGCGCCCACCAACATTGCAAGGATCACCCGCGGAAGGCGGATCTCCCAAAGCACGGTCGCCGCCAAAGCATCCCTGTGCAAAAGTCCTGCCCAGATCCGCGCCGGTCCAAGTCGCACATCTCCCGCTCCGAGCGAGATCATTGCAAATACGACCAAAAGGAGCATGGCGCCTGGCAGCGCAAACCGGGTCCATCGTACGGGCAGCGTCATTGGAAGACCTCCGGATGCAGTGCCCGGGCCAGTTCCTCGTAGCCGTCAACGCGGTGGAATGACACGCAGCTCAGCAGGTAAGGACGCAGCAGCGCCACCCGGCCCGCTTTCACCGCGTCCATGAATTCGTACGGGGGCAGATTCCGGAACGGCGCCAACGCCGCCGCCTTGCTTGTGCCGCCCAAAACCACGAAGTCCACAGGCCAGGTGAGCATCTGCTCGACCGGCGTGGGAGCATGGCCGCGGAGATGCCCGAGCGAGGAACAAAGATTGTCCGCCCTGGCATGATCGCACAAATCCTGGAACGTGGTGCCGGCTCCCGGGATGAGACCGTAGACCGAAGGAGCGATGACACGCACCGGTTTCACATTGCGGAGTCGCTCCGTTAACCGGTCCATCCGCTCCCGGCACCCGGCAATCAGTCGTTCCGCGCGGGCCTCTGCGCCGATTTCACGAGCCAGGATGCGCAGGTTGGCGTAGGAGTCCTCCAGCGTGGTGTAACGATCAAACACCAGCACCCGAACGCCCGCCCGCTTCAGCTGGGTCACCAATTCGGCCCTGCTGTAGTCTGCGCACAACACCAGCGTGGGCTGAAACTTCAGCACCGATTCCACGTCGCCGTTCGGCTCCAGCCTGGGGTAACTCAGGGCCTCCGTGGCCACGGCACAGAACTCCGGATTTCGCGCATGCTGGCTGAGCGCGGCAATCTGCGCGGGTTCAGCCAGCGCGATCAGCAATTCATCCGTGCCCGCCGTCTGCGAAACGACGCGCATGGCAGCCGGATCCGCCCGGAGCACCACGGTCAGCCCCGCGCAGGCGATCACGAATCGGATGAATGCTCTCATCGCATCGAGCCCTTGATTCTTAGGTCTTCAGAACCGCCATTCCACGCTTCCGTAGAACGCCCGCGGCAGGGCCGGATAGCCAGCGACCTCCTGGTAGCTGCGGTTCAGGACATTCTCCGCCCGGACCTTGAGGATCAGATTCGGCCGGAGCGCATAACTCGAATAGAGCCGGAAAGTGGTGTATCCACCAAACGACGTCGGCCCGTACATCCCGTCCAAGCGATCGGCAACCAGATGTGCTCCGGCTCCCACCGTCCATTGTTTCGTGATCTGCGTGTCGATGCCGCCATCCAACGCGTGGCGCGGGCGGCGGATCAGCCGGGTTTCGCTGACATCATCTTTCGCATCCAGGTAGGTATAGCCGATCCGGGCGGTGGCGGCCGCGCACAGCTTGGCGTTTGCCGCCAGCTCGACTCCGCGGGTCGTGGCTCGATCGACGTTGACTACTTCTCCGGCGTACGTGACCGGATCCTCAATTTCGTATTCAAGCAGGTCGCGAAAGCGGTTTTCAAAATAAGTCGCGCTCAAGGTAAGACGGCTGTCGATCAGGGTCTCGTCAATGCCGGCGTCCCAGCCCCGCGATTTCTCGGGGCGCACGTCCGGATTGGGGAGCTGGTACGGCAGCAGTCCAGAGCGATCCTCCGGAGTCGGCGCGTTGAAGCCGGTGCCGTAGGTCGCCCGCAATTTGGTGTTTTTGACCGGGACGTAGGCCACGCCCGTGCGCCAGGTCGTTGCGTCGCCCGCGATATCGAAATGATCATGACGCAGCCCGGCTGTCACCTCGACTTCCGAGACCGGGTGCAGCGTGGACGAGAAATACTCGGCCAGCGAACGGTCGGTTGTCATGCCGCTGGCCGAATAATAGGAATGCTCCGCATTGATGCCGGCCACCAGTTCGGCCCACTTCGCCGCCTCCCAGGTGTTCTGCCAGTCAAGGATGTCGCGCGTGTTGCGGGCGTAATAGAAATCGTACGATGTGCCATCGGTATAGGTGTAGCTGTCCTGATACCAGGCGAGCGTTAACCGCGAGCGGAATTCATTCCCGGCATGAGCCTCTGCATAAACCGTGGCGAGGTCGGCGGACGTCTGCACGTCTCCCGGCGGATAGGGGTTGTTGAGTGGACCCGGCTCCTCGTAGTGCCCGTCGAGGCCGCGCAACGTCGTCCCGACCAGGAGCCACGGCGTGACCTGATCTTCCAATCGGGTCGAATAGTTCCAATCCTTGTAGGCGTTGTACGGTCGGTCGTTGTTGGTCTGCTCGTGGGACACCGCGAGACTGTAATCCTCGGTGCTCGTTCCACCGCTCACAGCCGCTTCAGCGCCCATGCTGGCAAACGATCCCCAAAATGCGGAGATGCTCCCGGACGCCTGGCCGCAGCCGTGCGCCGTCTCCAGCATGATCACGCCACCCATCGCCGAGCTGCCATACAAGGTGCTCTGAGGGCCGCGCAGCACTTCAATGCGGTCGAGGCCGGCCAGATCGGCTCCGCCCAGGAAATTGGCGTAGGATGTATTGCTTGTGTTCAGCCGCACGCCGTCGACAACAAACAATGTCAGGTCCGAATTCGCTCCTCGCATGAACACGGAACTTTGGCCGCCAACAGCACCCGAGTTCACCACGGCTATGCCCGGTGTTTCGGCAAGGGCCGTGCGCAAATCCGGAACCTGCGTTTCGTCAAGGGCCGGAAGCGAGAGGGCGGTCACGCTGACCGGGAGATACGCTGGATCCTGACCGGTGCGTGTTGCCGAAACGACGACCGGAGCCATGCTCTGCACGTCGGATTGCGCATGAATTGAGGAAGACGCGGCCAGACAGGCCGCCGCCAACGGAATCAAAAGCCGGCACCGCAAAGGTGTCAGCGAACGGGTATTCATTTCTGCTCCTGATATTTGGTGGGAAGAGCAGAAACTCGGTCATGGCGGCCCGCCGTAGCTTTTGTCGGCCAGCCGCCCCCGTCACTTCTACTCTCACCCTTCATTGATGCGATGAAGGTTTCTCGCCGGCG
>Ga0181534_10002694_pt1 | contig 10862 bp, 7 predicted proteins | sample PEATcosm2014_Bin_37_FD_119758 | JGI IMG/M metagenome (GOLD analysis project Ga0181534, IMG submission 119758) | Peatland microbial communities from MTU Mesocosm Facility, Houghton, MI, USA - PEATcosm2014_Bin17_10_metaG | ecosystem: Environmental > Terrestrial > Soil > Wetlands > Peat | place...
GACGTTCGGGTCAATGGTGCAGAACGGATAGTTCGCGGCCTCGGCCTTGCGCGAGCGCGTGAGGGCGTTGAACAGGGTTGATTTGCCCACGTTGGGCAGTCCGACGATTCCAGCTTTTAACATAAATTTATTTTAACCGCAGGGAACGCAATAGATTTTTCAAATTTTGTGTCTGGCCAGTTGCCACACGATGTGCGCGCCGTCAAAAAGCCCGACGACAATGAGGCAGATGCCGGAAATGTGTTGCAGGCGCAGCAAAGTTTGTTCACTGAAGCGCCTGTGTCCTCGCGAGACGCCGAAGCTCAACGCGCAAAACCACGCGTTCGTGCCAAGCGCAACGCCGACGACACACGCAGTTTTGGCGGAAATTTTGTCGGCAACCCAGTCGTGCGCCATAAAGTTCGCGGCGAGCACGATCCAGAAGAGCAGGATGCCGAGATTGCCCATCACGCGCACGAAGCCGGTGGCGAAGGCCGAGTGCGGACGCAACTTTTTGTCGAGACGCGCCTCGATTTTTTCAGAGGCGGCATCGAGTTTCAACGGCACGTTCACGGTCTGCGCGAAAAGAAATTTTGCGCCGAGAAATAGCAGGAAGACGAAGCTAAAAAGTTCCATCGAAGCCTTCACGACGCGGTTGTCGAAGAACGAGGAAAATCCGGTGAAGGCAATCGCGCAGTAAATCGTCTCCATCGCCGACGCGCCGAGGCCGATAAGCGCGGCCCACAAAAATCCGCGCCGCGTGCCTTCGTTGAGGATGGTCAGGTTGATTGGGCCGACGGGGATCGAGGAAAAAACCAGCGCGGTGACGAAACCGGCGAGCGCGGCGGAAAAAATGGGCGGCAGTTCGGGCATGGTCAGTTCGCGCCGTCCGGTTCGTCGTCTTCCTCCTCGATTTCACGCCGCCACGCGCGCGAGAGGCTTGGCCGCACGAAACCGTAGACCAGATACGCGGTGAAAAATATGGGCAGGACGTAATAAAGAATTTTTTCGCGCAGAATCAAAATGCAGCCGACAAACAATGCGCCGACAAGAATTTTCAGAAAGGTCGTGGTCGAGCGCAAGCCGAGCGACTTGAAGCTGGGATAACGCACGGTGCTGACCATCATCGCCGACAAAAAAACGAGGACGGCGGCGATCAGATAATTCCAGTTGCCGAGGCTTTTTTCCTTTTCGTTGAAATGGATGATGAGCAACGTGAGCGAGGCGACCAGGCCGGCGGCGGACGGAATCGGGAAGCCGAGAAAGTCCTTGTTCGTGCCGCTGTCGGGCATCGCGGCGAGGCAGTTGAAACGCGCTAGGCGGAATGCGCCGCACAGCAAATAAATCGAGGCGATGAACCAACTGATCTGCTGGTATTGGCCGAAGACGTCGGCAAGAACGACCCGCTGGACCAGGAACGCGGGCGCGACGCCGAAGGAAACCAGGTCGGCGAGCGAATCGAATTCGCGGCCAAACGGACTTTCCACGCCGCCCATGCGCGCGACGCGGCCGTCGAACAAATCAAAAATGCAGGCGAGCAAAATGAACGCGAGCGCGAGTTTGATCTGCGCGAAATTGTCGCTGAAGGGATCGGGCCCGACAATTTTTGTCAGCGCGACGAAGCCGCAGAACAAATTTCCCGCCGTCAGCAGGTTCGGCAGAAAATAAATCTTCAGCCGGTCGCTTTCGCCGCTCGCGGGCGGATTGGGTTCGAGATGCGCGGCCATATCGTCAGTCAAACTGGGCAATCACCGTTTCGCCACCGACCACTTTGTCGCCGAGCTGCACCTTGATCTTCGCGTGCTTCGGCAGATAAACGTCCACGCGGGAGCCGAATTGAATCAGGCTGATTCGCTCGCCGCGATGAACGGCATCGTTTTCCTGAATCCACGGAACGATGCGCCGCGCAATCAGGCCGGCAATCAGACGCACGCCGACTTTTTCGCCGCGCGGCTCGACAGAGTCAATGCCAATCAAAATATTTTCATTGAACTTTGCCGAGTCGGCGCTCATTGCGTTGAGATACTGGCCGGGCGTGTGTTTGAAATGGGCGATGCGGCCAGTGACCGGCGCGTTCTGGACGTGGACATCGAACACGGAAAGAAAAATGGAGATGCGCTGACATTCGCCGCCCATAAAATCAGGCTCGGTCGTAGTGTCAATCGCGTCCACTTTGCCGTGGCCGGGCGCGATGGTGAGATTTGCGCCGGTCGGCGTCATCGGGTCTGGGTCGCGGAAAAAATAAAAGGTGAAGAGGGCCAGCAGCGTCCAAAGCGAAATCAAAACCCACATCAAATAATTCAGGACAAATGTGCCGATGACTTTGCCCAAATAAGCCGCCGCCAGCAACGCGAGCAGCGCGGCGAGCGCGATGCCGACGAGCTTCAGTCCCGCGAGCGACGCTTTTCCAGAGTGTTTCACGCAGGCATGGTAAAATTTTTATGCGGCACTTGCAATTCGGCATTTTGGGGGCAACGCGAAAGACGCCGCGAAACAGAATGTGGCCCTTCGAAATTGAAAACAAAACTTCGGGAACAATTATGTCATCGGATTTTCATAATACACGTTGGGACGCTCGATTTTATTCCAATGGTTCACGGTGCCATCCGTGTAACGCAGAAATCCGGCGGTCGGGTCGTAAGCCAGTCCACGGTTCGTCCAGTTGGCGATGCCATCGGCTGATGTCAGCAGATGTGCCTTGCGCTCGCTCAAGCTACCCAGTTGATATGGATAAGACTTACGAAGGCAACACGCCATTGATTTTCAGTGTGACGGCGCTCGCGCTCGGCGGCGTGGGCGGCAGCTTGATGTTGAGTCCCTGTTCATCCTGCGTCCATTCAATTTTGCCGCCGTAGCCGAGCAAGGAAACGTCGGCGACTTTGCGTCCGTCAAGCTGCGGCGAGCTGGTCGCGAGGCTTTTGATCACCGTGCTTTGCGATGGAGGCCAGGCCATGATGAAGGCATAAAGGGTGTCGCCTTTCGTCGTGAAACGCATGTCCTCGGAGGTGTAATTCCGAAAATCGGCGGCACCGCCGAACCGGCTGCGTGCACTTGGCGTAGAAACGGACGGGCCTTCGCCATAAATTTTCCACGGGCGCGTGGAGTAAATGCCCTCGCTGTTGACATCCATCCACGCGGTGAGTTCCTCGATAAATTTGAGTTCGTCCGCGTCGGGCATGCCGTTGCCGGGCAGCGGAATGCTCAACTGAAGATTTCCGTTCTTGCTGACGATGTCCACCAGCATCTGGGTGACTTGTTTGGACGTCTTGTATTTGTGCTGTTCGAAAAGACTGAGCTGGTAATGCCAGTTCCCAATGCAGGTGTCCGTCTGCCACGGGAGGGCCTCGATGCCTTCGCCGACACCGCGCTCGCGGTCCAGCAACATGGCGCGGCGTTGATCGGCGTTCAAGTTCTTGGTGGCTATCACCGCTTCCAGTTTGCCGTGGAGCTTGATGTTGGTGTTGTAGAAATAGGCGGCGATGCGCAGGCCGACGTCAGTTGAAGGATAAATGGGCAGAACGATATCGTCAAAATACAGCACGTCGGGATGATATTTGTCAATCAGGTCAATGACGCGATTGAAATATTTTTCGACAAATGGCTTGGCCAGCGGCGGATTCTCGCTTTGCGCCCAGGTGTATTTGCCTAACGGGTGATACTGCGCGTAAAGATCCTGCGGGTCGTAACCTTCCCACCACAGTCCCTTGCCATCTTCCTTCGTCATCAATCCGTCATAAGGCACGCCGGCCAGCGGGCCGCTTGGGTCAGAACCTTGTGAAATCTGATACCAGCTCCACGCGCGGTCGCCGTGGCTCGTCACCGCCAGCCGCAAACCGGCGTTGCGCACCGCCTTCGCCCAACCGCCGACCATGTCCTTCTTTGGCCCCATGACGACGCTGTTCCACGGCTGATACGTCGAGTCAAAATTGTCGAAGTTGTCGTGGTGATGCGCCAGTGCCGCAAAATATTTTGCGCCCGCACGCTTGTAGAGGGAAATGAGATGTTCGGGATCCCAGGCCTCGGCCTTCCACGAGTTGATCACATCCTTGAAACCCATCTTGGACGGATGCCCGTAATGGTCGCATTGATATTTATAGTCGGGGTGGTTGAACTGATACATTTTTTGGGCATACCAATCGCCCATGCCCGGCTGGCATTGCGGTCCCCAATGCGCCCAGATGCCGAACTTCGCATCGCGGAACCAGTCGGGCACCTGATAACCGCTGCCAAGCGATTCCCAATTCGGTTGAAACGGCCCACGGGCAACGCCAAATCCGCGCGGTGCAAGAATCGGTTTTGGCGCGGGCGGCAAGATGGATGTGGTTGTGGCGGCAGGTGCAACGACAGGTGTTTTAGTCTTCGTGGCGCATGACGGCAGCAGTGGCAGGCTCGCAACGGCTCCGGTGAAGAGCGCGGTTTTCTTGATGAAGTGACGGCGGGACAAGTGAGTCTTCATATTATTCTTTGTTTTTCGTTTTGTTCGACACATGGACACGGCAGATTGATCATTTTAATTTATAGGTTGGCGGCCATTAATTTGGCCAGTAACGGTTCCATTTCCGAGGCCCACAGTTCATAACCTTCCGGCGTGAGATGGAGGCGGTCCGGACCCAGTCCCTTCCAACTGTCGCCGCTGGGCGTCATTTTGGACGCCAGATCAAAATAGAATACGGTTTTATTGTCGCCCAGCGGCTGGATGATCTGGTTGGCTGCGGCCATTTTTTCCGTCGCGCGGGCATTGGGCAGGATGCTGACAAGGATGATTTTCGCCGTGGAAAAAGTCTGCTCGGTTTTCACGACGACCGCCTTTACGCCAGCCGCAATGTCTTCAGGCGAATTTCTATTGTTGTTGGTGCCGATCAAAATGACCGCCACCTTGGGTTTGAATTCCTTGATGTCCATGTGATCCAGCCGCCAGAGCACATGCTGTGTCGCGTCCGCGCCCACGCCAAAATTCAGCGCCCGCCGGTTGGCGTAATACTTGTCCCAAACCGATCCGCCAACCGATCCCCAGCCTGGCGTCGGCCTTCCGAGAAAATTTTGCGTGATCGAATCCCCGATGAAAATGATGTCGCAGGGTTTGCCCTTCATGGCCGCAACCTGTTCTTCACACGACTTGTTGAAAGCATAATGCGACTGGTAATTGCCCTCTGAAGGAACGGTTGTCAGCGGCGCGTTCGTTCCGGCAGCATGGTCTGACAGCAGGGACAGACTGAAAATCACCATCACCATCAGCACAGTTCGATCGATTAACTGGCGGCGGGAGACGTGGTTTTTCATAGGATTAACTTGAGTGTAATTATTATTTTTTGGATTCCTAGTTTTTTTATTACCGGCACCGCAGTCAACAGGCAGTCCAAAGAGATCTGTGCGTCAGTTGCCATTGCGTCCTTTGTTACCGGCGAAGACACCAAAATCGGGACAAAGCCAGACGCGAAATGGCCGCTGCGAATTTGCCTGACGAAAGATTGATTGATGCCTCAGGCTTTATGAAAAAATCTTAGAACGGAGACATATCCCTATCCTGTTCGCGGCGGATCAAAACACGTTTGCTAATTACCCACCGCGACGGGTGCGGACGCGGGTTTATTTTCGTCCAGTTCCAAACGCAGGTAGTCATAGACGACTCCGGTGGTGAGTTCGCCAGCGGGAACAGTGAGCGTCATGGTGTTTTCGCCTTGTTTCAGCAGCGCGGCGGCGAATGGCTGGGTGTATTCGTGCCAGACGCTTTTGTCGGTGTTGTAACGAAGTGCGTTCGTGGCGACCGGGTGGATGGTGCCAACGTCCTGACCATTGACGGCCACGGCCAGTCCGCCGTTGCCGTCGGCTCCGGCGAGAGACACACGCAACGTAGCCTGCCCGGTTTCGGCTTTTTCCATCTTGAATTTAATCGTCCAAGTGGTCGCGCGGCCACGGCCATAGATGCGCCACGGGCCGGTGGTGTCGGTCTGCGGATATTGGGTGAGCGACTCGGCCTTGACCCAGCCGAAGCGCTGATTGGCAAGATCCTTCGCGTCGGGATTCTCCCAGGCGGTGGACTCCGCGTGCGGCACCTGCTCGAAGAACCAGTCCTTGTGATAATCGCTCTGGCCAATCGTGTAAGTAATATCGTTCGGGAACAGAAGCGGGTAGCGCAGGCACCAGCCCCAGAGCCAGTAGTCTGCTCCGTCGCCTTTGAAAAATTTTCCACCGGTGCGGTCGGGATAGCCGATTTCCCAAATCTGTTTGCCGTAGCGCACGGGCTGCCAATCTATTTTGCCCAAATCTAAAGATTGGCCTGCGTTGACGGTGATGTTGGCCTGCGCAAATTCGCCGAGCACGCCGTCGGCAAATGCGTGCAAGGTGTAGGTGCCGGGACGAATGTTTGAAATGGTGAATTTGCCGTCGTCGCTGCCGTCGGTCCAGAACTGGTAAAACTTTGCGTCGTGTGTCCAATCCACCGTGCCGCCGCCACCACCGCCTCCACCACGCCCACCGCCTCCACCACGCCCACCGCGTCCGCGTGCGCCCGCAACTGCATTGGTGTCATTCGCAGCGGGAACCGCAGCACTGCGTCCAGCGCGTCCACCACGACCGCCGCCACCGGTGTAATCGGGATGAGCCAGGCCAACGGTAAGGTGCGGAAGCTGCGTCGTCGGTGACTGCGGGTCGTTGAGCACGATTTGTCCGGTCACGGTTCCGCGTTCATCTTTGTGTGGATAGTCAACGCCGTTGACCCAGTCGTAAGGCCAGTTGGCCTTTTCAATTTTCGCCTGCGCGAGCGCGTCCTGCCACAAGGCGGTCTGGTTTTCCTTCCAAGCAGGCGGAATCGTGGGGTTGCCAGCAGTCGCCGCGAGCGTGGCCAGATCGTCAGCGGAAGGCGTCTTGAAGTCGGACAGCGAGTTGACATAAACAAAAATCGGGCCGACGACCTTGCTCCAGTTTTCACCTGCGCCAATGTTGCAACTCGCGCCACCGGCGTAATGCGTGCCGCGCCAGTAATCAAGAATGATGGGATCGGGATTGCCGTTGTCGCCAAAATGGCAGTCGAGTTCCTGCTTGGAAGCGCCGCCGCTCAGATATTCGATGGTCGGGTTGATAAACCAGATGCCGAGGTGCTGCTTGGTGCTCGACCATCCGTAGGCGGGAGCTTTGTATTGCACGGCGTTGTAGCTGTATTTGTGCTCAACTGAATTTTTGTAAACGCCCACGCTCATGATCCGCTGCTCCTTCGCATGGACGACGACACCGGTGCCCCAGTCCGTCGGCGCACATTCAAGCATGTTGCGGTCGGCGTCCACCGAAATCCAGTCGAAGGCCTCGCGGTTGACATGCACAATGTAACGGCTTTCGCCCACACCCATCGCGCCGTAATTCGTCGGATGGGAAAAAATCGCGTAGGTATAAACACCGCTGTCACCGCGACCCAGCGCGTAGCGGATTTCGATGTCGCAATAAGTTCCGCCGCCGGGTGCGCTGGGCGTGAGCATCACCGTGCCGCCGGTCTTGCCGGCCACGGAAACCTCGGCGCGTTCGCCGTCGTTTTTCGCCGGGTCAATCGTCACGGTCTGTTTCAAGTCCGGCGCGAGCGAAGGGTCTTCTTCCCAAACGCCCGCATTGCCCTGATCATGTCCCATCGTGTCAAAGCCGTTGTAAAACAGCGATTCGAGCGAACCGTTGCGCTTGTTGACGACGGCCTTGACAAGTCCGTTGTCGAGCGTCCAGGTGCGGCCATTGTCGGTAACGGTGACGGGAGCGGTGGCCTTCGGTTTGGCGACCACTGGCGGCCCGTCGGCGGCGCGCAGTCCTGGCACAGCCAGACACAGGGCAACGAAGGTAGAAACAAGGAAGCCGCGTGCGCCGAACAAAAGGGGTATTTTCATGAAATTTTTTCCTGAATTTTGTTAAAATGTTAAACTCACCCCTTGCCAGTCAGCCGAAATAAACAGGGTGGGCAATTAAAAAGGACGAAATCCGGAGCAAGGGGTTACATCAATTGCTGTTTTGTGCAGGCTAATGGTTCTCGTCAAGCTCAAGGCGCAGGTAGTCCCAAACGACGCCGCTCTGGAGGTCGCCGCCCGGAACGGTGAAGGCCATTTCATTTTCTCCCGCCTTCAGCAGCGCGGCATCGAACCTCAGTGTCCGTTCCTGCCACAAGCCTTTGTCCGAATTGTAGCGGATGGTGTTGGTGGTGATGAGCCGGGCGTTGTCCGGGCTTTTGCCGTCGCCGATGGCCCCGGCACTCTGGCCGTTGACGGTCACGGCGAGCTGGGTGATGGCGTTGACGCCGGCGAGCGCCACGCGCAACGCGGCCTGACCTGAGGCCGGCTGGGCCAGGTTGAACTTGATGATCCAGGTAGTTGCCCGGCCATGGCCATAGACGGCCCAGGGTCCACGGGTATTGGTCTGCGGATATTGGGCGAGCGACTCGCCCTTCACCCAGCCAAAACGCTGGTTCGCGGGATCCTTGGCTGCGGGGTTGACAAAGGACAAGTTGTCCGCGTGCGGCACCAGCTCAAAGAACCAGTCCTTGTGGTAATCGCTTTTGCCGATGGTGTAGGTGATGTCGTTCGGGAACAGGAGCGCGTAACGCAGGTTCCAGCCCCACAGCCAGTAGTTCGGGCCGTCGCCCTTGAAGAACTTGTCGCCGGTGCGGTCGGGATAGCCGATTTCCCAAACTTGTTTGCCATAGCGCACGGGTTTCCATTCGAGTTTGCCCAAGTCCAAAGATTGCCCGGCTGAAACAGTGATATTGGCCTGTGCAAAATCGCCGAGCACTCCGTCGGCAAAGGCGTGGAGCGTGTAATTGCCTGGACGGACGTTGGCGATGGTGAATTTGCCGTCCTCAGTTCCGTCGTTCCAAAACTGGTAATACTTGGCGTCGTGGATCCAGAGAATCCGGCCGTCATCCGGATGGGTCAGGCCGACGGTCAGGTGTGGGAGACTGGTCGTGGCGGCCTGCGGATCGTTCAGCACGATTTGCCCGGTCACAGTTCCGCGCTGGTCTTTGTGCGGGTAGTCCACGCCGTTGACCCAGTCGTAGGGCCATTTCGCGGTTTGTTCTTTCGCCTGCGAGAGGGCGTCCTGATACAAGGCCGTCTGGTTGTCCGTCCAACTGGCCGGCACGGTCGGGTTGCCGGCGGTCACCGCCAGCATGGACAACTCGGCCTGGGTGGTTGGTTCGGGGTTGTCCAGTGAATTGACATAGACAAAAATGGGACCGATGACTTTGCTCCATTGTTCGCCAGCGGCAATGTTGCAACGCGCGCCGGTGTCGTAGTGCCCGCCTTCCCAATAATCGAGGATGATCGGATCCGGGTTGTCGTTGTCGCCGAAGTGGCAGTCCAGTTCCAGCTTGGTCGGGCCGCCGCTCAAGTATTCGATGGTCGGGTTGATGAACCAGATGCCGATGTGATTTTTGGTGCTCGACCAGCCGTAGGCGTGGGTCTGGTATTGCACGCCGGAGTAGCTGTATTTGTGCTCGACGGAATTTATGTAAGGCCCCTTGGTCAGGATGCGCTGCTCCTTGGCGTGAACCACGACGCCCGTGCCCCAGTCCGTTGGCGCGCATTCGAGCATATTGCGGTCGGGGTCCACCGAAATCCAGTCGAAAGCCTGGTTGATCTTGGTGATGTAACGGCTCTCCGAACCCACACCCCCCGCGCGATAGTCGGCGGGATGGGTGAAAATCGCATAAACATAAACCCCGCTGTCACCGCGTCCCATGGTATAGCGGACTTCCATGTCGCAATAAGTTCCGCCGCCGGGTGCGCCGGACGACAATTGGAACTGGCCGCCGGTCACGCCCTTGACCGAAACTTCGGCGCGTTCGCCGCCGTTTTTAGCCGGGTCAATGGTGACGGAATCCGTCAAATGACCGGTCGCCGCCGCCGCCGAAGGATCCTGCTCCCAATAACCAGACTGGCCTTGATCATGGCCCATGGTGTCAATGCCCTTGTAAATGAGCGAATTCATGGCGCTGTTGCGCTTGTCAATGACGGCCTTGACGATGCCGTTGTCGAGCGTCCAAGTCCGGCCGTTGTCGGTGACGGTCACCGGGGCGTTGACTTCAGGTTTGGCGGCCACCGGCGCGGCCTGAGCCGCACGTGACAGCGGCACGACCAGAGACAGGGCAATGATGGCAGACGCAAGGAAGCCACGTGCGCAGTATAAAATGGATGTTTTCAAGCGGTCTGATTTTACTGGATTGATGTTTAATAAGCTCACCATGCGTTGGTCATTCGGGATTGCAGGATGAGCTATTGGAACAGGACGTTATCCGCCCCGGGGGGTTACATCAACTGTTGTTTTGTGCGGGATTTTCTGGGATCGCCTATTAACAAGTCAGTCAAAGTGGTCGTTGAAATTTCCGCCACGCTGCCGTCGAAGTCCGTCGTCGCGCTGGAAGTGGAATGATTTTCATGGCGTGTCCGGGATTGACCTCTTTAGTTTCAAAATAGCGGCGAAAAAACTGGGCAATTTATGATAAGGAAATTGCAACGGACGAGTTGCCACCGCCCCGCCATTTTTGAAAGAGTTCTTCAAACAATTTTGGTATGAAGTTTTCAGGAAAATCCTGTTGCACCACGCATTCGCGCCACCGCGCCGGAAATTTGTTTTCCCCCGCCCTCACGCACCGACTATTGCCACCATTTTCAGGACGCCGACCGCGTTTTACGAAGGACTGCCTGCAATTTACCACCCCTTGCCTCCATTTTGCCACCCTTGCCGGGATTTACGAAGCGTTGCCAGCAAGGGGGAAATCGCGTCGCTGTCTGGCGCGGGGGATGACCCGCGCTATTTTCAAATCAGGGGTGGCACGGGCCACTGGCCTGTGCCGTCCGGCGACCCGCCGGACGGAATGGCGACCCGCTTCAAATACACAGTGACGATTCATTCCAATC
>Ga0181534_10002697_pt1 | contig 10860 bp, 9 predicted proteins | sample PEATcosm2014_Bin_37_FD_119758 | JGI IMG/M metagenome (GOLD analysis project Ga0181534, IMG submission 119758) | Peatland microbial communities from MTU Mesocosm Facility, Houghton, MI, USA - PEATcosm2014_Bin17_10_metaG | ecosystem: Environmental > Terrestrial > Soil > Wetlands > Peat | place...
GGCGCGTGGCTCGGCGCCGGCGTGGTGGCGCGCCTGCCGCGGCGCGCGATTCAAGTCACCATGGGAGTGGCCCTGCTCATCGCCGGCACCGTATTCACCGCCATCAACCTGGGCGCGCTGCCGGGCGGCGGCACGGCGATGGCCCTGGGCGGCTGGAAGTTCGGGCTGGCGGTGGGAATCAACTTCATTCTCGGAGCGCTCATGAGCGCCGGCATCGGACTGTACGCGCCGTGCATGATCACGCTGGCGCTTCTCGGCATGCACCCCCTCGCCGCCTTCCCCATCATGATGGGCGCCTGTGCGCTGCTGCAGCCCATGGCCAGCCTGCGCTTCTTTCAGACCGGCCGATTCGCCTGGGGTCCCTCCCTCGGGCTCGCCTTCGGCGGCGTGATCGGCGTGCTCATTGCCGCGTTCATCGTCAAGACATTGCCGCTGCGGGCCCTGCGCTGGCTGGTGATCGTGGTCATCGCCTATGCGGCATTCGCGATGCTGCGCTCGGCCTCCCGGGCGGAGCGCTGAGCGGAAGGCTGCACTTCGGACATGCCCATCCGCTTGCGCAAGGCCGCCCTCGCCGATGTCCCGCGGATCGAGGCGCTGATCGCCCGTTCCGCCCGAGGCCTGAGTCCTGACTATCGGCCCTCGCAAGTGGAAGGCGCCCTGCGCGGCGCCTTCGGCGTCGACACGCAACTGCTGGCCGATGAAACTTATTTCGCGGCCGAGGAAGACGGCCGACTCGTCGGTTGCGGCGGCTGGAGCTTCAGATCGACTCTGTTCGGCGGCGACGCAAGAGCCGGCCGCGATGCCTCGCTGCTCGATCCGCACACTCAGGCGGCGAAGATCCGCGCCTTTTTCGTCGATCCGGCCCATGCGCGCCGCGGCATCGGGACGCTGCTGCTCGAACACTGCGAGAACGAGGCGCGCGCGCATGGATTCTCCCAGGTGGAGCTCATGGCGACGCTGCCGGGCGTCAAGCTCTACGCGGCGCGCGGCTATGCCGGGGCCGGCACGGTGCACTTCGACACCGGCGCCGGAGAGACCATAGAATTCATTCCCATGCGCAAGACATTAGTCAGGCAGACCCCATAGCCGCCGCCAGCCTGCGTGCCCCAGATCGCGCAGCGTGCGGATATTTCTGCGGTAAATATCGTCGGGATCCGGCAGCACGGCAATGGCGCGCTCGATGCTGGCCTCGCGCAGCAGATGCAGCATGGGATACGGAGAGCGGTTGGTGTAGTTCTCGATGTCCTCGGGCTGGGTGCCCGCGAACTGATACCGGGGATGAAAGCTCGCGACCTGCAGTTCTCCCTCGAGGCCCAGCTCCTCGATCGCCGCCTCGCAGACTTCGAGGAAATCGTTGTACTCGATGAAGTCCGCGAGAACCCACGGATGGATCAGCAGCGTGGTCTCGCACTGCACGGGATCCGCCGACTGCAGATCGGCCAGCTCCGTGCGCAGCTCCGCCAGCAATCCCGCCGCGGTTCGCTGCTCGCTCACACGAAAGCGCACGCGGTCGGCGCGGTACACGCTCTCGGCAAAGGGGCAGAGGTTCAGGCCGATGACCGATCTTTCCAGCCAGCGCCGCGTCGCCGCAACGAACTCCTCGCCGCTCATGAGTAATCCTCCGCGCCGGCGCTCAGTTTAATCTCAATCAATTCTAGTATCCTAGTCCGTCAAGTCACCAATCGAGAGCCAACGCCGATGCCACAGTCAATTCCTGCCACCCTCATCCCTGGCGACGGGATCGGTCCCGAAATCGTCGACGCCACCCTGGCGGTACTGCAGGCGCTCGGCGCACCGTTCGAATGGGACAGGCAGGTCGCCGGACTCGAGGGCGTCGAGACGGCCGGCGATCCCCTGCCTGCCAACACCATCGAGAGCATCAAACGGACGCGTCTCGCCCTCAAGGGTCCTCTCGAGACGCCCTCGGGCGGTGGATACCGCTCCTCGAACGTGCGCCTGCGGGAGGAGTTCAAGCTGTATGCCAATCTGCGCCCCGCGCGCACCCTGGTTCCGGGCGGCCGCTTCGACAAGATCGATCTGGTGGTGGTGCGCGAGAATCTGGAAGGCCTGTACATCGGTCACGAGCACTACATCCAGATCGACGACGACCCGCACGCCGTCGCCATGGCGACGGGCGTCAACACGCGCCAGGGCAGCCGCCGCCTGCTGGAATTCGCGTTCGAGCACGCCCTCGCCACCGGCCGCAAGAAGGTGACCATCGTGCACAAGGCCAACATCATGAAGGCCCTCACCGGGATTTTCCTGGAGACGGGACTGGAACTGTACGAACGCAAGTACAAGGGCCGCTTCATCCTCGACACCGTCATCATCGACGCCTGCGCCATGAAGCTGGTGCTGAACCCATGGCAATTCGACGTGCTGGTGACCACCAATCTGTTCGGGGACATTTTGTCCGACCTAGTGGCGGGCCTGGTGGGCGGCCTGGGGATGACCCCCGGCGCCAACATCGGAGCCGGCGCCGCGATATTCGAAGCGGTGCACGGCTCGGCGCCCGACATTGCCGGCAAGGGCGTGGCCAATCCGACCGCTCTGATGCTCGCGGCGGCGATGATGCTCGAGCACTGCCACCTGCCGCACATGGCGGCCCGCCTGCGCACCGCCCTCGACCGCGCGCTCAACGTGGACATGGCGAGAACCGGTGATCTAGGCGGCAATACGGGCACGGCGGATTTCGCGCGCGCCGTGGTCAAGCGCATCGCCAATGGCTGAAGAGCGCGCGCCCGCCCGCGCGCCTCTGCCCGTCATCTCGATCCGCAACGTCATGAAAACCTATGCGTCGGGTTTTCAGGCGCTGAAGCTCATCAACCTCGAGATCGACAAGGGCGAGATCTTCGCCCTGCTCGGCCCCAACGGCGCAGGCAAGACCACGCTGATCAACATCATTTGCGGCATCGTTACCGCGAGCGGCGGCACGGTGATTGCGGACGGCCACGACATCGTGCGCGACTATCGCGCCGCGCGCTCGAAGATAGGCCTGGTGCCTCAGGAATTGAGCACCGATGCGTTCGAGACGGTGTGGGCGACGGTGTCCTTCAGCCGCGGCTTGTTCGGCCGTGCGCCGAATCCGGCCTTCATCGAGGGCCTGCTGCGCGACTTGTCGCTGCTCGACAAGCGCGGCAGCAGGATCATGACGCTGTCCGGCGGCATGAAGCGGCGGGTGATGATCGCCAAGGCTCTGTCGCACGAGCCGGAAATCCTGTTCCTCGACGAGCCGACCGCGGGCGTGGATGTGGAACTGCGCCGCGACATGTGGGCCCTGGTGCGCGGACTGCGCGATCGGGGAGTCACCATCATCCTGACCACGCATTACATCGAGGAGGCCGAGGAGATGGCCGACCGGGTGGGTGTGATCAACAAGGGCGCGCTGGTGCTGGTCGAGGAGAAAACGCGGTTGATGAAGAAGCTCGGCAAGAAGCAGCTGACCCTGCACCTGCGCGAACCGCTCGAGCGGATCCCGCCTGAGCTCGACTCATGGGGGCTCGAGCTCAAAGCCGCGGGCTGCGACCTGGTATACACCGTCGACAGCGCGAGCAGCATCGATATTTCCCTCCTGCTCAAACGGCTGGCGGAGCTGTCGATCGCGGTCAAGGACTTGCAGACCCACCAAAGCTCGCTCGAGGATATCTTCGTCAAGCTGGTGAGCGGGCACGCATGAGGCAGCCGGCGACGCGTTTGATCTTCAATCGGCACGGGGTCTGGGCGATCTACAAGTTCGAGATAGCCCGTTCGCTGCGCACGCTGGTGCAGAGCCTGGTGACGCCGGTCATCACCACTTCCCTGTACTTCGTGGTGTTCGGCGCGGCCATCGGTTCGCGCCTGTCGGTTGCGGGCGGCGTCAGCTACGGCGCCTTCATCGTTCCGGGATTGATCATGCTGGCGCTGTTCACCGAGAGCCTCTCCAACGCCTCGTTCGGCATCTATTTCCCGAAATTCACCGGCACCATTTACGAGCTCTTGTCGGCTCCCGTCTCCTACGTCGAAATCGTCATCGGCTACGTGGGCGCGGCATCGACCAAGTCGGTGATTCTCGGTCTGACCATACTGGCCACGGCGTCGCTGTTCGCGCCGATCAAAATCCTGCACCCCGTATGGATGATCGCGTTTCTGCTGATGACCACGTTCAGCTTCAGCTTGTTCGGATTCATCATCGGCATCTGGGCCAAGGGATTCGAACAGTTGCAGTTCATTCCCATGCTGGTCATCACTCCCCTCACCTTCCTCGGGGGCGCGTTCTATTCGATCGACATGCTGCCCCCGGCCTGGCGGACCTTCAGCCTCTTCAATCCCATCGTGTATCTGATCAGCGGCTTTCGCTGGAGCTTCTACGGCACCGCCGATGTGAGCGTCGGCCTCAGCATGAGCATGACCGTGGGGTTCCTGGCCCTGTGCCTCGGCGTGGTCGCCTGGGTGTTCAAAACCGGCTTCCGCCTGAAGAATTGATTTCGGCGCCAGGAGCCAGCGCCGGCGCTACTCGTCCCCGAAAGATGCCGCCTGGTGCCGCAATCGGCGCATGCGCGCGTCCGTCGCAGGATGGCTCGACAGATATCCTCCTCCCTTGGAGGCTTCGGCGTGGGCTGCCGCCAGCTTCTCGAGGGCGTCGGCGAGCAGTGCCGGGGACATCCCGTTATGCCTCAACAGCGCCGCCCCATAATCGTCAGCCTGCCTTTCAAGGTCCTGCGAATAACTCGCCTCCACGATGGCTGCCGGTGCCGCCGCGAGCAGGCTGCTGATATCGCCGACATACAGAGCCCAGAAGGCTCCCACCGCGGAACTCCGCAGCAGCAACTGCAGGCTGTGACGCCCGTGCGCATGTCCCAGCTCATGGGCAAGAACCGCCAGAATCTGCCGGTCGTCGCCAATCACCGCGAGCAGATCGTCGAGCGCGACAATCGTTCCGTCGGGCAAGGTGAACGCATTCGCCCCAAGCTGCGGCGAACTGCGGAACAGCAATTCTGAGCGCGGCGTGCCTCCCTCCGGCAGGCGCAGCGCGTGAAATCTGGCACTCAGCGTCCGCCGGCGCTCCTCGCCGATCTTGCTCGGCAGGAGAATGCTGCCATCCAGTACTTTCAGCGTCCGCATCGACAGCGTTCTTCCCATGGCGGGCGGCAAAACCTGCGCCCCCTTCGCGGCCGCCCATGGCAGGCCCCATTGGTACGCTGCGATTGCAAGCAGCGCGCACGCGAAGATCGAGAACAGGACAAATTGCACGTGACGCTGCATGCGATCGACCCATCCATCGCGATGCGACGTCAACGACAGCAGCGTGTCGAGCGCCTCGAGGTCGCGCACCTCGCAGAAGGTGCCGTCCTTCAGGCGCAGACGGCGCGGCGCCCGCCCCAGCCGCTCGTCCACCGTGACATCGACAAAGGGGATTCGAAAATTGACATCCTCGCCGGCGATGATGAGATCTTCGCCAGCGACCGACAAATTGACGACGCGAACGCGGGTGGAGCGCCCGTCGAAGTAGTTCGCCTGAAGCATGTCAGCCCGGCCGGGCCCTACAACGAGATGTCGAAATCAAACGCACTCGCCGCCTCTTCGCCGACCGCGCCGATGCTCTCGGGCTCCGCGGCCACGAATTCCTGCAGATCGCCGGCGGGCAGCAGGCGCACGGATTCCAGCTGAAACTTCGCCAGTCGCACCATGGCCCACGGAATGAACAGTCCCAGGGTCAGCAGCACCAGCACAAAGTTGCTGGCGGTGATCCAAATCAGGGCAAACGGAGACATATTGCATTCGATGCGATGCTCGCCGACGCGGGTGCTGTTCCAGACGAGGTTGGTTATGAGGGCGTGAAAGGCCGGTCCGATCGAAATCCCCAGCAAGATGAGCGCGCCGTACAGAATGGCCAGCGCTCTGAAGACCGCGGCCGGATTGGCGTGTCCGCCCTCCTTGTGGACCTGGGCAAATGTCGCGAGCGCACCGCCGATTCCGCTGGCGCCGATCACGAAGGCGAACGCCACGGCGGCGGCGAGCAGCAAGAGATAGATCAAATAGAACTGGCCGGCCCCGGCGTGAAAGGAACACTGCGTGCGTCCCAGCCAGCTGTTGCCGTGCTGATAGGCCTTCAGCCGCTGATGCATGAAGGGCGCCATGACGTAGAAGGTGATCAGCGTCAGAAACCCGTTCAGGAGGAAGACGCGATACGAGGCGCCCACGGCGCCCCGGAAGTGAAAACGCGTGCCGCGCCAGCTCGTGTTGTAAAGCCGGAACCGGAATGAATTGCGCAGCAGCCAGGGCATGACGAGCGCAATGACGACCAGGATGACGATTGTCAGCGGCGAATGCAGGCGCACGGAGAAGTTGTAGGCGATCAGCATGGCCAGCGCGATGACGCGCCCGATCAGGATCTTGCCCGGACTGCCGTGAAAATCGAAGCTCGACCCGGCCAATTCGGTGTGCCGGTAGAAGTACTGCAGCCGCCGGACCTTGGCCCACGCCGAATAGATGCCCAAGGTGACGATCGACAACAGCAGATTGACGATCCAGATGCCGAAATATTCGGCGCCGTTGCCGCTGAAATGCACCTGCTCCGGCGCGCGGGGCGAAGAACCCTGCGCAGGCGATTCACTCTCCGAAACGCTGTTCATGGGGTCAATTCCCTTTGAATTTGTTGATTTTGTGAATAGGCTACCATATGTGCTGCCGTAGGCGATCCAGGCGGGTATTCCCCACTTTGAAGTGGACTGGCGCACCATGAATAAAGCCAACATCCGCGCAGCGATCCTGCGAGACCGCATCGTGTTGGGAGTCCTCGTGCTGTTTGGCGGCCCGCTCCTTGGCGCAGCCGGCGCAGCATCCGCGGCCGTCCCCACCACCACCGCATCCGCGGCCGTCCCCACCGCCACCGCCACCGCAGCCGTCCCTGCCGCCACCGCCACCGCAGCCGTCCCTGCCGCCGCCACCGGCGCGGCTCCGGCGGCGGCCACGGCGCCACCGTCCCTCGAAGTGGATCTCAATGCCTTCGACGCCAGCAAGCGTTCCATGGTGCTGCCGAACGGCGAGTCGCTGGCCTACATCGACAGGGGCGCGCGTTCAGGTCCCGCGGTGGTGATGATTCACGGCTACACCGACAGCGCACGGGACTGGGTGCCCATGCTGCCGTATCTGTCCAAGCGCTACCGCCTGATCCTGGTGGACCTGCGGGGGCATGGACAGTCGGGCAAGCCGGAATGCTGCTACACCCGTCTCGACTTTGCGTACGACATCAAGCTGCTGCTGGACGCGCTCGGCGTGCGCCGGGCCGACATCGTGGGTCATTCCCTGGGCAGCATCATCGCCCAGACATTCGCCGAATACTGGCCGGACCGCACCGCGCACGTCGTGCTGATTTCCTCCACCGGCGGGACGCCTCCCGACCGCCCGAAAAAGCCGCCGCAATTCGATTTCGCCGCCGAGATCCGCAAGCTCAAGGAGCCCATCGACGCGGACTCGCCCTTCATGATCGCATGGTGGGACTCGCCGACGCCGGTGGACGCCGATTTCATTCGCCGGCAGCGCAAAGATGCCGCCGGGATTCCGCTGCGCGTCTGGCTCGCGGTTCTGGATCAGGCGCTGCCCGCCGACAATCTTTACGGCGAGCTGCAGGGCACCCTGCCCCGCCTCAAGGCCCCCACCCTGCTCATCTGGGGCGGCAAAGATCCGATCATGGAGGAAGATGTCCGGCAGTCCCTGCGCGAGGCCTTGCCGGGCGCCAGGGTGAAGATCTTCGACGGTCTCGGTCACAACCCCTTCTGGGAGGATCCGCGCGGCGTCGCCGAGGTGATCAACTCGTTTCTGGCCGGTCAATAGGCCGCCGCTTCTGGCCGGTCGATAGCTCACGCTTCTGGCCGGTCGATAGCTCACGCCTCTGGCCGGTCGAGAGGCTCACGCTTCTGGCCGCCCGATAGGCCCACGCCTCTGGCCGGGCGTCAGGCCGCGTCGGGGTCGAGGCCCGCGTCCGCGGCATGCGCCAGGCGTCGGTCCGCCACGACATCGAGCGAGCGGCACGCAAAGATATACACGAGAGCCGAGACCGGCAGCCCGACCAGCATGGCGATATCGGCGCCGCCCAGCGCCTTCGCCACCGGCCCCTTCCAGGATTCGGTGCTGAAGAAGGGAATCATGACGATGAACCCGACGAAATAAGCCGACAGGCCGCGCCAGCACCAGCGCCCGTACATGCCGTTCGAGTTGAAAATCTCGCGCACCGAGTAGTGCCCCTTGCGGACGTAGTAGAAATCCACCAGGTTGATCGCGGTCCAGGGCGTGAACAGATACAGGAGAATGGCGAGGAACTCGCCGAATTTCGCGACGAAGTTCTCCGAGGACACGAGGGCAAGGCAGGTTGCGACGACGGTCGACACAGCCAGGGTCGCCAGACGCCTGGCGAGCGTTGGACGGCTGGGCTTGATCGAATCCATGACGCTCATCAGCGTCAGGGACGCGCCGTAATAGTTGAGCGAAGTGATCGTCAGGAGACCGAACAGCGAGCACAGCAGCAGCGGCTTGCCGAAGCCCGGCAGCACCGCATCGGCCGCGGCCCGCAGCGCCGTCGCCACCTCCAATGTCGGATACAGCGCGGCGGCGAGCGTGCCGACCAGCATCATCCAGGTCCCGCCGATGAACGCGCCCAGGTAGGTCCACCAGAACGAGGCGCTCACGCCCACGTCGCGCGGCAGGTAGCGCGAATAATCGGACACATAGATGGACCACGCGATCTGATACGAGGCGGCCGCGAAGAATTGCGCGAGAAAAGGCGTGGCGCGAAAGTCGCCGAGTGCGATTTCCGCAGCCGGCAGCCGCACTCTCGCGAGCACCGCCACGGTGAAGACCAGCAGCGCGGCAATCAACAGATAGGCGATCCAACGCTGGGCGAGATGGATCAAATCATAGCCGATCACTGCCAGGGACACGGACAGCAGCGAGAACACCACCATGGTCAGCGTCGGATCACCGCCGTACAGGGACAGCACGGTCTGTGCCGCCAGGACTTGATTGAAGGCATTGAAGCCGATGTAGCAAACGAGGGCCACGACCCACACCAGGATGGCGCCGACATAACCGAACTGCGGCCGCGACTGGATCATCTGCGGCAATCCGAGTTGCGGGCCCTGTGTGGAATGAAAGGCCATGAAGAAGGTGCCGAAGGCGCAGCCGAAAAGCACCGCGATCGCCATCCACAAAAGATGTCCGCCGAGGGCGACGCCGACCACGCCGGTCGCCACCGTCGCGAGGTGCGCGTCGCCGGAGAACCACACCGGCCACAGATGCCAGACTTTGCCATGCCGCTCGGCAATCGGCACATAGTCGATCGATCGCTTTTCGATCATCAAGTCGCCGAATTTCGCCGCCATGGTTCTGCTTCATTGTGAATCCCGCCGAAAATACTAACAGTTGCCCGCGCGGCGCGCCCACTGCCGCGAAGACCAGGCGCATGAGCGGTCTCATGGCGCGCTCATAGGCCGAGCACGACCACCTTGCCGTTGACGCTGGGCGTGGGCCAGATCGGCGAGGTCATGCCCGCGGCGACGGCAATCCTTTGCCCCTGGCCGGCGTCATAGGTGATCACCCCGCCGCCGACCGCGCCGCCGAGATCCAGCGACCACAGTTTCTTGCCGCTTACCGCATCGAAGGCATAGAGATTGCCTCCCATGTCGCCGAACAGCACCAGGCGGCCGGCCGTCGGCGTGACGCCTCCCATGAGGGGAAAGGGTGCGTGAAACTGCCATTTGCGCTCGCCGCTGCCGGCATCGCTCGCGGTCATCCAGCCGCTCCAGCGCGCAACGGCGTCCTGCTGGCCGAAGCCTTCGCCGGCCCCGCTAAACGTCTTGCCAAGCGGAATGCCGAGAAGCGACGCCGCGGGTGCCATGCGCACCGTGGTGCACCAGTCCACTTCGCCTGTGAAGATGAGATTGTTCCCAGGATCGAAGGCCGCGCCGTTCCACTCCGCGCCCCCTTGCGTGCCGGGACAGAATCGCGTCCCCTGCGCCGTCATGGGCGCCTCCACGTTCGATACCGTGGTGACCGGTTTTCGGTACACCGTGCGCCCGCTGTTCAGGTCGATCAGGTACAGCTGTCCGTCCTTCGGTGCTTCGGCCAGCATCCGATGGCCCACCTTGCTCAGAAACAGCGCCGGCGCGGCGGAGATGTCCCAATCGTGAAAATCGCGCTTCACCAGTTGATAGTGCTTCTGATAGGCGCCGGTCTTGGCATCGAGGATCACGATCGAGCTCGCAAACAAATTCTCACCCTGACGCGGCGCTGCCGCGAAATCCGGGGCGGGGTTGCCGCCCGGTACGTACAGAAGTCCGGTGACCGGGTCCAGCGAATACGATGTCCAAGTCGCGCCGCCGGTGACGGGTATGCCCTTTGCGTTCTTCCACGAGGCCGCGGCGTTCGCGGCGGCGGCCGGCGCCTCGGGTCCGCGCGGCACATCGTCCGGCCCCTTCGGGACCATGTAGAACTCCCACACGATGCGGCCGCTCTTGGCATCGAGCGCATACATCCGTCCCTTCACGCCCTTGTTGTCCCCTCCGGCATTGCCGATGAACACCAGTCCGTTCCAGGCGATGGGCGAAGCCACCACCGACTCGCCCTTTGCCGGGTCCGCGATCACCGTCGACCAGAGAGGCTTGCCGGTCTTTGCGGCGTAGGCGATTATCCGGCCGTCGGCCGTTCCCCGGAAAACCCTGCCCTCCAACAGCGCGGGGCCGCGATTGACCTTGAGAAATCCCGATGCAAAATCCGCGTGGGCGCGCCAGTTCAGCTTGCAGCTGTTGGCGTCGATGGAAAAGGTATCGTGCTCGCTGGCCGCGTATAGCGCGCCGTCCACTTCGATCAGACCGGTTTGAAACGACA
>Ga0181534_10002698_pt1 | contig 10860 bp, 9 predicted proteins | sample PEATcosm2014_Bin_37_FD_119758 | JGI IMG/M metagenome (GOLD analysis project Ga0181534, IMG submission 119758) | Peatland microbial communities from MTU Mesocosm Facility, Houghton, MI, USA - PEATcosm2014_Bin17_10_metaG | ecosystem: Environmental > Terrestrial > Soil > Wetlands > Peat | place...
ATCTGGATGGGCGGCGCCGCACCGGTCGTCGACGCGCACGGGGGTGTGTGGGTCAGCGTCGGCAACGGATCAGTCCACTCGAACAGCCAGCCGTACGACGACAGTGACTCGGTGCTCGATCTCAATGTCGCCATGCGTCTGCGACAGTACTTCGCGCCGGTCGTGTGGGCCCAAGACAACGCCGCGGACTATGACATGACCACGGCGCCCGTGTTGCTGAACGACGGGCAGGTGATCCTCGCCGGCAAGTCGCCGCGCACCTATCTCTTGAACGGTGCCCACCTGGGCGGGATCGGGCATCCCGAAGCCATCACCACCGGAGTGTGCTCGAACGACATTGACGGCGGCAGCGCGGTGGTCGGCACGGTGGTCTATCTGCCCTGCCTGAACGGTCCCGCGGCCGTGCGGGTGGGCAGGTCGCCACCGTCGCTACGCGTGCTCTGGAACGCCAGCGTCGGTGGGGGACCACCTATCTACGCGGCGGGACTGGTGTGGACCATGGGTCAGAACGGCACGTTGTACGGCCTGAACCCGGCCACGGGCGCCGTTCGCCAGCAGGGGGTGGTGGGCGTTCCGGCCAATCACTTCCCGACGCCCAGCGTGGGCGACTCACTCTTACTGGCGGCGTCAGCCACCCGCGTGGTGGCCTTTCACGCTCGAGTCCGGTAACTCTACGGCGAGGGTCGCGCCGGAATCGATTGGGCGAAGGAGAAGTGATTCTCGGGGTCGTACTGGCCCTTGATCGCGACCAGACGTTCCAGATTCGACCCGTAGTAGGCGCTCGGCCAGTCGGCGAGTGTCGGATCGATGTAGTTCTGATACGCGCCCGTGGCGGGGTTAAAGACATCGTCGCCGAGCCACGTCAACCAGGTCTGTCCGTCGTTGATCACCGCGGCCGGGGTAGCGGTGGACCAGGAGTACGAGGCTTGGATGCAGGCCAGTTTGTCGCGGTGCACGAAGGCGGTCGCCCCGCTGGCCACGCGGTTGACGGCTCCGCCGTAGGAGTCAAAGGCCAATCCGCCGCCGAGGGTGGGCGCCAGGGCGGCGAGGTGTTCGACCGCCGCCACCATGCCCGCGCAGCGGCTCGAGGTCATCGCCGTATCGACGTAACTGGACTTGGCGGAGTAGGCCGAGCGACTGAGCACACCGTGGGGATTCTCCGACGACAGATGACAGGCGGCCACACTGAGACCCGAACAGCCCGCCTCGATCTCCATCGCGGTGAGGTACTCATTGGACCCGTTGAAACTGTACGTGGGCGCGGCGGCGATGGAGGACTTCAAGGGAGCGAGGTAGGACGCGAGCGCCGACGGCGAACCACAGAACACCCCGCCGATCTGGCCGAGAAACCCGTAGGTTCCCTGGGAAAGAATCTGACAGTTCGACCAGACTTCGTCGGGTGCGGTGGTGATCCACTCCTGCCACGCCTCGAGCATTGTCGCGGCGGCGCTCCAGGGATACTGCAAGGTGAAGAGAGTCACCTCGGGCATCGGGTGCACGGCAAAGGTGAAGGACGTGGCCACGCCGTAGTTGCCCCCGCCCCCGCCTCGCGACGCCCACAACAGATCGGCGTGCGTCTGGTCGTCCGCGCGTACCACTGTTGCGTCAGCCGTCACCATCTCAAGCGATCGCAAGTTGTCCGTCGTCAATCCGTACTTTCGAGCGAATACCCCGATCCCTCCGCCGAGAGTCAGGCCGGCGATGCCCACGGTGGGGCACGATCCCCCCGGCAGGAGACGGTTGTGGGCGCCTACCTCGTTGTACACATCGATGAGCCGCGCGCCGGCACCGATCGTGGCGGTGTTGGCGTTGGTGTCGACCGTGATGCCCGCCAGACGGCTCACGTCGATGACCAGGCCGTCGCAACTGGAGTACCCGGCGTAACTGTGTCCGCCCGAGCGAGCACGCATGGCCAACTCGTGACGCGTGGCGAAGTCCACGCACCGCTCGACGTCCTCGGGGCCGGCGCAGTAGGCGATTCCCTGCGGGTGAAGGTCGGTGAACTTGGCGTTGTACAGCAAGCTGTCGCCGGCGTAGGAGCGGCTGGAGGGTCGTACCAGGGTCCCCGTCAGTGACGTCGCGAGCGCCGCCCAGTCGGTCGCGGTCGCCGGCCCCAGCGTGGTCGTCGTGGCGGGGGACGTGGTGCTCGAGACGGGAGCGTGCGACGTGCTCCCACAAGCGTCCAGCGCGAGCCCGGCACCGAGTGCGGCCGTCGCGACGAGCGATGTTTGGCCGGCGCGCCGCAGAAAGTCGCGTCGAGTGGAGAGGTCTGCGGTCACGTCGAGACGTTATTGCAAGATTTTGGTTAAGAATCGATGTCATCCACTCAACCCTTGTGGGCCCACCGGTAATCTCCTGCTCGTAGGCGGGTGCCCCGTAGCAAGGGGGCCAACGCGTACTCATCGAAAGAGTGGGCGAGTGAAAACGATAAAGAGTGGGCGCGGCGCGTCGCGACTCCTCGTCAGTCTCCTGATGGCGGCCGCCATTACCCCCGCGGTGACGCTTGGCTGGGGAAGTGCGCGAGCGGGCGCCGAGGCACCCTTAAGCGGTTTCTATTTGGATCTTGGCGCCTCCGCCTCGGTGGGCTTTCAGCCGACCGCCTCGTTCCCCCACGGCCAGCCCACCACTGACGGGTACGCCAATGACGTCGTGGCCTACGAAGCGGCCCGCGGCGTGACACTGGATCTCACCGAGTTGGGCTGTCCCGGCGAGACCACCACCACCATGATCAATGGAGCGGATCACTGCTATCACGATGACGGCAGCCAACTGGCCGACGCCATGGCGTTCCTGCGCGCTCACGACGGTGAAGAAGGGATCGTCACGATCGATCTCGGCTTCAACGACCTGCGCGGTTGTCTGCATCTCGGATCAGCCCGCCGCCCGGTGTGCGTTGACGCCAGGATGGATATTCTTCAAGAGCAGCTGCCCTATATCCTGCAAAGCCTTCAGGGAGTGGCCGGAGCGGGCGTGAGTTTTGTGGGGGTGGGATTCGACGACCCCTACTTGGCGGACGCCATCACCGGTCGATCGGGTGAACTGTTCGCGTCGCACAGCGAGACGGCGATGGATCAACTGAACGGCGCGTTGTCTACCATCTACTCCGAGGCAAATATTCCCATGGCGACGGTCAGTAGTTTTTTCGACGTCCATGATCACTCGAGGGTCAACCTCGAAGGAGTGGGAACGGTACCCAATAACGTCGCGAACGCTTGCGAGCTGACGTGGATGTGCGCACCCAAGCCCTACGGACCCAATATGCACCCCAATAACGCGGGCTACCTCAAGATCGCGTCGGCCATCGAGAGTGAGTTACGGGCCCCCTGGTAACGTCCACTGCGCGGTCGCCCGAAGCGGTGCCTCGATAAGCCCGGATTGACCAGGGACGATGAGGACAGGCCCAGGAATACTCCATCACCCCTTGCGAATACCTGACTAAATAGATAAAGATTGTCACCTATTGCGGCGTGAGGAGCGAGAGTTGTCGACCCCGACGGACACCAAGAGCGAATCAAACGTGGAAGGCATCAAACGCGCGAGCAACTACTTGCGTGGAGATCTGGCCGATGAACTCGCCAACGCGGCGCCCAACGTCTCGGGCGATAGCGAGCAGCTCCTCAAGTTTCACGGCATTTACTCCCAGGACAATCGAGACGAACGACGAGCGCGCACGCTGGCCGGTGAGGCGCTCGACTACATCTTCATGATCCGCGTGGTGGTGCCCGGCGGGCGACTGTCCTCCGAGCAGTGGCTGGGCATGGACGAGGTGGCGACGACAATTGCCGACGGGACACTTCGTCTCACCACGCGTCAGGCCGTCCAGTTTCACGGCGTGGTGAAGGGCGAACTTCGCGACCTCGCCCGCGCTCTTGATCGCCAGTTCCTCTCGTCGTTCGGGGCCTGCGGTGACGTCGTACGAAACGTGGTCACGTGTCCGACGCTGCACCTCGAAAATGGTCACGGGCACCTAGAGGGCATCGCCCACCAACTTCGCCAGACGTTTCGCTCCACGTCCGAGGCGCACTGGGAGATCTTCGTGAACGGAGAAAAAGCGGCGTCACGCGAGGAGATCGAAGAGCGCCCTTTCTACGGCGACACGTACCTCCCGCGGAAGTTCAAGATCGCCGTCGCGCATCCGCGAGACAACTGCGTGGACGTCTTCGCTCAAGACGTGGGGTTGATTCCGGGCGAACACGAAGAGCTGGGCGCGGGCTTCACCTTGCTCGTCGGTGGAGGGCTGGGGCGCTCCTACGCCCACGAGGACACCTTCGCTCGCTTGGCCGAGCCGCTCACCTTTGTGACCAACGAGGAGGTGGAGGAGGTGATCGCGGCCATCATTGCCACCTACCGCGATCTGGGCAACCGCAGTGACCGAAAGCGCGCTCGCATGAAGTACGTCGTGGCCGACCTGGGACTGGACGCCTTTCGCGGCGAAGTGCAATCGCGCCTCGGGCGAACCTTGCGTCCTCCCATGGAACTCCCCGCCGAGTTTGACGCGGACGATCACCTGGGATGGCGTCCGCTCGCCGACGGGGCGTGGCAGGTGGGGCTTCGAGTCGGCGCGGGGCGAGTGCGCGACATCGAAGGCGGCCCGACGTTGCGTAGCGCACTTCGTGAGATCGCGACCCGCTTCGGCGTGACGTTCTTCATCACTCCTCAACAGGACCTGATCGTGAGCGGTATCGACAGCGTGGATCGCGACGCGATCACCGCGCTCCTCGTTGCCCACCGCGTTCGCCTCGACGGCGAGTTGGGCAACGTTGAGCGGCGCGCGCTGGCCTGTCCGGCGCTGCCGACGTGCAGCCAGGCCCTGACCGAAGCCGAACGTCGATTGCCCGAGTTGGTGAGCGGACTCGAGGAGGCCCTGGCTCGTCGGTCTCTGGGTCGCCGGCCCTTACAGTTGCGCGTGACCGGGTGCCCGAACGGGTGCGCCCGTCCGGCCCTCGCCGAGATTGGGGTGGTGGGACGAACCAAGTCAACCTACGACCTCTTTCTCGGGGGCGGTACCCGAGGGAATCGTCTCGCGACCATCTACCGCGAGAAGGTGAAGCTCGACGACATACCCGACATTCTCGGTCCGCTGTTCGATCGATGGGCGAGCGAGGCCGACGCCGAGGAGACCTTCGGCGACTTCGTGACTCGCGTAGGCGTGGCGTGAGCGTCTATCTCATCGGAGCGGGCCCGGGCGAGGGCGACCTTTTGACCGTGCGCGCGGCGCGCGTGCTCGGCGAAGCCGACGTGGTCGTGCGCGATCGGCTCATCGACGAGTCGGTGATGGAGTTCGTGAATCCGCTCGCGGTCATCGTCGACGTCGGAAAGACCCCCGGCGACTCGTCGAGTCAGTCACGTATCAACGACCTACTGGCCGAGCTCGCGGCGAACCATGAGACGGTCGTTCGGCTGAAGGGTGGCGACCCCTTTGTCTTTGGACGGGGTGGGGAAGAGATTCTCGCCCTGCGTGACGTGGGGGTGTCGTGCGTCGTGGTGCCGGGACTTAGTTCGGCCCTCGCCGGGCCACTCGCGGCCGGAATCCCGGTGACCCATCGAGGAGTGAGTCGAGGGGTCACGATCGTCAGCGCGCGCGGCGCCCGGGGTGAGGTCACCGACTTTCGTCCACTGGTCCACGCGGAACTGACCCTCGTGATCTTGATGGGAATTGAGCGCCGTACAGAGATCGCGGCGCAGTTGATGGAGGGGGGCCTCGACGCCGCGACCCCCGTCGCCGTCGTGGAACAGGCGTGGACCGGTCAGCAGCGTACGACCCGTGGTTCGCTGGGTGAACTTGGGTCCTTCGACGTTCGCCCACCGGCGATCATCGTGGTCGGGGGCGTCGCTTCTTTCGACCTACGTTGCGTTGAGCGCTTCGACGTCGCCCTTCTCTGACGTGCTCCCCCTCGCGTTCAAACTGGCGGGCGTTGACGTGCTGGTCATCGGGGCGGGCGTGATCGGTGCTCGAAAGGCCGCGCAACTCATCGAGGCCGGTGCCCGGGTGACGGTTATTAGTGAGGAAGTTCTCTCCCCGCTCCCCGCGGGGGTCGTGCGCTTCGAGCAACGACGATACGTGCGCGGAGACCTTCGAGGTTTTTTCTTGGTGGTCTCGGCGACGGGAGACGCCGCCACGAACGACATGGTCGTTGAAGAAGCGAAAGGGGAGCGACTGTGGCTCAACGTGGTGGACGATCCCGATCGCTCGAGTTTCTACTTCATGGCGTTGCACCGCCAGGGTGACGTGACGGTGGCCGTGTCAACCGCCGGCGCCGCCCCCGCTCTCGCCCAGGAGGTGCGCACGCTGATCGCCGAGGCGTTGCCCGACAACCTCGCGCGGGTCGCGAACTCTCTGCGCGACGAACGACGTCGCCTTCACGACGGCGGAACGAGCACCGAGGGTGTTGACTGGCGGCCGCGAATTGGAGAACTCCTTCACTCCGAGGACGGCGACGTGAGCTAAGCGCGCGTCGTGGGCGCCGACACGGGCGGGTTTGACCAACCACTCGCCACAAAGAATTTTTTTTATGCTCGAAACGGACACTGTGTTGAGGTTTCGGACGTTTCGGACAGCACCGGAGCGACTTAACTAGGTAAGTGGCGAAACAGAGCCGGTCAGTGCCGGTCATGCAGGCGGTGCTGGACGCGGTCGCAGATCGCCTGATGGCGGGGGATGAACTTCTCATCCGTATCCCCGAAATCTGCGAAGCGACCGGTGTGAACTACGGCTCGGTGTACCACCACTTCGGTTCTCGCGAGGGCGTCATTGATGCGGCCTACGACATGATCTTTACGCGCCTGGTCGAGGAGGATATTCGCACCTTCAAGGACGTGAATGAGTCGGTGGAGACGCTCGACGAGTACCTCAAAGTCATGGCGCCGATCGTCGCGACACTCTCCTCGGGACCGGAGCGACGAGCGCGGCGCGCCATGCGCTTTCGTATCGTGGCCGCCGCGTCCACGCGACCACGTCTGAAAGAGATGATTGGCAAGTCCCAAGCGCGCCTCACCGAGGACCTGTGCAGCCTCACCGAGTTCGCCCAGTCCAAAAAGTGGCTACGCGATGACCTCTCGCCGAGAGCCCTCTCGGTGCTCTTTCAGATCCTCGTGTTTGGCCGAGCGCTGGACGACGTTTCGGCGACCCCGCTCGAGGAGGCCGACTGGGAGCAGATGATCGGCGTTCTCTTTCTCGACCTCTTGAGTAAGTAGGACTCGCCCCGGCCGATGTGCTGAACTGCGAGAGTGAAATTGATTCGCGTGGCCGGCGCCGTGGTGATCGCGGCGTTCCTCATCTTTTTCGCGAGCCACTCGTCGTCGTCGTCGCGGGCCTTTCCGGCCGTCGTCGCGTGTGACGCGTCGGCGATCTCGGCGGCGTACCACGACGTCGACAGTGTCCAAAGTTTTGGCTGCGCCGGACGGTTCGCCTACCTCTGGGCCACGGTGGGCAAGGGCGAGGGGGAGATCGGCGTGACCGAAGTGGCGCGCTACGACCTCGCGACGTCGAGTTGGAAGAACGCGTCTCGTCTGCACTACTGCGTCGACCACCGCCTGCCCTCCTACGTTCAGTTCTGGGGCTGCAACTCGAATTAGTCGCGGAAAGTAGCGCGCGAGCATCACCTACGCTCGAATTGTGCGAGCACGAGGATTTGTCTCTTTAGCCAAGGCCTCGACCCAAGACCTCTTCGATCAGAAAACGGCCTTTGGTCGTCTCGCGTTGGTGCACGTGATCATGATGGCCGGTGACACGTTGGTCACGGTCTCCCTGGCCGGTTCGCTCTTCTTCTCGGTCACGCCCGACGCCGCCAAAGGAAAGGTCCTGCTGTACCTGCTCCTCACCATTGCTCCCTTCGCCGTCGTCTCGCCGCTGCTCGGACCCTTAATCGACCGTTCCGCCAACGGGCGACGAGTGCTCGTGGCATTCTCTGCCGTCGTGCGCGCGGTGCTCTGTGTAGTGATGGCGCAACATCTCAACTCGCTGTGGTTGTTTCCGCTGGCTTTTTTGCTGCTGGTGTCGTCCAAGCTGTACGTCGTGACGCGCGGCGCCCTGGTGCCCGAAATGGCCCGCACCGATCAGTTTCGTGAGCACGCGGCTCACGTCGGTGACGCCGGGTGGCCGAATCAACGAACCGAGGACGAAAAGGGTTTCGCCGGGTTCAACGCGCAACTCACGCTGCTCGGCACCTTGTCGGGGTTGGTCGCCGGTTCGGTGGGCGCGGGGATTCTCAAAGGAATCAGCGCCACGGCCGTGCTCGTCGTCGCCTCGTTCGTCTACCTGGGCGCGACCGTCGCCAGCGCGCGATTGCAGCGTCCGAGCCCCGTCGTGCGCGACGAAGTCGTGGGACTCACCCAAGAAGAGCGCGATCGCAACGCGCTGAACCCCTTAGGCGACTCGGACGTGGCCTGGGGTCTCGGAGCCGCCGCGATCATGCGATTCGCGGCCGGGTTTGCGACCTTTCTTCTGGCCTTTGGCCTGCGGCGCGACTCGGCGGGGCTCGGTTGGTACGCCTTCGCCCTGGGCCTCAGCGGTATCGGATCGCTCGGCGGACTGGCCTTCGTCACGCGGATGCGCAACATTCTAAAAGAGTCGACGCTGCTCACGATCGCCCTCTTCGCGACGGGCGTGGGTGCGGCGTTCGCGTCGCTGCACCCCGTGCTCGTCGTTCAGGTCATCCTGGCGGGCTGGATCGGCGTGAGCGGCGCGGTCGCCCAGCCGAGCTTTGACGCGATCACTCAACGAAACGTCGCTCCGGGAGCGCAAGGTCGCACCTTCGCGCGTTTCGCGGTGCGCCAGCAACTGCTCTGGGTCATCGGCGCGTTAATCCCCGTGGCCATCGTGCTCAGCTTCGGTGTGGGCGACCGACTGTTGGCGGTACTCATGCTCATGGCGGGTGTGGTCTATCCGATCGGCCGGCGTAGCGCGCGCGAGGCGTCTGCTTAAATTGAGTATGGAATCGCCTGAAGTAACCCCGGTCGACATCGCGTCGCTGCCCCACGTGGTGGTGGTGGGAGGAGGCTTCGGCGGCATCTCCGCGGTCAAAGCCCTCGCTAATCAGGCCGTGCGCGTGACCCTCATTGATCGTCACAACTTTCACACGTTCCAGCCGCTGCTCTATCAGGTCGCGACCGCGGGCCTCGAACCCGCGGACGTGGCCTATCCCATTCGCACGATCTTCGGGCACGCGAAGAACGTCCGCGTGCGTCACGCCCGAGTGAACAGTGTCGATCGGGAGCGCAACCTGGTCACGTTGGAAGACGGGACCGAGTACTCCTATGACTACCTGGTGGTCGCCTCCGGGACGGTCGCCGCGTACTTCGGTATTCCCGGCGCCCAGACCTTTTCGATGCCGCTCTACACCCTGGCCAACGCTCGGCGACTTCGCAACAAACTCTTGCGAAGTCTCGAAGACGCCGAAGTGGCCAGTGAGTTGGCGCCCCAACAGGTCAACTTCGTGGTGGTGGGCGGCGGTCCCACCGGCGTCGAGACCGCGGGCGCGCTCTCGGAACTCATTGACATCGCGATGCGCCGTGACGGACTGAGGATTGATCCGGCCAACGTGAAGATCTACCTGGTGGACGTGGCCTCGCGGCTGTTGACGGCCTTTCCGGATCGCGCGAGCAACTACGCCTTGAAACACCTGAAGTCGATGGGCGTCGACGTGGAACTAGAACGCCCGGTCGTCGAGGTCGAGGCGAACGCCATTCGCTTCAGCGACGGCGAGGTCCTCCCGGCGAGGGTCGTGGTGTGGGCTGGCGGCATCACGGCCGTGGGCACCATCGCCGACCAACTCGAAGAGACGAGCGGGCCCAACGGGCGAAGCCTCGTCAACGCGGACCTGCGCGTTATCGGCAGCGAGAACGTCTGGTGCGTCGGCGACGCGGCCGCCATCCCACGGCGCGGCGATCCGACGACGTTTTACCCCCAACTCGCGCCGGTCGCCATTCAGTCGGGACGCCACGCCTCGCGCCAGATCTTGCGCCTGCTCGACGGCCACTCGACCCAAGACTTTCACTTCGTTGACAAGGGCATCATGGCGACCATCGGCAGGCGCGCCGCCGTGGCCAAGATTCCCCACGTGCCGGTGATCGAAGGAACTCTGGGGTGGTGGGCCTGGCTGGGCCTCCACCTCTTCTACCTGGTCGGCTTTCGCAACCGCATCCGCGTGTTGATCAACTGGACGTGGCGCTACTTCGACTGGCCCTCGGGGCCTCGTCTGATCGTGGCCGACGCCGAGACGGCGAGGTAGCTCAGCCGAGCCGGCGCTCGAGGTCAGCCACCAGGTCGTCGAGTTCGCGCGGCAAGTGTTCGTTGAACTGGGCGTAGTGCTCGCGGATGCGCGGCACCTCCCGGCGCCACTCCTCGTAGTCGACGTTCAGCAGTTCGTCCATGTCCGCACTCGAGACGTCCAGTCCCTCGACGTTGAGCGCGCCCTTGGCCGGCACGTAGCCGATGGCCGTCTCGACCGCCTCGCCGCGACCGGCGGTGCGATCAAAGATCCACTCCAGCACGCGCGAGTTCTCGCCGAAGCCCGGCCACAGCCAACGACCGTCCGCGCTCTTGCGAAACCAGTTCACGTAAAAGATCTTCGGCAGCTTCTCTTCATCGAAGCGGTCCGAGAAGGTGAGCCAGTGCGCGAAGTAGTCGGCCATGTTGTACCCACAGAAGGGGAGCATCGCGAAGGGGTCGCGGCGCAGGTTGCCGACCGCACCGGTCGCGGCCGCCGTTGTCTCCGAGGCCATGATCGAGCCCAAGAAGACCCCGTGATCCCAGCCGAGTGACTGAAAGACGAGGGGAATGACGCTGGCCCGCCGACCGCCAAAGAGGATGGCGTCGATCGGCACGCCGGCGGGGTCCTGCCACTCCGGAGCAATCGCGGG
>Ga0181534_10002699_pt1 | contig 10859 bp, 8 predicted proteins | sample PEATcosm2014_Bin_37_FD_119758 | JGI IMG/M metagenome (GOLD analysis project Ga0181534, IMG submission 119758) | Peatland microbial communities from MTU Mesocosm Facility, Houghton, MI, USA - PEATcosm2014_Bin17_10_metaG | ecosystem: Environmental > Terrestrial > Soil > Wetlands > Peat | place...
ACTCTTGCCTTGCAGCAAGTGGCGTTTGCCAGCGTGTGAACGCATGACTTTGCCGGTGCCGGTGATCTTGAACCGCTTGGCCACGGATTTCTTGGTTTTGATGCCTTTGGGTCGTCGCATAAAATTCTTAATTCAATTGCAAAAAGTCGCGCACTATACGCGGTGAATGGTTGCTGTGCAAGCGTGTTTTCAGGTTTATATCTTGGGCTGAACGCGGTTGAACGGATTCCATGGGTTTGCAGTTACGGGCTGTTGGTGGTGTCCATCAACGACGTCGGGGGCGTCTTTACAGCCGGAGATGTGGTGTCAATCGGCGCGCCGGCGTTGAGTTGTTTGAGGACGGCGTCGGTCAGGTCATTTTCGCTGCCATGATAAAGGACGATGTCCGTTGAGGTGGTGCTTTTCGCATCCGTGTCAAGCACCAGTGAATAACCGCCGGCCTTGGCCTTGTCGGCCACGGCGGCCTGGATGTCAACAAGGACATTGTCGCGCATCCGCTGGAGTTGCTCGGACAAGGTGGCCTGCGCCTGGCGTTCATACGAGTCAATCGTGTTCTTGCGGTCCTGCAACTGCTTCAATTTGTCGGCGGCGACCTGTTGTCGGCGGGTGCGCTCGTCGCCTGAAATGGCCTGGTCGTTGGCCTGCCCCAAAAGCTGCTGATATTCGTCGCTGGCCTTCTTGAAATCGTCGCGCATCGCCTTGTCGTCCTTGTCGAGCTGCGCTTTCCGATCCTGGATGTCGGCCTGCGCCAGCTTGGTCTTGTAATAATTGTCGAACAGCTTGCGCAAGTCCACGGTGGCGATTTTGGTTTCCGCCAGCGCGGAACCGCCCAAAAAGGTCATCAAAAAAACCGCCGGCAAAACCATTCGTAAAAAGTTCTTCATAGTTGAGTTATAAGATAAGAAAATTCCGGCAGCGACGCCAACTTAAAATTGGCGGGTGTAACCGACGGTGAACTGGAACTGGCCGGAGGAGCCGTTGTTGGCGTCGTGTGTGATCGGGATGCCGTAGTCCAGGCGCAACGGCCCGAGGTGTGGAATGTTCAGGCGGAAACCAAGCCCCCAGTCGTCGTCGAAATTTCCGGAAAAGGAATAAGGCCGCGCCCCGACCGCGCCGGCGTCCATGAACAACGCGAAACGCAGGCTGGGGCCGGTTTCCTTTTCAATGATCGGAATGCTGTATTCCACCGAGCCAAACCAATAGGTGTCGCCGCCAATCGGTTCGGGGGAGATGGCTTCGCGCGGACTGATGTTGCGATATTGGAAACCGCGCAGGTCGTAGGCGCCGCCGAGATAATACCGGTCGTAAAACGGCACGTCGCCCGAACCCACGCTTTGCGCGACCCCGGTTCGTCCGTCAAACTCAATCACATGGCCTCTGAACAGGCCGGGAAAATACCAAGACGACTTGAGCGCGAGTTTGTAATAGGTCGTCTGGTCGCCGACATCAAATTCGGGATCGAATTCCGTCCGCTGGCCATGGTTGGGCAACTGCGTGCTGTTGCGCGTGTCGTAGGCCAGCGACGCGCCAATTCGGTTGAACACATGGTTGCCGACTTGGCTCAAAATGGCGTTTGGCACCGGGACGGTGTTGGAGTCGTTCAAAGTGATGCCCACGTTCTCAATTGTGTCACTGATGCCGCCGATGAAAAAATCGCTCCACAACGCGCGTGTCAGTCCCACGCGAATCCCGGTGCGGTTTTCGTCGAAGAGGTTGTTGGGACTTTCAAAGTTCAACTGCTTGCGGTAAAGATCCACGTCCAGCGCCAGTTTCTCGTTCAAGAACCACGGCTCGGTGAATTCCAGTTCGTAGTCCTGCTCCACCGTGCCGAGCTGGACGAACAGGCGCATTTTTTGACCGCCGCCCGTGAAATACGGTGGATGAAACAAATCAAAATTGCCCTGCGTGACTTCCGCGAAGGCCGTCAACTGTTCCACCGAACTGAAGCCCGCGCCGAGCGTGAAGTTGCCGGTGTTCTGTTCCTCGACGTTCACGACCAAATCCTTGCGCCCGGTAATCGGCGGGTCGGTCGGCTCCGGCTCCAAATCCACCTTGTCGGGGGTGAAGTATCCCAGACCTTCGAGCCGCTGCTTGCTGAGTTTGACGCGCACCATGTCGAAAACTTCGCCGGGCGAAATCGCCAGTTCGCGCCGGATGACCTTGTCCTTGGTTTTCAAATTTCCACGGATGTCAATTTTCTCGACGTAGTATTTCTGGCCTTCGTCAATCTGGAACTGCAGATCCATCGTGCCGGTGTTTACATTCGGGATGCGGACGATGCGAAGTCCCTCGCCTTGGGCCACGTCAATATAACCCTTGCTGCCGTAAAAATCCTCGATGGCCGTCATGTCCTTGTCCATGCCGTCGGACGTGAAAGTGCCGCCCGTCTTCATGGTGAAGTTCCGGTTCAAATCCCTGCGCGCCAGCCAGTCTGAAAGCTCCGGCCCGTCCTTTGGCTGCGGTCCCGGTTGGTAATTGAAACGCACCGCGTTCGTGTCCAGCAAAGTCGTGCCGCTGAACGTGACCGCGCCAATCTTGTATTGCCGGCCTTCGGAAATGTAAAATTGGATTGTCAGATCGTTCGCATTCGGATGCGCCTGGTTGTTGTCCTGGTTCGCAAAATCCAGAAAGCCATGGCTGCGGTAAAGCAGCTTCACATCCTTGATCTCAAAATCCAGATAGCCGCGGCTGCGGTAAAATTCCGTCAGCGTGTCCTGGTCATCGTCAAAATCCTCCTGCCGGAAAACGCCGCCGCTCGTGATCCACGAAAACATCCAGTGCTGCGAAGTCTTGATCTGCTTGCGCAATAATTTCTGCGTGAACGCCGACGCCCCGACGAATTCAATTTGAGAAATTTCGATTTTCTGGCTTTCCACGATTTGAAAGGTGACGGACGCCCGGCCCGCCGCCTCGTCAACTTCCGGGGGAAGATATTTCACCTGCGTGTCCGGGTAGCCGTATTTTTCATACAGCTTTTTCATTTCCTGGACGTCCTCGAACAATTTCACCTCGTCCAGCGGATCACCCACCTTCACCGTGATTTTTTTATTCAGCTTCGAGTCGCTCACCTTTTTGTTGCCCTCCAGTTTGATGGCGGTGATGATCGGACGCGCCTCCACGACGAAAGTAAGGTTCACCCCGCCGTCGTCGGCCGTCTCCGCCTGAACGCGGATGTTGTAGAACTGCCCCGTGCCGTAGAGCGAATGGATGTCGTCCTGCGTGGAATTCGGGCGGTAAATGTCCCCGGCCTTGGCGCGGATGTTGGAGAGGATGAATTGTCTGCTGATTGACTCCGGGCCGACATATGTGATGTTCACGCTGTCAATCTTCGGACCGGACTCCTGCGACCACGCAGCCTGCGCGCAGCCGAGCAGCAGCCAGATTCCGAAAAGGCGGAAAAATGATTTCATCGGCTACCGGCCTTCCGGTATGTCCTCGTCGCTGACTTTTGCTGCGCTTTCAAATCGAGTGTAATTTTTAAGGAACGTTAAATTGATGTCGCCCGTCGGTCCGTTGCGCTGCTTCGCGATCAACAGGTTCACCGCCAGACCGTCCGATTCTTCCGCCGCCGCGCCGTCTTCATCGTCGCCGGCGTTTGGCTTGTATAACAGACCAACCACGTCGGCATCCTGTTCAATCGCGCCGGATTCGCGAAGGTCGCTCAATCGTGGCTTGCGGCTTTTGTCTTTTTCCAGTTCGCGGTTCAACTGGCTCAACACCAGCACCGGCACCTTCAATTCCTTCGCCAATGCCTTGATGCCGCTGGAAATGTCGGCGATTTCCTGCTGGCGGTTTTCTTGCGAACGCCGCGCAGTAGAATGTAATAGCTGCAAATAATCAACCACAAAAAGTTTCACGCCGTGCTGCTGGTGCAACCGACGCGCCCGCGCCCGCAACTGCAAAATCGAAAGCCCCGCCGAATCATCTATAAATAATGGTGAGTTCGCCAGGCGTCCCGCCGCGCCCGTCAATTTTGGAAAATCCGACTCGCTCATGAACCCTTCGCGGATCGAGCGCAGGTTCACGCGCGCAATGGAGCACATCATGCGCAGCACCAGCGACTCCGCGCTCATTTCCAGGCTGAACACCGCCGCCGGCAGTTTTTGTTCCAGCACGACGTGCTCCACGATGTTCATCGCCAGCGACGTCTTGCCCATTGAAGGCCGCGCCGCGATGACGATCATTTCCGAGCCGTGCAAACCGTCCGTCATCCGGTCCAAATCCGCGAAGCCCGTGCCGAGTCCGTTCAACACGCCCTTGCGGCTGAAATAATTTTCAATCGTCCCGATGGCCTTGCCGACCAGTTCCTTCGTCGTCACTACGCCGCCCTGCGCGCGCGATTCTGCAATTTGCAGAACATCGCGTTCAACTTCATCCAGCAACGCGTCAACTTCTCCTTCAAATTCATAAACCTTGCTGGTGGCTTCGGTGCAAACCGCAATCATTTTCCGCAGCAGGAATTTCTCGCGGACGATTTCCAGATAATAAGAAAGATTTGCTGCACTCGGAACAGCGTCTTGAAGTTGTGCCAAATAAGAAATCCCGCCAATTTGGTCTAGCAATCCTTTATCCTTTAACTTTTGCTGAACAGTAATAATGTCGATTGCTTGTCGTTGGTCATACATTGCGGCCAACATTTCGTAAATTGTTTGATGCCGAAGATCGTAAAAAACTTCTGGCCCGGCGTCCTTCAATTTTTCGATGCACTCGCCAAGACATTCGTTTGGTGAAAGCAGAGCACAACCCAGGACGCCTTGTTCTGCTTCAATCGAATGTGGCGGCAACCGATCCAGATACAATTTTTCCGTTGCCTCTGGCTTTATGCGGCGAGCTTTTTTCAAATCTGCCGAACCGGTTCTGTCTGACTTTAAATCACTCACAAAAATTAGTTATTTTGGTTGTCAACGACCGGACGCTTTGACCTCCGCCATTGGGTAATATCCGACGGCACATAAATTTTGTTTAATTTTGTGTCGAGCCACTCAATTCCAAAATCTGCCTTGCTTGCATCAAGTGCCGCTTGGTCTGGGTCAGTATATTCGGAATGAATTAGTATTTCATTGAAACAGAAATCCCAACAGCCGGGACATTTTTTGCTTTGAGAAAGGCTCAAGACACCCTTGCCAGTATCAAATTCATAGTATTTGGATGCCATACAAATTAAAGATTAGTCTTCTCTCCCAACTCTTAAAGAAAAAAGCGACCTGTTCACAATTTGGTAATACGTTTGTGAATAAAAAACAATTCTTGGGCAGTTGTCCACACGTTGCTGACAATAATCTATTAGCAAATTTATCCGCCGCCAATTTTCAAAAACAAAAAAAGCCGCACCCATCGGATGCGGCTCGTGATTTTTTTTGCAGATTATTTCGTCGTCGCCTCCGGTGCCTTCGTCGCTGTCGTCCCCGTTGACGTCGGTGCGGGCGCGGTCGTGCTGGCATAATGCGGGCCGTGTTCCACATGGCTGGCGCTGATTCATGCCGCCAGTTTTTCCGGGTTGTTCGCATAGACCGCCCGGAAAATTGCATCCAGATAATTCCGCTGCTTCCTGCCCTCGCGCACCAGGCTGGCGATTTGCGCCGTGCTCACCACGCCCTGCTCCCGGCTTTGCTCATGTGTTCCGGAAGCCGTGCCCACCGCCTGCAACTGCGCCTGCAAATCCGCCACCAGCGTCGCCGGCATGGCGTGATCCACAAACACCTGCACCCGCGCCGCCTTCGCCGCCACCGTCGCCGCGTCGTCCGTCGCCGTCGGCACCAATGCCGCCAGATATACATTGGCCGTCCGCAGAACCTCGCCCGGATTGAAATGCGCCGGGCGAGGGAACGCGTCGGCGAAGCCCGGCACATCCGCGCTGTAGGCGATGGCGATGGTCGCCATGTTGTCCAGCTTCTTGTCCAGCGCCAGAATCTGCGCGTTTTGCGCCGCCACCGTGATGGGCTTTTGCGTGGCCCCGGCGTTGACGAGCTGGGTGTAGATCCCGGTGAGGTTCGTGACATAGCCCGGCCCCTTGCTGGTGGCCGGAATATCGTTGCTGTTGGTTTTGCAGAAGACCAGCGAGTGATCGAAGCTGACGCACTCGCGGATAGTTTTGTTTTCCATAATGCGATTTTGTTTTTGTTGTTCAGCAGGCGGAAATAACAGGCCTTTTCCAAAAAGGTCAATCCGTCCGATTGGCACCGACATTACCAATCACGCCGGCCAGTTTGCTCACCATTTGTTGATTAAAAAATTGGCAATATATGTGTAGCGACCGCGACCCCCTCCGGCGGAGAATTGTCAGTCATGCAAACCGAATTGCGCCAGTTCATCGAGCAGGCCCGCTTTTACAAGGCGGCGGTGCTGCGGGTGGCGGAGTTGCTGCCAACCGACGACGCTGCGCTGGATGAATTGATGGCGGAGACGGTGCGGGCGGGCGACCAGAAGGCCTTCATGCTGATCATGGTGGCGGGGTTGAGCCGGGAGCGGCGGCTGGACGCGCGGCATCTGGCGCGCGGGGCGATGATGCTGCCTGCATACCAGTGGTTCCCGCTGGTCGTCCGGTTTCACGGTGATGTGCCGGAACAACTGCTGGCCGCCATCGAGCAAACACAGTTATACCGGACACCCGAAGCGGCGGCGTTGCTGCTGGCGGCGGCGTGGTGTCGGGAGCACCGGGAAGGCAGACTGCCGGAACATCTCATTCCCCGCGCGCGGATGCTGGCGCGCCAGCCGAAACTTCAGCCGGAGGCGCGGGGCTGTTTGATCACTCTGGCGCTCCAAACCAAAGACAGAGGGCTGCTGGCCCTGACCAAACTGTGGTTTCCGGACGCCTCGCCGGAAAAATGGCAGTCGCTTCAGGAAAACGCCCTGCGAGTTGGCAATCGCCTGCTCGACCTCCGCCGCCAGGCCCCGCTGGAGTTTCTCCATGACAAGCCGACGAATATTCTGACCTCCGGTGCCACGCTGCGCCGCGCGGTGGCCAAGATCGGGCGCAATGAACCCTGTCCCTGCGGCAGCGGCAAAAAATACAAGCAGTGCTGTTTTGAAAAGGATCAGGAGCGCCTGCATCATTCCTCCGAAGTGGCCGGTTTGACCACGGAAGAATTGAACGCCCACCCGGAAACCCATTTGACTTTGGAGCGCTTGCAGCGCACCGACCCGTTCGTGCTGGAGCATCTGGACTTTGAAAAAATTCCCACGGAATTGGTGGAGCCGTATATCCTCCGGCTGTGCGGCTTCAACCTGTTTGACCGCGCCTTCGCCGCGTTTGAAAAACTGGGCTACACGCCGGAGCGGAAAACGCTCTGGAAGGACGTGATGTTTTATGCCACCCGCGCCGGCCATAAGGAATCGCTCCGGCGGCTGGTGAAGCTGTATCCTGACCCCGTCAAGCTGCAGGATGAAATTTACACGGGCGCGGCCCTGCTGCTCGCGGAGGACAACCCGGCGGAATTGATCAAGCTGCTGGATGAATGCGCCGACAGCGCCCTGCAAAAAAACACGCCAGATGAACTGCAGGGCATTTCGCTGGCGTTGATGTTTTCCCGGTTCCGTTCGCTGGGCATTTTGATCGGGCGCGGCGCGGTGCCCATCCTGCCCCAGCGGGAGGCGGGCCGGGTTTTTGACACGATTTTGCAAACGCGTGACAAGTTGAACCTGTCCCCGGACGACCCCATCGCCGACGTGCTGGACCAGCGTTTTGCCGAACAGGAGGATGATCACGAGCAGGACGCGGCGGAACTGCGCAAGGCCCGACAAAACCTCGACGCCAAGGCGCGCGAAGTGCAGCAGCTCAAGGAATCGCTGGCGCAAATGCAAAAGGAAATCTCGCGACGCGAACAAAAACATGCCGTCGCGCCGCAACCCGCCAAAGTTTCCGCGCCGAATCCCGACGGTGAAGTTCCGCTGAAGGAATTGCTGCGCAAGGTGGAGGAGTTGAAATCCGCGCTCAACGAACGTCATCACGAACGGAACGATTTGCGGCGAGAATTGCAGAAGGCTCACACTGACATGGAAGCGCTCCGGCAAAACAGCCCCGCCGTCGCCGCCGACAAAGCCGAGGCGGACCAGGAGGCAGAATTATTGCTGCCGCAGGACGCGCCGGAGGTGCATCCGGTGCGGCTGATAGAATTTCCAAAAGGGTTTCATCAGGCGCTCTCCGTTTTTCCGCGCCACGTCGCGCGCGCCGCGATGATCATGATTGGGCGGCTGGCGGCGGGGGAACCAGCGGCATTCGTCGGGGCGTTGCGGCTCAAGCAGGTGACGGATGTGATGCGGCAGCGGATCGGTTCGGATTACCGGCTGTTCTTCCGGCTGCATCACGACCATTTGCAGGTCATAGACCTCATCAACCGAAAAGATTTTGCCCGCCGTCTCAAAACGCTGGGTTGATTACGCTAATCCTCTCCGCCTCGAACGGGGACTTGAACCGCGTGGGAAGCGGTGAAAGGAATTTGCCGAAGGCGAAGGCCCACTGCGGGCCGAGCGAGCGGGCGCGAGCGAGTCATTGGAATTAAAGGTGAGGTGACGATCTGGCTTCAGGGAAGATTGACGCAGTGAACGCTGAATATTGACGCCGCCAAATTTTCGGCGCACACTCGCGCCAGCAAACATAAAACTGTATTTCGCCGTGAGACATTCAGAACGCGACTTAACCGAACTCAGCATCGAGGAGATTTTCAACCTCACGAAAATTGACCGCTGGTTTCTGGTGCAGATCAAGGAGATTGCGGATTTCGAGGAAGAGCTGGCGGGGGCGAAGAATTAAATTGGCCAAGCTTCCGGCAGCGCGGGACGACATTTACTTTGCGGTAATCCATTCCGTTAATTAGCATCGCTCTGCTTATGGGAATAAAAATGTTTTCTACTACTTACACGGCAACCCTGCTGCTCGTCAGCTTGTTTTACACCGCTTGTTTCAGTTTGCACGCGGATCAACCAATTTCTTCCATCACCACCAATGCCGCCGCCGGATCCATTGAAAATTCAGTGGTGAAGATTTTTTCCACGGTGCGTTATCCCGATCCTTACAAGCCTTGGGCCAAACAATCGCCGGAAGATATTACCGGCAGCGGCGTGGTAATCGAAGGGAAGCGTCTTCTGACCAATGCCCACGTCGTGAACTATGCCAGCGAGGTGCAGGTTCAGGCGAATCAGGCCGGGGACAAGGTCTCCGCCACGGTGGAGTATATTGCACCGGGAATTGATCTGGCGGTGCTCAATCTGGACGATGAAACTTTTTTCGACACCCACCCGCCGCTGGCACGGGCCAAGACGTTGCCGGGCATCAAGGATGTAGTGCTGGCCTACGGTTATCCGGAAGGGGGCAACAATCTTTCCATCACCAAGGGCATCGTTTCGCGCGTGGAGTTCGCGCCGTATAACTTCCCGACGTTCGGCCTGCGCATCCAGGTTGATGCGGCCATCAATCCCGGCAACAGCGGCGGGCCGGCGGTGGTCGGTGACAAGATGATCGGCCTGACCTTCAGCCGCCTGAATGGTGCCGAGAACATCGGCTACATCATCCCCAGCGAGGAGATTGACCTGTTCCTTCAGGACATAGCCGACGGCCATTACGATGGCAAGCCAATGATGTATGAGTCCCTGCAGACGCTGGAGAATCCTGCCCTGCGCTCGTTCTTGAAGCTGCCTCCGAACGTCCATGGCATGGTGGTGCACAAACCTTACAAGGATGACGCGGCCTATCCTTTGAAGGAATGGGATGTCATCGCCAAGATCGGTGACAAACCGGTGGATGACCAGGGCATGATTGAACTTGGCTCCGATCTTCGGGTGAACTTTGAATATGAGGTTCAGCACCTCACCGCCCAGGGCACCGTGCCGTTGACCGTTCTTCGCGCCGGCAAGGAATTGCAGGTCAGGCTGCCTGTTACAGCAGATTATCCGCGGTTGATTCCTGCATTGAACGGCTCTTACCCCTCGTATTTCATATACGGACCGCTGGTGTTTTCCACCGCCACCGACGAATTCCTAGGCGGTTTTCTACAGACGAAATATGCCATTGGCATCCTGACGCGTTTTGGTGCCTCGGCCAATCCGCTGGTCACGCGCATGACGGACCAGCCGGCGTTTCCCGACGAAGGCCTGGTGGTCATTTCCTCGCCTTTTTTCCCGAACAAGCTGGCCGATGGCTACAACAGCCCCCAGTCAGGCGTGGTCAAAACAGTCAACGGAATCCCCGTCAAAAACCTCGGTCACCTTGTGGAGATACTGCGTGATTCAAAGGATGAGTTCATCTCCATCGCGTGCGATAGCCGTTACGGCGAGACGATGGTTTTCCCGCGAGCGGAGATGCTCGCCGCCACGGATGAAATCCTGACCGACAACGGCGTCCGCACACAAGGTTCACCGGACACGCTGGCCATTTGGAACGCCAAGCCCGCCAAATGAACCCGCCACCGCTCAAAAATCAAATGCACACGAAAATTGACCGCTGGTTTCTGGTGCAGATCAAAGAGATCGTGGATTTTGAGGAGGAACTGGCGGGGACGAAGAATTAAATCGCAAACATGCGAATCTTGTTTTACAAACCGAATTATTTAAACCGTTTCGGTTCGGGCAAAGGGGGTTTATGAACAAGATTTTCCTAAATACTTTTCCGTATCCTTCACAGCACGTCGTTGCGCAAAATATAAAGAACACATTTGAAAAGAAGAGGTTTATTCACGGTTTTGATAGCTAATGTCCCGCTCGGGATTTTAGCTGGCGCAGTTGATAGCTTCATAATTGATAAGAGGAATCTCTGCAAAAGTCCTGAAACTTAATTTTTGAGTAAAGCGTCCGACAAGTATGCAAACGACGACCAATCCCCAACTTGGACTTTTGGACAGCCTGATGATCGCGACCCCGACCAATGA
>Ga0181534_10002700_pt1 | contig 10859 bp, 9 predicted proteins | sample PEATcosm2014_Bin_37_FD_119758 | JGI IMG/M metagenome (GOLD analysis project Ga0181534, IMG submission 119758) | Peatland microbial communities from MTU Mesocosm Facility, Houghton, MI, USA - PEATcosm2014_Bin17_10_metaG | ecosystem: Environmental > Terrestrial > Soil > Wetlands > Peat | place...
ATGATGGCCGCGTTCGCCGCCGTCGGGATTGGGTCGTGCATTTTCGTGCAGGATTTTCTGGCCGTGCGCGGACTGGCCGTCGTGATGCTGGTGCTCGGAAAATTGATGGTGGACACCGGGCGTCCGCATCTGGGCGAATCGCCTTGGGTTCAAGTTTTTCAAGCGTGGGCGTATCTTTTTATTGTTTTGGGAATCTGGTTCACGGTGACGCCGTGGAAATTGCGCGACATCGTGGATTGTGCGACGGAGAGCGCGGCGCGCGTGCGGATTCTCTGCCTGATTCGTCTGGGATTTGCGGCGGGCGTCGTTGACATCGGCGTGACGGCGTTTCGTGCAAATGGTTTTTGAACGGAACTGAGTGATTACATTTATTTGCCCGGACTGCATCCGGACGATCCGAGTGATTGACACGAAAGGACATGAATAAAATCAATCTTTTCATTCTTGGCTAATTTGACTGGCTGTCCCGGAAAATCATTGGTGAATTTTACAGCAAACAAAAGCGTCCCGCTCAAAAACCAGTGCATACCTGATAAAGACGAAACCACCATAAATTTCTTCCATTCGCCATCTTAATTTATGCGAAATTTCGCAAAAATCAATATGGCGGAAGGGGTGGGATTTGAACCCACGGTAGAGTTACCCCTACTCCTGATTTCGAGTCAGGTGCCTTTAACCACTCAGCCACCCTTCCAGCCGTTTATTATCAAGGACTTATACAATATTTGCAAATACGCAATGGACTTTTATAGACAGCTTTGATGGAAACCATAAGCGCAGTCCAAAACCGTTTGAAAAATCGTCCACTGCGAATCTCTATCGCTATGTCCCTACAGGGGCTTATTATGCCATGCCTCGAATCAGGGGCAAGCTAAAGTCAAAATCCCTCAAAACAGACAAGTTCAGCGTGGCAAAAATAAGCCTTGCGGATCTTCTCAAAGAGGAAAGCGCACGTCAAAAAACGGCAATCGACACTCGTTTCTGAAAGTGCCACAGTTGCATTAACACGTTAACCGCGTAAAATAATTTAGAAAGTTAAAATAAACGGCAAAATGATTCAGAAAAATTTGAAGACAACGGCGCGGTCAACCGCAACATTGCAATTGGGTTGCAGTCTGGATTAAAATCCAGCATGGATCATCGCGCGTTAGGCAAAACCGGGCTGAAAATTCCGCCCATCGTCTTCGGCACAAGCTGCCTTGGCAATCTTTACGAAGTGGTGGCCGGTGAAACCAAGCTCGCCATTGTCGCGGAAATTTTCCGGCATTGCCCCGCGCCCGTCGTTTTAGACTCCGCAGGGAAATACGGCGCGGGCCTCGCGCTGGAGGTGATTGGCGACTGCCTCCGCAAACTGCAAATCCCGCAGGCGAATGTCATCATCAGCAACAAACTCGCGTGGCATCGCGTGCCGTTGCGAGGCGCGGAACCGACGTTTGAGCGCGGCGTCTGGGCGGGAATTCAAAACGACGCCGAGGCGCGCATCAGTTACGAAGGCATTTTGCAATGCTACGAGCAAGGCTGTGAATTGCTTGGCAAGAATTACGCGCCGCAACTCGCTTCCGTCCACGATCCGGACGAATTTCTTGCCGCCGCAAAAAATCCCGCCGAACGCAAGTCACGCTTTGAAAATGTCCTCGGTGCTTATCGCGCGCTGTTTGAATTGAAGAAAAAAGGCGCGGTCAAAGCCGTTGGCATCGGTTCGAAAGACTGGCGCATCATCCGCGAAATTTCCGAACGCGTGGATTTGGACTGGGTCATGTTTGCCTGCAGCCTCACGGTCTGGTCGCATCCGAAGGAGCTTTTGGATTTCATCGCCCGGTTGCATTCGCGCGGCGTCGGCCTGATCAAGTCCGCCGTTTTCCACGCCGGATTTTTAACCGGCGGCGCGTGGTTTGATTATCGCAAGCCGGATCCGGTCGCCGATGCGAAATTGTTTTCCTGGCGCGAAAAGTTCCTCGCCACCTGCAAAAAACTCAATGTGAAGCCCGCTGATGTTTGCGTGCAATTTGGACTGGCCGTGCCCGGTGTCGCCGCCATCGCATTGAACACCGGCAAGCCGGAGCGCATCAAAGACAATGTCGCCAGCGCGCAGAATGAAATTCCCGCCGCGCTGTGGCGCGCATTGAAGGATGAAAACCTGGTCGCCCACGACTTTGCCTTTCTCGGTTGACAATGAAAATTGACGCGCATCATCACTTCTGGAAATACAATCCTGCCGAGTATGGCTGGATTGATGACTCGATGAAGTCGCTGCGCCGCGATTTTTTGCCGGAGCATCTGCGTCAGGAAATCGCCGCATCGGGAATTGACGGCGTGATTTCCGTGCAAGCGCGGCAGACGAATGAGGAAACACAGCAGCTTTTGGAATTTGCCGCGCAAAATGATTTCATCAAAGGCGTCGTCGGCTGGGTTGAATTGATTTCGTCAAATGTGCATGAGGATTTGGCGCGTTTTTCAGCGAACAAAAAGCTCAAGGGCGTCCGCCATGTTGTGCAGGGCGAGCCGGACGATGATTTCATTTTGCGCGCCGATTTCAATCGCGGCATTTCGGCGCTTCGTGAATATGATCTGCGCTACGACATCTTGATATTTGAACGGCACCTGCCGCAGACGATTCAATTTGTTGACCGTCATCCGGATCAGATATTCATCCTCGACCATATCGCAAAGCCAAGCATCAAGGCGAACAAACTTTCGCCTTGGCGCGAAAATTTGCGCGCGCTGGCTGAACGCGAAAATGTTTTCTGCAAAATTTCCGGCATGGCGACGGAGGCCGATTTCAAGGCTTGGACTGAAGCGCAATTGCGCGCATATTTTGAAGTCGCGCTTGAAGCGTTCGGCCCACAGCGGTTGATGTTTGGCTCGGACTGGCCGGTGTGCCTCGCGGCCTGCGGTTATGTGCGATGGCACGCGCTGGTCGGTAGCTGGATTTCAGAGCTTTCGGCGGATGAGCAGGCGCGCATCCTCGGCGGCACGGCAATTGAAGCATACAAATTATGAAAGCATGGGCAATCATCGCGGAAGGCCAGACGGCCTTGATCGAAAAAGATAAACCGGCTCCGGCGGCGGACGAAGTGCTGGTGAAAATCCACACCGTCGGCTATTGCGGCTCGGACTTGAATACGTTTCGCGGACTGAACCCGCTCGCGAAACTACCGCGCGTGCCCGGCCACGAACTTGCTGGAACGATTGAAGCGCGCGGCGCGAATGTTCCGGCGGAATGGTCAATCGGTTTGGAAGTCACGATGTCGCCTTACACCAGTTGCGGCAAATGCAGCTCGTGCCGTCAGAAAAGATTTAATTGCTGCCGCTACAATGAAACGCTCGGCGTTCAGCGCGAAGGTGGCCTTACGGAATTTGTCGTGACGCCATGGCAGAAACTTTACCGCTCGCCCAAACTGTCGTTGCGCGAACTCGCGCTGGTCGAGCCGCTCACGATTGGCTTTCACGCCGTGGATCGCGGGCACATTTCCGAAAGCGATTCCGTTCTCGTTTTCGGCTGCGGCGCAATCGGCCTCGGCGCGATTGCGGGCGCGGCGGCGCGCGGCGCGCGAGTCATCGCGGCGGACATTGACGACACGAAATTGCTGCTCGCAAAAAAATGCGGCGCGAAGGAAACCGTCAATTCGCAAAAAAATTCGCTGCACGACGAATTGCAGAAACTGACGCATGGCGACGGCCCGGAAGTCATTATTGAAGCCGTCGGTCTGCCCCAGACGTTTCGCGCGGCGGTGGAGGAGGTTGGTTTTGCCGGCCGCGTGATTTACATCGGTTATGCAAAAAGGGCCGTGGAATACGAAACGAAATTTTTCGTGCAGAAGGAGCTCGACATCATGGGTTCGCGCAACGCCATGCCTTCCGATTTCAAAAATGTGATCCAGCTTCTGGAAGACGGAAAGTTTCCGGTGAACGAAGTCATCACAAAAACATTTCCATTCGCCGAAGCAGGGGCGGCGATGAAGGCGTGGAGCGACAATCCGGCGGCATTCACCAAAATTCAAATTGATTTGAACAGTTGATTTTTAAAACTGATAATCTTTGTTTCATGACTGCCAAACAATAACCCCCTCAAGGAGCGGTCATTCAGGAAGACATAAGAACTGGCGTGACTCTCGTTTCCATCGTCTATATTTTAGGAACATTATACCAATGAAAACGCCGCTGCTTTTTTTGACCGCCTTGCTTTTTCCCGTCTGGCTGTTTGCCGCCGAACCGCCGCGCCAGACGATCAACTTCAACCGCGAATGGAAGTTTCAACTGGGCGACCATGCCGGCGCGGAGGCCACCGCGTTTGACGATGCGAAGTGGGACGACATCGGGCTGCCGCACTCGTTCAGCATGCCGTATTTCGAGTCGGCGAAATTTTACACCGGCTACGGCTGGTATCGGAAACATTTCGACGTGCCGGCGGACTGGGCCGGAAAACGGCTGTTCCTCGAATTTGACGGAGCATTTCAGGATGCGGAAATTTTCATCAACGGCTCGCGCATCACCGAACACAAGGGCGGCTACACCGGATTTTCGGTGGACATCACGGACGCGGCGAAGACCGGCGACAATGTGGTGGCCGTGCGGCTCAACAATCTTTGGAATCCGCAGCTCGCGCCGCGCGCGGGCGAGCACGTTTTCAGCGGCGGCATTTATCGCGACGTGCGGCTGGTCGTGACCGAGCCGCTGCACGTCACTTGGTATGGCACGTTTGTCACCACGCCGCAGGTGTCGGCGGAGTCGGGCACGGTGAATGTGAAGACGGAAATCCGCAACGAGAGCGCGACGGCGAAAGACTGCGCGGTGCGGACGGACATCGTTGATCCCGCCGGCAAAACCGTCGCGACGGTTTCATCCACGCAAACCGTTCCCGCCGGATCAACGGTGACGTTTGACCAGACCACCGCGCCGGTTGCCAATCCGAAGCTCTGGCACGTAGACCATCCGTTTCTCTACACGGCGGTGAGCAAAGTTTCTGACGGCAGCCAGGTCGCCGACAATTTTACCACGCCGTTTGGTTTTCGCTGGTTCAAATGGACGGCGGACCAGGGATTTTTCCTGAACGGCGGGCATTTGTATTTCAAGGGCGTGGATGTGCATCAGGATCATGCCGGCTGGGGCGATGCCGTGGCCGACAGCGGATTTTTCCGGGACGTGAAACTGGTGAAGGACGCGGGTTTCCAATTCATCCGCGGTTCGCATTATCCGCACGACCCGGCATTCGCGGATGCGTGTGATCAGTTGGGCATCCTGTTCTGGTCGGAAAACTGTTTCTGGGGGATGGGCGGCCGGTCGTCGGATGGTTTCTGGAATGCCAGCGCATATCCGACCAATTCCGCAGATGACGCAGCGTTCGAGCAGAGCGCGAAGGACAGCCTGCGCGACATGATCCGCATCAACCGCAACCATCCGTCCATCGTCGCGTGGAGCATGTGCAACGAGGTTTTCTTCAGCGACAAATCCGTGCTGCCCAAGGTCAGGGCTTTACTGTCGCAGCTCGTCGCGCTCACGCACGAACTGGATCCCACCCGTCCGGCCGCCATTGGCGGCTGCCAGCGCGGCAGTTTGGACAAGCTCGGCGACATCGCGGGTTACAACGGCGACGGCGCGCGCCTGTTCATCAATCCCGGCATTCCGAACCTCGTGACCGAATACAGCTCCGTGCGCGCCGTGCGTCCCGGCAAATACGCGGCGGACTTTAAAAACCTTCTCGAAGGTCCAGGCGACAAAACACAGCCGTTTTTCTGGCGTTATCCATGGCGCAGCGGCGAAGTGCTCTGGTGCATGTTCGACCACGGCAGCATCGCCGGTGACGAGGGCAAGACCGGCATCGTTGATTATTTCCGGCTGCCAAAACGCGGGTGGTATTGGTATCGCAATGAATATTTGCACATCCCCCCGCCGGCCTGGCCGACGGACGGCACACCGGCCGGATTGAAACTTTCAGCCGATAAAACCACGTTGAAATCCGCCGATGGCACGGACGACGCGCAGATCATCGTGACAGTCGTGGATGCGGACGGCAAGGCGTTGAGCAATTCGCCGGCGGTCACGCTGACGATCGAATCCGGCCCCGGCGAATTCCCGACCGGCCCGTCCATCGCCTTCGCACCGGATTCCGACATCGCCATCCGTGACGGTGAGGCGGCGATGGAAATTCGTTCTTATTATGCCGGCGAAACCGTGATTCGCGCGACATCGTCCGGCCTAAAAGACGCGACCATCACCATCACTACGCTCGGCGGACCAAAATATGTTGCGGGCGTAACGCCGACGGTGAAACCACGTCCTTACGTCCGGTTCACCGGCCAGGCCGCGAAGGTTTCAGCGACACCGGCCAGTTCTATTTTTGGCCTCAACAATCCTGTCCTCGCCAGCAGCGAGGCAGACGGTCACGCCGCGAACTTCGGAAATGACGGCAACGCTGCGACCTTCTGGCAGGCCAGCGTTGATGACGCAAATCCGTGGTGGCAGGTGGATTTGGAACGTGCGGTGACGATGCAACAAGCCAAAATCACCTTCCCGGACGGAGGCAATTACCGCTATAAAATCGAAACTTCCAGCGACGGCCAGCGTTGGACACTGGTAGCCGACCAGACCCAGACCGCCAGCACCGGCAAAGTCAGGACGGATGTCTTTGCGAACCCGATCAGCGGACATTTGTTGCGTGTGACATTCACCGGAAAACCGGCGGCAGTTGCCGAAGTGGAAATATTGGGCCGGCTGACGGCGCAATAAATGACGGCACAGGTGGCCAGCTTGGAAACTTCATAAAAGAGGTCACTGTCCGAGCTTTGGCAGCAGCGCTCCGCCGGATATTTTTTCTACTCCTCGGTCAACTGTTTAATCTTCGCGCCCATCTACTGGTTTTTGCTCCTCAAAAATCTGGGCCGGCTGAAGCAGGAACATTTGAATGCATTGCCGGAAGAATCGAAATGATCACTTCGACGGGTTCGCGCCCGCGAACAGCAGTTGGATCGAATAGAACGATTTGCTGGCGGTGATGAAGAGTGTTTTGCGATCCTTGCCGCTGAAACAAACATTGGCCGACCACGTTTCCGGCACGTCAATGTGGTCAATCTGTTTTCCGGTCTTGTCGCAGACCGTCACGCCGCGGCCGCACAGATAAAGGTTTCCCTCCGTGTCAATCGTCATGCCGTCCGAGCCGAGTTTGCAGATTAAAGTTTTATTCGTCAGCGAGCCGTCGGGCTGGATGTCGTAGCGCCATGTCTGGCGGGCGCTGATGTCGGAGACAAAAAGATTTTTTCCATCGGGCGTGCCGGTGATGCCGTTGGGCTTTTTCAGATCATTCGTCACCTTCACCAGGTTTTTCCGGTCGGGCGAAAGATAAAAAACCTCCTCGTTTGTCAGCGCCATCGTGGTGTGATCCCACCAGGTGCGCTTGTAAAACGGGTCGCTTAAATACATCGCGCCGTCGGGCGCAATCCACACATCATTCGGGCCGTTGAGGTATTTGCCCTGATAATTCGTGACCAGGACGGTGACGGTCTTGTCCGGCGCGATGGACCAGAGCTGGTTGTGCTCGTCAGCGCAGGCGATCAAGTTTCCGTTCGCATCAAAATACATTCCGTTGGCGTAACCGGAAGGCTGTAGGAACGTGGAAAGTTTTCCGTCCGCGCTCCATTCCATGATGCGGTCGTTGGGCTGGTCAACGAAAAACACATTTCCGTTTTTGTCGCACGTCGGGCCTTCGGTGAACGCAAAATCGCCGGCGAGCTTTTGGAGCGTTGCGCCGGGCGCGACGACGCCCTGGGAAAAAGCCCCAGTGTTGAAAGCCAGCCATGCGGCCACGGAGAACAGTAGTTTTTTCATGTATGACGACAAGCTGCAACAGACACCGCTGCGAATCCATCAAAAAATCGCGTCTTGTTTTTGGCCGGAAACTGGCGCAACTTGAGCAACGCTGATTTTTATCGCACATCATGCAGCCTGGAACAAAAAAACTTCTGCAATTTCTGAAAAGCTGGGCCATCAACATCCTCGCGGTGCTGGTGGCGGTGGGGTTGTTGCATGGTCACATCACCTATCAGCGTTGGAACGATTTGTTCATCGCCTCTTTGTTGCTGGGCATTCTAAACGCCTTTGTCCGGCCGATTCTCATGCTCATCGCGCTGCCGCTGCTGATTTTCACGCTCGGTCTTTTCACCTTCGTCATCAATGCGCTGCTGCTTTATTTCGTCGGGGCGCTGTTGACGCCGCATTTTCATGTGGACACCTTCGGCTACTCCTTTGCGGGCGCGTTCATCATCAGCGTCATTTCCATCGCATTGAACGTTCTGACCGGCAACGCCCGCGCGAACATCAAAATCCAGCGCCGCCCGCCGCCCAGAAAATCCGACGATGACGACGACAAGCCGGTGATTGACGTTTAATTACCGATTGGTAGGGTAAAGCTGCTGCTTTGCCAAATCATTTTTGATTGGGCACCGGAGCACGGCTGCCCTAGCTGTTTAATTGATAAGCCGCGCGCAAAGTTTGAATGTCCCGCGCGTTGAACCCCCGTTCGAAATCCGTCAATAATTCCGCCAGCCCAACTGGCGTTTCAATCTTTTTAAAATCTTCGTTCGCGCCGAAAACCCCTGTCATTTGTGAAAAATAATCCGCGTCGTCCGTCCGCAAATAAATTTTCCCGCCGGGCGCGAGCGCGGCGCGGGCGAGTGCGGGAAAATATTCGTTGATGAGCCGGTGACGGCGGTGTTTTTTCTTCGGCCACGGATCGGGGAAATAAATGTGCAGCGTGGAAACGGAATGCGGTGGCAAAAGCCATTGCAGAAAATACGACGACTCAATCCTGACTCCCCGCAGATTGGTCAGCCCGGCGCGAAGTCCCTTTTTTTCGAGCTTTGTAATGCGTCCCAGCAGCCGCTCAACGCCGATGAAATTCTTTTCAGGATTTCGCCGGGCGTATTCGACAAGAAACGAGGCGTCGCCGCAGCCAAGTTCGACTTCAACCGGCCCTGGTTTTGGAAAAATCGGCGCCAGATCCAGCCGTTCGACGATGGAACGCAGTTCGACAACCAGATTGTTTTCCGCAGCGACGGTTGGTTTTGAAAAATTCAAGTTGGCGGCTGAAGATTTGAAAAATGGTCGGGGCGGTGAGATTCGAACTCACGACCTCTTGCACCCGAAGCAAGCGCGCTACCAGCCTACGCTACGCCCCGACACTGGAAAATCAACTCTGCCCGTTGCGCGGATGAAAAGCAATTCTGAAATTCGCCAAATCCCGGCCGGGTTTTTTGAATCCGCTGCTGCTTTATGCTTTGCAAAAATATTTTCACGGGTTGATCGTCCGGCGGTGGATGAAATTGGCGCACAAGGACAAGACGGCGACGGCCGGCGGGCTGAACTGAGAATGCGGCCGGGAGGCCGGCATCTGGCCGACGAAACAATGACTTGCAACTTGGAACGCACGCTTGGAAAATCATCCGAAATGTCGGCGGTCAATTCTAACACGGAAGAAAAATCCGCGCACGCCCGTGAGTTGTGCGAAAAAGGCTTGTGGGTGGAAGTTCTCGGCTTCGCCCAACAATGGCGCGCGGAATGTCCCGAAGATTACCATGCGCGGTTTTACATGGGACTCGGCTTCAGCGGGCGCGGGCAATTTGTGCAGGCGGAGACGGCGTATCGCCAGGCGCTGGCATTGGACGCGACCGACCCGAAAGTCTGGAACAATCTCGCCAAAATCCTGTTTGAAAATTTGCAGCGCCCGAAGGATGCCATTTTGTGCATAGAACAAATGTTGAAGTGCGATCCGGGAAGCAAACTGGGCTGGTCGAACCTGGCCGTGATGGTCGGTGAACTTGGGATGCACGAAAAGGCGATGCTTTATGCCGACCATGCCATTGCGCTCGACCCGAAATTCGTCGAGGCCTATCTGCACAAGGCTGCCGCCGCGCGCGCGCTGGGGAAAACGGAAATCGTCAGGGATGTTTGCGACAAGCTGGCGTCCATTGAACCGGAAAAATTCCGTCACGCACGGTGATGGTGGGCGAGCGTCCCGCCGGAATCACGACCATCCGAAAACTTGCCGCTTGAAACTTGGAACTTCAAACCGGAAACTGCCCGCGAACATGAATCGCGTTGTTGAAAAATTCGCCGCGCTGAACCGCGCCGGCAAAAAGGGTTTCATCGTCTATATCGGCGCGGGCGATCCGAACCTCGCCGCCACGCGCGAACTGGCGCTGGCGTTCGACAAGGCGGGCGTGGATATTTTGGAACTCGGTGTGCCGTTCAGTGATCCGCTCGCCGATGGTCTCGTGAACCAGCTCGCCGCGCAGCGCGGTCTGGAATCCAAAACCACGCCGCCGAAAGTTTTGGAAACGGTTTTGGCGATTCGCAAGCAATCCGAAATTCCGATTGTTCTCTATATTTATTTCAATCTCATTCATAAAGTCGGCATCGAAAAATTCATCGCTGACGCCGCGCGCGCGGGCGTAGATGGTCTGCTCGTTTTGGATTTGCCGCCGGAAGAATCGGACAATTACGAAGCGCTGATGAAAAAATACGGCCTCTGCCACATTTATCTCGTCGCGCCGACGACGCCGGAAGAGCGCATGGAATTCATCGTGAAGCGCGGCAGCGGATTCATTTATTACATCTCGCGCGAAGGCGTGACGGGAATGCAAAGCCAGGTCGCGTCGAATCTCGCGTCGCAGGTTTCCAAAATCCGCGCACACACGAAATTGCCGGTTGCCGTCGGCTTTGGCGTCTCCAATCCGCAGCAGGCCGGACTCGTCGCGCAAAATGCGGATGCCGTCGTCGTCGGAAGCGCGGTGGTGAACCAGATTGCCGAACATGGAAAATCGCCGGAACTCGTCGCCAAAGTCGGCGCATTCGTGAAATCGCTGGCG
>Ga0181534_10002702_pt1 | contig 10858 bp, 8 predicted proteins | sample PEATcosm2014_Bin_37_FD_119758 | JGI IMG/M metagenome (GOLD analysis project Ga0181534, IMG submission 119758) | Peatland microbial communities from MTU Mesocosm Facility, Houghton, MI, USA - PEATcosm2014_Bin17_10_metaG | ecosystem: Environmental > Terrestrial > Soil > Wetlands > Peat | place...
ATTAACCCGAGCAGCGACGACGACGACCCGCTCTCGATCTTGGCCCGCCAGAGTGAGACGGCGTCCAACGCGGAACTCGCGGTGATGACCCTACACGAGCAGTACCTCACCGACGCCGAGGCCTGGGCCTGGCTCTGCACACTGCAGGTGGCCCTTCGGGCCACGGCCGTCGTGAATGGCATCTTGAGTGACGAGAAGCTCCAGTCGGCCTCGCCAGAACTGCTGGACGACATCCACACCTTGCAGCAGTTTCTCTTCGAACTTTCCGGTTGTTTCTAGGCGTTTTCGCCGCGTCTCACCCAGGGCGGGCGGGCGCCCGGGGCCAAGCCAAGGACGATCCCACCTAGGCTCTAGCGATGGCCTTCCCTCGACGCACCCCACTCTCCCTGTCCCTTCTCGCCCTGTCCGGCGCGCTCATTCTCGGTCCTTCCCTCGCCGCCCAGGCGGCGACGAAGAGCCCCACGGCCGCCTCGGTACTGGCGTCGGCGTCCAAGTCGCTGGGCAAGGAGCGCGGGGTGCACATCGTCGTGACCACCGTTGACCACAAGATCAACAGTTCCGTCGTGGCCGACATTGGCACCGCGAGCGGCACCGAGACCTACGTCTCGGGCACTGAGACCTTCACCATCACCGTGACGCCCAAGGCCGCCTACCTCTACGGCAGCAAAGAGGGCTTAACCAAGCTGATGGGACTGTCGGCGAGTGAGCAGTCCAAGGTGGGCGGCGAGGCCATCGTCATGAAAAAGGGGACGTCGCCCTACAGCACGTTTCAGTCGAACCTGACCTCCACCGCGTTCGCGCAGCTTCTCCCGCCGGCGAAGGGCACCAGTCTCTTGGCCCAGCGCGACAAGGCCACCAACGGCTATCAACTCAGTTGGACGACGGCCAAGACCAGCTCGACTCCCAAAGAACTCTCGGTCTTGACGATCTCCTCGGGTGCGAAGGCGCTCCCTCTCAAGGAGACCGTCACCACGTCCGATGGTTCGAGTCACACGGCCTTTAGCAAGTGGGGCGAATCGGTCACCGTTCACGTTCCCTCCAAGACGATTCCCTACGCCACGGTCTTCCCGTCCAGCTAGGCGACCGCGTCAGGCCCGTTGATCAGGGTTAAGAGACGAGACTGTCTCGTTCCGGAACGACGTGGTACCGTATTGGCCATGGTCCTTCAGGAGAACGCCACGCACGAAGCCGCGGAGAGTCACGGGGGAAGGCCCCTTGACGCATCGCGCGACGACGCCCTTCGCACGTCGGCCCTCGAACTGCTGGCCGACATCGGCTACGACCGGCTCACCATCGACAAGATTGCCCAGCACGCCGGGGCGGGCAAAGCGACCATCTACCGGCGTTGGTCGGGCAAGGCTGAGCTCATTGTCGACGCCCTGATGTGTCAAAAGGGAGCGATGACGATAGCCCCCGATACGGGAACATTGCGTGGCGATCTGTCGGCCCTCATCGATCAGTCGGACTTGGAGGAGCGACTCGACACGAAGGTGATGATCGGCATGGTGAGCGCGTTGCCGCACGACGCGGAGCTGCGAGAAGTCTTCCGCACCCAACTCATTGAGCCCCATATGGCGACGTTGTCCGTCGTGTTCGATCGGGCCGTGGAGCGCGGAGAGATTCGCCCGGTCGAGAACATGTCGACGATTGTCTCGATCCTTCCGGCGCTGGTGTTACACCGCCTCATCGTCTCGGCCACGGCACCCGACCGCGCCTTCTTTGAGTCGATCGTGGAGGGAGTCCTTCTTCCGCTCCTGGAGGTCGGCCGCGACGAAAGACCGAATACCTAACCCCCCCAGAGAGAAAGCGATGTGACGATGTCAACCGAAGAAACCGAACTCGCGGCCAACGAGGAGACCAAACACCTGGGCCTCGCCCTGTTGGTGATCTCCGCCGCGCAGCTGATGATCGTGCTGGACGCCACCGTCGTGAACGTGGCGATCCCCACTATTCATCACGCCTTGCACTTCTCTTTGGCGAATCTGGAGTGGCTCATCACCGGGTACTCGCTGACCTTCGGGGGGTTGCTGTTGTTCGGCGGACGCACCGGTGACCTCTACGGTAAGCGTCGCATGTTCATGATCGGCGTGTCGGTCTTCGCCCTTTCGTCGTTGCTCGGCGGCTTGGCCACGTCCGACGTGTGGCTCATCATTACCCGCGGAATGCAGGGCGTTGGCGCGGCGATCGCGGCCCCGACGGCGTTGGCGCTGATCGCTACCAACTTCCCCGAGGGCCGTGAGCGCAATCGGGCCATGGGCGTGTACGCGGCGATGTCGGGCGGCGGCGGGGCGCTCGGACTCCTGCTCGGCGGCATCCTGACCAGTTACGTCTCGTGGCGCTGGATCTTCTTCATCAACGTGCCCATCGCCGCGGTCGTTCTCTTTCTCGCTCCCCGGGCCCTGCACGAGTCCTCCACCACCTCGGGGCACCTCGACGTACCGGGCGCCGTGACCGTGACGGGCGGGATGCTGGCCCTGGTGTACGGCCTCTCCAACGCCTCGAGCCACAGTTGGTCGTCGGTCTCGACGATCTCCTTCCTCGCCGCCGCCGTCGTGTTGCTCGTCGCGTTCGGGTTCATCGAGCGACGTTCCGCCGACCCGTTGATGCCGCTCAGCATCTTCAACAATCGAAACCGCTCCGCTAGTTTCGCGATGATGCTCTGCATCGGCATCGCGCTGTTTTCGATGTTCTACTTCTTGACCCAGTTCCTCCAGAACATTCAGGGGTGGAGCGCGGTGAAGACGGGCGTCGGGTTCCTGCCCATGACGGCGGGCATCATCGTCGCCGCCGGTCTCACGTCGCGGTTCGTCGGCAAGACCGGGATTCGCCTGCCCCTGATCGTCGGTCCCACCATGACCGTCGCGGGGATGTTGTGGATCTCGCGCATCACGCCGACCAGCGCCTACTTAGAGATTCTCGGGCCGCTGGTGGTGATCGCGCTCGGCATGGGACTCGTGTTCGTTCCGCTCACCTTGACCGCGGTGTCCGGGGTCGAGCCCGAGGAGGCCGGTCTGGCCTCCGCGCTGCTCAACACCATGCAGCAGGTGGGTGGCGCGCTCGGTCTCGCGGTGCTCGCCACCGTCGCGATCGATGCGTCCAACTCCCGGTTGCACTCGCTGCACTCCTCGTCCAAGGCGGCGACCAAGATCGCGACGACCCACGGCTACACCACGGCATTCTTGGTGTCGGCGACGATCGCGCTGGTTAGTCTGCTCGTGTCGGTACTGGTGATCCGCGTCTCGCCCGAAGATAACGCCGCCTTCGCGGTCGCCTCGGGCGTCGGCGCAGCGTAAGAGAGAAACCGCCGGCCACTTTCGTGGCCGGCGGTTCTTCGCAGCGGCGAAGGGGAACACCGAGCGAGCTGTCAGAGGCTCCCAACCGACGTGGCGTACTCGACCGAGTTCGAGTGGATGGTGTCGCGATACCATCCGAAGCTCTCCTTCTTCAGGCGATCGCCCGACGGAAAGTCCACCCACACGATGCCGAAGCGTCGTGAGTAGCCGAGGGCCCACTCGAAGTTGTCCAGCAGACTCCACACGAAGTAACCCGCAACGTTGACCCCCGCGTCGATGGCGTCGTGGACGGCCGAGATGTGTTCTTGGAGGTAGGCCACGCGGTTGTGGTCCTTGACGTCACCGTTCGGATCGACGTAGTCGTCAAAGGCCGCGCCGTTTTCGGTGATGAAGATGGGCAACGTGGTGTACTCCTCGCGAACGCGAATGAGCAAAGAGGTCAGTCCCGACGCCTCAATCTCCCAGTCCATCGAGGTCTTCTCTCGCCCCGGGGTCTCGAGTGATCGAAGGTGAAGATCGGGAAACTGCTCTCCCTGCGCGACGAAGTAGCCGGCCACGCGCGCCTCTCGGGCGCGAGAGCTGTCGACCACGGTGGAGGGGAAGTAGTAGTTCACGCCGAGAAAGTCGAGCGGCGCGGCGATGGCTTTCAGATCACCCTCGTGGATCACCGAGAAACCCGGCGTAAAGTCCCGGTAGTGCTCGAGCATGTCCTCGGGGTACTTGCCGTGAAAGACCGGTTCCAAGAAGAGTCGGTTCAGGTTGCCGTCGGCGCGCGTGGCGGCGGCCACGTCCAACTCGTGCTGTGATCCCGCCTGGAAGTCGCCGAGATTGAGCGTGATGCCGACCTTGGCCGAGGGGATCGCGTCGCGCAAGATCGGTACGGCGAGGCCGTGGGCGAGCAGGAGGTGGTGGTTGGCCGCGGCCGCCTTGCCGATGTCTTGGATGCCCGGCGCGTGGCGCCCGGCTCCGTAGCCGAGCCACGACGAGCACCAGGGCTCATTCAGAGTGATCCAACGCTCCACGTCACTCCCGAGAGCGCGCGCGACGATGTCCACGTACTCGGCGAATCGTTCGGCGGTGTCGCGGACGGTCCAGCCGCCCCGGTCCTCGAGGGGCTGGGGTAGGTCCCAGTGATAGAGGGTGACGGTCGGCTCGATGCGGCGCGCGCGCAGACCGTCGACCAGGCGCCGATAGAAGTCGAGGCCCTTTTGGTTGACCGCCCCGCTGCCCGTGGGCTGCACCCGGGGCCAGGCGACCGAAAAGCGGTAGGCGGAGACGTCGAGTTCGGCCAGGAGGTCGAGGTCTTCATTCATGCGGTGAAAGTGGTCACAGGCGATGTCGCCGGTGTCGCCGTTCCAGACGGTGCCTGGGGTGTGACTAAATGTGTCCCAGATCGAGGGGCCTCGGCCGTCGGCCGTGACCGCCCCTTCGATTTGGTATGACGCGGTCGCGGTTCCCCACACGAAGTCGGGGGGAAAGGGGCGAGTAATACCTCGTTCGTTCGAGCCGTTGGTGCTCATGGTGATGCGTCTCCTCGTAGTTGTAGAAATATGCTGAATACCTCGACGCGTGGCCCCACCGGGTTGGAGTGTGGTGGGGCCACGCGACGAGGAGAGCTGCTACGCCTTCTTCAGGCGCATCAGGATCAGCGGCAACTGAGGGTCGCCGGGCGATGGGTCCATGTACGGGTTGGCGGCCGTCACGAATCCGGTGTAGTGAGCCGTGGAGTACTCGTCCCAGTCGGCCCCGTAGAGCAGGGGCGCGACGGGCACGTCGTTGGACACGATGTTCTCCAGGGCGTCGGTCGCCGCCGTGACGGCACTGGTGTCAGACGGGTTGGTGCTCGCCAACGTCGCCAGCGCGGTCTGCGCCGCCGGGTTGTCGTAGCGACCGTAGTCGCCGTTCGCCGAGGTGCCGATCGGCGCCGACAAGGTGTTGTCCAACCAGTTGTCGAACTGCACGTACGGGCTCACGCCTCCGTTGCCCCAGTGAATGATCGACTGGAAGTTACCGTTGCCCAGGTCGGTGTACCACTGCGACGTCGCCACACCGTCAACGGTGCAGTTGATGCCTTCGGCCTGCAGCTCATTGGAAGCGAGCTGAATGTCCGCGTAGTAGTCCGAGTAGGCCGTCGGGTCTTCGATCGAGAACTTGATCTCTTGACCGTTCTTGGCGTAGAAGCCCGAGGAGTCCTTGGCGTACCCATCGGCCGTCAGAATCGAGGCGACCTTGGTCGGGTCCTGCGTCGCCGGGAGGTCGTTCTTCAACGACGGCTCCAAGAAGGCGGACTGGCTCGGCAGGATGAGTCCACTGGAGGACGTGGCCGGATTCTCATAGCCCGACTCGCCCTCGACGCTGAGCGCCGTGCGGTCGATGCCGTAGCTAATGGCCTGGCGAACGGCGGGGTCGCTCAAAGGACCGGTGCCCGTCGTGTTGAACCACAAGGTCACCGTGCTGCCCGGGGCAAAGTACGTGTGATTGGTCTTCGGGTCTTTGTTGACGAAGATCGAGTCCACGTTGGCAATGTCGTTGCCGGCCCAGGTCAGCTGACCGTCGGCGAGTGCCGTGGCCGCGGCCGTGTTGGTCGCGTAGTAGGCAACGTTGACCTCCGGCGCGGCGGGCTTGCCACCCCAGTAGTGCGGGTTCGCCGTGTACTTGACCAGCTGGGACGAGTAACTGCTCTCCACGTAGGGGCCGGTACCAATTTCCTTGGTCACGACGGCCGTCGCCGGGTCCTTGATCTTGGACCACTGGGCCTTGTTGACGATCAGCACCGAACCAGCAATGGTCGTGATGTTGAGGTACTCCGGGGCCGCGTAGTGCAAGACCACCGTGTACTTGTTCGGTGTGGTGGCCGGGCTCGCCATGGCGGGCGCGCCGTAGTCATCCGCCGCCGGAACGTTGTTCAACAGGTCGAACGTGTAGGCCACGTCGGCCGAGGTGAACGGAGTACCGTTGCTCCACTTGACATTCTTTCGAAGGTCGAAGGTGATGGTCTTTCCGCCGTTCGCGAACGAGTACTTCGTCGCGAGCCAGGGGTAGTCGGTGTTGGCCTTCAACGTGTCGAACTCGAAGAGCGGCTCGTTGACCAGTGAGCGAACGCTCAACTGCTCCGCGAAGGAACTCGAGTCAAAGGGGTTGAAGTTATTGGTAAACGTGACGCCGGTGTTGCCCTCAATGGTCACCGGAGCCCCGGTGGCCGCGGAGGCCGCGCCCTCGCTGGCCGCCACCATGCCGATTGTGAGACACGACAAGGCAGTCAGCACCACTCCTATTTTTCTATACATTTTCTTCCTTTATATTGATAGTGTCCAGCCGGCTCTCGCCGACCTCTTTTTGAACCGTGTGGGTCCTTAGTGAACGACGCGAGGGCCGGTTGGACTTCGCGCTACTGCTCGGCACTCGAGCGAGAATCTGCCTCGAGTACCCGACTATTTGGTCATCGTCATGTCTTCGTCGTTTCCCCCTCTCGTCGGCGCACCTCTGGCGCCAGCTCGACTACGGCTTCGGGTTCGTTCGCGTGCAACCAGCAGTGCGAGAGATGACCCTCACCGACCTTGAAATCCGGGGGATCGTGCGCCCGGCAGATGTCCATCACGTGGGGGCAGCGCGGCGCGAAGCGACAGCCCGCCTCGGCGATGGCGAAGGTGGTGTGCTCCTTGGTCTCACTGGCCTGGCTGGTGGGGTCGGCCGGGTTGGGGACCGAAGCGATCAGTAGCTGGGTGTAGGGGTGCGTCGGCTCATCGACCAGGTCCGTGCCGAAGGACCTCTCGACAATCTGGCCGGCGTACATGACAATCGTCTCGTCGGCGATGTAGCGGGCCGAGGCGATGTCGTGCGTGATGTACAGGACGGCCAGGTGTTCGTTGTCGCACAGTCCCTTCAGAAGGTTCAACACCCCGAGGCGCACCGAGACGTCCAGCATGGAGATCGGCTCGTCGGCCAGGAGCACGCGCGGGCGCACGCAGAGCGCTCGAGCGATGGAGACGCGTTGGAGCTGCCCCCCGGATAACTCGTGGGGGTAGCGGTCCAGGAACTTGTCCGGCGGATCGAGGGACACCCTCGAGAGCGCGGCCCTCGCCAGCCCCTCGACCTCGCTCTTGTGCGCGCCGTGAATGAGCAGCGGCCGCTCCAGGCTGTGCCGTACGCGATGGACGGGGTTGTTGGAGGCGAAGGGGTCCTGGAGAACCAACTGCACCTCTGAGGTGTAGGCCAGCGTCCGGCGCGCCCCCACGGGGATCTCCGTGCCGTCGAGGAAGAGTTGGCCGGAGGTGGGCTTCACGATGCGCGCCAACATCCGGGCGAGGACCGACTTGCCCGAACCGCTCTCGCCCACCACCGCCGTGATCTTTCCCGCCGTGAGATCGAGGCTCACGTTGTCCACGGCGCGCACGATGTGCTTCGCCTTCACGAACCGCCCCGGCACTCGCGTGACGAAGTGACGCGTGAGGTCGCGCGCGCTCAGCTGGACGGGGGTCCGCGTGGGCTCGCTTAGCGCGCTCACGAGTTGTCCCCTCGAACGTCCGAGGCGACGCGCACCTCGCGGGACAGCTCCACCGGCACGGCGACGCCGGGGTCACCGGTCTGTAGCCAACACGCGACCTGTCGACGCGAACCCTTGATCGTCGCCAACGGTGGGTTTTCGCTCCGACACCGGTCCATCACGTAGGGGCAGCGCGGCGCGAACCGGCAGCCCACGGGCAGGTCGCTGAGGTCGGGGGGTGAGCCGGGGATGCCGGTCAACTCCCGTCGCGGCCCCGACATGGGGGGGAACGAGTTCAAGAGTCCCAGGGTGTAGGGGTGGCGAGGCGCCTCGTAGAGTTCATTCGCCAGGGCGCGCTCCACAATGGATCCGGCGTACATCACCACGATCTCGTCGGCCAGTTCGACGAGGAGGGAGAGGTCGTGGGTAATGAAGATCATGGCGAAGTTGAATCGGGCACGCAGATCGAGCAACTCGTTGATGATCTCGCGCTGGGTCACCACGTCGAGCGCGGTGGTGGGCTCGTCCATGATGACCAGTTCGGGATCGAGGGCGAGCGCCAGGGCGATCATGATGCGCTGGCGTTGCCCGCCCGAGAGTTCGTGGGGGAACCGCTCCAGGCGGTCTTCGTCGAGTCCCACCATCGTGAGCAGCGTCTTCGCCCGTTCGCGGCGCTCCTCCTTCTTCATGTCAGGGCGATGAGTCCTGAGGACTTCGTCGAAGTCCTTACCCACGCGGCGTACCGGGTCCAGGGCGTTGAGCGCGCTCTGGATCACGATCGACACGTGCGACCAACGGATCGCGCGAAGCTCTTTCTCATTCGCGGTGACGAGATTGACGACCTTCTCTTCGGACTTGTCGTCGGAGGTCACGTTCAGGTTGACAGCCCCTCCGCTGATAATTCCGGGCGCGCGAAGCAGGCGCGTCATGCCGTAGACCAGCGTGGACTTACCGGATCCGCTCTCTCCGGCCACGCCGAGCACCGTGGCGCGACGCAGCGAGAACGAGACGTCGTGAACGGCGCGCACCGTAGCGTCGCCGGTGCCGTAGTCAACGCTGAAGTTGCTCACGTCGAGGACGATCTCTCGGTTGGCCGGCGCGGGAACCACGGTGGGCTCGGGGGTCTCTGGCGTCAGGGGCGACTCACTCACCCGGAACTCGTCGAGGCGTTCGATACTCATCGGCTCACCGTCTTGGCGGTCGCCGGGACTCGGGTCGTGACGGGCTGACGAAGCACGGGAGTGAGACCGAGGCGCACTCGGCGCGGTAGGCCGAGCTTGCGCCGCTGCTTGCTCGTGAGGCCCGCCTCGCGAAGTCGCGGATTGATGAACTCGTCGATGCCGAAGTTAAGGAGTGCGAGACCGGTCCCCACCAGGGCGATGCACACGCCCGGCGGAACGAACCAGTACCACTCACCCGAGAGCGGGGCGTTATTGGACTGAGCCCAGTAGAGCATGGTGCCCCAGTTCCACACCGACGTGCTGGTGAGACCGATGTAGGCCAGCGTCACGTAGGCGCCAATGGAATACAGCACGGTAAAGAGCAGTGAGGAGGCGAGAATCGGCAAAAGGTTGGGAGCGATCTCGGAGAACATGATGCGGTAGCGCTTTTCTCCGATGATGCGCGCCGCTTCGACGAAGTCGCGGTTTCGCAGTGACATGGTCTGCGCGCGCAGGACCCGTGCTCCCCAGGCCCAACCCGTCAAGCTGATGACGAGACCGATGATGAACGCGTTCGAACGGCTGCCGACGGGCAGATAGCTGTCAATCACGATGAGCAGGGGCAGGCCCGGCAGAGCCAGGAAGACGTTCGAGAGAAGGGTCAGGCTGTCGTCGGTCTTGCCCCCGAAGTATCCGGCGGTCACACCGATGGTCATGGCGAGAAATGTCGCGACGAGGCCCGCCAACAGGGCCACCACCATGGTGGCGCGCGCACCCACCAGAAGTTGAGAAAAGATGTCTTGGCCGAGGCTGGTGGTGCCCAGCCAGTGGGCCGCGGAGGGTCCGGTGTTGGGCAGAAACATCGTGGCACTCGGGTTGTAGGGGGCGAGGTAGGGGCCGATGATCGTCAGGAGAATGAAGAAGCCCAAGATGGCGATCCCGAGCAGAACCTTCGGCGAGCGCGGTATGCGCAACGTCTTCATACCGCCGCCTCCGTTCTGGTGCGTGGATCGAGGGCCAGATAGATGAAGTCGGCGATCAGGTTGGCGGCGAGCACCGTGAGGGTGATGACGAGGAAGATGCCCTGAATTAACGGGTAGTCCTCGTTCAGCACGGCCTGCAAGAGCAGGTCACCCACGCCGGGGTAGTTGAAGACCAACTCAACCAGTAGTGCGCCCGAGACCACGAGCCCAATGGCGAGGGAGAGATTGGCAATGCTCGGCAGGACCGCGTTTCGCGCGGCGTGAAAGATCACCTTGCGACGGGGGAGACCTTTCGCGACGGCCATGAGCACAAAGTCCTCCCCGATCATCGTGATCATCATGTTGCGCATGCCGAGCATCCAGCCAGCGATCGAACTCAACACGATCGAGATGACGGGTAACTCGGCGTAGCGGATGATGTTCAAGATGTAGGGCCAGTTCCAGCCCGGTGTGACGGTTTGGTTGTAGGCCCCCAGCACCGGGAACCAGTGAAGGTCGCTGCCAAAGGCCAGCAGCATGACGGTGGCCAGGAAGAAGTAGGGCACCGCTTGGAAGAAGGTCGCGGTGGGAATGAGCGAGTCGAATCGCGATCCGCGCGTCCAGCCCAGCATGGCCCCGGCGAACGTGCCCACCACGAAACTGATGACGGTGCTGATCCCGATCAGTCCGACCGTCCAAGGAACCGACTCGCGAAGGATGGTGGTCACCGGGGACCCGAGCGTGATGGAGATGCCGAGGTTGCCGTGGAACATCTGGGTGATGTAGGTAAAGTACTGGCCAATCCAACCCTGCTTGGTGTCACCGAAGGACAGGCGAATCGCGTTGATCTCCGCGGGCGTGACCTGGGACTGAATCTTGCCGATGAGGTTTTGAATCGGATTCCCCGGCATCAGCCGGGGGAGGGCGAAGTTCACCGTGATCGCCACCCACGCCGTAAGC
>Ga0181534_10002703_pt1 | contig 10857 bp, 6 predicted proteins | sample PEATcosm2014_Bin_37_FD_119758 | JGI IMG/M metagenome (GOLD analysis project Ga0181534, IMG submission 119758) | Peatland microbial communities from MTU Mesocosm Facility, Houghton, MI, USA - PEATcosm2014_Bin17_10_metaG | ecosystem: Environmental > Terrestrial > Soil > Wetlands > Peat | place...
ATGCTGGCCGAGACCGGGGTGTGCAGCGGGGTGGAGAACTACAGCCGGCACCTCGACGGACGGGCACCGGGGGAGGCCCCCTTCACCCTGCTCGACTTCTTCCCCAAGGACTTCCTGGTGGTGGTGGACGAGAGCCACGTGGGGGTTCCCCAGCTCCGGGGCCAGTACGCCGGCGACCGGTCCCGCAAGGAGACCCTGGTCGACCACGGATTCCGGCTGCCCTCCGCCCTGGACAACCGCCCCCTTCGCTTCGAGGAGTTCATCGAGCGCACCGGCCAGGTGATCCTGCTGTCGGCCACGCCGGGACCCTGGGAGCTGGAGCACAGCGCCAACGTGGTCGAACAGGTCATCCGGCCCACCGGCCTGGTCGACCCCGAGGTGGACATCGTGCCCACCACCGGCCAGATCGACGACCTCCGGGCCCGGATCGACAAGACGGTGGCCGGAGGCCACCGCGTGCTCGTGACCACGCTGACCAAGAAGATGGCCGAGGACCTCACCGACTACCTCGCCGAGCAGGGGGTGCGGGTCCAGTACCTGCACTCGGACGTGGACACCATGGCCCGGATCGAGATCCTGCGGGAGCTGCGCCTCGGGGCCTTCGACGTCCTGGTGGGCATCAACCTGCTCCGTGAGGGCCTGGACCTGCCTGAGGTGGCCCTGGTGGCCATCCTGGACGCCGACAAGGAGGGCTTCCTCCGGTCGGCGTCGTCCCTCATCCAGACCATGGGCCGGGCGGCACGCAACGTCAACGGCCGGGTGGTGATGTACGCCGACACCATCACCGACTCCATGACCAGGGCCATCGGGGAGACCCAGCGCCGGCGGGCCCGCCAGATCGCCTACAACGAGGCCCACGGCATCGACCCCCGCACCATCACCAAGTCGGTGACCGACATCCGCGAGCGGGTCCGGGGCGAGCACGGGGGATCGGCGGCCATCACCTCGGGGGCCAACGAGCATGCCGCCGGCAGCAGGGGCGGGGGCGGCTCCGGTCGGAGCGGCGGGCGCACCGGGAGCGGTCGGGTGGCGGGCACACGGGGGAGGTCGGGCCGCACCAGCGTCGACCCCCGGGCGGCGGCGGCCGAGATGGCCCAGGCCCTCGGGCCCGACGCCGACGAGCTGTCCAGCCTGATCCACCGGCTCGACCTGGAGATGAACAAGGCGGCCGAGGAGTTGCGCTTCGAGGAGGCCGCCCTGCTCCGCGACGAGGTCGCCGAACTGCGGGCGCTACTGGTCCGGGACCCCGTGGACGGGACTCCGGTGCTGGTGGGCGAGACCGCCGACGTCGACGCCGACACCCTGTCCTGACCCGCCGCCGGACCCCGCCCCCCACACCGGTATCCTCACCCAATGGCCGATCGTCTGGTGGTTCGTGGCGCGCGTGAGCACAACCTCCAGGATGTCTCCCTGGACCTGCCCCGCGACCGCCTGATCGTCTTCACCGGGCTCTCCGGTTCGGGCAAGTCGTCCCTGGCCTTCGACACCATCTACGCCGAGGGCCAGCGCCGCTACGTGGAGTCGCTGTCGGCCTACGCCCGCCAGTTCCTGGGCCAGATGGACAAGCCCGACGTCGACTTCATCGAGGGGCTCTCCCCGGCCATCTCCATCGACCAGAAGTCGTCGTCGCGCAATCCCCGGTCCACCGTGGGCACGGTCACCGAGGTCTACGACTACCTCCGCCTGCTCTACGCCCGGATCGGCAAGCCCCACTGCCCGACATGCGGCCGTCCCGTGGTCCGCCAGAGCCCCCAGCAGATCGTGGACCGGATCCTGGCCATGGACGAGGGGACCCGCTTCATGGTCCTGGCCCCGGTGGTCCGGGGCCGCAAGGGGGAGTACGGGGCCCTCCTCGACGACCTGGCCAAGCAGGGCTTCGCCCGGGCCCGGGTGGACGGGGACACCATCGAGCTGGCCGACCGGGACCGACTGGACCTGGCCCGCTACGAGCAGCACACCATCGAGGTGGTGGTGGACCGCCTGGTACGGCGGGACGACATCCGGCGCCGTCTGACCGAGTCCCTCGAGACGGCCCTGTCGCTGGCCGACGGGGTGGCCGAGATCGTGGTGGTGGGTGCCGACGGCACCGACGAGGAGGCCATCACCTTCAGCCAGCACCTGGCCTGCACCTACGACGGCCTGAGCTTCGAGGACCCCGCCCCCCGCAACTTCTCCTTCAACTCGCCCTACGGGGCCTGCCCGGCATGCACGGGGCTCGGGACCAAGTTCGAGGTCGATCCGGAGCTGGTGGTGCCCGATCCCACCAAGTCCCTGGCCGAGGGGGCCCTGGCCCCGTGGGCCGGCGCCCGCAGCGAGTACTTCACCCGGGTGGTGGCCGCCGTGGCCGAGCTGGGCGGGTTCTCCGTCGACGACCCGTGGGAGAAGCTGAAGAAGGCCGACCAGAAGCTGGTGCTCTACGGGGCCGGGGGCAGGCAGGTCCACCTCAAGTACCGCAACCGGTACGGCCGGCAGCGGTCGTTCCACACCGCCTACGAGGGCATCGTGCCGTGGCTGCAGCGCCGCCACACCGAGGCCGACTCCGACTTCCTGCGGGACAACCTCGAGAACTTCCTGCGGGAGGTGCCCTGCCCCGTGTGCGGCGGGGCGCGCCTGCGGCCCGAGTCCCTGGCCGTCACCGTCGGAGGCCTCAACATCTTCGCCCTGTGCTCGCTGTCCATCGGCAAGGCCGTGGATGTGGTGGCTTCCCTCGACCTCTCCGACCGGGACCACCTGATCGCCGACCGGGTCTTCCGCGAAGTGCGGGAGCGCATGCAGTTCCTGTTGGACGTGGGCCTCGACTACCTCACCCTGGCCCGGTCGGCCACCACCCTGTCCGGGGGGGAGGCCCAGCGCATCCGGCTGGCCAGCCAGATCGGCAGCGGACTGGTCGGGGTGCTCTACGTGCTCGACGAGCCGTCCATCGGCCTGCACCAGCGGGACAACCAACGCCTCATCGGTACCCTCAAGCGCCTCCGCGACCTGGGCAACACCGTCATCGTGGTGGAGCACGACGAGGAGACCATCCGGGTGGCCGACCACGTGGTGGACGTCGGCCCGGGCGCCGGGGAGCACGGGGGCCGGATCGTCCACTCCGGGCCGGTCACCGGACCGGGGGGCCTCGAGTCCAATCCCGACTCCCTCACCGGCCAGTACATCTCCGGGGTCAAGTCCATCCCGGTCCCCGCTGTCCGCCGAAAGGGGAGCGGCGAGTCCCTGACCGTGGTCGGGGCGAGGGAGCACAACCTGCACGACCTGGACGTCGAGTTCCCCCTGGGCCGCCTGGTGGCCGTCACCGGTGTGTCCGGGTCGGGCAAGTCGACGCTGGTCAACGACATCCTGCTCCGGTCCCTGGCCAAGCAGGTCCACCGGGCCAAGACCCTGCCCGGCCTCCACCGGACCATCACCGGCGTTTCCCACGTCGACAAGGTGGTCGAGGTCGACCAGGCCCCCATCGGTCGGACCCCCCGGTCGAACCCGGCCACCTACACCGGGGTGTTCGACCACATCCGCAAGCTGTTCAGCCAGACCCAGGAGGCCAAGGTACGCGGCTACCAGCCGGGACGGTTCTCCTTCAACGTGAAGGGCGGCCGGTGCGAGGCGTGCGCCGGCGACGGCACCATCCGCATCGAGATGCACTTCCTGCCCGATATCTACGTGCCCTGCGAGGTGTGCCACGGGGCCCGGTACAACCGGGACACCCTGGAGGTCCTCTTCCGGGGCAAGACCATCGCCGATGTGCTCGACCTGTCCTGCGAGGAGGCCCTGGGCTTCTTCGCCCACCAGCCCCCCATCGCCCGGCACCTCCAGACCCTGGTCGACGTGGGTCTGGGCTACATCCGCCTGGGGCAGCCGGCGCCCACCCTCTCGGGCGGTGAGGCGCAACGGGTCAAGCTCGCCTCCGAGCTCAGCCGGCGGTCCACCGGCCACACGCTCTACGTCCTGGACGAGCCCACCACGGGCCTGCACTTCGACGATGTCCGCAAGCTCCTCGACGTGCTCAGCCGCCTGGTCGACCAGGGCAACACCGTCATCGTCATCGAGCACAACCTCGACGTCATCAAGAGCGCCGACTGGGTCATCGACCTCGGGCCCGAGGGAGGCGACCGGGGAGGGTCCATCGTGGCCGTGGGCACCCCGGAGGAGGTGGCGGCAACGGTGGGCAGCTACACCGGCGAGGTCCTGGCCCCACTGCTGGGCATCACGCCGGGGAAGGCCGCCGCGGCGCCGTCGGTGCCGTCGGCGTCCCGGGCCAAGCCCCGGACGCCGGCCGTATCGGGATCGGGATCGGGATCAGGGAGGGGATCGGGGGCCACATCGGCCAGGCGCAATTCCAAGGCCAGGGCTGTGGAAGCCTCGGAGCCCGTGCCGAAGCGGAAGAAGGCCGCCGTGCGCTCGACCAAGGCCAAGAAGGCGGCCACCTCCGTCAAGGTGCCGGCGAGAGCCAAGGCCACGGCCGCCAGCTGAGCCGGGGCCGGCCGAGCCCGGCCCGGCCCGGCCCGACCGCTGGCTCGGTCAGGTGGTCGCCAGCATCCTCTCGAGGGCCACCCGGGCCCACGACGCCGTCTCCTCGTCCACCGTGATGCGGTTGCGCACCTCGCCCTCGACCAGGCCCTCCAGCACCCAGGCCAGGTGGGCGGCGTCGACCCGGAACATGGTCGAGCACGGGCACACCAGTGGGTCCAGCGAGACGACCGTCTTGTCCGGAGTCTCGTCGTCGAGGCGCTTGACCAGGTGGATCTCGGTCCCCACGCCGATGGTCGAGCCCGCCGGCGCCTCGGCCACGGCCCGGATGATGTAGTCGGTGGAGCCAACCTGGTCGGCCATGTCCACCACGTCATGGGCGCACTCGGGATGGACCACCACGATCCCGTCGGGGTGCTCGGCCCGGAAGGCGTCGACGTGGGCGGGACGGAACCGCTGGTGGACCGAGCAGTGGCCCTTCCACAGGAGCAGGGTCGACGACTTGAGGGTCAGGTCGTCCAGGCCGCCGCGCTCCAGCCGGGGGTTCCACACGGCCATGTCCTCGGCGCCGTAGCCCAGATCGAAGCCCGTGTTGCGCCCGAGGTGCTGGTCGGGGAAGAAGAGGACCTGGTCACCACGGCTGTGGCCCTGCTCGTCGCGTCCGAGGGCCCAGGTCAGCACGGCCCGGGCGTTGGACGAGGTGCACACCACGCCCCCCTGGCGGCCCACGAAGGCCTTGAGCGCCGCCGAGGAGTTCATGTACGTCACCGGCACCACCCGGTCGGTGTCGGTGACCGCGGCCAGGGCCTCCCAGGCCTCCTCCACCGAGTCGATGTCGGCCATGTCGGCCATCGAGCAGCCGGCGTTGAGGTCGGGGAGGATCACCTGCTGGTGCGGCCCGGTCAGGATGTCCGCCGACTCGGCCATGAAGTGGACGCCGCAGAACACCACGAACTCCGCCTCGGTCTGGCCGGCGGCGATGCGGGACAGCCCGAAGGAGTCGCCCCGGGCGTCGGCCCAGGCCATGACCTCGTCGCGCTGGTAGTGGTGGCCGAGGATGAGGACCCGTGGGCCCAGGGCCGACTTGGCCTGGTCGATCCATGAGGCCAGTTGGTCGGGACCCGCCGTCGTGTAGCGGTCGGGCAGTGCCGTCTGTAGCCGGAGCATGATGGGTATGACCCCCTGTGGAGGCGCTCCGGTATGTGGCCGGCGGGGACAGCCTGGTCGCCCGTCCGCGGGGATGTCGGCCCCGAAGCGGTAGATGTCGCCGGAAACCAGGCCGGCGTAGTGCCATACTATGCCCTGGAGCCGCAGCCGGTGCGGTGCGTGGGATCGGCGTGGGACACGGCACACTGGTGGCGTGGTGACACGACCCCTTCCCGGCTCCATTCCCGACGCCCCCGGCTCCTACCAGTTCGTCGACCGGGACGGGCGGGTGATCTACGTGGGGAAGGCCAAGTCCCTGCGGCAAAGGCTCAACTCGTACTTCCAGGATCCCGGGGGCCTGGCCCCCCGGACCGCCCAGATGGTCAGCCAGGCCGATCACGTCGAGTGGATGGTGGTGGACTCGGAGTCCGAGGCCCTGCTCCTCGAGCACAACCTGATCAAGGAGTTCCAGCCCCGCTACAACGTCCGCCTGAAGGACGACAAGAGCTATCCCTGGCTGGCGCTGACCGTCCGCGACGAGTGGCCCCGTCCGGCCGTGGTGCGGGGTCGCAAGCGCAGCGGGGTCCGCTACTTCGGCCCGTACCCCAATGTGGGGGCCATCCGCGGCACCCTCGACCTGCTCCTGCGGTCGTTCCCCGTGCGCACCTGCTCGGACACCAAATTCCGGCGGCACGAGCGCCTCGGACGACCCTGCCTGCTCTACCACATCGAGCGGTGCTCAGGCCCCTGCGTGGGCGAGGTCACCCACGAGGAGTACGACCGGCTGGTGGCCGACCTCATCTCGTTCCTCAGCGGGGACACCGGGCCCCTCGAGCGGGGGATCGAATCGGCCATGCACGAGGCGGCCCAGGCCCTCGAATTCGAGAGGGCCTCGGTGCTCCGCGACAAGCTCGATGCGGTCCGGGCCGCCGACGCCGTGCGGCAGATGGAGCTGGCCAGCCAGGAAGACCTCGACCTCTTCGGCATCGCCGAGGACGAGCTGGAGGCGGCCGTCCAGGTGTTCCACGTCCGGTCGGGCAAGGTGGTGGGTCGCCTGGCCATGTTCGTGGACAAGGTGGAGGACCTGACTCCCGGCCAGCTGATGGAGCGGGTCCTGGTCGATGTCTACGCCGATCCGGCCTCGGGGATCCCCCGGCAGGTGCTCGTGCCCACCATGCCCGAGGACGCCGACGCCGTCGTGGCGTACCTGACCGAACAGAGGGGAGGCCCGGTGGTCCTGCGGGTACCCCTCCGGGGGACGAAGCGCGACCTCCTCCAGACCGTCGAGCAGAACGCCAAGGAGTCCTTCGTCCGCCACCGCCTGCAGCGGACCTCGGACCACAACAGCCGGGCCCGTGCCCTCGAATCGCTCCAGTCCGAACTGGGTCTGCCCGAAGCCCCGCTGCGCATCGAGTGCTACGACATGAGCCACCTGCAGGGCACCGACTACGTGGGTTCCATGGTGGTCTTCGAGGACGGCCTGCCGAAGAAGAGCGACTACCGGCACTTTCGGGTGGCCACCGTGGCCGGCAACGACGACTACGCCGCCATGGAGGAGGTCCTCACCCGGCGGCTCACGTCCCTTCTGGCCGACGACCGGGCGGCGGTGGATCCCGGGACGGGGTCCGTGGACGGATCCGATGTACCCGGGGCCGGTGATGGTGATGGCGATAGCGCCGGTGATGGCGGGGGAGGCGCAGGACCGGCGGCCGCCTCCCTGCCCAAGCGCCGGTTCGCCTATCCGCCGCAGCTCCTCCTGCTCGACGGGGGCCTGGGCCAGCTCAACGTGGGTGTGCGGGTGCTGGAACGCCTGGGGCTGACCGAGCGGATCCCCATCGCCTCACTGGCCAAGAGCTTCGAGGAGGTCTACCGGCCCGGACGGTCCGAGCCCTACCGCCTGTCCCGGCAGTCCGAGGGGCTGTATCTGCTCCAGCGGCTCCGCGACGAGGCGCACCGGTTCGCCATCTCCTACCACCGCACACTGCGCGGCAAGCGCATGACCCTGGGGGCGCTGGATGGGGTCAGCGGTCTCGGGTCCAAGCGCCGCGAGCGCCTCATCGAGCAGTTCGGAGGTCTGGCCGAGCTGCGAAAGGTATCGAAAGAGGAGCTGCTGGGCGTATCGTGGTTGCCAGCCGAGGTGGGTGCGTCGGTCTTCGAACGACTGCACACGCCCATGGCTCCGAGTGGACCTGCCGACCGGTAGGCAGAGGTGGATCGATGAGTGAATACCTGGTGGTGACCGGCATGTCCGGGGCCGGCCGTTCGACGGCCGGGGCCACCCTCGAGGACCTGGGATGGTTCGTCATCGACAACATGCCGTCCGCCCTCATCTCCAAGGTCTCCGAGCTGGTGGACGGCACCGGCTCGGAGTTGGAGCGGGTGGCCTTCGTCGTCGGTCGCGGCGGGGGAGAGCTCGATGACGTCCTCCCGGCCGTGGATGCGCTGGCCGCAGCCCGCAACCGTGTGCGGATCCTCTTTCTCGATGCCGCCGACGACGTGCTGGTCCGGAGGTTCGAGGGCACCCGCCGGCGACATCCCCAGGCGGCACGCGGCGTGGTGGACTCCATCGCCGACGAACGGCTCCTGCTCAGCTCCCTCCGGGACCGGGCCGACCTGGTGATCGACACCGGCGATCTGAACACCAATCAGCTGCGCATCCGACTGATGGAGGTGTTCGGGGAGCACGAGCCGGGCAGCACCATGCAGACCTCCATCGTCTCGTTCGGCTTCAAGCACGGGATCCCCCGGGACGTGGATCTCATGTTCGACTGCCGGTTCCTTCCCAACCCGTACTGGGACGAGGCCCTGCGCAGCCAGAGCGGCCTCGATCCGGAGGTGCGCAAGTTCGTACTCGACCGCCCGGAGACCACCGAGTTCCTGGCCAAACTGGACGATCTCCTGACCATGCTCATCCCGTCCTACATCCGGGAGGGGAAGTCGTACCTCACCGTCGCCATGGGTTGCACCGGGGGTCGTCACCGGTCGGTGGTCCTGGCCGAGGAGCTGGCCCGCCGGCTCGACGACCACGGCATGCCCACCACGGTGTTCCATCGGGATGTCGAGCGGTGAGCGAGCGGTCGGACGGTGCGGGGGATGACCAGCCCAGAGTGGTGGCCATCGGTGGAGGTCACGGACTGGCCGCGACCCTCCGGGCCGTGCGCACCTATACCGACCGGGTCACGGCCATCGTGTCGGTGGCCGACGACGGCGGATCGTCGGGCCGCCTACGAGAGCTCCTCCACATCGTCCCGCCCGGAGACCTCCGGAAGTGCCTGGTGGCCCTGTCCGAGCCCGGCTCCCTGCTCGCCTCGGCCTTCGAGTACCGCTTCGGTGAGGAGGAGTTGGCCGGGCACGCCCTCGGCAACCTCATCCTGGCGGGCCTGATCGACGGCACCAACGACCCGGTGGCCGCCCTGGACGAGGCCTGCCGACTGCTGGGTGTGAAGGGCCGGATCCTCCCGGCCACCACTGACCCCGTGGTGTTGAAGGCCGAGGCCGACGGAGGCCCCGTGGCCGGGCAGGTCGCCGTGATGGCCACGGACAACATCCGCCGGGTCTCCCTCGTTCCCGGCGATCCGGTCACACCGGCTCCGGCTATCGAGGCACTGGAGCAGGCCGACCAGATCATCCTCGGTCCAGGGTCCCTGTTCACCAGCGTGCTGGCCGCCATTGCCGTGCCCGGGGTGCGGAAGGGCATCAACCGCTCCCGAGCCTCCAAGATCTACGTGTGCAACCTCCGTCCGCAGATACCCGAGACCGAGGACTTCGACGTGGCCATGCATGTCGAAGCGCTGGTCGCACACGGTGTGGACGTCGATGTGACGGTGTGTGACACCTCGTCCCTGGCCCTGGGCAATCCCCGGTTTCCCGTGGTGGACGTGCCCCTGGCCCGCACCAACGGCATGGCCCACGACTCCGCCAAACTGGCGTCAACCCTCGCTGATCTGCTCGGATGACCCCATGAGCCGTCCAGATCGCCTAGCGTGGATAGCCGGTCTCCGTTCGTCGGAGGGGCACCAGCACCGGTTTGAGCGTGGCGAGGACACGCACGGAAGAATGAAGAGCGAGGCGCACAGGCAATGACCGTACGGATCGGGATCAACGGCTTCGGACGTATCGGGCGGAACTACCTACGTGCGGCACGGAGCCTGGGTGCGGATATCGACATCGTCGCCGTGAACGACCTGACGTCGGCCGAGACCCTGGCCCATCTCCTGCGGTACGACTCTACCCACGGTCGGTTCGGAAGTGAGGTCAGGGTGGAGGATTCCTCGATCATCCTCGACACCGGGCCGATCACCGTCCTGGCCGAGCGGGACCCCAAGGCCCTCCCGTGGGACAGTCTCGGCGTGGACGTGGTCGTCGAGTCGACGGGACTGTTCACCACCAGGGACACCGCCTCGGCCCACCTCGAGGCCGGAGCCACCCGGGTCATCGTGTCGGCACCCGCCACCGGCGTGGACGCCACCTTCGTGATGGGCGTCAACGACGGGGAGTTCGACCCGGCCAAGGACTTCGTGGTGTCCAACGCCTCCTGCACGACGAACTGCTTCGTGCCCATGGTCAAGGTGCTCGATGACGCCTTCGGGGTGGAGAGCGGCATGATGACCACGGTCCACGCCTTCACCAACGACCAGAACCTCCTCGACCTCCCGCACCGCGATCTGCGCCGGGCGCGGTCGGCGGCCATCAACATCGTCCCCGCGTCGACCGGTGCGGCCCGGGCCACCGGGCTGGTCCTCCAATCGATGAAGGGCCGCCTCGACGGCCAGGGGCTCCGAGTTCCCGTGCCTGACGGATCGATCACCGACTTCACTGCGGTCATTCCGGGCTCGGTCACCGTCGAACAGGTCAATGCGGCATTCGCTGCCGCCGCCTCGTCCGGACCGCTGTCCAAGGTGCTCGTCTACACCGCGGATCCCATTGTGTCCTCCGACATCGTCGGGAGCCCTGCCTCGTGCACCTTCGATTCCCTGTTGACCATGGTCATGCCGTCGGCATCGGGCATCACCCTGGTGAAGGTGATGGGTTGGTACGACAACGAGTGGGGGTACGCCAACCGGCTGGTGGACCTTTCTCTGGTAGTCGGCGGCTCCGCCTCCTGACGGGAGCGGATGACATCGTGAGCAGGTCGAGGGGAGACGGGGCGATGAGCAGCGACAGAGCGAATCCACTACTGGACGGACTACCCCTGCTGGGCGACCTCCCCGATCTCGACGGGGCCAGTGTCCTGGTCCGCGTGGACTTCAA
>Ga0181534_10002705_pt1 | contig 10852 bp, 11 predicted proteins | sample PEATcosm2014_Bin_37_FD_119758 | JGI IMG/M metagenome (GOLD analysis project Ga0181534, IMG submission 119758) | Peatland microbial communities from MTU Mesocosm Facility, Houghton, MI, USA - PEATcosm2014_Bin17_10_metaG | ecosystem: Environmental > Terrestrial > Soil > Wetlands > Peat | place...
CAAGCTGCGCGCGCACCGCCTTGAGCGCGGCCAGTTCGATGTCAAAAACTTTCCGGGCCTGGACCAGATGCTTCATCGGGCGAGGATGCAGGGAAGCCGCTCCCATTTCAATCCCGAATGGCAGCCCGCCGGACGGAGATTTACTTCGTCTGCGAGAAAAGCATGAAAACGCGCGGGCCGCGGGCGGTCGGCATGGCGAATTGCAATTCCTGCGCGCCGGTCGGAATGGCCAAGCCGTCGCTGTGCGCGTCCTCCACCGGTTTGCCGTCCGCAAGCAGCATATAATGATGCGTGCGGTTGCCCGGAATGTGATGGAGCATCACATGCCAGGTGCGCATCGCGCGGTCGTAAATCAACGGCGTCTTCTGCCAGTTCGTGAACGTGCCGGCGACTTCGACCGTTGCCGGCTCCTGCGTCTGCCCGTCCGGCAAGCGCCAGCGGAAGATTTTTGTGAAAACCAATTTGCGTTCCGCCGGCGGCTTTGCACCGGTGGGAGCCTTGGAAAACCCCGTCCCGCTTTTGTGCGCCGGCTTTTGCAGGAATGCGTTGCCAAAATTTTGAGCCATAAAATGCGTCTCTGTCACCGTGGAAGATAAACGACGATCGCTTGCGGCTCAAGTTGGAGTTGCGGATTTGGCCGGATTTTTTCCAAGCCGTGTTTTCACGGCTTAACCGCCGCTGGTGTTAAACTGCTGCGTGATGCGGTCGAGGCGTTTGTTGCTGGCCCGGATGCGGGCGGCAAGCGTCCGGATTGTGGCCTGTAGGAAGGGCGCGGCAAGGTCGGGCGCCTCCAGCATGAGGCGGCTGAAGGCCGTGGTGGTAAATTTCAGCATGGTGCTGTCCACGTTGGCGACCACATCCGCCGAGCGGGGGCCGTGATCGAACAGCGACATGTCGCCAAAAAAATCACCGGGGCCAAACGTGGCGAGGATTGTTTCCTTGCTGCCGGTCATTGTGCGGGCGCGCAATTCCCCGTCCATGATGAGATACATCGCGTCGCCCGGCTCGCCCTGTTTCACCACCACCGACCATTGCGACACGGGTTGCTGTTCCATGAATTGAATCAGTTGCCCGAGCTGTGCGTCACTCAACCCGGCCAGGATTTTGATGCGGCGCAACGAGCCGGGCTTGAGGCCGGCGGACGCGACCCTGACGGGATTGGCCGTGATGTGCGTCGTCCCTCCATGGGGAAAGAATTGCTTGAGCTCGGGAATGGATCCTGCCCGCTGCCAGGTTTCGCCGCTACGCGCAAAAACCCACGTCTCCTTCAAAACGCGCTCGTCCTTCACCCAGTCCACCAAGACCGGCATTTCCACCGGTCCATAGGGAGCGTCATCAATCCCCCAGATGATGAATTCGTTGGCACCTTTCTCTTCCGCCATGGCCGGAAATTACTCCGTATTGGGATAAGAGCCAAGCACTTTGACGTAGCTGCTCTCGCGTTCAAGCAGCGCAACAGCCTTTGAAACCTTGCTGTCCTGAACGTGGCCGTCGCAGTCGATGAAGAAGAAATATTCCCACGCCTTCCGTTTGCTCGGGCGCGACTCGATTTTCGTCATGTTGATCTTGTAACGCCGGAACGCCGCGATTGCATGATGCAATGCGCCGACCTTGTCCGCGACACTCACCATCAAGCTCGTCCGGTCATCGCCGGTGGGCGGACTGCACTGGCGGCCCAAAACCAGGAAGCGCGTCGCGTTGGCGGCGTTGTCCTGAATGTCCTGCTCCAGCACGTCCAGGCCGTATTTCTCGGCGGCGATGATGCCAGCGATGGCTGCGGAATTCTTTTCCTTCCGGGCCAGTTCCGCCGAACGCGCATTGGATGAGGTCTCGACAATCTCCACACGTGGCAGATGGTTTTGAATCCAGCCACGGCACTGCGCCAGCGATTGCGGGTGGACGTAAAGCTTCCGGATTTTCGAGCGCGTTCCGCCCGGCGGGACCATCAGGCACTGCTGCACCGGCAGAATGATTTGCGAAACGATTTTCAGATCGCTATCTACGAACATGTCGAGCGTGTGCGTGACGACGCCCTCGGTGGAATTTTCCACCGGCACCACGCCGTAATCCGCGCGCTTTTTGCTGACCTCGGTGAAGACGTCCGCGATGGTCTTTTGCGGCGAGTATTTGAGGCTGGAACCAAACCGGCGGATGGCCGCCTGATGCGTAAACGTCGCCTCCGGGCCGAGATACGCGATGGTCATCGTCTTTTCCAAGGCCAGCGCGCTGGACATGATTTCGCGGTAAATCGCGCGCAACTGGTCGCCGGTGATCGGGCCGTTGTTCAATTTGCAAATGCGGTCGAGCACGGCGCGTTCGCGGTGCGGCGCGTAAATCTCCTCGCCCGCCGCGAGCTTGATGCTGCCGATGGACAGCACGTGGCGGGTGCGCTCATTGAGCAGCCGGATGATGCTCGCATCCAGCTTGTCAATCGCCTTGCGATGTTCGGGAATGTTCACGGTCAGGGACAGGGCATTAAGCGTAAACCAATCTTCCGCGCGGCTGCGGAATTTCATGACCGTCCTCTTTTGCGGTCTTGATCCAGAACTTGATGGCGTCTTCGGCGTTCTTGATGGCTTCCTGCCGCGTCGCGCCGTGGGCCATGCAGCCGGGAAGTTCCGGCACATCCACGACGTAGGCTGCATCTTCCGCGCTCCACCAGATGATCATTTCGTAGCTGTTCACCTTCATAACAATTTGTAGTTTGCCAGAATTTTCCGCATTTGTCGAACCTGATATGGCTTGGCCTTCGAACCTTCGCGCTGAAGGTTGATGCGCTCCATCACGCCGGCCTGTGTGAAAATATGATGGCTGCCGGAGACGCGCATCCGAAATCCTTTCGTCTGCAATAAATGGCAAAGTTCCTCGAAGCGAATGTTTGCATCCGAATCTCCACGCAAGATTTTGTCGAGAGTTTTTTCGACACTCATGGTTCTAAAAATTTATTGCGGATTTGGTGGTTCCGCATTTTTATTTCCGCCCTGCTGATCTTCCAATTTCAACTGCTCCGGCGGAGTCGTCGCCAGGCCGGGATCAGCCGTGACGGGCGCTGGCGGCCTAGTGATGGGAATGCGGCGGAGTTCGTCCGCGGCGGGCAAATCTTCCAGGCTGCCGAGTCCGAAATATTCGAGGAATAGCGCCGTCGTGCCGTAAGTCGGCGGGCGGCCCACAACCTCAGCGCGGCCCACCGCCTCGACGAGGCCGCGTTCCATGATGGTCTGCATTGTGCCGTCCACGTTCACACCGCGAATCTGCTCCACCTCGGCGCGGGTGATGGGCTGGCGATACGCGATGATGGCGAGCGTTTCCAGCGCGGGCTGCGAAAGTCGCGGCGGCCGTGACTTGATGCCGACAAGCGCCTTGAGCCATGGCGCAAATTCCGGTTGCGTGACGAATTGCCACGAACTGGCGACGCACGCGAGCCGGTAACTGCGCGCGGCGGTTTCATGCTCGGCGGCGAGCTGTTCGAGTGCGGCGGTCAATTCGCTGTCCCTGGTTTTAGCGAGTGATTTGGCGGTGGCGTCTGAGCCCTCGGCATCGGCGGCAGCGGCGAGCACTTCGCGAAGTTCCTTCACGCTCAAAGGTTTTTGCGCGGAGAACAGCAGGGATTCGAGAATGAATTTAGGTTCCATTTTGGATTTACGATTTGCGATTTACGATGGACGCGCGTATTCGGTGGTGGAGGCAGATATCTTGTCTGCCGTAGAGCCGGGCGTTCCGCCCGGCGGATTATTGGCTGATGTTTCAGAAGACGCGGAAGCATCGGATGGACTTCCGGGCGGCAGGATGCCGCCCTCCACGGCAGGCGGGACGCCTGCCGCCACGACTTCCGCGTGGCGGATTTCGATTTCGGCAAAATGTTCGGGCTGGACGCAGACGAGCTGTTTGAGGCGGATCAATTCCAGCAGCGCAAGAAAGGTGCAGATGACCTCCGCGCGGCTCGCGGCGCTCTCAAACAACTCGGCAAAGCGCACCCCGCCGCGCTCGGAAATGATTTTCAGGATGAATTCGATCTTTTCGCTGACGGTCCATTTGTCCTCGAAAATGTCGCGCGCGTCACCTTCACGCTTTTTGAAGCGTTGCAGGACGCCATTGACGGCGTTGAGCAGGTCGAAAATGGAGACTTCCGGTTTAACCGCAGGTAACGCAGATTCAAATTCCATTTTTACCGGCAGGCGCGGGAAGACATTTTCCTGGCGCGCCTCGAACGATTGCAACTGCACGGCGGCGTCCTTGAATTTTTTGTATTCGACGAGCTGGCGGATGAGCTCCCAGCGCGGGTCTTCGCCTTCGTCCTCGCCTTCGACCTGCACCTGCTGGTCCACGGGCAGCAGCTCGCGGCTCTTGATATACATGAGCGTCGAGGCCATCACGAGAAATTCGCCGGCGACTTCGAGGTCGAACTCGCGCATCAGGTCGATGTAGGCGATGAATTGCGTGGCGAGCTTGGTGAGGTTGACCTCGTAAATGTCCACCTCCTCCTTTTTGATGAGATAAAGGAGCAGGTCGAGCGGGCCTTCAAAAACCTCGAATTGAACTTTGTATTCCGCCATGAATGGGGAAATTCTAAAGCGGCGGCGCGCGGTTTGCAATGGCGCAAACTTGACTCGGGGCGGCCGGGAAACTAATCTTCGCAGACTGGCTGGTGGCCGTAGCTCAATGGTAGAGTCCAAGCTTGTGGAGCTTGTTGTTGCGGGTTCGAGTCCCGTCGGCCACCCCACTTCAATTTTCGATTTCAGATTTGCGATTTACGATTGATTCTGTTTGACCCGCTTTCGCCTGTCCGCGCACCCTGCGTCCGATGGTTTCGCCCAATCCATGGATGATGCTGCCGTTTGCGCTCCTGCTTGTCGCGATGGCACTGGCACCGCTGCTCGCGCCGAACTGGTGGTTGCGGCATTACGCCAAAGTCGCGCTCGGACTCGGAGCGGTGACGTTGGGCTATTATCTGCTGGGACTGCATGCGAATGAGCGTGTGCTGGACACGGCGCACGAATACGTCAGTTTCATCGCGCTGGTCGGCTCGCTGTTCGTTGTCAGCGGCGGCATCCACATCGGTGTGAAAGGTGAGGGCACGCCGCTGGTCAACGTGATTTTTTTGCTTGTTGGCGCAATCGTCTCCAATGTCCTGGGGACGACAGGCGCGACGATGCTGCTGGTTCGCCCGTGGATTCGCATGAACCAATACCGCGTCACGGCGCATCACATTGTCTTTTTTATTTTCATCATAGCCAACGTCGGCGGCTGCCTCACGCCCATCGGCGACCCGCCGCTGTTTCTTGGCTATCTGCAAGGCGTGCCGTTCTGGTGGGTGGCGAATAATTGCTGGCCGATGTGGGCGGTGGGAGTCGGCATTCTGCTCGCGATATTTTATGTCGTGGACAAAATTCATTTCGCCCGCGCGCCGCGCGAAACGAAGCTCGCAAATGGATCCTGGAAATTTGACGGCCTGACGAATTTATTTTTTCTTGCCGCCATACTCGGCGCGGTTTTCGTGGAACGTCCGGTCTTTCTGCGTGAAGTCCTGATGGTTGCCGCCGCGGTCGGCTCGTATTTCACGACGAAAAAAGACGTTCACGAGGCGAACCGCTTCAATTTTCACCCGATCCAGGAGGTGGCGATTCTATTTGCCGGCATTTTTGTGACAATGATGCCGGCGCTAGACTGGCTTGGCTTTCACGCGAAAGAACTGCTCGGGGACAATCCATCGCCGGGATTTTTCTTTTGGGGCACGGGCGGGCTGTCCGCCGTGCTGGACAACGCGCCGACGTATCTCGGTTTCGTGGGCGCGCTTTCCGGTGCCACCGGCACAAAGGAAATCGCGGAATTGCTCGGTAAAGATGCCGGCGCGTTGAATGTGCTGGCCATTGGCGTTGGCGCGGTGTTTTTTGGCGCGGCGACCTACATCGGCAACGGCCCGAATTTCATGATCAAGGCCATCGCCGACCAGGAAAAAATCCCCATGCCGGGATTTCTCGGATTTATCTTCAAATTCACGTTACCATTCCTGCTCCCGGTGCTTATAACCATCTGGTTACTTTTCTTCCGAGGTTGATATTTTGTCATTTTTGTGAAACATTTCAGCGCGCGGAGCGTCTCAAGGCTTGGTGTTCAAGTGGTTGCGCTTTCGGGAATTAGATGCGGACTCTTTACAACATTTTGTTCACGATATTTTTCGTGCTGTCGTCGCCGTATTATTTCCGGCGGATGCGGCGGCGCGGCAACTGGCGTCCGGGCTTCCGTGAGCGGTTCGCGCGTTACACCCCGAATCTCAAGCAAGCGCTCACCAACCGCCAGGTCATCTGGATTCACGCCGTGAGCGTTGGCGAAGTCAACCTCTGCACCCAAATCATTCGCGCCTTGGAACTGCGTCTGCCTAACATCAAATTTGTCGTGTCCACCACCACGACCACCGGCATGGCTGAATTGCGCCGTCGGCTGCCGACGCACATCAGCAAAATTTACTACCCGATTGACCGGCGGAAATATGTCGGGCGCGCGCTGGCCGTTATCAACCCGGAAGCCATTGTGCTGGTCGAGGCGGAAATCTGGCCGAATTTCCTATGGCGCGCGCGTGATTTGAAAGTCCCGGTTTTCCTGGCAAACGCGCGGCTGTCCGACCGTTCTTTTCGCGGCTACAAGCGGTTCGGCTTTCTGTTCCGACCGCTGTTCGCGTCGTTTGCCGGCGTCGGATGCCAGAACGAGGAGGATGCCGCGCGATTGCGCGCGGTCGGCTGCCGGCCCGAAGCCGTCCAGATTGTCGGCAATTTGAAATTCGACGCGGCCAAACTGGACGAACGCCGGACGCTCGACGTGCCGGCGCTCTTCCGCCAGCTCGGCGTGCCGCCCGACGCGCCGATTCTGGTTGGCGGAAGCACGCATGACGGCGAGGAAGCCATCCTGGCGGAAATCGCGCAGAGGCTGCGGGCGCGTTTCCCGAAACTTTTTCTGGTGCTCGTGCCGCGGCATTTCGAGCGCGGTCACGAAGTCGGGGAACAGTTGCGCCAGCGCGGCGTGAAATTTGCCTATCGCAATTTGATTGGCGCGGACACGCAACTGGCTGATGGCGAGGTCGAATGCCTTTTGGTCAACACGACTGGTGAGCTGCGCCTTTTTTACGAACACGCGACGGCGGTGTTCATCGGCAAAAGTTTGACGGCCATGGGCGGGCAGAACCCGATTGAGCCGGCCGCGCTCGGCAAGGCGATGGTGTTCGGGCCGAACATGCAGAATTTCGCGGACATCACGCGCAGTTTTGTCGCCGAAAACGGCGCGATTCAAGTGCCCAATCCGGAGATGCTGGAAAAGGCGATTGCCGACCTGCTTGCCGACGAGCATCGCCGGGCGGAGACGGGCCGCAACGCGCAGCGGGTCGTCCGCAAGAATCTCGGCGCGATTGACCGCACGGTGGGCATGATTTTGGAAAGGCTCGCGCCGCGCGGAATTTACATCACGCTGGAAAAATAAATTGTCGTTTCCCCGCTTGACGAAGTTGCGGCGGCTTTTCATATTCCCACACGCTTCGGGCGCGCGCCGGAAGTGATGTTGTTGTATGTCAAAATCGCAGAACCGCAAACCCGGAACAAATCTGTCTCTGAACAAGGGAAAACGGCGCGTTGAGGCGCATTTCAAGCCGCGCGTGGAATCCGCGGCGGTTCAACCGCTCCACTCCATTTCGCAAAACGGCTCCGACCCGGTGCTTTCGGAAAAAATCAAGGAGCTTGTCCGCCTCGCGCGGGAGCAGGGGCATTTGACCTACAACGATCTCAACGAGGCGCTGCCGGAAAGTGCCGCAACCCCGGAAATTCTGGACGAAGTCTTTTCCAAGTTGCGCACGCTGGAAATCGAAGTCATGGATCAGGCGGAGGTGGATCGAGTCAAGACACCCGATGCCGAGGAGGAAGACACGAGCCGCCTGGATGCGCTCGACGACCCGGTGCGGATGTATCTCAAGCAGATGGGGCAGGTGGCGCTGCTGACGCGCGAGCAGGAGGTGGAAATTTCAAAACGCATTGAGGCTGCTGAAAACGAAGTCCGCAAAATCATTTACAGCCTCGGTTTTACCGGCAAGGAGCACGTGGCGCTCGCGGAAAAACTGGTGGCTGATCCGCCCCGTGAACGCTTTGACCGCATCGTGCTCGATAACAAGGTGGAGAACCGCGATACGCATCTCCGCGTGCTCCACCGTGTGCTGGCGCGCGTCCGCAAATTGGACCAGACCGTGGACCGCGACTACACCGCGTGGCGGGAAGCCCGCCTCAAGACCAAACGCCAGCGGACGTTGCGGGCCTTCAAACAGGCCAATCAAAAACTACAGGACGCCTTTCCGAAATTCTGCTTCAAATTCAAGGTCAGTGAGGAAATGGCGCTTGTCGCGGAAAACATCCACGACAAGCTGCAATACAGCCTGCGCGCGCTGGCAGACGCCGAATTCCAGCGCGAATCCAGCGCGCAGCAGCATCTCGTCGAGGCCGAGCGGCAGAAAATCCGCGCGCTCGAGGAATTTGTGCGGATGCCCTACGGAGATTTTCTGAAGGCGTTCGACCGGCTGCGCGAATTTTCCACCAAGGCGCTTCAGGCCAAGACCGAAATGGTCGAGGCCAATTTGCGCCTCGTCGTATCGGTCGCCAAGAAATATACCAATCGCGGCCTGTCGTTCCTCGACTTGATCCAGGAAGGCAACATCGGTTTGATGAAGGCCGTCGAGAAATTCGAGTATCGCCGTGGCTACAAGTTTTCCACCTACGCCATCTGGTGGATTCGCCAGGCCATCACGCGCAGCATCGCCGACCAGGCGCGCACCATCCGCATCCCGATCCACATGATAGACATCATCAACAAGCTGATGCGCTCGCAAAAGCAGTTGTTGCAGGATTTTGGGCGCGAGCCGACTCCGGAGGAAATGGCCGACGAAATGCAGATGCCGGTGGAACGTGTGCGCGCCGTCCTGAAAATGGCACAGCAGCCGATTTCATTGCAATCGCCCGTCGGCGACGGCGAGGACGCCAACTTCGGCGATTTCATCGAGGACAAGGCCGCCGAAAGCCCGCTGGACATGACGAGCTTCAGCCTGCTCCGGGACAAACTGGGCGACGTGCTGTGCAGCTTGAGCGAACGCGAGCGGAAAGTGCTGGAACTGCGGTTCGGCCTCGGCGACGGCAACGCGCGCACGCTCGAGGAAGTCGGCAGCCAGTTCCGGGTCACGCGCGAGCGCATCCGGCAGATTGAGGCCAAGGCGCTTCGCAAAATGCGGCATCCCACGCGCATCCGCCAGTTGCACGGCTTTTTGGAACTCGAAAAATTGAATCCGAATCTCGGCTGAAGCTGTGGCGCGAACTTGTTGCCCGCCGCACCTCCCAATCACTCAAATTTTCCGCCCGTCTTCAACGCATGGCCGGCCAGAAATTCCGCCGCGTTCATTCGCCGTCCGCCTTCGCGTTGCAATTCCAGAATCCGCAGCGCCTTTTCGCCACAGCCGACGATGATGCCGGTTTTGTCCGCCGACACAATTTCTCCGGCTCCGCCAGATTGCCCGACCGTTTCCGCTTTCCAGATTTTCAGCAAATGCGGCTTTGGTTCTCCGGCCAGAAACGTGAATGCGCCGGGCCACGGAGTGAAGGCGCGCAGCCGGTTCCAGATTGTTTTTGCAGGCAGATTCCAGTCAATGCGCCCGTCTTCTTTTTTGATTTTCGGCGCGTGGCTTACGCCTTCAGCGGGCTGTGGCATCGGCTGGATTTTCCCGGCGACAAAATCGGGAATGGTTTGCGTGAGCAATTCCGCGCCAAGCAGTGCCAGCCGGTCGTGAAGTGTGGAAAAATCGTCCGCCAGCAAAATTGTCGTGCGCCGCTGGGAAATAATCGGGCCGGTATCCAGCCCGGCATCCATTTTCATGACGGTGACACCGGTTTCGGTTTCCCCATTGGCAATGGCCCACTGGATTGGTGCGGCGCCGCGAAATTTCGGCAGAAGAGACGTGTGGACGTTCAAGCATCCAAACTTAGGTAAATCCAGGATCGTTTGCGGCAAAATATGTCCGTAGGCAACGACGGCAATCAAATCCGGTTTCAATGCGTGCAATTCGTCAATGAACTTTTCGTCGCGGGCGCGTTCCGGCTGGAGCACGGGCAGGTTGAGCTTGAGCGCGAGCGATTTGACGGGCGATGGTTGCAACTTCAAATCGCGGCCTTTTGGCTTGTCAGGTTGCGTGACCACGGCGGCGACGTGGAAATTTTCCTCGCGCGCCAGCGTTTCGAGGCTGGCGCAGGACAATTCCGCCGTGCCCATGAAGATGATTCGCAACGCGGCCATCAAAAAATTTTAACGCAAAGTCCCAGAGAGGCAAAGGCGCAAAGGACGGACGACAAAATCCATTTTAGAGCTTTACGACTTGCTTGAGAATGTCGGAGAACGTCTTGACCGGCGTGTCGTCTGTATTGATGCGATGGACAATTTTTTTGCCGTAAAAATTTAGCACCGGTCTGGTTTCCTTCTCGTAAATTTTGAGACGCTGGCGGATGACATTGAGGTTCGCGTCGTCAAGGCGGTTGTCCTTGAGCGCGCGGCGCTGCATCCGGTTGACAAGATTTTCCTTCTTTTTGGACGTGAGATAAAATACGGCGATGACATCGAGCGCATCGCCCAGCATCTCCGCCTGCCGCGTGCTGCGCGGAATGCCGTCGAGCACCAGCGTGTCGGCATTGGGATGAAAGCGCCCGATTTGCGTGCTGTTGTCAATGAACTGCCGCCACAATTCGATGGTCGGCTCATCCGGCACGAGCTGGCCGCGGCTGGAGTATTCCAGAAAAATTTTGCCGGGCGCCGTTTCCGGGCGCAGGTTGCGGAACACGTCGCC
>Ga0181534_10002706_pt1 | contig 10851 bp, 15 predicted proteins | sample PEATcosm2014_Bin_37_FD_119758 | JGI IMG/M metagenome (GOLD analysis project Ga0181534, IMG submission 119758) | Peatland microbial communities from MTU Mesocosm Facility, Houghton, MI, USA - PEATcosm2014_Bin17_10_metaG | ecosystem: Environmental > Terrestrial > Soil > Wetlands > Peat | place...
CCACGCGATGCACGAGGAGATGTCGCGGCTGATGTCGATGGGCGTTGAGTCGGGCGGATACCTGCCGGCACGCGTTAAGGATGGTAGAGCCCTGTTGCATGTGACCTGGCTAGAGAAGGACGGAACTCCAATGGTTTCTCCTCCTGGGCGTCACGCTCCTTCGGTTACAGAATCAAGCGGCAATCGCGCCGATCGGCGGCGCGATCTTCGACGCTCGCGGAGGTAACTGACCATGACCGCGCACCTGTCGATGATGCAGCGGATCGACATGGCGAGGCGGCGAGCTCGGGAGGGCTGTAGCCGGCGTCGGCGGCGGCAGGTGTACTTGGATCGCAAGAAGCGCCGCGCGGTCATTCTGAGTACGAGGGTTGAGTGGGTGTACAATCGCGAGACGGGACGGTATCGGCGCGTGGTATTGAAACGAACCTGATCTCTAATCGAACCAGCCGATCCGCTTCTAATCGAACCAGAGCCCGCCGGCGTCGCCGGCGGGCTCGATGGATTCTTGGTGGTGGCGGATGATCGAGAGTGACATCGTTGTGTCACTGGCTCAGATGATGCGCGAGGCGATCTCGGCTTGGCGGATGATGTGGCGGATGGTGGCGCCATTCTTGAGGCCCAGGCGCTTTCCCTCTGCCTCGACGAATTCGCGGAGGTCCTGCTCGAGACGCAGGCCAGCTTGCGCTTTGGTGGCCGGCTTGCGTTTGCGGCCGGCTCCAGGGCGCGCGCCGCCGCGCCCTGGTTTGGTCGTGCTTGTCGATGGCTGGCTCATGTGAGTTTGATCCCCTTGTACGCCGATCGCGCGGCGCTCTCGTCGTCGTAGGTCGTTGTGCGATCGTCAGCGTCGCCGTCCTCGCCCATTGACCACCATCCCTCATTGACGAGCCAGAGCGTTTGGATCTCACCGTCTGTCGTGACCACTTCGAGCCTGTTGATCCGCTTGGTTGTGCCGCTGTTGCCTCTCGATTTCTCGGCTTCGTCGATCTTGGTATCCGATGTGACGGCCGCGATTTCGGGGCGCTTGGTCGTTTTCCTGATGGCCTCGAGTTTCCGGTCAGTTGCCGCAGCCGTCGCGCGGTTTCGGTAGGACTGCGCGGCGATCTCGATGTCGTCCTCGGTGAGGGTGCTGATGTCAATGAGTTTGCTGTAGCTGGTGTATCCGATCGACATCGAGGCAAATAGCCGGCCGTCGGGATGTCGATAGAAATGGGGGTAGGTGGTCGTGTTGTGCAGGTGCATGACGGCATCGGTGAGGTTGGGGTCGATGTCGGCACGTCCCAGGTGAGTGAGAATCGCGGGTTCGACGCCGGCGACCTCGGCGGCGGGCAGTTCGTAGCGCGCGTATTCGTCCCGGATCAGCCACTCGGTTGATGTCGCGATGTCGATATATCGCTGCTGACCGTCGCGGTCGATCAGGTGCAGCCATGGATAATCATCAACTGGGATGTTACCGGCCGGGGCTCGCCTGCCGATTGCGCGCAGTACCTCGCGTGCTGCGTCGACCTCGCCGCGCAGCTCGGCCATGTGTCGATAGTGCTCGTTGGCCCAGGAGTCGATGACGCTCGCGGGTGCGTAGCGCGTCCCGGTTTGACGATCGAGAAAAACGGCCGTTCCGTCCGCGAGTTCGGCGCGCGCCGTTTCGGCGTCGGCCGTGGGCCAGTTGGTCCAGGCGTTCCATGTCATGAGGCTCGACGGTGGATGCATTTTGGTTGCGGTGAGGCGCGAGGTCGCGGATTCGAACGAGATTGTCGATACGCGGTAGGCGTCGAGGTCCGCGCGCCAGGTCGGAGCGACGCGGTCCATGAATGCCTGCCGCGCGTCGTCGAAGGGGAATCGGTAGCCGAGCCCGTGGCTGGTGTTGGTGTCGGCCCAACAGTCGCCGTCTGCGCTGTTGTTGTGGCAGTACCAGATGTAGCCGCCGGCGCCGTCGATGACCCATCGCGCAAATCCCTTGCCGTCCGGGTCCTCGATAACGATGCCCTGGAGTTTGTGGGCGTTGCCGTCGTCCGCGAATGAGTATTCCGCGCCCGATTCTTTCGTGTGTGCAAAAAGTTGATGCTGCTCGTCCCGGAGCGCTCTACGCTCGGCTTGCGCGGCTTCGCTGGCCAGGAGCGGGGCGGATTCTTCGTCCGTCGCGAGCCGAGCGGCGTAGGAATAGAGATAGCCCTCCTCGTCGCCAACGCCAAACGACATGCCGTCCTCTCTGATGTACTGTGATGTGCAGTCGAGGATGACGACGATCTGACTTTCGTCGCGAGGATTCCGCATGACCGTGCCGGCGGCGATGTAGTCGCCGCCGTAGTGCTCGCCGCGTGAGAACCGGATGGCGTCGGCCGGGACAGCGGCGGTCTGTGCGGCTGCCTCGCGGCGGATATCGTCCTTGGTGACGATCTTGCCCTTGCGTCCGCAGTTGGGGCAGAGTAGGTCGTTACCGGTGCGCACAAACACGCACTGGGAATAGGTCTCTGGCTTGTCCTTGTCAAAACCGGGGAGCTTTTTGCAGCAAACGCAGACGATGGGCTGGTTGGTGTAGCCACCGGTTTGCACTGGCTCTCCGCCAGGCTCGGCGGCGTCGAGGCGGATGGTTACATATTCACCGTAGGCCGAGGATGCCGATCCGGCCAGCTCCCAGCCGCTCGCCCCCTTGATGATCTCAGCGCCGGCTTTGTAGTTGCGACCTGTCCTTGCGCACGTTCCGCCAAATCTTGCTCTCATGGTTGTCTCCTGTTGGTGTATGATCTAGATGTCCCTGTTGGGACCGCCGGGCTTGGCTTCTAAACTTGCCCGGCGTTTTCTCTTATGATTCATGTTACCACATTTCAAACGATATATCAATGATTTTTGTTAACATTATCAGCTCGTGATAATGCCCCTTTCCACGAGTGCGTATGCGCGCATGCGCATCGTTTCGCACAGGGTCAAGCATACTGATAATTTGATGCTCGGTTTTGGGCTGGTCTAAGATGGGATATGGACTGCTTGCGCGGATTTTCTGGGCGCGCCGGCGGCTGCAATTCCGGCGTTCGCGTGGCATCGAAACGCACAATGTGCGTTTCGATGCGTTTCGCACAGGGCCTAATCGTTTCGCACATTGAGTGCCGGGGACAGGTCCCTGATGGCTCGCTCGATCTGCTCGCCGTCCGTGGAGCCATAGGTCGCGAGGATGTCGGCGACCTCTTGCGAGACGCGCCCGGACTTGAGCACGCGGCAGGGAGCAGATCCCGCGGCCTTGCGTCCGCTGCCTGGCGTTTTCGGATCTCCGCGCTTCACTCCTCGCGGCTTGACGTCCTGACTGTTTACTCGTGGCATTGTGTTACCTTTCGCTAGTCATTCTACCGCGAAAAGAAAAGCCCGGTCAATGGGACCGGGCTTGAAGTCGACTGCTTAGGCGGTTTTGAGCTGCGCCATTTTCTCGGCGAGGGTCCAGAGTGCGCGGTTGAGCCGTACGTCCTGGTCGATGCCCTTGACCGGCCGGGTGGTGACGCGGCGGTAGTCGTGCTCTCGGCCGGCATGCGCGCTGAGCCCGCCCCGAATCGCGTTCTCTTGCACGCGGTTGAAGGTGTGCCAGAGATCATCCGCGCGGTCCTCGTTGCGGCGCGCACGGAGCATCTGGGCGGCCTGGATGGGGGTGTCTATCTTGCCGTCGCTGTCCGCGAAGCGCAGCTCGTGCGCGGCCTCGGCGAATACCTGCTGCTCGGGAGCCGAGAGCCGCAGGGCTTGCCAGTCCTGGGACACGTCGAGCGCCCGCGTCACGCCCTGCATGACGCTGAAACTGCCCTCGATGACATCGTCGACCACGTTGCCGGTGTGCCGCACGCTGATCGATCCGCACATCGAGTCGGCGACGACCATACCGTTGAGGCACACGAGCCGAAATATCCCACCCATCAGCTTGTAGGCCGAGGTCCCGTCGTGGCTGTTGATGACAACGAGCTCGGGGACGCTGTCGCCGACGGCGACGTCCTGGGCGGATGCGTGGCGGAAGCGGAGCATGTGCTTTGTGAACTCCGACTTGCCTTCGATGCGCGAGCTGCTCTGTGTGGCGCGGACCGGCAGGAAGTCGTTTGCCATCAGGCCTTCGACGACGGTCGAGGTTGGAATGTAGGTGTAGCGGCTTGACCGGCTCTCGTGCGGCTGATCGGCGAATACGGATGGGGCGATTGATCGAATGCTGTCCATGGTTAGCGTCTGCGTTCTCATTGTCGTTGTCTCCTCGGTTTGGTAAAGTTTGGTTACGTAATGTAACCTTACGATACCAGTATAGCACCGATGAGTCGGGATGTCAATAGCGTAACGTGACATTTCGCAAAATTACTGAAAATAGTTTCGTAATTGCGTCTGACCGCAATAATTGCGTCTGACCGCAATAATTGCGTCTGACCGCAATCCGGGTACACTCTGGTTGCATCATAGGGCGCCAGTTACGCGGCGTCCAATAGGACGCGCGCCGGTACGGGGTCTCCATCTCAGCTCAGCCCGGCGCGCGATCCTCAGAATCGGAATCGGAATGGGACGAATAGGACGTAGGGGACCGATACGACGCCAGTCGGGTGGTCACACCCTAACGGCGTTCCGACCATTCCGCCGACAGCCCGCACTCACAGGAGCCGCCTTGCCCGATTACGAGCAACCTGAGTTCGTCGACCATGGGCCGGCAGGCCGGTGCGACAACACGCCCTACGTCGACCGCGGCCGCTGGTCCGGGCCGAACAGCGCGATCGGGACCGCCGAATCCGATGACGAGCCCCCGTCGTCGACATATCGCGATCGGCGCGGCGGCGACGGTCTGACGGAGTCCGGCCGGAGCGCGGCGACGACGCTCATCAACCTACTACGCGGTATCGAGCAACGTCTCGAGAAAATAAAAAACACCATGGCAACACAAGCACAACTCGCGGCGGTCGAGGCTACGCTGACAAGCGACTTTGCGTCCCTCAGCACTGGCGTACAGATTATAATTTCCGACCTTGTGGCTGCTCAGGCCGGGGGTGGGACTGTACCGCAGTCGTCGATCGACGGCTTGACGGCGCTCGATACCGGCATCAAAGCGTTGGCGGCGAGCGTTTCGGCCGCGACGGGCGGATCGAGCAGCTCGCCGGCGCCAGGGCCGGCGGCGTCGGTGCTGATCACGCCGTCGACGGCAACGCTGGTGCCCGGCGAGCTGCAGGCGTTCGTCGGCTCGGTGGTCGACTCGGTTGGCCTCTCGGTCGTTCCCCAGCCGACTCTGTCCTGGTCGGTGTCGGCCGGCGCGGTGTCGACGGTCGACCAGAGCGGCAATTTGACGGCCGGCGCCACGGCGGAGTCGGTAACGGTGTCGGCGACGGATGGCGCGCTGGTCGGATCGGCCAGCGTGAGCGTGAGCTGACAGGGGGATACCCCGCGTCGTCTGGCGCAAAATCTGATCGAGGCCGCAGCCGCCATATCGGGAGCCGAGTCGGTGCATCGGCTCCTCGGTCGGCACGGATTGTGAGGCAACTATGTCGCTGCTATATCTGGTCTGCGTGATTCTGGTGGTGCTGTGGCTGCTGGGGTTCGCGCTGCATTTCGGCGGTGGACTGATTCATCTGCTGCTCGTGGTGGCTGTGCTGGTTTTTCTGTACGAGATCATCAGCGGCCGGAGGCAGCGGTTGTGAGCGCCTGCTACTGGATCATGGGGACCAGCTCCAGCAGCTCGCAGACCGTCGCCGCGCAGCCGCCGCGGGTCCGCTACGGCGTCGACGTGCGCCTCTCCTATCTGTGCTGGTACTGGGAGGTCGTCGACCACCTAGGCTATGTGCTGCAAACCGGATCGGCGATCACGGACACGGAGGCGACCACGTCGGCGGAAGAGTGGATCGAGTCGGTGCGGAGCGCAGCTTTGGTCGACAGCCGGCCTGTGTACGACGGCAGCTGATGACGCGCGGATAAGACCGGTATTTGCGCCGGCGCTTATGACTCTGCATTTCGTGGTACAGTAGAGATAACAATGCGCCTCAGTTATGTTGCGAGTTGCGACCTCACGGATGGGAGCCGGCCACCGACTACCGCGCCGTCGCGCTAAGAGCGCCGCAATTTCGCGCCGAAGGTGCGACAAGAATTCTTAGAATCCAAGCACACAGACCGTCACTCGCCACCACGCCATGAAGAGACAGCCATCCGGGAAACCGGATGGCTGTTTTGATTCGGGATTAGGACAGGATTCAGGATTTAGGAATGGGTCGAATAGGACTTATGGGTCTTATGTGACAATTCCGCCGACCGGACGACCTCTCGCTGATTTTCCTCACCAAGATGAATCCCACGCAAGCAAAAATCAACAGGGCAAAGCAGTCGACGCAGGCTCGGTCGTCATGGGATGGCATGCCAGAGCACCACATGGCATCGACGCGGACGACGCGGATCGACATGCCGCTCGCCGGCGACTTCACCCGCGAGGATTACGAGCAGATTGCGGAGCAGCTCAAGATGGATTTGCGGAGTGTGGCGGATGGTCCTCAGTACGACAAGTCCGGTCAGTTGCTCGCGAACGAGCGACGGCCCGGCGGCAGGAACTTTGAGCCGCGCGGTTATGAGCGCAACACGAAGCGCGACTACTACAGCGAGCCGGTCAATTGGATGCAGTAACCGACCGGAATGTGACGAATGGGACATATACGACAGGAGTCCAGACGACACAGCAAGACCTTATTGCCATCCATCCCTTGACTGTCGCGCAAGCGGTCCTCGACCGGATGGCGGGTTCGCGCTCGGAGGCCACGCGGCGGGCCTACGCGGCCGATCTCCGGCTCTTCTTCGCGTTTCGCGGCGTGGATGTCTCGCCGGCCGCTGTGGGCGCTCTGTGCGAGCTGTCGACGGCCGAGATGGCGATGGCGCTGAGCGCGTACGCGGAAAGTCTCAGAGGTCCTCAGAATGGGACTGATGGGTCGAATGGGACGGATACGACAATTCCGCGGACTGGAAAAGGTCTGTCGCCGGCGACGATCAACCGGCGATTGGCGGCGATCCGGTCGCTGCTGCGGATCGCGCGGCGGTTTGGCCTGACGAGTGTCGACGTTGGCGGCCTGGTCGACAGCGAAAAGGCGCGCAAGTACAAGGACACGCGCGGCCCGACCCTGGTCGAGGTTGCGGCGGTGATGGCGGCGGTCGATCGGTCGACGCTGGCCGGCAAGCGGGACTATGCGGTTTTGCGGCTGATGTGGGAGAACGCGCTGCGGCGGGGGTCGATCAGCGCGGCCAATATCGAGGACTATGATTCGAAGGCTCGCAAGCTGTCGATTATCACCAAGGGGCACGCGCGGGATCCTCGAACGATCACGCTGACAAAGTCGTGCACGGTGTCGATCGACGCTTACCTCGAGGCCAGGACCGGCGGGGGAGTGCTGCTGGCGGACGGAACGCGGTCGGCGGGACGGCGGCTTGCGAACGGCGAACCGCTGTTCGCGAACCTCAAGAATGGCACCGGCGAGGCACAAGATGTTGAGGCGCGGCGGCTGCGCGGCGACGGTCTGTACTACACCTTGAGACGATATGGAGCGCAGGCACTGGAGCGCAAGTTGTCGCCGCACATGATGCGGCACTCGTCGGCGACGGCCTACCTCGACGCGTCGGGCGGCGACACGCGGGGCGCGCAGGCTCTGACCGGGCATGTCGACCCGAGGACGCTACAGATTTACGACGACAATCGCAAGGACTTGCAGGGCGCGGCGAGCGAGGCGATTAGCAAGCTGGCTTAATGCAGATTAGGAATGGGCCGAATGGGCCTTAGGGGACATATCGCTGTGGCGCGGGTCGAGACTGCGCTGGCAGTCGGCCTGACTCCGAGGAGCGGTTATGCGCGTCCGCGAGGCGATGGCTGCCGCAAAGTCGCGACCTTGAGTGATATTGCGCAATTGCGCAATAGGACAACATCATGATGATAACTCTTTTGATCGAAGTGCTGATTGCGGCGTGCGTGTTCGCCCTGTTCTACTACGTCCTGGGGCTGATTCCGGGGCTGCCGGCCTGGGCGAGGCCTGTGTTTGTGCTGGTGGCGCTGATTATCGTTCTGCTCTGCTTTTTGCAGGGCGGTTGCGCGGGTTTGGGAATTGGCGCCGGTCACGGAGTGCTGAGATGAAGAATGTGACGAATGGGACAAATGGGTCCTATGCGGCTCGGCGGAAGCCGGTACCGACGGCGACGCTGGTGGCTGTGATCGGCATTTGCGCGTCGTACTCGGCGCTGCACGCGCTGGCGGAACAGACCCTGCCGGCGTCGAGAGAGCGGACGCGGGCTATCGCGTATCTGCATGGCTCGGCGCTGCGGTCGATCCGGTCGGCGGTGTGTCATCAGGCGGGGTAGAGATCTTTTCAACGCTTTGCCAGTTTAGCGGCCGGGCGGTGGTGCCGCCAATCGCAGGTGGCGACATCGCTCGACGATGCCACCACTCGCTCCAAAGTTTAACGTCCATCGGATCGTCGAGGAATTCGGTGTGCCGTTCGTACTCAAAGGTGACCTTGATTAGCTTGTCGCTCATGTCCCTGACCCTCCCATGACTCCAACTCCTCGTGTTTGGCGGGCGCTCGTGGACCTCGGCGTTTCGCCGGCCGAGGCCGCGCTGACGCTTGGCGTGCCGGCCTGCGTCGCCGAGGCCGAGATGGGCGAGGTCGGCAACACCGGGAATCCCGGTGAAATGCAAACTCCTGAACCGGACAACGACGAGCTGTACTCGCCAGAGGTCAGAGCTGAGTACGCGCGTCAGATGCGGAGCTCATGGCGGTGCGGGTAGCGGCTCGAGTACGGCTCGAGTACGGTGCCGTCGAAAGAGCAGCGCTTCAATGTCGTCCGCGATCTCCTCGGCAAGATCGGGCGAAGCGTTGCCGTACTGGTACGAGCGCAGAGCGTGGAAGGCGGCGCTGAGCGCCTGCTCGAGTTCCTCGTTTGCGGCTCGATCGGCGGCGTACGGATCGTCATTTTTAACCGGGTGGCGGAATACGGTCATCCGAGTGTGATCTCCTTGCCGTAGTGCTCGCTAAGAATGTCCTCGTACTTCTTGACTTCGCGCTGCATGCCGGCAACGATGGCGTCCATATATTCGTCGTCGGTGATGATGCCTTTTGCAATGAGCAGGCCGACGAGCGAGCCCATATCGGCCAGGGCGACATTGACACCGACGCGCAAATGCTTGGGCGACGTTTCGTTGCTGAGATCGCCGCTTTCCGGCCAGCCAATTTGCATCGTCGCGGCAACGCCGGACTGCATCGCGTGCGCGGCGGCGAGCCAGTCGTCTCGCGTGCTCATGTGATCTCCTTATTCTTCACCCCGGCGAGCCAGTCGTCTCGCGTGCTCATGTGATCTCCTTATTCTTCACCCCGGCGACGCCGCACTACCGTAGTCGCCGGGGCTTTACCGTCCCCCATCTGTAGAGTCGTGAATCGTGAAGAGGCATCATTTCTGGTTTGATGACCCGCGATTCGCCATCGTAGAAAGAATATCCTGCATGCAATCCACAACTTCTACCTCTCGTCCGTCCTGGACGGGCGTCATTCGCTTTGGCGTGCTCGACGTGCCGGTGTCGCTGACGGCGGCGACAAGCGACGCCGATTCGCCCTTTGTCAGCGTCCACGCGGTCGACGGCGGGCTGATCGCCACCGAGAAGCGGTGCAAGAAGTGCGCGGCCGCCCTCGACGCGAGCGATGTGGCCAGGGCGGTCGCCACAGGAAAAGGCGAGCATGTGCTGATCGACGCGGCGGAGCTTGCCGCTTGCGAGACGGATTCGCGCCACATTGTGACGCTCAGTCAGTTCCCGGCGGCGTCCGAGATGCCGGCGGAGCTGGTCGAGCGGGTGTACTATGGCGCGCCGGCCGACGGTGGTCTGCTGCCGGACACGCGCGAGGCGTACGACCTGTTGCGATCCGCGCTGTACCTGACGAAGCGGGCCGGGATCGGAAAGATTTCGTTTCGCTCGCGTGAGCGGATTGTCGCGGTGGTCGGCGGCGAGAGCTGCCTGATCCTGTACATTCTGCGCTTTCCGGCCGAGGTTCGGCCGGCGACGGTGGTTGCTCCTGGAACAGTGAGGCGCGAGCAGGTGGACATGGCGGTGCGCTTTATCGAGCACGCAAAGGGCGCGATCGACGGCCGGCAGTGGAATTTGGCCGGCTACCGCGACGACTACACGTTTGCCCTCGACAGCCTGGTCGCCGCGAAGCAGCGGCCGACGCGGGCGCTCGACACAGCAGCGGCGTTGAAGGCGAGTTTGGTCAGGCAGGCGAGACGGAAGGCGGCTTAGTCGTCGACGTTATAGAGAAAGTCGCCACGGAAGCCGAGGGACCGCTGGCCGAGTTCGTCGGATTGCGGGGTCATGGACATTGCGCGAAGCGTTCCGACCGAGTCCTCGTAGGCTGATCCGAAGATGACGACATCGCACCAGAGCTCCTTGAGATGGGCGAGCGAGAACCCCTTGGTTGCTTTGACCCATTCTTCAATGTCGGTGGCTGAAAGCGTCTCGCCGGCGATGTGATCGAGGTAGATTTTGCGGCAGGCGGCGTTCGGAAACCTGACGAGGAATCGTTTGTCGAACCGTGACGGCCGGTTGACGATGCGCGCGCCGAGTCGTTCCGGGTAGTTCGTTGTCGCGACGAAAACGGTATGGTCAACGCGCTCAATGCCGTCGAGGATGTTGAGGACCGAGGTTTCGGAGTGCATTTGGACAATCGAGTCCATGTCCTCCATGGTGACAATGAGCGGGACGCTTGACTGGATGTCTCGCAGTCGGCGCACGCCCTCGGTAAACAGGTCCGGATTGTCGAACCTGATCACGATGCCGCCGCGCTCGACAACATCGAATGTAAGCAGTTGCAGAACGGAGCTTTTGCCGCCGCCCGGCGGGCCGTAGAG
>Ga0181534_10002708_pt1 | contig 10848 bp, 5 predicted proteins | sample PEATcosm2014_Bin_37_FD_119758 | JGI IMG/M metagenome (GOLD analysis project Ga0181534, IMG submission 119758) | Peatland microbial communities from MTU Mesocosm Facility, Houghton, MI, USA - PEATcosm2014_Bin17_10_metaG | ecosystem: Environmental > Terrestrial > Soil > Wetlands > Peat | place...
ACCTCCGAGGCCGCGCTGCGCCGCGAAATCCTGGAGGAGACCGGGTTGAAGATTTCCGGGATCAAGTTTGTGCTCGTGCAGGATTGCATTCATTCAAAGGAATTTTACCGCGACGCGCATTTTGTGCTGTTGAACTACACCTGCCGCTGCGCGGGAAAACCGGAGGTGGTGTTGAACGACGAAGGCCGCGAATTCCGCTGGCTGAAAATCGGCGATACGAAGAAATTAAAATTAAACAAGCCCACGAAGATATTGATCAATGCCGTGCTGAAAAACAAAACCGTCTGATCGTAAACCACACATCGTAAATCCAAAATGTCCAAAATATCCATTGTTGAACTGGGAGTCCTTTATTATGTCGGGGTGCCGGATGAGGAGCGCGCCCGGCCGCAGCGATTGCTGCTGACGGTTGAGATGGAAATTGATTTTTCCGTCGCAGCGCGGACCGATTCCATCACGGACACGGTGGACTATTACGCCGTGTCGCAGCGCCTGTTGATATTTGGCCAAGGGCGCACCTGGAAACTGGTCGAGAAGCTCGCCGTGGACATTTGTGAAATGATTTTGGCCGAGTTCAAACCGCAAAGCGTCACGGTGGAGGTGAAAAAATTCCCGATCCAGCAGGCGCGTCACGTTTCGGTCACCGCGACAAGGAAGTTGAATTAATTTTTTTCCCGGCCATCGTCTTCCCCCGCCAAATCCGTTGAAAAATGGAATCTATTGAATAATATTTTCACAGAGCCGGGAAGGTCGCGTTTCTAACTCGGTTGGCTGGGAGATTTTCGGTGAAATATCCAAAATGAAAATTTCGCGGGGTTGACCTGGACAGCACTGGATGTGGGTGGCCCTTGTGTTGAGACGTTCGGAATGATAAGCGAAAACTCCTCTCCTCACGGACAGGGCAGGTGATTAGCGTGAAGCCCTTCCGGTGTTGACTTTCATGTGGGTGACTTTTTGTCATGCCATTGGTTGCCGTCTTATTTCATTGGCATCCCGCGTGCTATGGTTGGCGTGTAGAGTTCAATTTGTTGCTGGCTTGCACAATCGGCACATTTAATGGATTTGAAACAAGTAGATATGCTTTTTGGTCAACGGTTGAATTCACCCATCTTTTAGCAACTATTTTGTATATCCCAATCTCGTTGAATTTGCAAACACGGCTCAAATCAAACCGCCTCTTTACAACTTTATTTGGAGTAATTCTAATAAACTGTCCCGATCCAGTTGGAGAACTATCCATCTTTGGGGATATATTTTTTCCTGATGGCGAAATCACTACATACGAAAATTGCGGATCGCCCTGAATTGTGTTCATCGAATATATGTGAAACGATTCATTAGTTGAGACATCTCTAAACCGGATGAGTAGGATGACTGGCTGATTATTTGTGATTTCTTGTTTGTCATCCGCAAGTCCGATTGACATTTGAACATTATTTACAAGCGCGCCCCAGTCATTGGTGTTTATGTCATCAGCAAAGACTGGACAGGCGAACAGCGTGGTGAAAATTGAAAGGTAATAGAGATATGTTTTCATGGTAAAGGTGGGTTCCAACTGGCATTTGTAGTATTGCTTTTCCATTGAGGATAGCTCTCCGTGTCATAATTAGAATTTACATTCCCGCTTCCGCTCACCACCCAGCCATCCAACCCGTTAGTAGTATGAGCATTGCCATTCCAAGACCAATTTACTGATTTTAACGGAACTCGCATTCCGCCACCAGGCGGATCAAACATCATTGTCATCTGGAAACTATCCGCAGCGACAACATTTGTAATCAAAAGACCTATTCCCTGGCCTGGAGAATCAACGGCAGTTCCATCATCAAGCTTGGAAGTATAAGGATCTTCAGTGTCAAGAAATGGAGCGGAACCATTGTGAATCCTTATATGATTAGTTGCAAAGAAGTCCTGCATACTGCGATCATTGGTAAACGCAATTTGTATCCACTCCGTTGAACCTTGAAAATTGGTAGGATAGGCGACTGTGTTTGAGAATGTAATTCCATTAATATCGTTTGTGAAAACACCAAATTGAAGAAGAAATACATTGGTTCTAAAGAAAAGAGTTACCGAGGACATCACTGGCGAAATTGTAGCCGTTGGCCGATACATATTGAACAGGCCGTGCGTGGCAACGGCAAGATACTGGCCGTTGGCAAACGTCAAGCCTTCGCCAAAACTAGCGTTGTAAATCGCGGGTATGTTTGCATTTGTCCCGCCTGAAACCCACCATGCCGTCGTCGAAGGATTCGACAGCTTGCCGATGTTCGCAAAATAATTGCTCGAACAGGTGGGATAAGTCTCGCCCGGCACGGCGTTGCTTCCGTCGTTGTAATAAGTTCCGGTGAACGCCCACCGAACCGGGGCATACTCCGGTGTTTCCGGCAACGCCGGGTCAAATCCCGCCGTGAAGGTAAGATACTGCCCCACGCAATAGTTCGCATTGCTCACCACGCAATCCGGGTCAAGTATCGCCGCGTCGTTGACTTGAATTTGCAGCTTATACTTCTGCTCCGAGACATTGAAGATATAAAACGGCCTGCCCACATGCACCGTCACGTCATAGGGAGTTGCGCCGTCCGGCAGCACCACCCACAAATTCCCGTCGCTCTTAAGATTGCCAAGGCTGCCAATCGCCGTCGTCGCATACGGCAGATACGGTTCGTTCCCCAAAGGCGTCCCGCTGCCATACTCAATCAGCATATACGGCGGCTGCGCGCGCTTGCCATTAACGGCCTCCACGTCCTTCGCCCACCCGCTGATGCAAAACAGGTTCTGCCGGTGCGGCAACGCCATCCCGCCCGTCAACAGCGCCATCTTCGTCTCCGCATGGCGCACATAGGTTTGGTTATCGTAGTCGGCTTCCCACCCCGGCCCAAAGTCGTGCTGGTCAAAACCGAACCAGCTCGTCACCTGCGGATCGCTCTCATCGCAATTCTCGGCGACAAAGCCATATGACCCGTAGGAAAAGGGCGGCCCGATGTCCACCGGCACGTTCGTCGGCGTCGTTCCGCAATCGTTCCCGCTGAAGATACCAGTGCCATCCAAGTCATAGACGTTCTCCCAGTTTGTCCCCGGCCAGCTCATCTGCTCCGCTGCCACATCGGTGAAATTATAATAGGGATCAGCCTCAAGAACGATTCTTTGCATGAGCGACGAGCCGCCGCCGCCCAGTGCATTCGTCCAGTGCTGGTCATAATGATTGGTGTCCCACTCCTCCGTCCAGTAGGCCGATGGCTGGTTGGTGTCGTCCGTCCACCACGACGTATAACCATAGTATTCGGATGTGTCCAGATTCTGCCGGTAGCTCTCCACATACAGCCGGTCCGGCTTGTTCGTGTTCAAGCTGCCATCCGTATATCCGCCACCGCCCGAACTGGCGCTGATGTCAAAACTCGCCACCCCGCCCGACGATACCGGCACGTTGGCCGCGCTCCATGTCCCGTTGCCATGGTTCGTCCCTGGCACGCCATTGACCGACACGGAATAACCGGCATCAGAAATCAGCCCGCTCACGTTCACCGTCGGATTCCACAAATCCCCGTCAATGTTCGTCAGCGTCAGGGTCATGCCGCTTTTGACAACCGTGATGCTCTCTGCGCTCAAATATCCCGCCGAATTTGTCACGCTCAACACCAGCCAGTTTGTTCCTCCGGCCAATGGCAAATTCTCCACCCAAAGCACGCCCGTCCGCTCCACTTCGCCGCTCACCGTATTCACGTCCCCGTTCGTGTCCGTGATGGTGGCTGAAACCGTGGCGGAGGGATCATCCACCGTGCCGCGCAGCGTGAAGCTGCCGCCGCATATCTGCATCCCGTTCGTCGGCCACGTCAGTGCGAGCACCGGATTCGTCGCCGTGGCATAATTGACCGTGAAGTTGGTGCTGACCGTCGTGGTGTTGCCCGCCAGATCGGTGGCGTGCAGCGTGATCTGGTTCAACCCGTTTGTCAGCGTGATGTCGAAGCATTGGAAAAAGTTCGTCGTGAGTTTCCAAAGGTTCGTGTCGTAATACTGGTCGGTCACAAACCCCTGCTGGTTGCTCACCACGCCCACGGCGTTGCTCACATCAAAGAACAGGCCACCCAGGCTCTTGGACGCATACCCCTCCAACTGGATCAGCGATTGGATCACCGTGCCGGAAACCGGGTTCGTAATCACCACCACCGGCGCAACCCGGTCCACCGTGAAGGAATAATTCTCCCATGTCTGCACCGCATTCGTGGCAAAGCCCTTCAAGCCGACATTCAACGCATAAACCCCGTCAGTTGTCCCAAGGTTCACGGACAGGTTTGTTGTCGAAAATGAAAGCCAGTTCGTCGCCGTCTGGTTGTTGACCAGCACCGCGTAGTAACTTGGCAAACCCGCCGTGATGTCCAGTTGCACCGAAACATTCGTGTGGTTGACATAATCGTTCGTCGCTTCAATCGAAAAGCCGATGATGTCGGGATCCACCGTCAGCACCGCCACGGAACTGGTGAGGCAATCATCTGTGAAAAATGAATTGGAAACAACCACCTGATAGTCCCCGGCCTGGCCGGCCTGGGCGCCGTTTATCGCCAATGTGCCGTCTTCATCCACGCTGTAGGCGGAATAGGCCACCTTGCGGATGACACTGTTTTCAGTATCGGCAATATAAAGATTGCCGGCCCCATCCACCGTCACACCGTTTGGATAATACATGGCGGCATTGATCGCCAGGCCGCCGTCGCCTGAATAGCCTCCACTTAGAATGTTATTGCCGGCCACGGTCGTGATCATGCCGCCGGCATCCACCTTGCGGATGACACTGTTGCCACTGTCAGCGATATAGAGGTTGCCGGCACTGTCCGCCATGACATCATTGGGGCAGGCCAAGGCGGCATTCGTCGCCGCGCCGCCATCGCCTGAATAGCTTCCACCCAGGCCATAATTGCCGGCCACGGTCGTGATGATGCCGCCGGTGTCAACCTTGCGGATGTCATTGTTGCCACCATCAGCGATATAAAGATTGCCGGCGGCGTCCACCGCGACACTGCAGGGACTATTCAGGGTGGCATTGGTGGCCATGCCGCCGTCCCCGGAATAACCATAACCGCCATTGCCGGCCACCGTCCAGATGTAGCCGTTCGTGTCAACCTTGCGGATGACGCTGTTATATTCATCAGCAATATAAACATTGCCTGACCCGTCCACCGCGACACCCGACGGCAGGTTCAAAGTGGCATTGGTGGCCGGGCCGCCGTCCCCCGAATAGCCCCAGTCCAGATTGTCATTGCCGGCCACGGTCGTGATCATGCCATTCGTATCCACCTTGCGGATGACGGCGTTCCAAGTATCGGCAATATAAAGATTGCCTGATCCGTCCACCGCGACGCTGGATGGACTGTTCAGGGCGGCATTGGTCGCCGCGCCGCCATCGCCTGAATAGTTTCCACCCAGGCCATAACTGCCGGCCACGGTCGTGATGTTGCCGCTGGCATCAACCTTGCGGATGACATTGTTTTCACTATCATCAATATAAAGATTGCCGGCGCCGTCCAGGGTGACATCGTTTGGAAAAGCCAGGGCGGCATTGGTGGCCGGGCCGCCATCTCCCGCATAGCCCCAGCCCAGACTGTAATAGTTGCCAGCCACGGTCGTGATGAGGTTGCTGGCGACAATGGCCGTGCCATCGAACAGCCACTGGTAGGAAAAGGTTCCGTATCCCGAAATGGAAACGCCAAACATGCCTGTTTGTCCCGCAAACGCGGTTTGACTGGCCGGTTGTTGGGCAACCACAGGGCAGGCCAGGGGATAGTGATAGCCAAGATCAGGCGGGTCGGTGTCCAAATAGTTCCCGTCCTGCGGCGCGTAGGTGGTCGTCGTGTGCAGTTCCGCCAGCAAATCCGGGTCAAGGTTGGCCGTGCCGGCGTCGCGGAAGGTGTTGTCCGCCAGATAACAGTTCCCGCCGCCCGCCGCCGCAAACGGATTGGAACCGTCCGTGACCTGGCCCGTGCCAAACGCCGGGCTGTTGTAGAAGCCGTTGTTGCCGCCCGCCACCGCATAATCCCCCGAGCCGTCCACCGGCACGTCCCCAGCCCATTCCCAGGCCATGTTGGTGACCCCGGCGAAAATGCAATTGGTAAAACTGGCCGGGTTGCAGTAGATCACCCCATAGGATAAATTGTTAAAAGTCACGTTGTTTGCCGTCAAACTGCCCGCATCGCAAACAAACTGGCCGTCGCTCACCAGCGCATTGTTCAGGAAAACGTTTTGCGATGAGAGCACACAATAGGAGCAGTTGATGAATTGCGCATCATTCAAACTGACATCCGCATAATCGTCAAAACTGATAAAAATGGCGGTGGCGGCGTAGTTAAAGCGCACATGGTTGAAAACGGGGTCGGGACACTCCAGATAGAGGCTCGTGGAGACATCCCCACTGTTGGGAATGCCCGTGTAATAGGGATCCCCGGAATCGGCCATGGATTCCCCCACGGAATCATCATTGACCGAGGTGAACACCGCCGGACGATAGGCGGTCGTCTGGCAAACGATTATGCCGCCGGGGTCAATGTCAATCTCGCCGTTCACGTCGGCCTTGATCACCGTTCCGCCTTCAAACGTATTGGTGCCCGTCGAAACAAATGCGCCGTCAACCAGGTAGGTCGTATCGCCCTGAAACGTAAAATTGTCCTGGTCCGCATTCATCTCCACATAATCCAGCACCACGCCGGACTGGTATTTCAGATCCGCCCGGGCCAGTTGCCCGGTGCCGGCACCGGCCTGGGCCGTTTGCACGGGCGGCAGCAGGCGCGTGGCGGAGACTCTATCCAGCAGGGAATTGGCCGTGTTCACAGACACGGAGGCGGGCAACGGCAATTGTGCCAACTGCGCGGCCAGCCCGGCCACCGGCAGTTCTTCCATCAGAAAAGTCCGTCCCGCCGCGCGCAGCCAGCTCTTGTAAACGGGGGTTTTGGAGTTGGAAGCTGGAAGATTGGAGTTGGGGGAACCAATTGAGAATGCCTTGCCCTGCATCATCTTCATCTGCCCAAACCGCAGGGTCGTGTCGGACAAACCAGACTCCCGGTTGACCGGCGCCACCACCTGTCCCGGGTTGGGCGCATTAAAAAACTCGGTCATCACCTGCAGCCGGGTTTTTGCCGGGTCCAGGCCAAAGGCTGCCGGGGCCGGTGGTTGCGCCAGCAGCACGATGTCCTGTTCAAACCCGCTTTTCCGGTAGGTGTAGCGCAGATCCGCCCTCAGCCCGGCAAAGGCGTCCGGATATATCACCTGGTTGGAGCTGACCAGCACCCCGATGGAATTGGTCAGCAGCCCGATCAACACCGTATGGTGGCCGTCGTCATAGAAAATGCCCAGCGGGCGGCTTTGTAACTGCAATCCGTCGGGCGTCACCACCTTGATCTTTCCCTGATCAATGTCGGCGGGAAAATAAGCCTGATGCTGCCCGTGAGTCGCCGCCACCCCGCCCTGCGGCAGCACGTCAATCTCTTCCTTGGATTCCACCCACTGGCCATTGCTCAAATAATTCAAGCCCGTTGCCAGTTCGGTTACATGATGTTTTTTGGGCACAACCTGTCCCTGCGGGCCAAGCTCATACATCGTCCGCTCCCACGCGCGCGAATTGCCGTCCTGACGGGCCACGGCATACGCGGCGGGGGCGGGAAGTCTTTTTGCCGCCAGTGCCGCCGGCTGGCCGTGAAGAAATTCAGTTCCACCCAGCAGGCTGATTGAAAGGAAAACAAAAAAGAATGATTTCATATGGTTAAGCGGGGTAAAATTGCGGCTCGGGCTGAAGAGGCGATTCGTGAAGATGGACTTTGCGCTGCCTAAAATACTTCTCAGCATTGCGCCCGCAATATGCCGACCAGTTCCCATAAGTCCAAAAAAGTCTTCTAATCAAATGCCCCAAAGGCCGATTTATGAAGAGTTGACACCATTATATCCTTTCATAAAAAAATTTCAATTGGGGTTTCGCCTGATTGTGTTTGAGGCCAAACCATTAGGAAGACTAGGGGGAATCCCTAACTAATAAAAAGGTGATATTTCTCTCTTCCGTCACATTCAAAGGCGGTCGGAAATATCCCGCTTGGCGTTCACCAAACGGACTGTCCATGCCAATTTCAGGACACTTTGACCCGTTTCAAGACATTCAGGCTGGAATTGGCTTTTTTTATACACCAACAAGCGCTTGTTCGTGACCAACAAGCGCTGATTAGCGACTAACAAGCGCTGATCAGCGACTAACAACCGCTGGTTCGCGACCAACAACCGCTTGTCCGCAACCGACAACCGCTTGTCCGCAACCGACAACCGCTTGTCCGTGGCCAACAACCGCTTGTTCGTGACCAACAAGCTCTGGTCCACGACTAACAAGCGCTTGTTCGCGACTGACAACCGCTTGTCCGTGACCAACAACCGCTGGTCCGTGACCGACAAGCACTGGTTCACAATCAACTAGCACTGGTTCGCGACCAACAAGCAAAGGTTTCCGATGGACTGGCAAAGGCAGGCGATCCATTGGCAAAACGGGACGGTTCAGGACGTTTCATTCTTTTTCCACTTCCGGGTCAAAATTTATTTTTCCCTCCAATTTACGCCGGACAAGCTCACCTGCCGAGCCGCAGTCCAAAATGGTTGTTAAGAAAAGCCAATAAAAAGGCCGTTTCCGATCTTGAACTTACCCGATATTGTCATTGCAATGGCAAGAAATGTTTATGTAACACGTTTTAGCATAATATGTTGCATTAATAGCTGGCATGGCGTCTGCTTTTTTATCCGCCAAGGACGTTGTCTGGCAACGGGTGTTGCCGGGCGTCTGAATGCGGAAAGAATCCAGAGAAAGTAATTAGTATGAGAGCACAATTAAAAGTATTGCGGAATTTTTATCAATATTCCCCACCGGACCTGTTGCCATTCGGTTACAACATAGCAGACAGCATTGATCCGGTGAAGTTCCCCAACCTGAAGTTCGCCCCCAAGGACATTGAAGCCCTGACGGACACGCTCAGCGACAAGCTGACGGCAACCCAGACGGGCGGCCCGGTGGAAACGGCGGCCAAGCAAAAGGCCGTCGCCGCATTGTGCGATGCGTTAAACGCGGATGCCAACGTCGTAGAAGACACGCCTGGACTTGACCTTGAAATGCTGCTGGCCACGGGCTACCTGCCGGCCAGCAACAATCACAGTTCCGTGCCGCTGGACGACACGGCCATCGTGAGCCTGTTGAACAACGGCACCACGCAGGTGCTCCTGCGGCTGGAACCGGTGACCAATGCCAAGTCGTATCAGGTGCAGACCAGCATGGATGGCGGGAAGACCTGGCAGGAGGCATGCATCTCCACGCAGGCACGGCGGATTGTGCTCAAAGGCCTGGTGCCGGGCACGACGTATGCCGTGCGGGCGCGGGCCATCGGCGGCAGCACCGGGGCCAGCAACTGGACCAGCCCCGGAAGCATCATGTCCACGTGAGGGGAAGGGAGAAGTTGGAAGGACGAAGGGTGAGGGCGATGCCTCCTTCGAACTTCGGCCTTCAACCTTCGAACTTTCTCAACGGAATTTGCCCGGAATGTTCCGGGTGAACGGGCGGCGGGTGATGTCACGGATTCTTCATTGCCTGCCGCCCGCATTTTACTTTGCATTCGTGCCTGCCGGTCGGGACAGCGCAGAACTTTCATCCTTGATGCCGTCAAACTTCTTTTGCCCGTCCATTGTTTGCAATTGCCAGCCGGTTTCGTCCACGAGAATGGTCGCCGCGCCGGAATCGCGCGTGTAAAACACCGGGATGTTTGACTGCGCCAGCCTGCTTTTCAATTCGCGGCTCGCGCGGCGGCTGGCCGGTAATTCTGAATCGGCAATCACGATGACCTTTGGCTGGATGGCGGCAAGCAAGGCGTCGCAAAGCGGTTCGCCTTCGTTCGGCAGGCCAGCAACGATGATGTCCGCGTGCAGATTGTTTGTGTGGGAGAGCAGGGCGTCCTGGCCGGTGCGGCTCAGGCCGGACAGCAGCAAAATTCTTGCGCCGTGAAAATTTCCAAGAAGCACAACCGCGCTGTCGTCGGCGCGGGGGAGATTGTTTGTCACGTCCGGCCACAAAACCTGCCAGCAACCGGCCGGGTCTTCGTCATTCAAAATCTTGTGACGCGATCCTTGCGTCCTGCCAACAGTTTCAAATTCTGAGACAATTTTATTGTAGGCGGCAGAGCGAAAATGAACCGGGCTGGTCCACAATTCGCCGATGCCAAAAAGCTGGTCGAGCAATTCCGTGCCGCCACAGTTTTGCACATCGCCTTCAGTCAGGACAAGGCGCGGGATTTTGTTGACGCCCTGCGCACGGAGAAAATTCTTGAGCGTGAAATTGACGGCGTTTTCATTTCCGCAATCAATCAGCCAGTCGTTTTTCCGTCCGGCGGCATCCACAAAGACGGCGTGTCCACCGTTGAGCGGCAGAATGGCCAGTTTAGTTTCGTGGCGGGACTTTTCCCATTGCAGGAAATAGAAAGCGCCGATGAAAATCAAAATGGATGCAAAGCAGATTTTTCTTCGGACCGTTTTCAACCAGCCGCCCAGAATAACGATGAGAAGAGCGTAATAAATTCCGATGGAAATCCACGACGGCGCGGCCACATAAAAATAGGAACCGGGAATCCTGGTGAACCATTCGCTCACGTCCGTCATCGCGGACATGAAAAACCAGGCGGCATTGTTGAACAGTTCCGTGGCAAACGGAAGCCACGAGCCGCAGATGAGCGCGCCGAGATTGCTCATCAAGGCGAGGGTGCCGAGCGGCACGGCGATCAGATTGGCGAGCGGCGACACGGGGCTGAACAGATGAAAATACAGGGCGCTCAATGGAATCGAGCCAAG
>Ga0181534_10002711_pt1 | contig 10841 bp, 12 predicted proteins | sample PEATcosm2014_Bin_37_FD_119758 | JGI IMG/M metagenome (GOLD analysis project Ga0181534, IMG submission 119758) | Peatland microbial communities from MTU Mesocosm Facility, Houghton, MI, USA - PEATcosm2014_Bin17_10_metaG | ecosystem: Environmental > Terrestrial > Soil > Wetlands > Peat | place...
ACGTTGTCCCCGGCCAGAACCCTCGAGGCGGTGCCGTCCGGATTCAACCGAAGGAGCCCGACCGAACTCTCCATGCTGGTGAACACGTCCCCCCCAAGGGAGAAGATCTGCTCAACGCCGCCGGCCCGTCCGATGATCCTGGCCGCCTCGCCGGGTTTCCAGGAGACGATCGCGTCGGTGCCGCCAAACCAGCACCACTGGTTCGACAGGCTCACGACATAGGCCACGTCCGTATTCTCGGAAACGGCCGAGGCGGGAAGCTTCGCCGCCGTCACGAGGCGCCAGCGTCCGCCGCCGTCCAGATCGACCCGGGCGATGGCCCGGTTGGCCCCCACATAGATCTGACCGTCACGGTCCACGGCGACCGATGCGAATATGGGAGGCTGGTCGTCCGCCTCGCGGAAGGTCTCCCACCGGACCCCATCGCCGAAGGCCAGCTCCCGCTGGGAGACCGCGAGGACGCGGCCGTCAGGCAGGACCTGGATGTCCGTCGGGGCCGAGCTCAGCCCAAGCGCCTCGGGCCCCATCACGACAAAAGATGGGGCGCCCGTCTCTATGACCCCGGCAGGCGCCGAGGGCATGGCCCATGCCGCGGTGCCCGTGCCGAGAGTCAAAACCCACGCAATTCCGCAAACCGTTCGCCTGTAATACATCCCAAAGGCAATCGACTGCCTCAGTTTGGCGAAGGAACGGGGGTACATGGCGTGAAAGCAACGAGCCGAAGCAGCTCTCTGATATACATAAACGGAGTTTAACCAAGGCTCTTGATGGGAAAATGCCGTCAGAAGCCTAGCCGAAACCCAGCCTCACGGGCGCTTCATCCTTTGCCCTTTCCTCCTCATCGCTTGCAGATTCCGGCGCCGCGCTTGGGCGTCGCCTCCGGTTGGCCCTGCTCCCGCCCACAGACGGCCGATGGCGTCGCCCTCTAAACTCGCCGCCGGCCTAGCCTTGTTGAGGCGTCGCTGACATCGCAACCAGGCGGGGGGTGTCGCCGGGGTCGCCCCGACCCCTGTTCATGAAATCCGCCGAATGAACGTCACCCGCCTCGCCCCCCCGCCTTGCCGAACGTGCCCTGTGCCGCTTCAGGCCGGCGGGGATTTTCAGCCGACGCGGTCCCGGACGGGTCAGCGGGGAAGGTTTGTGCTCAACTCCGGCATCGCCCAAAAACGGAGCACGAACTCGCGGTTCCAGAATCGGTCCTGGCGCGCAGGGGCCGCCAATTGAATCGACCTGATTCCCATCCGGCCCCTTCCGCGAAGAAATTCGGCGAATTCGGAGGTGCTGTTCAGAAACGGAACGAGAAGAAAGCCGTCCGCCGCAACGCCCGGGAGGATGCGCCACGTGGACGCTTCCCCGTCCGAACTCACCACGTTCATGCTGAGCTGCGGAGGCTTATACAGAAGCGCTCGGACGCTTCCCATGCCGTTCAGGGTGAATCGGGCCTGCAACCACAGGGGCATTCCGTTCGATGGCGGCACGGCGATCACATCGCCCAGGCGGGATCGGCTCTCGGAAAGGAGGATGCGCCTCAAAGGCTGCGCGGGCATGTCGCGCACCCTCTTCAGGAGAAGGTAGTGCTTCTCCACGAATAGAGGCACATAGGACCGCGCCATCTCCGGAACCAATTGCGCATCGTCCATCGTCGGGAACCGCCGATCCAGCACCTCCTGGCGCCAGAGGACGTACGACGGCGCCGATGCGGATTGATAGAAGGAGAGGTTCAACCGGGACAGGGCCGGCGTATAGGCGGAATAGCTTTGGAAAACGGGCCTCGGCGTGTAATTGAGGCCGTTAAGGATCACGATGCCCTGGTCGAAGTTGAACAGGTCTATCGAGCTTCCGCCCACGGCCTTGTCCGTTTCCGGAAACCGGCAGCCTTCCGACGCGGCATGAAGTTCCGCCTTCCAGCGCTCCGGGATCGTTCGCACCCGGGCCAGCGACGCCAGGTTGTCCAGAATCCTGGCCGGAGCTGCCTCCAGGGATCCGGCAAGCTCCCCGGGTTCATTCTGCGCGAATCCCAGAAGGCCGATGAGCCCAACGATCCAAAACCCGTGCCACCGGCGATGCGGAAACAGCATCGGAGGAAGGGCGATCGCGAGAAGGAATGACGCCAGGAAAAGGCCGTCCATATGGGCGTCTGCCCTGGTGAAAGCGTATTTCCACCAGGCGAAACCGTTGAACCCCAGGAACAGGGTCTGGGCCAAAGACTCGATCGTCCGCGCCCGCTGCCTCAGAATATCAAATAGGAACAAGAGCCAGCCGCCAACGATGGCGAGGCCCGTCAGGTAGGCTTCGGGATTTTCGTCCACGCCCATCGCGTTTGCATAGCCCCGGGTGATCTCAAGGCTCGATCCGACATAGGCGCCGATGTTGCCCAGGCTTTGCCCGGCGGCGGCCCACCAAAAGAGCAGCGAGCAGCCGTAGCCCAACACGATCGCCCCCGAAGGCCGCCACTTCCCCATTCGCCCGTACATCGCCCCCGCAACGCAAACTCCAAACGTCGCCAATACCAGGTCGGTGAACTTCAGAAGCGAAAGAAAGGCCAGCAGGAACACACAGGCGAGCTGCGCCCACCGGGGTTCGTCCGGGCGCAGAAGCACCGCGACGACCGAAATCCCGATCACGACCAGGTAGAATGAGACCGGGAAAACCGGGGCCAGCCAAATGCAGGCGAGCAGGAACGCGACCTGTTGAATGAAGGGCAGACGCCGTGTGCAGCCGACAAGGCCGGCCGCAATCAGAAACTTGCCTATGATCTCCCAGGCCAACCTCGGGCCGGCGCCCACATCACCCACGTGGTAAGCGCTGCACAGGTACCCCCAGGGTCCGTAGGTGAAAACCACGTCCTTTCCGAACTGCAAGGTCCGCCCGGCCGCACAAACAAGGGCCTCGTTCCACGAGGCGTCAATCGATGTGCGTGGAGGTGATGGGAAGCCCACGAGCCCCAACCAAAGAAGCAGGCTCAAGCAGCATACGGCGAAGGACCTGATCCGTCCAAGACCCTTGGTCTTAAGTTGATCCGTGCTCAAATTTTCGGCTCTTAATCGTGCTCTTGGTGTGCTCCCGTCCCCTTAAGGCTCAGTGCATCCGTGCGGGGCATTCGCCGCATCCTTGCATAAATCATAGGCCTTGCCCGAGTGGAGCCTCATGGGTGGACGTAGGGGATAAATCCTCGCAATCGGAGCGCCTGTCGAGCCTCACAAATCGCGATCACACGTTGATCGCTCTGAAGATAAGGCCCGTGTTAAAGAAACTCCCTCCTTGCCGGACACCACCTCCGCCAGAATGAACCGACGGAAAGTTGGCGAAATGTTAGCGGGATAGCCCCATAGTCGGAGAGCCGGCAGGCTCACGATGCTGAATAAAACCAGTCAAGCCGCTGCGCAGGAGATACGCGCCTTCGTGGCACAAAGACCGGTTGCCTTTGTGGGCGCAGGGATGCGTGCCCCATATTTTTTGGGCTGAAAGGGTCTGCTGAGGCAACTCGGCCAAGATTTGGCGCTGTTGTATGACCCCGCTTTGGAGCCAGTCAAATATTGGCAGTGTTGCGGCGGGACCTAGGGAAACCAAACCCCTCACTCGATCAGTTTATACGGATCGAACTCCAAATTGCGCGAGCCGGAGGGATTGATGTAAATATCCGCGTCAAAGCTAGTTGGGGGCGGTTGGAAATCTCCCGTTAGGTCGATCCTTATTCGGCCATAGTCATGACCCTCCCTTGCCGAGAAAAAATAGCCCTTTCGAAATTTAGAGCTCCATTGCTTTGTTCCTGCTGGCATGTCGGCCGCGACAACCTGCTGATAGCCACCAGACGGGGCTTCATTTGGATATATGTCCGTGATCTCCTTCAAGCCTCCGTTCGAAATCTCCAGGGAAAGATGCCAACCAAAAAGCCTCCCTCGCACAATCTCGACGGGATCGCGGACAAATCGAACAGTTAAGTCCCCTCCACTCGCTACCCGTTTGCCCGTTACCAAGTCGAATAGGACCGGAGTCCCGTCGCACGGGATATACGCGTGAATGCGGGCCTTTATCATCGGCTCCGCGCCTTTTAGCTTCCACATTCTTAGGACCATGGGATTGTTCGGATCGGGTACAAAGCCATCGGGCCGATTGCTTCCCGGCTGCCTTTGATCGAATTCGTAACCGTCCTTTGCAAGGTCGAATCCTACCCCCGAGCCGTGGATTCCCACGAAGCTGAAGCAACCCGTAACGTCGGTTTCGGTAAAATATTGTCTGCCTCCACTCTCCACAATGCTGACGACCAAACCCACCCGAGCCTTCACCTTTGCGCCCGCTACAGGATCGCCATGTTGGTCTATGACCTTCCCATAGAAATCCAGAGTCTTGGCATTCTCCGATTTTATATATTCTTCGATTCGAGCCGTCCTTGAGTCGCCGGGCGGTGTTACCCTCCCACCCGTCCACAACCACCACCCAGCCGAAGATACCAGTAAAGCGGCAGCCACGACACCCACCGTCGAGCGATAGCTCATTGATTTTATCTTAAGATATACGGCATCAAAGGCGATACTCAATCACGCTCTAGGTCGAATAACACAATCGAACCGAGGTGGGTGTTCTAAGGAGCTGGGAGATTCGATTCAGCGGGCAAATGGCCGGCTTCTGTTCCCCCAAGACATTCCCGTACCGCACAAGAGGGAAAGCCCAGCTTGCGCGGACCCTCGCCACCAGCTTCTCGACCGCCAGTCCACGCAATTCCTCAAAATCTCTATGCCCCTTTTGTTGCGAAACGAGGCGCCCAGCTCCCGATGCGATAAAATGACCGCATCGGCCCACCGGAACCCGGCGGACCCGGGATGCGAACCGATTGATCAGGGACAATTGACCGACACCCAGGGGCCGCCTCGGGCGACCGGCCGGATCCCAATAGTCGCCACGATGCCACGTTCCCTCCCAAGGGGATCTATGTTGTTGGCCGCGCGGCGACTTTTCGACGGCCCGCCGGTTCCCGCTACGATACAAAGTCCGTCTGAATTACCGGTGCGCCTTCTCGAACACTTGCCTCGAGGCATGGCGCGACGATAATCACGCCATGTCCATCCTGGCGGACCCGCTTCGCCGTGCCGCACGCGCCTGCTTTCTGGTATTCTTCCCAGGCTTGGTTCTGTTGTCGCCAGCTCCGTGCCCGGCGGGGCTCAAATGGGAAAACCTGCGGGTCAACGAATCGGTGTGGGTTGGCGACAAGAGCCAAGAAGCCGTATTTCGATTCAGAAACACAGGCACTGGGCCGGTTTCGATTACCTCCGTCCAGCCTAGCTGCGGATGCACGACCATTACTCTCGGGAAGACAACCTATGCGCCCGGCGAGGCCGGCGAACTCAAAGCCATTTTGGATACCGGCAACGTGATTGGCCAACAGACGAAACTAATAACCGTCATCTCCAGCGATGCGCCAGCAAGGCCCACCAAGTTGGTGCTCGGCGTGAACGTTAGAGCGTTGGCCACCGTCAACCCCACGTTTGTCTTTTGGCGGGTCGGCGAGAGGGATTCGGAGAAGCGGGTCGAAATTACGGCAAACACAGAGCAGACAATTACTGGTGTCGACGCGGTTCCCATGAACCCGGACCTTCAAGCGAGAATCGAACAGGTCGAGCAGGGAAAACGATATATTCTCTGGCTGTCTCCAAAGTCCACCGCCGCGGCAATGAAGGTCCTCGTGCCGTGCGTCGTTCGCACCCCACGACGCCTACAGCCCACCGTTGCCGTGTATGCCTTAGTGTTGAAGTAAGACGGCAAGACAATCGGACGTTACCTAATCGAGTGAAACTTCCTTCGTAATTACCCCTTAGAGAATCTGCGCAATAATCAGACGCCCTGCGCTTGGAGGTATTGCGTCTCTCACGTATTCATCACCAGCCGAGCGCAGCGAGGCAAAGACACACGGCGCCCCACGCTGGATTCGCCCTCACAAACCATAAAAATTCACTTCAACTCTTGGACTTGAATTGCGGTTGAAGCCGCTTGTTCAACCTCACTTCTGAGGGATTTTTCGAGTGAGCTGATATGCGATTCTGAAGCCCACATCGACTCCCCTCCGACTAACTTGAAATTCGCAACATCTAGCACCCCGAGATAGGATGGCTTCCCTCCGCCGGAATCTACACCAGTGATCCATGCGACTGTCCGGCCTTTATCGAGCCACAAGGTGACCGCTCCAAAACTGCCTCCGATTCCTACCTCGCCGCTGCAAACGCCTCTCTTCTCGCTCGTCCATCTCACATTCTGAGAAATGTTTGATACAAATCCCGAATCCTTTGGTTTAGTCTCATAGTACTCGATCCTCTCTCCATTTGGCAGCATCCAGACATGGCGGTTCTTCGGTCCCTCCGACGATCGTTTTAGTAGAACGTTCAATGCGAACGCGCCAACCAATATCGAAACTGCGATGATTGCGATCTTCGATGTTCCTCTCATGGTGGCATTGTAAAATCCACTTCCTCATTGAACGGATGAATCGCACCTAGCATTTGAGATAGCTGCGCAGTTGCCAGCCGCAAGTCAGCTTGGGCGTATTCGAAGGCCTCCTGCGTGACTCGCCGGAAATCCGGCTGTTCAGAAACATTGATGTTCGATTGCCTGTTCCATCGGTCAATCGTATCCGTATCCTCCTTGATCTTGGCCTTTAGCGCCGCGTGCTGAATATCGTAGGCATATTTTCTTTCCGCCTGTGTGGCTGTGGGTATTGGATTGCCCGTATTTCCCTCTCGAACACTTCCGACGGGATTGGGGCCAAACTGAGGCGGAGCACCTTGCTGCTGGGCGTCCATGGCCGCCATCCGGCCATAATAGAGGGCGAAGCCAGCCGGCAGGTCGGCGAATCGAAGCTTCACCAGCCCCTGGTCGCATTTAAAGAGGATCCCATCGCTCCGCACCTGCATTACCCGCGCTCCCGTGATGACCCTCCCTGAAAATGTCACTACCCGGCTCAGATCGGGCTCGGCGAGAGGCGTCGGAGCGAGCGTGGGAACAGGCGTGAGCTCGGACGTTGGGGCTGGGATAGACTGCGCCTGAACAATGGCCTGGGGCGCCGCCCGATCCTCAAGGTACCTAAAGACTCCAATGGCCACCACGGTCCCTACGATTACGACTAAATATCGCGTGTTTTCCATAGAGTTGCCTTACCATTTGTCGCATCAATGGCCACGATTGGACCTGGAGGGCGCCACTTCAATATATTAAGCAGGCTATGAACGTTGCGCAGGGCTGTCCTAACCCACGAGCCGCACCTTTGAGCCTTGCCCTTCCCCCCTCCCATTCCGGTTGAGTTGGGAGTTATATGCCAGACGACCGGGCCAGACGGGCTCAGTAATCTTACGCGGGCTTCCCGGCTTGCGCCACCCGTTTCCAATGGGCAATGGTAATACCCCTAATGACCCATCCACTTATTAAAGAACTGGCCAGGACGAAGGCCAAAGTCGTTCAACTCGAACAGGCTATTGTCAAAGAGCTGGCGTCGCTCCCAGCCGCCTATGGTTTCGCCTCCACCGAGGAATTTGTTTCCGCGCTGCATGCTTCCAAAGGGGGTTCGGTCCGGTCGAGGAAGCCCTCCCCTCCCAAGGCGAGAAAGCGGGCTGTCATCACCGATTCGGTGCGGGCCAACGTGAAGAAGCTCCTCAAGGCGGGTAAATCCGGCGCACAGATCGCCGAGGCCATTGGAATATCGCTTCCGAGTGTCCAGAATATCAAGAAGGCCTTTGGCCTCGTCAAATCCCACAGAAAGGCTGCGCCGAAGGCCAGTGCACCCCGGGCCCCGGCAAAGAGCGCGGCCGCGCCGAAGGCGCGCCGGAAACCCGCAGCACGAAAGAGCGCCGGTATCCCCGCGCCCAAGCCAGCCACGGTTGCAATCGAACCCATCACGCCGCCCGCAGCCTGACACACCCAGACCCTCTACCGCCGGGTGTCCGGCCGAGGGTGGTTCAGGATTCGGGGCCTTCCCGCATGAATCCCAACGCCGCGAGGCGCACTGAAGCACCCGGCTCCAGCCAGGGAGGCCATCCGCCCTGGACCTCGTGACCTCGATGCCGGTGCGTTAGTAGCCGGGAGGCAGATGGGGGACGCCAAACATCGTCTCCAGGAGCTTCCGATAGACCTGCGAATGGTGCTAGATGAAAGGATCGGTGGAGTCGTCCGCGCTGCCAAAATAGCTCGTTCCATCGATGTTCCCGACCAGCGGGATAAAGGATCAGAGGCGGCCTATAAAGGCTGATCTCGAAGCACTGAACATATTCTTTTCACCGATGGCCGGCTAGCGAACAAGAACGACGCAAATTTCTGTAAAACAGGAACGTGATTCAGATAAATATTGAGCCTGTCTTTTCGAATCTAGCCCGCGCCGTCAAAATACCGTCTAACAGCTTGGACGTGGTATCGTTGAACCTCCTTAGAACGTGGTAATCGCGCTATCTCGATTCGACGGACAACATCGGCCATCGCCCCTTCGTCCAATACCTTCTCACGTAAACCAGCAAAGTAGCGCTCCACGCTTTGGATAGAAATAACATTTTCCCCGAGGAAGGATCTTAACTCAGCGCTCCCCGAAAAAATCACCAAATTGTGAATCGCCGGCGATTTGACCCTTAAGAGTGCCCTCAGCTCTTCGACGTGTCCATGATTCTGAAAAACCGGATTTCGAATCGCCTGCCTTTTACCGCGAAAATCCTGCCACCATACCGGCGAACGCGGATACCCGTAGATCGCGCCGGAGTAATGCTTGGTTTCTATCACAAACAGTCCCGCACCAGATACTAGGATATGATCTATTTGTGTCGTAGGAATCCACGACCCAGTCGTTCGAATTGTCACATCGTTCAAAAGATAGAAAGGCCCTCGTACACACGAATTCAATTCATTGATCACTAGTGCTTCGCCAACGCGACCTCTATAGATCGGACAGACGCCTTCGCCAATTCCCAAAAGGAGTCCTGCAGCAAGTAGTAGAATGCCTAAGATTATCAAATCGAGAGGCTGCATGAACCTATAAATATAATAGCTCCTGAACAATTGGCAACTGCATGATTTTCATGGTGGTCTATGCCAATAACCATCCAGCGCACTAAACAAAATAGGCACTGAACTGAAATGTGCTCTTACGTGGTATTTTACCTAGCTCTTCTACGACTATTTGCCGACCTCCCACGAAATAGCGGCGCATGCAGGCGGGTACAGGAAACTTCCATGAAGCTTGGAAAACAAATCCATCCGAATGGATCCGGATATTCTCAGCTCGCACAACTTGGGCTTTTGGCTCCCGCGGATTCCGTAGGTCGATGATTGTTATCGTTTGAAGGGCCGTCCTTGTTGTTTTCATATTTTCCATGAAAATGAACCTCGGCGACCCCGATGAAACTATCGAAATTTCTACCGGCATTCCGGTAGGGTTTCGGACGCTCATAATCTTTCCGGTGGCTATGGTAGCTATAAATAGCTACATAAAACGACGTAAATTGAGACCTTTCCTTTTATGATTCGTAAGCCTCACTCGAATCGCATGAAAAACATTAATCACCTAGTTCTTGGCTTGGCCTCCAGCTTCTTACTCTCGATTGGTATGGTTCGCTCTGCCGAATGCTTTGATCCATTGAGGTCGAAAGTAAGATGCGGCCGAGCTAAGAACACGCTCCCGATGTCTTTTCAGTGCGTTCCTTGTGATTTCGCACGGCTCCGTTAGTGTTTAGTGTCGCAGCGATTCGCTACAGGGCCGTATTGGCGGCGGACGGTGGCCCGATTCAGTCAATTGAGGAGGGCGAGATCTCTATCGCTGGCGACAACTATTCTCAGGCCAACGCCACTTTGAGGGACGACCTGATCGGCCGCCGCCACCTTCAGATTTATAGTAATGCCGATGGGTCGGGGTTGCACTCGTCTTCCATGGTGGCGAGGTATATCGCGATTTCGGAGGCATTAGAGCGCTGGGCATACCATGAGACTTTAGGGTCTTTTAGATGCAGAACGTTCGGCTTCCATATCGACCCAAGTTCTAATGGCATGGCTGCCTATCCCGGGATTTCAACAGCTCCCGCCCGTCGCAGAGCCCGATTTGAGGCGATTGAGCGATTCTGTCTTTTGAACTGGTGGGAGCGGCGCCTCGAAGGCGAACTCCGGGACACTCCATGGCCAGGTGTAACCGCAATTTCGTTCTCTTTGCCGATCGGAGGGATCGCGGTGATTCTGTTTATGCGATCTCAATGCTCAAGAGTCCGTACAGCGACGAAGTGTTCTACAACGCGGACCGCACGTGGTGGATCAAGTACAGCCCAAAGATCGGAGGTATGAATGTGGCGGACAATGTTGGGCTTCTGAAATGCATGACCGACAAGCAGGCAATCATGGTGCTTCGTCAGCTCTACGATAAGTTTGGCCCGGAAGGTGCGCAGCATCGTCTGCTCGGTTTGGGGATGATCGAGGGCTTTGACGCGGCGAATGACGTTTTTCGAATCCGTGGGCTCGATTGGGATGAAGTCGTCGCCTTCCTTGGGATCGGAGTCCCCGATGATCTCGTCGAAACGGCCCTCCGTTTGGAATCGCTTGAACAGTGGGCGCCTTTTGAGGCGCCCAATCGTGCGATCTATAGAGTCGAGAAACAGCGTCGTGACGCTGCGTTTAGCGAAATCGTTCTGGCAAATTACGACCAATCGTGTGCGGTGACTGGGCTTCGATTCAATTCGAAGAAGCATACAGAGGCTGCAGCAGCCCATTGAGAGGGACCCCATCGGTTAGGCAGGGGATCGGAGAAAATAGGAATGAATATTGAGGGAGGGGTCCGAGGGGAGGGACGAAGTCCCTCCCCTCCCTTGATTGAGTTTGAGCGTGGGATCAAG
>Ga0181534_10002712_pt1 | contig 10833 bp, 5 predicted proteins | sample PEATcosm2014_Bin_37_FD_119758 | JGI IMG/M metagenome (GOLD analysis project Ga0181534, IMG submission 119758) | Peatland microbial communities from MTU Mesocosm Facility, Houghton, MI, USA - PEATcosm2014_Bin17_10_metaG | ecosystem: Environmental > Terrestrial > Soil > Wetlands > Peat | place...
GGGCTGCCGGACGGCGCTTATTATCTGGCCGGCTATGCGGTCGAGTGTGCGCTGAAAGCCTGCATCGCCAAGGAGACGCAGCGCTATGAGTTTCCTGACAAGAAACGAGTCAATTCGAGCCACACGCACGACCTCAACGAACTCGTCAGAGTGGCGGAATTGCAAAGCGTCCTTCGGACAGCGGTCAATGGCGATCCGCTGCTCCTAGAATACTGGGATGTCGTGCAATCATGGTCTGAGCAGAGCCGCTACGTCAGGCACTCTGCGGAGAGCGCACAGGCGCTGATTGAAGCCGTCGGTGATAGAGAACATGGAGTCATCAAATGGGTCAAGCACTATTGGTAAGCATCGATCTGGATACAGGGACGGAGATCCTGCGAATTCTCGATGAAGCAAAGCTCAAAGTGAGTGTCGCCTTATGGGCGCTTCTGGAAGAGTACACCGATTGGCGCCTGCTGCTCGCCGCGCGTCAGCTTGACGCGGCTGGCCCGCTGGAAGCGCATGGTGCCGTCAATGATGCGTTGCGCGCTGCGGGTTTCCCAATCGACAACAAGCCTTCCATCCTGATTCTGCCCATGACTGACCCCACCGTTCGCGCGCTGCGCCGGTACTTCGGGAAAGTCAAAGGCCTGACCATAGAAGGCAGGCGCATCGGCGGACAGCAATTTGGCAACCGCTGGGTAGAAGACGGGTATGTCTATCGAGTGCAATAACCGGATCCGAATCGGCCTATGAAACTACAAGGTATCTTCCCTCCCATCGCCACCCCTTTCGACCACGCCGGCAATATCTACGCCGCCAAGCTCCAGCACAACATCGAAAAGTGGAACCGCACCACGCTGGCCGGATACGTGGTGACCGGCTCCACGGGCGAAAGCGTGCTGCTCTCGGCCGAAGAGAAGGTCGAATTGTGGGAGATGGTGGCGCGTCACGCGGCGCCGGAAAAATTGCTGATCGCCGGCACCGGCGTCGAAAGCGTGCGCGAAACTGTCACGCTCACCAATCGCGCGGCGGACTTGGGTTACAAGGCCGCCCTGGTCAAGACGCCGCATTATTACAAGAACCTGCTCAACCGCGCCGATGCGCAGACCCTCTACTACCGCGCCGTGGCCGATCAGGTGCGCATACCCGTGATTATCTACAATTTTCCGCAAGCCACCGCCCTCGATATCCCCGCTTCCGCCGTCGTGGAGCTTTCGCATCACCCGAACATCATCGGCATCAAGGAAAGCTCCGGGAACATGGAGAAAGTGATGCAGATGATGCGCGAGTCGCGGCCCGGCTTCCAGGTTACGGTGGGTTCGGCGCCTACCTTGTGGCCATCGCTGCTGATGGGCGCCACCGGCGCGATCCTGGCCTTCGCCAACGCCGCGCCCTACGCCGCCATCGCCATCTGGGAAGCGTACCGCACGCGCGAAGAGGAGGCCGGCCGCGACTGGCAGAACCGCATCGCGCGCGCCGCCGCGCTGATCACCACGAAGTACGGCATCCCCGGCCTGAAGCACGCCATGGATCTCAACGGCTACTACGGCGGCCCGCCGCGTTTGCCGTTATCGGTCCCCACGCCCGAAGCCAAGCGCGAAATCGAGGAAGCCTTCCAGGATCTGAAAGGCTGATCCCGTCTTACTTAGCGGCCTCGATCTGCACGTCGGTTTCGCTCACCGCTTCCGTGCCGCCTTGTTTGGCCACGGCCCGGATATGGTACACGCCGGGTGGAATGGCAGCCGCCGGGATGGTCATCACCTGCGGAATCCGGCCCTGCGCGTCGGCGTCCGGCAGCGGCATTGGAACCTTGGTCAGGCTCTTGCCATTCTGCTGGAATTCGATTTCCACGGTGGGTTTCGCCGAAATGGAAGGGTCCTTATAGACCACGAAGAACAGCCGCAGAGTCGAATTCGGCACTCCCGGCACGTTGTTATTCAGTGTCGGCGTGATGCTGCCCCCTTGATACTGGAAGGGCTCGTTCGGATCGAGGCCCTTCACGTTAGGCGTGTAGGAGCGGACGGATACAAGCGAGGAAATACCCACGCCTTTCGCCGGCCCCACCGTGAATGCGCTGCGCTCAGTTCCGATCTTGCCGCTCTCGCGGTCCATCACCGCGGTTTCCAGGCTGTATTTTCCGGGCGGAAGATTGAGCGGCATCTTCTCCACGAAATTGCCCATCTTCAACTGATCGGCGGTGACGTGTTGCAAATCGCGATCGCGCGTCAGCTTGGGTCCGGTCACCTCGCCGTTAGCGTCCTTTACCAGCGCGGCGAGGGAAAAGTGTACGTCAAACCCTTTCTGGGCCGCATCCGGCTTGGCCTGCAGCACGTGCAGCGGGACCTCCACCAGCACCGAAATGTCCCGCCCATCGCTGCGCGACTGCTGGAGGAACGGGCCCGCGCGGAATTCCACGTCATGCGAAACCTGGGCGTCCGAGAGGGCTTTCAGCAACGGCACTTCAAACGTTTCCAGACCGGCCGCACGGGCTTCCGGCGGCAGGGCGAAGTAACCATTCCGCGCTTGCAGAACCACGTTCTTGCGGTCGCTCTCCAACTTCAGCTTGTGAAAGCTGCCGTCGTAGTTATCGATGTGCGGGTTATAGCTCAGCTCGTAGTAGCTGGCGATCTCTTCGTTCACCCGCCGCAGCGGTGTGCGCAAGTCGTTGCTCTCGCCGAGCAGAAAGCCGCCGGTGGCCTCCGCCAGGTTGCGGATGGCGAGTTGAATATTGGCGCGCGAGGAGGTCTCGGCGCTATCCGAGGCGCGCATCTGGTCCTTCGTGGTGTTCCCCCCCTGCAGCGTGTCCATGCCGGCCGCCATGTTGGCGCCGTTCAATTGGTTGGTGGCACCCGAATTCTGGGAGTTGGTCATGACACCCGCGGTGCTGACCGAATAAAATGTGACGTTGGCGCGGTTTGCCATGCTCGTCAGATTGCGGAATATGGCATCCAATTCGGGCGTCAGATACATGCCCCAAGTGAAATACAGCACGGACTTGCGTCCCGGCATGGACTGCAACCCCCGCACCAGGGACTCCAGGGCATTCAGGTCCAGGCGCGCATCCTGGCTGGATATGGCCGCATCCATGCGCAGCATGTCGAGCATCACGGATGCCAGCTTGGCTTGCACGGCCGCCCCGCCAGCCCCGGCTCCCGCGGGCGCTTGGGCCGCAGTTTGGTTGGCCGCGGCAAGCAGGTTGCCCGCCTGATCCGCCCCATTCTGGCCCGCCAGATATCTCCTCAGATCGCTTTTGATCCGGTCCGATTCGGGCGCCAGTTTCGCGGACGAGGACCCGCTGGTGGCGTCGTTGATGGCCTTGACGAGTGCGTCCTTATCGCTGGTAAACGGCTGCAGGACCATCAGGCGCGTATCGATTACCACTACCGAATAGAAGACGTTGGAGCCCTGGTCGCCCTTCACCAAGTCGGTAGCGCCGGTGCGCGCGGTCTTTCGCTGGGTAGGGTCGCCCATGGCGTCGAAGGCCAGCGTAACCAGCCGTAGCTGGCGTAGCGGGTCCAGTTTCGTGGTGGCGCCGGTTTGGCTGATGGCCTCCGCGCCTTGCACCAGACGGAAGCTGGTCGGCTGCTCCTTGGCGCCGTTATCGGTGACGGAAAGATCTTCCATTTTCAGGTCTGTGACGGGCTTGCCCTTCTTATCCCGAGCAATGAAGTCCAGCACGACTTCATCCACGGTCGATTTGACAGCGGGCGCTTTCGCGGCGTCGGCCGAGGCGGGCTGTTGAGCGGTCGCGGGCAACGCGGCGAATACGGCGACCGCTGCCAGGGGGAGTGCATAAATGCAAAGTTTCATAGTCGATTATCCGGAGATCCGGCTCTCATCCTAAGTTTACGGCACTGCGCGGCACTTTGCGCGCCGCCGAATGAAGATACCATGTGATTCTTCCAATATGGCCAGAAAGCGTCCCTCCGCCGCCGGAAAAAGCGCCGAGCCGAAAATTTCTCCGCGCCGCCACGAGCGGGCGCGGCTGAGTCAGGCGGATGCGGCCATGTGGATCTCGATTTTCTGCGCCACGCTGTTGGCTTACTGGCCCGCGTTGGGCGGCAACCTGGTTTGGGACGACGCCAGCCACGTTACCCGCCCGGCGCTCACATCCTGGCACGGCCTGTGGCGCATCTGGTTCGACTTATCCGCCACGCAGCAATACTATCCGCTGCTGCACAGCGCTTTCTGGATGGAGCATCGCCTTTGGGGCGACGCGGTATTGGGGTACCATCTTACCAACGTCCTGCTGCATGCCGCTTCCGCGTGCCTGGTCGTGCTGATCGTGAAGCGGCTGGCGTTGCCGGGCGCATGGCTGGCGGGCCTGGTGTTCGCGCTGCATCCGGTGTGCGTGGAAGCCGTGGCCTGGATCTCGGAGCAAAAAAGCACACTATCCGGGCTGTTCTACCTGGCAGCGGCGCTGGTCTACCTGCGCTTCGACCGCACCCGGCGCGCGCCGCATTATCTCTGGGCTCTGGGGCTGTTCGTGCTGGCGCTCGCCAGCAAGACCGTGACGGCCACGCTTCCCGCGGCGCTATTGGTGGTGTTCTGGTGGCAGCGTGGGCATCTCGGATACCGGCGGGATGTGCGGCCCCTGCTGCCCTGGTTCGCGCTGAGCGCGGCGGCGGGCTTATTCACCGCCTGGGTGGAACGTACCTACATCGGCGCGGCCGGCGCAGATTTCGCCCTCACCCTGCCGCAACGCTTCCTGCTGGCGGGCCGCGTGATCTGGTTCTATGCGGCCAAAGTGGTCTGGCCGGCCAACCTGATCTTCACCTACCCTCGTTGGAAGATCGACGCCGGAGTCTGGTGGCAGTATCTGTTTCCCGTGGGCGTCGTTGCCGTCGCCATAGGCCTCCTGTTCCTCGCACGCAGGCAGCGCGGTCCGCTGGCGGGCTTTCTATTCTTCGCCGGCACCCTGTTTCCGGTGCTGGGCTTTCTGAACGTCTATCCGTTCATCTTCTCCTACGTGGCGGACCACTTCCAGTACCTGGCGAGCCTTGGCATTATTGTGCCCCTGTGCGCCGTGGCCGAGCGCCGTGCACTGCGATGGCCGCTGGCCGCGGCGATACTCCTGGTACTGGCCGTTCTCACCTTCCGTCAAGCCGGGATGTACGCCGATGCCGAGACGCTCTACCGCGCCACGCTGGCGCGCAATCCGGCAAGCTGGATGGCGCATACCAATCTGGGGGTCGCGCTGGCGGAAACACCCAGCCGGCTGCCGGAGGCGGTCGCCGAATACCAAGCCGCGCTGCGGCTGAGACCCAACGACGCGCAAACCCACGCGGACCTTGGAAACGCTTTGGGGCACATGCCGGGGCGGCTGCCGGAGGCGATCGAGGAACTCCGCACGTCGTTGCGGCTGAGGCCGAATTTCGTGCAAACGCACAATGACCTGGGGGTCGCTCTGTCGCAGATGCCCGGCGGCTTGCCGGGGGCCATCGCCGAGTTTCAGACGGCGTTGCGGCTGAAACCGGACTACCCGGAAGCGCACGACAACCTGGGCGTAGCGCTGACCCAGGTGCCCGGCCGGTTGCCGGATGCCATTGCGGAGTTCCAGGCGGCGCTGCGATTGCAGCCGGATTACGCGGACGCGCGCAACAATCTGGCGCGCGTGCTGGCCCAGACGCCAGACCGCCTGGAGGAGGCGATCGCCGAATACCAAGCCGCGCTGCGGGCCAACCCCGACGACCCGGAAACGCACAACAACCTGGGCTTGGCCCTCTCGCAGGTCCCCGGGCGGCTACCGGATGCCATTGCGGAGTTCCAGGCGGCGTTGCGCCTCAAACCGGATGACGTGGACGCGCACAACAACCTGGCCAACGCGCTCTCGCAGATCCCCGGCCGGCTGCCGGATGCCATTGCGGAGTTCCGGGCGGCGCTGCGCCTTAAGCCGGACGATGCGGAGGCGCACAACGATTTGGGCGTGGATCTGGCGCAAATGCCTGGACGGTTGCTGGAAGCGATTGCCGAGTTTCAAGCCGCGCTGCGGCTGAAACCGGATTACGCGGACGCGCGCGAGAACCTGGCTAACGCCCTAGTGAAAACTCCTGGCCGGCTGGCAGAGGCGATTGCCGATTACCAGGAGACGCTACGTATCAAGCCGGACGACGCGCAGGCCCACAATGGTCTGGGGGTGGCGCTGGCGCAGACGCCCGGGCGGATGGCGCAGGCCATCGCGCAGTTCCAGGAAGCGCTGCGGTTGCAGCCGGATTATACGGAGGCGCGCAGCAATCTGGCGCGCGCGTGCCCGCGATGCGCCGCCGCATCGCGCTAAGACGGCCTGGGGCCCACGAATTGACACGGCGGGTCTGGAGGAGACCTGCTGCAGGCGTGGACGCCTGCCCCACAAGCACACTAGAATCGTACTAATGGATCGCCGCGCCGACCCCACCTTCGCCGAAACCGTGGCCGCACCCTCCAGTTCATCCGTCTCGCATATCTCTTCCTCCTCCGATGTCGACGAAGGGCGCTTCGTCCCCGGCACCCTGCTGGGCGGACGCTACCGCATCATCGGGCTGCTGGGCCGCGGCGGCATGGGCGAAGTCTACCGCGCCACCGATCTCGCGCTGGGTCAATCCGTCGCGCTGAAGTTCCTGCCCGAAGAAGCCGCGCGCGACCAGCGCCTGCTGGAGCGCTTTCACGGCGAAGTCCGCATCGCCCGCCAGGTCTCGCATCCCAATGTGTGCCGCGTGTACGATATCGGACAGGCCGAAGGCATGCCGTTTATCTCCATGGAGTACGTGGATGGTGAAGACCTGGCGTCTTTGCTGCTGCGCATCGGGCGGCTGCCCGCGGATAAGGCCCTCGAAGCGGCCCGCAAAATCTGCGCCGGAATCGCCGCCGCGCACGGGCGCGGCATCGTTCATCGCGACCTGAAGCCCCAAAACATCATGATGAACAAGCGCGGCGATGTGGTGATCATGGACTTCGGCCTGGCCGCCATCGCGGATCGGCTTTCGGGCGCGGAGGTCCGCAACGGCACGCCCGCCTACATGGCGCCCGAGCAGCTCCGCGGCGCGGAAGTCACCGCCGCGAGCGACATCTTCGCACTCGGTCTGGTGCTCTACGAAATCTTCACCGGCAAACGGCCTTTCGACGCCAACAATCTGCAGGCCATGCTGCGCCAGCAGGAGTCGGCGCAAATGACCAGCATGGCGTCCATCGCCCCCGATATCGACGCGGGCGTGGAGAGAGCCGTCCGCCGCTGCCTGGATCCCGATCCGGCCCGGCGTCCCGCAAATGCTCTGTCCGTCGCGGCCGCGCTGCCTGGCGGCGATCCGTTGGCCGCCGCCTTGGCCGCCGGGGAACTGCCTTCGCCGGAGCTGGTGGCGTCCGCGGGCAAAGTGGAAGGGCTGGCCCCCAGGTACTCGATTCCCTGCCTGGTCGCGATCGTGATCTGCCTGTGCGCCGCAGGGGCATTGCGCGCCCGATATTGCGCCGTGATGCATACGCCGCTCGAAAGTTCGCCCGAAGTACTGGCGCACCAGGCGCGCGAGATGGCGTCGTCGTTTGGCTACACCCGTAAGCCCGCGGATTCCGTGTTTTCGCTCGAAAACCGAGCTGGCTTGCTCGACCACCTGAAGCAACTCCCGCAGCCCCGCCGATGGGACGAATGGCTGGCGGCCGAGGCGCCCATCCTGGCCAACTATCGCGAGAGCCTCTCTCCGCTGATCGCCGATCCGTACGGCGAAGTGACGCCCACGAACCCATCGCCGACCGAGCCGGGAATGGCCCGCGTCGCCGTGGATGGAGGCGGCCGGCTGCGCGAGTTTCAGGCCAACCCGTATAAGGATGCGCAAGCCTTGTCGCCGCCCGTCGCGCCCGCAGCCGTCTTCCGGGCCGCGGGCCTCGACATCGCCGCGTTCACCGAAGTCCCCCCGGCCTTCGTGCCCGCCGGCGCATCCAGCGAAGTGCATTCCTGGAAAGGGCCGCATCCCCGTATCCCCGGCCTGAACCTGACGGTCGATCTGGCCTCCTGGCAGGGGCGCGTCACGCAGGTGGCCATCCACTTCGAGTGGCCAAAGACGGGCGACCCGTCGCCGCCCGCCCGCTCAGCCGGATCCCGCCTGCGCGACGCCGCGATGCTGTTCCTCGCCGCTATCGGTTTGCTGGCCGTGGTGCTGCTGGCGCGACGCAATTGGAAGCTGGGCCACGTCGACCGCCAAGGCGCGCTGCGTCTGGGCGTGGCGCGCTGCCTCTTGGGCCTGATCGCATGGATCGGCGCCATGCACCCCGTGCCCGATGCGGCGATGATTCCTTTCTTCTTCGCGAACTGCGCCACATGGCTCATGTGGGGCGCCGATCTAGCGCTGCTCTACATCGCCCTGGAACCCCTGGTGCGGGCGCGCTGGCCGCACACCATCGTTACCTGGAACCGCTTGCTGGCGGGGCGCTGGCTGGATGCGCAGGTTAGCTCCCACATCCTGATTGGCGCGACGGTCGGCGCCACTGTTTGGGTGGCGGCCGAGTGGGTCGCCGATTGGCAGTCTGACGCGTTGGGCACTTTTGGCGGGGTGGATGCCGCGCTGGGAACCCGCCAATGGATGGCCGCTTTCGCCAACAACATGCAAGGCGTGCTCTTCTTCGGATTGCTGGTCTTCTTCGCCATATGCGGACTGCGCCGGCTGGTTAGAAAAGAAGCGTTCGCCGCCATCCTGGCCGCATTGCTCCTGTTGCTCGGCAACGGCAGTATTTTTGAATCGCCCGATTGGAAAGTATCGGCCGCGATTTACCTGGTCATGTACGCGGTGCTGGTCTTCGTGTTGCTGCGGCTCGGACTGGTGGCCACCATGGCTGCTGCATTTTATATCGACGGCACCAACCTGGTTTCACTCGGCCCCGACTGGAGCACCTGGTATGCCCCGGCGGGCCTCGCCAGTTTCCTGCTCTTGCTGGGCATCGCCGTCTTCGCCTTCTGGCGTTCGCTCGGTTCGCACGAGTTGTTCGCCCCTGGCACCAACCGCTGATGAACGACAACCTGATTCTCGATTCCGGCGACGCGTCGCTCTACGATATGCGATCCACGGCGCCAGGCCCCGCGGGCGCGGTGCCGGTGACGGCAGAAATGCTGCTCACGCGCCCCTCCGGCGACCTGTTCGGATGGAGCCAGAATGCCGGCATGGGTTGGGACCCGCGCGCGCTGGGCGGCAAGGAAATCCTGATCCTCTCGACGCACGGCGGTATGCGCGACGCCGCGGGCGCTCCCATCGCGCTGGGGTTTCACACCGGACATTGGGAGGTCGGCCTGCTGATGGAAGCCGCCGCCCGCGAGCTCAAAGCAATGGGCGCAATCCCCTTTGCGGCTTATTGCACGGACCCCTGCGACGGGCGCACGCAGGGCACCACCGGCATGTTCGACAGCCTGCCGTACCGCAACGATGCAGCCACCGTATTCCGCCGCCTGATCCGCTCGCTGCCCACGCGGCGCGGCGTGATCGGCGTAGCCACCTGTGACAAAGGGCTGCCGGCCATGATGATGGCGCTCGCTTCCATGCGCGATCTGCCCTGCGTCCTGGTGCCCGGCGGCGTGACGCTCGCGGCCGCGGACGGCGAAGATGCCGGGCGCGTGCAAAGCGTCGGCGCGCGTTTCGCGCACGGCCAGATCACCCTGGAGGCGGCCGCCGAAAACCTTTGCCGCGCCTGCGCCGCTCCCGGCGGCGGCTGCCAGTTCCTGGGCACCGCGGCTACTTCCCAAGTAGTCGGCGAAGCTCTGGGGATGTCGCTACCGCACTCCGCGCTGGCGGCCTCCGGACACCCCATCTGGCTGGATATGGCGCGCCGCTCAGCCCGCGCCGTTCTCGCGCTGGAATCCCGCGGCCTGAAGATGCGCGATATCTTGACCGATGCCGCCGTCGCCAACGCCATGGTGGTGCATGCGGCTTTCGGCGGTTCCACCAACCTGATCCTGCACCTGCCTGCCGTGGCGCACGCCGCCGGCCTACGGCGCCCTACCGCGGCCGATTGGACCGCCACCAACCGCCGCGTCTCCCGCCTCGTGGATGCGCTCCCCAACGGCCCGCGCTCGTTTACTACCGTGCAGGTCTTCCAGGCAGGCGGGGTTCCCGAAGTGATGCTGCACTTGCGGCGCGCCGGCCTGCTCGATACCTCCGTTCTCACTGTCAGCGGCCAGACGCTCGGCGCGGCGCTCGACTGGTGGGAAGCATCCGCGCGCCGCGCCGCCTTGCGCCGCGCATTGCAGGAGCGCGACGGCATCGACCCGGACGATGTGATCATGGACCCCTCCAGCGCCGCCCGGGCCGGCCTGACTTCCACGGTTACATTTCCACACGGCAATCTCGCGCCGGAGGGCTCGGTCATCAAGAGCACGGCCATCGACCCCAGCGTGGTCGGCGCAGACGGCGTCTACCGCAAGACCGGTCCCGCCCGCGTGTTCCGCACCGAAGCCGCCGCCATCGCCGCCATCAAGAGCCAGGGGATGGACCGCGTGCAGCCCGGCGATATCATCGTGCTGATCTGCCGCGGGCCCATGGGCTCCGGCATGGAAGAGACTTACCAGATCACTTCGGCGCTGAAATATCTGGATTTCGGCAAGCACGTGGCGGTGCTCACCGACGCGCGTTTCAGCGGGGTTTCCACCGGCGCATGCATCGGGCACATCTCGCCCGAAGCGCTGGCCGGCGGTCCTATCGGCAAGGTGCTGGACGGAGACGTGATCGAGATCGTGGTGGACCGGGTGAACCTGGAAGGGTCCGTCAACCTAGTCGGCCACGGCGCGGATTTGTTCGGCGCGGCGGAGGGCGAGCGCGTGCTGGCGGCGCGGCCCATGCGTGCCGATCTGGCGCCGGATCCCGCGCTGCCTACGGAGACGCGCCTTTGGGCTGCGCTGCA
>Ga0181534_10002713_pt1 | contig 10831 bp, 9 predicted proteins | sample PEATcosm2014_Bin_37_FD_119758 | JGI IMG/M metagenome (GOLD analysis project Ga0181534, IMG submission 119758) | Peatland microbial communities from MTU Mesocosm Facility, Houghton, MI, USA - PEATcosm2014_Bin17_10_metaG | ecosystem: Environmental > Terrestrial > Soil > Wetlands > Peat | place...
CCTCCCGTCACGCTGCGCAGCTCGAGCTCTTCGCGCGGCTCATCGACGTTGGCGTGCAGATCGCCCGTTTCGAGCACCCGTACGTTGGCCTTGGCGCCACAAGCGGCGAGCGCCTGCGGGGTCAGCCGCGGCGCGGCGATCACCTCGGCAAACTGCGTCGCCAGGATGGCCTGCACGGTGGCCGCGTCGAGCTCGCGGTTGAAGGCGATGATGCCGCCGAAGGCCGAGGTAGGGTCGGTGCGGTACGCGCGCCGGTAGGCTTCGAGCAGATCGCCCGCGACGGCGACGCCGCAGGGGTTGGCATGCTTGACGATCACGCAGGCGGGCGCCGCGAAAGTGCGGACACATTCAATGGCCGTGTCCGCATCGGCGATGTTGTTGAACGACAGCTCCTTGCCCTGCAGGACACGAGCGCTGCCGACCGAGCCGCCGTGGGCATCGGGGCGGCGGTAGAAGGCCGCGCGCTGATGTGGATTCTCGCCGTAGCGCAGCGCCTGCGCACGCTCGAAGTAAAGCGCCAGCACGTCCGGAAATGGCTCATCGGCAAAATCCTGCCGCTGCTGCAGGTAGCCGGCGACGACCGTGTCGTAGCGCGCCGTGTGCGCGAATGCCTTGGCCGCGAGCCACGAGCGCGTGTCAATGGAGGTGCCTCCCGTGGCATCGATCTCCGCCAGCACGCCTGCGTAGTCCTCCGGGTCGACCAGCACGGTCACATCGGCGTGATTCTTGGCCGCGGCGCGCAGCATGGCGGGCCCACCGATATCGATATTCTCGATGGCCTCGGCGTAAGTGCAATCGGGTTTTGCAATGGTCTGGGCGAACGGATAGAGGTTCACCACCAGCAGGTCGATGGTATCGATCCCGTGCTGCCGCATGACGCCATCGTCGGTGCCGCGCCTGCCCAGCAATCCGCCATGGACGCGCGGATGCAGCGTCTTGAGGCGTCCATCCATCAGCTCGGGGAATCCGGTGTAGTCGGACACCTCGCGCACCGGCAGACCCTCGTCCGCCAGCAGGCGCGCAGTGCCGCCGGTGGACAACAGCTGGATGCTACGTCGGTGCAGCTGCCTGGCGAAGGAAGCGAGCCCGCTCTTGTCCGAAACCGACAGCAGCGCGCGCCGTATGGGCATGGCCTCGGCTATTCCGACAGGCCGAACTCTCGCAGCTTCTTGCGCAGTGTGCCGCGATTGATGCCGAGGATGACGGCAGCCCGGCTCTGGTTGCCGGCCGCGTAGTCGAGCACGGCGCGGAACAGCGGTTCCTCGACCTCGCGCAGCACCATGTTGTAGAGCCGCGCCGGACGGTGACCGTTCAGGCTGGCGAAGTAATCGTTCAATGCCCGTTCCGTGTGGCTGCGCAGCGGCAGCTCCCTACCATTGGTCTTGGACCCATTGGCTCTGATCATGTCTGCCTGCCTGCTTTCCCCATGTCCGCATCTGGCGCTCGAATCTCATGCAGCTTCGAGCTCCGCCCAGCGCTCGAAGCCGTGCTTGGCTGCCGCATACTGCGAAGCGGAATCTTCCGCGGCCATCAGCGTCGGCCGCAGTGCGATCGCTTCGGAAAGTTGACGGCAGTACCAGCCGAGATGCTTACGCGCCATTCGAACCCCCGTGTACTCGCCGTAAAACTCGTACAAGGATTCGAGGTGCTGAAGAATGATCCCTGTCTTGAACGTGCGCAAGAGCGGCGCGGCGAATTGATCGCTCAGCAGCGCATTGACATCGCGAAAAATCCATGGTGCACCCTGCGCCGCGCGACCGAGCATTACTCCTTCTGCGCCAGTGAAATCAAGTACTGCGCGGGCTTTCTGTGCTGAATCGATATCGCCATTCGCTATGAGCGGGATGTCGAGTGCTGCGCGCGTCTCTCGAATGGTGTCGTATTCCGCATCGCCGCGAAAAAAATCCGCGCGTGTGCGACCGTGAATGCTGAGCGCGGCAATACCGCAATTCTGTGCGATGGCCGCGATGCGCGGCGCGTTGCGGCTGGAATGATTGGTGCCGGTGCGGATCTTGAGCGTCACCGGCACCGCTACCGCGCGCACCACGGCACTCAGAATGCGCTCGACCAGCGCCTCATCGGCCAGCAGCGCCGAGCCTGCCTCGCGCTGGCATACTTTTTTGGCCGGACATCCCATGTTGATGTCGATGATCTGCGCGCCAAGATCGACATTGACCCTGGCAGCGCTGGCAAGCTCGATCGGATCGGAGCCCACCAGTTGCACCACGCGCGGCTCGGGCTCGCCTTCGTGGTCCATGCGTCGCCGCGACTTGTCGCTGTTCCAGAGTCGCTGGTCCGCGCTGAGCATTTCGGCCGGCGCCAGACCTGCTCCGAAGCGGCGACACAGTTGGCGGAAGGGGCGGTCGGTTACGCCCGCCATGGGTGCAAGCAGCGCGCGCGAGGCGAGAGCATAGTGCGCAACGCGCAGGGCCCTGGGTGTGCGCATGGGCTTAAGGATGAGCAGTGCCCGCGAGCGCCGGCTTCGGCGGCAGGTCTGCCGCGCAACGCAGCGAGTCGCCGCGGCCTCGCAGGCAGACATCGAGTTCGAAGCTGGCACTGACGGCGCTGGGGTCGCGTACCGCGATCTCGCTGTCGATGCGCTCGTCGTGACCAAGGTACTCCCGCGGCGGGACGCCGGTCGGCCAGTACTGGGCGGGTGTCAGGTCGCTGGACGCGATGCGTTTGCCAAAGCGATCGAGCAATGTGAGGCGCAGCAATGGCATCGGCTGGGAGCGGTCTGCGTGATTGGCGAGACTCACGCGCACCCGGATCAGCTGATTATCGGCTGGGTCGGCAACCGCACCCTGTTGCCGAACCTCGTAGGCGCCGAGGTCCCAGTGCGGATCGAGCGGCACCCCGATCGCGCCATAGGCGCGACCGATCGCTGCGCTCCACGGCGGCGATGAGGCCAGGGCGTCGCGCCAGTGGTTGATGGCCTGCAACGCCAGCAACAGCAGCAGCGCGATGCTGCCGGAGATCCAGGTCCAGCTCGCGCGCGTCGTTCGGGCACGCCGCCGCGACAGCCCGAATCCCCCGGGGTCCGCATCGCCCGCCAGATCTCTCGAGGCTTCCGCGCCATCGGCCGCTGTCTGCTCCGGCGCCTCATCCCCTGCGTCGCCCGCGTCCTCCGCGGCCAGCTCGTCCATCGACTCGGCCGACGACTCGTCTGCCGGCAGCTCGTGTGAGGACAGGGCGAGGCGATGTGTCAGGGCCGCGATCTCGTGATCGACGGATGATTCGGGGACGTACTCCTCGGTTTGAGTGATGGCCTCGCCTTCGAGCACGATGGTCTCGAAGGTGCCGGTGCCGTCGGCGAAGTTGGACTCATTTTCGATGGCGCCGTCGCTCGACTGCTCGGTGGGCAGGTGAATCGGCGGACCGGATGCGGCTTCCGCGCTGGCAGGTGCCTGGGTCGGGGCCTCGGGCGGCTCTTCCGGCGTCTCCAGCAGCGCCTTGGCGATCTGCGAGGAAGTTGCGCGGTCGGCGGGAGTGGGGTCGTGGGATGTCCCGGCTTCCTGTGCGGGCTCTTCGCTGAGAGCCAGCAGGGCATTGAATACATTGGCGCAGCGACCGCAGCGCACATAGCCCTGGCCCATGCGCAGGTCGTTGGCGGTGACGGCCAGCGTCAGCATGCACTTTGGGCAGACCGTGAACATCAATCAGGCCCCGATCATCGTAGCCAACCTCAATGTCGCCGGCCCTGCAACGCCACCCAGCCATCGCGCTCGGCAAACCGTTCCATATCAAACCACGGCGAGTAGCACGCTGCCACTTCGGGCTCCTGCGGCGCAAGGATACCGGCCAGCAGCACGGAACCGCGGGAGCTGACCCGCGCGGCCAGCGCCGGTGCCAGCGCCACCAGGGTCTCGCTCAATATATTGGCCACGATCACATCGCACTCCTGCGGCAACTGCTGCGCGTCCTCGCAGATCCGCAGCCCCGCGGCGACCTCATTGTCGGCGGCGTTCTCGCGCGTGGCCAGCAGCGCCTGCGGATCGAGGTCGAAGGCGTGAACGCAGCGCGCGCCGAGTTTCAGGGCCGCGATGCCGAGCACGCCCGAACCGCAGCCGTAGTCGATGAGCGTCAGGCCGCGCAGCGGCGTGCCGTCCAGCCAGGTCAGGCACAGCGCCGTGGAGGCGTGGGTGCCGGTGCCGAAGGCAAGTCCGGGGTCGAGACGCACGATGATGCCATCGGCGGCGTCAACGCTCTCGTGCCGCGGCGACACCCACAGCCGCCGTCCGAAACGCATGGCGTGGAAATCCCGCAGCCATTCGCGCTCCCAGGGCCGGTCGGCCAGGCTCTGCGCCTGCAGCCGCTCCAGCGGTAGCCCTAATGCCGCCGCGAGCCTGACGATGAGGCCGGCATCGGCCTTGTCGGCCGCGAACAACGCGGTCAGGCGCGTGTGGGGCCACAGTCGTACCTCGCCCGGCAGCGGCTCGAGCACCGCATCGTCCCGCTCGTCGCTGAAGGTCACGCTCAGTGCGCCGATCTCGAAGCAGGTGGTTTCGGCCTGTTCGGGGTCGATGGAACCGACCTCGAAGCTCAGCGCCAGGTAGCTCACTTGAGCCCGAGGCGTCGCTCTAGGTAGTGAATGTCCAGACCGCCGCCCTGAAAGGCCGCGTGGGCGAGGATTTCCTGGTGCAGGGCCGTGTTGGTCTTGATGCCCTCGACGACCAGCTCGGCCAGTGCATTGCGCATGCGCGCGATGGCCGTGTCGCGCGTGTCGCCGTGTGCGATCAGTTTGCCGATCAGCGAATCATAGTGCGGTGGCACGCTGTAACCCGAATAGACGTGGCTGTCGACCCGGATGCCGGGCCCGCCAGGCGGATGCCAGAGCTTGATCGGGCCGGGGGACGGCATGAAAGTGCGTGCATCCTCGGCGTTGATGCGGCACTCGATGGCATGGCCCCGGATCTGCACGTCGGCCTGGCTGTAGGGTAGTTTCTCGCCCGCCGCGATGGTCAGCTGAGCCTTGACCAGGTCGATGCCGGTGATCAGCTCGGTGACCGGGTGTTCGACCTGGATCCGCGTGTTCATCTCGATGAAATAGAACTCGCCATCCTGGTAGAGAAATTCCATCGTACCGGCGCCGCGATAGCCGACCGCGCGGCAGGCCTCGACGCAACGCTCGCCCATGGTGCGCCGCTGCTTGGCCGTAATGCCGGGTGCGGGCGCCTCTTCGATGACTTTCTGGTGCCGGCGCTGCATCGAGCAGTCGCGCTCGCCGAGGCTGATGACGTTGCCGTAGTGATCGGCGAGGATCTGGAACTCGATATGCCGCGGGCGCTCCAGGAATTTTTCCATGTAGACCGCGTCATTGCTGAACGCGGCCAGGGCTTCGGACCTGGTGACGGCAATCGAACTGAGCAGCGCGCCTTCGGAGTGCACCACGCGCATGCCGCGTCCGCCGCCGCCGCCCGAGGCCTTGATGATCACCGGGTAGCCGATGTCGCGCGCGATGCGCAGGTTGTCCTCCGAGCGGTCGCTCAACGCGCCATCGGAGCCGGGAACGCAGGGCACGTTCTGTCCGCGCATGACGTTGATGGCCGAGACTTTGTCGCCCATGAGGCGGATGGTCTCGGCCTTGGGCCCGATGAAAATGAAGCCGCTCTTTTCGACCCGCTCGGCAAAGTCGGCGTTCTCGGACAGGAAACCGTAGCCCGGGTGGATGGCCACCGAATCGGTGACTTCCGCGGCGCTGATGATGGCCGGCATGTTCAGGTAGCTCTGCGCCGACGGCGGCGGCCCGATGCATACCGACTCGTCGGCCAGCAGTACGTGTTTGAGGCTCGAGTCGGCCGTGGAGTGCACGGCGACGGTCTTGATGCCCAGCTCGCGGCACGCCCGCAGGATGCGCAGCGCGATTTCACCGCGGTTGGCGATGACGATTTTTTCCAGCATCGGCACCGCTATTGGATGATGAACAGTGGCTGGCCGAATTCCACCGGCTCGCCGTTCTTCACCAGGATCGCCTGTACGGTCCCGGCCTTCTCCGCCTCGATCTGGTTCATCATCTTCATGGCCTCGATGATGCACATGACCTGCCCGACTTCCACTTCATCACCGATCTCGACGAAGTTCTTGGCGCCGGGGGACTGGGCCGAGTAATAGGTGCCGACCATCGGTGCCGTGACAATGTGTTCGCCGACGCCTGCGCGCAGCGGACCGGGCGCCGCGGCGGCCGGTGCCGGCACCTGCTGCACGGGGCCCTGTGCCACGGCGACGGTCGGCATCGGCATATGCGCGTACACCGGCATCTGATTGGGCATCGCGCGCGCGATGCGCAAGCTCTCTTCACCTTCCTTGATTTCAATTTCGGCGATGCCCGATTCCTCGAGCAACTCAATCATCTTTTTTATTTTCCGAATATCCATGCAAGATCACTCCGGCGGCGTCAGAACCGTATGCGCGCGCTGCGCGGGTTTTACGATAAGCTTCTAGTTCTGGAGAACGGCCGAGGCAGATCCTCCCCCGTGATCCGGGACGAGAATGTACCCAAATTGCGTCGATTTGCCTAATTTTTGGTCAAAGTGGCGGGATCCTGCGTGGATCGTGCCAAAAGTCGATTTTGCCTAGCCGTGGTTCTGCGCAGCCGTAGCCCGCTCTACCGCCAGCTCCCTGAGGCGGGCTTCGATGGCACTCCGCGCCTCCTCCATCCCCACCTGGCCCCGGTCCAGCGAGCCGATTTCAGAGAGGATGAATTCCGCTTCCTCGCGATGCAGCTGCCCCACCTTGACCGCGACGATGCGGCTGCGGGAGTCGGCAAATACCGAGAAGGGCAGCACGGCCTGGACGCCGAACTGCTGGGTGGCTGTGAAGCCCCCCTGCTCACCGATCAGCACCGGGTAATCGATCGGCGTCTTCCGCAGGTATTGCTGCACTGCAGAAGCAAAGTCCAGGGCGACGCCGACCACTTCCAGGCGCTGCCCGCGGTAGCGCTGCCGCAGATCGCGCAGTAGTGGAATCTCCTCCCTGCAGGGCAGGCACCAGGTGGCCCAGAAATTGATGATCAGCGGTGCCCCGGCAAAGGAGTGCAGTGAAGTGGCGGCGCCCGCCAGGTTGGGGAAGCTGAGATCCGGAACCACACTGGGCACCGGCAAGGGCACGGGCAAGGATGTTGGCGCGGCAGCCTCGGGTTGCCCGAGGCTGTCATCCGGTTGCGGCGTTGGCACGGCCGGCGCGCTCAGCGTCCGGCCGGATTGCAGACGATAAGAGACAAAGCCGGCCGCGAGCCCGACACCGACGACCAGGGCGATGGCCAGCGCGCGTTGCAGACGATTCAAGCGCGCGCTCTGGCTAGCCCGTCGTCAGTGCCTGGTGCAGCAAGGCCGCGAATCGGTCGGCCGGCATGAAGCCGACGACGCGATAGCGCTGCTGCTCGTGACCGCCGGAGTCATAGAAGGCGATGGTCGGGGGGCCGTAGATCTGGAATTCGTGCAGCAGGGCCTGGTCATCGGGGCTGTTGGCGGTGACGTTGGCGCGCAGCAGCCGCACGGGCTGCAACGCGCTTTTCACCGCCGGATCGGTAAAGGTGTAGCGCTGCATTTCCTTGCAGGAGGTGCACCAGTCGGCATCGATGTCGAGCATGACCGCCTGGTGCGCGGCGGCCGCGGCCTGTACCTCGCGGCGCAGATCGGCGAGCGTGCTGATCGAATGAAACGGCAGGGCATCCGCGGCCACGGTCTGCGTCAACGGATGCAGCGGATCCTCGGCACCGCGCGCGGCGCCCAGAAACAGCAGCACGGCGTAGACCGCGGCGAGTCCGGCCGCGCTGCGCGTGAACCATTTGCCGGCGTGAAAATTCCAAAGCACCACGGCGGCGGCAATCACCGGTACTGCCCAGAGCATGAGTGCCACGCGGTCGGGCACGATGCGCGCGAGCATCCAGGCGGCCATCGCCAGCATGAGCGCGCCGAACAGCCGCTTGACGCCATCCATCCAGACCCCGGCCCTCGGCAGCCAGCGCCCGGCGGAGCTGCCGACCGCGAGCAGCGGTGCGCCCATCCCCAGGCTCATCGAAAACAGCGCCGCGCCGCCGCGCACCATGTCGCCGGTCTGGCCGATCACGATCAGCGCGGCCACCAGTACCGGGCCGACACAGGTGGTAACGATCAGCGCCGACAGGGCGCCCATGACGGCGACGCCGCCGAAGTTGCCGGCGCGCTGGCGATTGCTGACGTCCGCGACACGGGTCTGGATGAAAGAGGGCATCTGCAGCGTGAACAGGCCGAACATCGACAGCGCCATCGCCACGAACAGCGCGGCGAACACGGCGATGATCCAGGGTTGCTGAAATACCGCCTGAACCTGCTTGCCCGCCGCGGCGAACGCGACGCCCGTGATGGTGTAGGTCAGCGACATGCCGAGCACGTAGGTCAGCGACAGCAGGAACGCGCGGCTGGTCTTGACCGGCTCACCGTGGCCGACGATGAGCCCCGACAGGATCGGCACCATGGGCAGTACGCAGGGCGTAAAAGCCAGCAGCAGACCGCCGACGAAGAATTCCAGCAGCACGGTGAACAGTGAGCCGGTGCGCAGCAATGCCGCGAGCCGGTCCTGCTCCGATACATAGCCCCGGGCACCGGCAGACGAGGGGGCCCCGCTGGCGGTGTTGCCCCCATCGGCGTTGCCGCCACCGGCCGTGAACGCAATCGTCAGGGCCTGCGTGATGGGCGGATAGCACAGGCCCGCCTCGGCGCAGCCCTGATAGGTCACGTGAAGCGGCAGCGAGCGGGCGCCGGTGGCCGGCCTGAGGAGCGGAACCGCGACCTTGAGTTCCTGGTGATAGACCACCTGTTTGCCGAAGTATTCGTCCTGCTTGGCCTGGCCCTCAGGGAATTGAACTGCTCCGATCTGGCCGCCATCATCGGCGATCTTGATGCGATCTCGATACAAATAGTAGCCAGGGGCAATGACCCAGTCGAGCTGCACGTGGTCGTTGCCGAGCGCCGTTGCCGTCAGGCGGAAGGCCTTCTCCGGCGGCAGGAAATCCTCGTTGTTGGCGTTCTGATGGGACTGATCCAGCACCGCGTCCAGATCGCTGGTGCTGCTGGCCGCGGCCAGCGCCGGCCGGCCCCAGGGAAGACAGGCGAGGGCGATCAGCGCCGTGATCGCCAGCGAACGCAATGTCGTCCAGGTAACAGCAACCATGTGCCTTTGACTGTGCTCGACCACGGGGTTCCCATCCTTTCAGAGTAGTGGCGGTTTTGAGCCGCCGCAGCCCACAGTTCTGGATGCCATCAAACTAGTAACACTTTCAATCACTTACGCACCGCCGCGCGCCCCGGGTGGTCCCGCCGCAAAATCGGAGCCGCGAAGGGCTTGATATTCCAGCTTCAGTCCCTATCATTAGCAGCCAACGAGGGAGAGTGCTAACACCCTCGAGGGCGGACCGGGTAGCTGGACACGCCTTAAGTCAATCAACCCATTGCAAGTATATAAGGAGTGGCATCCATGAAGATTCGTCCTCTTCATGACCGTGTGATCGTCAAGCGCTTGGAAGAAGAGCGCACGTCACCAGGCGGCATCGTGATCCCGGACACCGCGGCTGAAAAGCCCGTCCAGGGCAAGATCGTCGCGGTCGGTAAAGGCAAGATTCTCGAAGATGGGCAGGTCCGTCCGCTCGACGTCAAAGTCGGCGACAAGATCCTGTTCGGTAAATACAGCGGCACGGAAGTGAAAGTCGAAGGCGAAGACCTCGTGGTCATGCGCGAAGAAGACGTCATGGCCGTAATCGAAGGCAAGTAATTCCAGAGGAATACACCATGGCAGCCAAAGAAGTACGTTTTAGTGACGATGCCCGGACACGCATGTTCCGCGGCGTCAACATCCTGGCGAACGCCGTAAAGGCGACGCTGGGCCCCAAAGGCCGCAACGCAGTGCTCGAGAAGAGCTTCGGCGCTCCGACGATCACCAAGGACGGCGTTTCGGTCGCCAAGGAAATCGAGCTCAAAGACAAGTTTGAGAACATGGGCGCGCAGATGGTGAAGGAAGTCGCTTCCAACACCTCCGATGAGGCCGGCGACGGCACCACCACCGCAACCGTGCTCGCGCAGGCGATCATCCGGGAAGGCCTCAAGGCCGTTGCCTCGGGCCGCAACCCGATGGACATCAAGCGCGGCATCGACAAGGCCGTGCTCGCAGCGACCGAAGAGCTCAAGAAGCTCAGCAAGCCTTGCAAGGACAGCAAGGCGATCGCGCAGGTCGGCACCATCTCGGCCAATTCGGACGAGAGCATCGGCAAGACCATCGCCGATGCGATGGAAAAGGTCGGCAAGGAAGGCGTGATCACGGTGGAAGAGGGCTCGGGCCTGGACAATGAACTCGACGTGGTCGAGGGCATGCAGTTCGACCGCGGCTACCTCTCGCCGTATTTCATCAACAATCAGGCCAGTCAAAGCACCGAACTCGAGAAGCCGTACGTATTGCTGGTCGACAAGAAGATCAGCAACATCCGCGAGCTTCTGCCGGTGCTCGAAGGCATTGCCAAGGCGGGTCGTCCGCTGCTGGTGGTGGCCGAGGACGTCGAGGGCGAAGCCCTGGCGACGCTGGTCGTCAACAACATCCGCGGCATTCTCAAGGTCGCGGCGGTGAAGGCACCTGGCTTCGGCGATCGCCGCAAAGCCATGCTGGCCGACATCGCGGTCCTGACCGGTGGCACGGTGATCTCGGATGAGGTCGGCCTGTCGCTCGAGAAAGCGACCCTGAACGATCTGGGCGAGGCCAAGAAGATCCTGGTGGAAAAAGAGAACACCACGATCATCGATGGCCACGGCAAAGCCTCCGACATCAAGGCGCGGGTCGAGTCGATCCGTCAGCAGATCGAGGAAGC
>Ga0181534_10002714_pt1 | contig 10825 bp, 9 predicted proteins | sample PEATcosm2014_Bin_37_FD_119758 | JGI IMG/M metagenome (GOLD analysis project Ga0181534, IMG submission 119758) | Peatland microbial communities from MTU Mesocosm Facility, Houghton, MI, USA - PEATcosm2014_Bin17_10_metaG | ecosystem: Environmental > Terrestrial > Soil > Wetlands > Peat | place...
GGCTCCTGAGCGCGATCCAACCGATTAGCCCTGCGGCCTAGACGGCGGCCTCGTCGGCGCCGGGCTCCGCGCGGCGATTGGCACCCACCCACGCAGCCGGCAAAAGTCACGCCTTTTGCCGGCGGGCGACGGACCCGGGCTCCGCGCGGCCATTGCCGCGCCAATCAAATAATCGTGACCAGCAGGAGGGCGACGATGTTGATGATCTTGATCAACGGGTTGATAGCGGGGCCGGCCGTGTCCTTGTAAGGATCGCCTACCGTATCGCCCGTCACCGCGGCCTTGTGAGCATCCGAGCCCTTGCCGCCGAAGTTGCCTTCCTCGATGTACTTCTTCGCGTTATCCCATGCGCCACCGCCGGTGGTCATCGAGATGGCGACAAACAGTCCCGTGACGATCGTTCCGATGAGCAACCCGCCCAGCGCCCTGACACCGGCGTCCTCGCCCATCAGGAACTTCACTACATACACGACCACAATCGGTACGAGAATTGGCAGCAGCGAAGGGACGATCATCTCGCGGATGGCCGCGCGGGTGAGAAGGTCGACTGCTCGTGAATAGTCGGGTTTGGCAGTGCCTTCCATGATTCCCTTGATCTCACGGAACTGACGCCGGACCTCGTTGACGACGGAGCCGGCTGCACGACCCACGGCCTCCATGGCCATCGCGGCGAACAGGTAGGGAACCAACCCGCCGATGAAGAGGCCGATGACCACCGCAGGGTCAAACAGCGAGAACATCTCGCCCTTGTGTCTGCCAACAGCCTCTAGGTTATGCGTGTAGTCGGCGAACAGGACGAGGGCCGCCAGGCCGGCTGAGCCGATCGCGTACCCCTTGGTGACCGCCTTGGTCGTGTTGCCTACGGCATCGAGAGGGTCGGTGATGTCACGGACTGCTTTCGGCAGACCCGACATCTCCGCGATGCCACCCGCGTTGTCTGTGATCGGACCGTAGGCGTCCAGCGCGACGATCATGCCGGTCATGGACAACATGGCGGTGGCCGCGATGGCGATACCGAAAAGCCCCATACCCGTGTTGAAGGACTCGCCGAGTTGGTATGAGCCGTAGATTGCGAAGCAGACGGCGATGACGGGTAGAGCGGTCGATTTCATCGACACGCCCAGTCCCGCGATGATGTTGGTTGCGTGACCCGTCTGGGACGCCGCGGCTACACGCTGGACCGGTGAGTACTCTGTCGCAGTGTAGTACTCGGTGATGATGATCAGCGCGGCCGTCAGGCCCAGGCCGACGAGTGCACACCCGTACAGCGAGCCGACTTTGCCGGAACCTGCCATCAACTGGTTGGTGATGAAATAGAAGGCTACGGCGGAGACGAGAGCCGACACAATCACACCCTTGTACAGGGCGTTCATGATCTTTCCGCCTTCTTTCGCGGAGACGAAGAAGGTGCCGATGATCGAGGCGACAATCGACGCAGCGCCCAATGCGAGCGGATAGATGATGGAATTGAATTTGTACGGCGACAGCTCGGGCGTGGAGAACAGCAGGCCGGCGAGCAGCATGGTGGCCACGAGTGTTACCGCGTAGGTTTCGAACAAGTCCGCGGCCATGCCCGCGCAGTCGCCGACGTTGTCACCCACGTTGTCGGCGATCACCGCTGGATTGCGAGGATCATCCTCAGGAATGCCGGCTTCAACTTTGCCGACGAGGTCGGCGCCGACGTCGGCGCCCTTGGTGAAGATGCCGCCGCCGAGTCGCGCGAAGATCGAGATGAGCGAGCCGCCGAAGGCCAGACCGACGAGCGCGTGCAGCGCACCTTCGTCGCCGAGCGAACCGCGTAGGACGGCGAAATAACCAGCGACACCGATCAGGCCGAGACCTACGACCAGCATTCCAGTGATCGCGCCGCCGCGAAATGCAACACTCAGCGCCGCATTCAACCCGCGAGTAGCCGCCTCCGCCGTACGGACGTTCGCCCGGACGGAGATGTTCATGCCGATATAACCCGTGAGCCCTGACAAAATGGCGCCAACGGCAAAGCCTCCGGCGGTTGCCCAACCGATTGCTACACCGAGCGCAATGAAGAGAACGATTCCGACAATGAAGATCGTCGTGTATTGACGATTGAGGTAAGCCTTGGCGCCCGCTTGAATCGCTGCAGCGATTTCCTGCATACGGGCATTACCCGCGGGCAGGCGCAAGATGGACATCATCGAGAAGACGCCGTACAGGACGGCTAAAACACCAGCAGCGATTGCAACCCACAGCCAAGAAGCAGCATCAATCACAGGCTTCCTCCCCCCAAAACAACGAGTTGTAGTTCGGTGGCGGGGTCGCGCCTCAGGGCGCGCGACATCGACAATTGACAGTTCTTAAACGACCCGCCAAAAAGTTCGCCCGTGACTCTAGCACAACAACCGGTGAGGCCAGCAGCAGGCTAAGGGCCATACATACAGGCCGCGCCCATTTAGATATCGAATTCTGTTTTGAGCTTGCGCTTTACCGCGACCCCTTTGATCCGGACGTAGTCCGGGAGGCCATCCTTGTACGGGGGATACGCCTCACCACCGATCAGCGGCTCGAGGTAACGCCGGCAGGCTTCAGTGATCCCAAATCCGTCCGGGGTGATGTACTCAGGCGGCAGTTTCTTTTCCTTGTTGGCCACGTCTTCCAGCGGAACGTGACCGATGGTCCACTTGTAGGGCTTCGATGCTTTGCGAACGATCGTAGGCATCACGGCGTTGGTGCCTTTCACTGCAAGCTCAACAGCGGCCTTGCCGACCGCGTAGGCCTGGTCCACGTCTACTTTTGAGGCAATGTGCCTTGCAGCACGCTGTAGATAGTCAGCTACCGCCCAGTGGTACTTGTATCCGTGCGCCTCCCGAACCATGTTTGCAACGAGCGGAGCGGCGCCACCGAGTTGCGTGTGCCCGAATGCGTCTTTCGTACCGGCATCGGCGAGGAACTTGCCGTCAGCGGTCGCGGAACCCTCGGAGACGACGATTACACAGAAGCCGTAATCGGTGACGCATTGCTTCACCTTGTCGAGGAACTTCTCTTTCTCGAAAGGCACTTCGGGGAACAGAATGATGTGCGGCGGCTCGCCGGGCTTGCGGCCGGCAAGTCCGCCCGCGGCGGCGATCCACCCGGCGTGCCGCCCCATCACTTCCAGCACGAACACCTTGGTCGAAGTCCGCGCCATCGAGGCGACATCGAGGCCTGCCTCGCGCGTCGACACGGCGATGTATTTCGCCACCGACCCGAATCCGGGACAGCAATCGGTATGCGGCAGATCGTTGTCGACCGTTTTTGGAACACCCACGCAAGTGATCGGATAGCCCAGCGACGCGCCGATCTGGGAGACCTTGTGGGCGGTGTCCATGGAATCGTTGCCGCCGTTATAGAAGAAATATCCAATGTCATGCGCCTTGAAGACTTCGATCAGACGCTCGTACTCGGCCCGGTTCTGCTCCAGGCCCTTGAGCTTGAAGCGGGCGGACCCGAACGCCCCGGCCGGGGTGTACCGCAGGCCCTTCAGAACCGCGGGACTTTCCTTGTAGACGTCGATCAGATCTTCGGTGAGGGCGCCGATGATGCCGTGCCGGCCGACGTAGAGCTTCCCGATCTGGCGGGGATGCTTTTTGGCAGTGTCGATGACACCCGCCGCCGAGGCATTGATCACGGCGGAGACACCACCTGACTGGGCATAAAACGCGTTTCGGGGACCGGTTTTCTTCTTGGCCATGTTTGACAGTTGCGGGTGATTGCGGGATTAAACCAAGGATAGCGCGTTTGACCTTACCCGGAACGGTCGGTAACGTGGCGGGCCTTTCTGTCGATACGAACCGAATAAATCACATCATGCGCATCGTTCTGTTGGGGGCGCCCGGATCGGGCAAGGGAACGCAATCTCAGCGTCTGGTGAAGGAGCACGGGATTCCGCAGATTTCCACTGGGGATCTGTTACGTGCCGCCGTCGCCAATGGCACACCGTTGGGTGTGCGTGCGAAGGAGGCTATGGATGCCGGTAAGCTGGTCGAAGACGAGATCGTGCTCGGCATGATCCGTGAGCGGTTGGCGGAGCCGGATGTTGCCAACGGGTTCATTCTCGACGGTTTCCCACGCAACCTGTTGCAGGCTGACGCGCTGGACACGCTGCTGACGGAGTTGGGTCAGCCGTTGGATGCTGTTGTTCAGATGGATGTGGAGTATGACGAGCTCATGCGGCGCATCTCGGGGCGTCGCAGCTGCGCCGATTGCGGCGCTGTTTTCAACGTGCTGACGACGCCGGCCGGGCAGATTGAGCAGGACAAGTGTCCGAAGACGGGCGCGCCGCACAAGTTGTTTCAGCGGCCTGATGATACTGAGGAGACCGTTGCCAAGCGGTTGAAGGTGTATGAAGAGAAGACTCGGCCGTTGATTGATTACTACGGCGACAAGGGAATTCTGCAGACCATCGACGCCGAGGGCGATGTCGAGGATGTGACGCAGCGGTTGGAAGAGGCGCTGAAGTTGGCGTCGGAGAAGTCGCAAGCCTCCGCCGAGCTCGAGGCCGCTCCTGCCAAGAAGAAAGCGGCCGCCAAAAAGTCGCCCGCGAAAACGGCTCCCGCCGAGGCTGCCGCGAAGGCGCCCGTTGAGACGACGGCGGCGGGCAAGAAGGGTGGCGCGGCGAAGTCGGCCGCGAAGACAACGCCAACCGAACCCGCTGCTGCGAAAGGTGGTGCTAAGAAAGTGCCGCCCAAAGGCGCTGATGCGAAAGGTGCCGGCAAAGCGGCGCCGGGCAAGAGTGCTGCGGCGAAGTCGGCTGCCAATAAAACGCCGGCCAAGGGCGCTGTTGCGAAAGGTGCCGCGAAGAAGGCTGCCGGCAAAGCCGCGGCGAAAGGTGTACGCCGTCGCACCGCTGTCGCAAAGGCAGGCCGCAAGGCGAAGAAGGCACCGGTGCGCCGCGTGCCAGCAAAGAAGAAGTCAGCCGCTAAAAAGGCGAAGAAGCGCGCTCGCTAAAAAAAGCGTCTGGATCAGGCGTAGACATACGGGCCTGGTCTGCGACAGGAGCAAAAGTCAGCGTTGCCTGCCAATGACGACCGGCGGCAAGTTAGCGTACGAAATGCCGCCGGCGGGTCGGTAACAACCGCGGGCCTAGTCGCCCTGAAGCTCTTTCACGTTGACCTGCGAGTCATACCTCTGCAGGTCAACGGCGTTCGACTGAGCGGTGGAGTGTTGGTCAGCCGAGGGCGCGCGTGGCGCCACTCGCGGCAACACGACAGTGAATGTTGACCCCCGGTTGGATCCCTCGCTGGTCGCGGTCACCGTGCCGCCATGCAACTCAACCAACCGCTTGGCCAACGCCAACCCCAACCCCAGGCCGGAAAAACGCTGTTCGGGCGAGGTGTCCGCTCTCCAGAAGCGGTCGAACACAAACGGCAACATCTCGCTCGCGATCCCCGTGCCGGTGTCGGTAACCGAGATTTCGCAGTCCGAGCCTTCCGAGCGCAACGTGACGAGCGCGAGTCCCCCGCGCGGCGTGAACTTGATGGCGTTGCTCACCAGGTGCCAGATGACCTGTTGCAGCCGATGCGGATCGCCGAACACCAGGCAATCGGGCTTGGAGAATTCCTTGCGCAACTGCACGCCCTTGGCCTTGGCCATGGGCTGCAGGATGTCGAGCGCCGCCTCGACGATCTCGCAGATGTCGGTTTCCTCGGGATCGACGCGGATTTTGCCGCTGGTCACGGCGCTCAGGTCGAGGAGGTCATCCACCAGATGGGCGAGGTGGCGTGCATTGCGGGAAATGGTCTGACCGGCGGATTGCGTCTCGGTGGCATCCAGCCGTCCCAGCTCCATCAGTCGCGACCAGCCCAGGATCGAGTTGAGCGGCGGGCGCAACTCTTGCCCCAGCGCCTCGATGAACTCGTCCTTCAGCCGACCCGCACGCTCCGCCTCGACGCGCGCGGCGCGCTCGAAATCGAGCAAGGCCTGCAGCTCATCGAGGGAGTCTTTCATGTGCGGCACTTTAACATCGATTGGTTTAAAGCGCGGCCAGCATCCGATTGCCGACAACCTCGCGGCGCCAACCCCGCAGCACGCCAACGTCGCGCCGTCCGTCGACCAGGAGCTCGAGATCGCGCCGCGTCGCCAACACTTCCGGGCTCAAACCCAGATCGGCCGCGAGCGTCTGATTGAGCGCGCCCAGCTTTTTCACCAGCGCGGTTTTGGCAGGATCAGGCCGCATGCGCGCGTTGATGGGCGGCGGTGGCTCCGGCACGCCGGCCGCACGAATGCAGTCGAGAATTTCGGCACCGCAATGTTTCAGCACGCCCGCGGGGAATTCCGGAATCGCAGCAATAGCTTCCACGGAGCGAGGTACCTGCATGACGATGTCACGGAGCGCCGCGTCATCGAGAATCCACCCTCTGGGCCGATTACGCTCAATAGCGCGTCGCTCACGCCACGCAGCAAGCAGCTGAGCCAGTCGCTCACGTGCCGGGTCCAACGACCGCAACCCTTTCACACGCAACCAGGCCTCGTCCGGATCGGTCGAGATGTTGCGAGTGTCCGTGAGCGCCAGCAGCTCTTCAGTCAACCATCCGAGGCGTCCGCTACGCTCCAGCTGCTCCTCGAGTTGAGCCTTGAGCGGCAGCAGGTAACGCACGTCATCCAGTGCGTATTCAATCTGCTCTGGCGACATGGGCCGCCGCGACCAATCGGCGCGCGTGTGCGATTTAGGCAGCTCTTTTCCCAGTAATCGGCGCACGAGCTCGCCGTAACCAATCTGGGCAGGCAGCCCTGTTAGGGCCGCCGCAATCTGCGTATCGAACACCGGCCGCACGAGTCCCGCGACGGGAAAGAGGACTTCCACGTCCTGTCGCGACGCATGCATGACTTTCGTGATTCCGGGCGCAGTCAGCATCTCTGCAAGCGGGGAAAGCTCAGGAATTGCGAGCGGATCGACGCACCAGGCGTCGCTGCGCGACGACAGTTGCACCAGGCACAGCTCAGCACGGTAGGTCCGCTCCCGCAAAAACTCGGTATCCAGACCCACGAGATCGCAAGATTGCAGCTGGGCAGCGAGCTCAGCGAGTTCGGGGGATGTAGTGACTATGGTTTGCAACGGTGGAAGGTCACAGGACTCATGGGGGCTGTACAATCCGGCGGTGCACATTATGCGAGTCAGACGCCGGTATACAAATGATTGATCTGCTCCGGCTGTTTACGGACATCGCCCTGTTGCGCAGAGGTCCTCAGGACCTCCCGGCTTCACCCCTGGTGCTCGCGCTGACGATCGTCGGTTTTTTCGGCGTCCAACTGGTTGTCGGTACAGTTCTTCCGCCGATCGCGAATCACTGGCTGGGTAACCTGCTGCTGGAGGTTGCGTTCACCTTCTGCTGGTACGCGGTGCTGCTGTATGCCGTGAAGAAGCCGGAGCGCTTCCTGCAGACCAGCACGGCCGTGTTCGGTTTTCAGATCGTCCTGTCGCCCGTGTTGATTACCGCATTGTGGCTGCAGCGCCGGTTCGAGCAGGATTCGATCGGGGCCTTCGGGGTGACGTTCGTCAGCCTCGCACTCCTCATCTGGCTCATCGCGGCCAACAGCCAGATTGTGAAGGCCGCGCTGGAGTGGACCCTGGCTCCGAGTGTTGCCCTCGTCATTCTGCAAAACCTCGCCGGCGAGCTCCTGGTGCTCTCCCTGTTCCACTCTTAACAGCGTAGCTACTCACGATGCACGTTCACATACTCGGAATCTGCGGCACTTTCATGGGCGGTATTGCCGCGATCGCCCGCGCGGCCGGTCACCGTGTCACCGGCTCTGACAAGAATGTCTACCCGCCTATGAGCACCCAGCTCGAGGCGATGGGTATCAACATCGTGCAGGGCTTCGAGGCCGCGCAACTGGATCCGGCGCCCGACGTCGTCGTCGTCGGTAACGTCATGACCCGCGGCCAGCCGGTCATCGAGGCCTTGCTGGAGTTGGGTATCCCCTACGCCTCCGGTCCCGAGTGGCTGTCCCGCGAAGTTCTGAAGGACCGCTGGGTGCTCGCGGTGGCGGGGACGCACGGCAAGACAACAACTACGTCGTTGCTGACCTGGATTCTGGAGAAGGCGGGACTGGCTCCGGGCTTTCTGATCGGGGGTGTGCCTTCCAACTTCGACACGAGCGCCCGCCTGGGGGATACGCCGTTTTTCGTGATCGAGGCGGATGAGTACGACACGGCCTTCTTCGACAAGCGGGCGAAATTTGTGCATTACCGGCCGCGCACGGCGATTCTCAACAACCTGGAATACGACCACGCGGACATCTACCCGGATGTGCAGTCCATTCAGCGCCAATTCCATCACCTGGTGCGAATCGTTCCCGGCAGTGGCCGGATCGTCTGGAATGCCGCCGATGAACGACTCGAGGAAACACTGAAAATGGGGTGCTGGACGCCCTGCGAGGGGTTTGCCCGGTCGAATGTACCGGATGCCCTTTGGACGGCTCGCCCAACAGGCAACTCGGACGACTACTCGCAGTTTGAGGTGCTGGAGGGTGGGAAGTCGCGCGGCACGGTTCAGTGGGGCATGATCGGCGCCCACAACATGGAGAATGCGCTCGCGGCGATCGCGGCAGCTCGTCATGCCGGTGTCACCGTGGCGCATTCCATTGACGCGTTGGGATCCTTCAAGGGCATCGCCCGGCGCATGCAACTGCGGGGGGAGGTGAATGGGGTCAAGGTGTACGATGATTTCGCCCATCACCCCACCGCGATCACAACGACCGTCGATGGCTTGCGCCGACGCGTTGGAAATGCTCGTATCATTGCGGTACTCGAGCCGCGATCGAATACGATGAAGATGGGTGTACATCAGAAAACCCTGGGTCCGTCACTGCTGGGAGCGGATGAGGTCTGGTTGTTCACGCCGCCCGATCTCGGTTGGGACGCGAGTCCCATCGTGGCTTCGCTGGGCGCGAAAGGGCACGCCAGCCACGATATCGGCGCGCTGGCCGCCTCGCTGGCGCAGTCGGCGCGGCCCGGCGATCACATCCTGATCATGAGCAATGGTGGTTTCGGCGGCCTGCATGGCAAGGTCCTGACGCAGCTGGAGAGTCAAAAGCCCGCGCAATGATTCCCCTGTTCCCCCTCAATACCGTGTTGTTTCCGGAGGGTCCGCTGCCACTGCGGATCTTCGAGACCCGGTATGTGGATATGGTGAAGTTCTGCATGCGCGAGCAGTCGCCCTTCGGGGTGGTGCTGATTCGGGCAGGCGCGGAGGTGGGGACGGGCACCGTGGGTGAGACGAGTGCTGTCGGGACGACGGCACGCATCATAGATTTCAACTCGCTGCCTGACGGACTGCTGGGAATCACCTGCCAGGGAGAACGCAAGTTCACGGTGTCGAAGCACTGGCAGCAGGAAGACGGCTTACACCTGGCCGACATCGAGCTCATCGATCCCGAGGAGGCGGTGGATCTACCCTTCGAGTATGAACACCTCGGCGAGTTGCTCCGTAAGGTGTTGCCGGAGTTGGGAGAGTTGTACGCCCACGTCCCGAAGCATTTTTCGAACGCCTCGTGGGTGGGCTGCCGGCTGGCGGAAATCCTGCCGATTGCGCTGTCGGAGAAGCAATACTGCCTGGAGCTCGATGACCCGATTGCGCGCCTCGAGCGTCTGAGCCCGTTGATTCGCAAGGCGGAAGAATGAGCCCACTCGAGCGCAGAGAGTTTCTGCGGCTGACTGTTGCATCTCTGGCCACATCCGGCGGCCTCGTGGGGCCCGCAGCGGCCCTGGCCGCGGCCTCCAACGCGCCCGCCCATTGGGCTGACCTCATTGTGGTGAATGCTCTGGGTGGCCTCGAGGATCCCAATCCAAAGCCTTCTCAGGAGCGGGTCATACGTGAAGCCCATGCGTCGGGTCTGACTGCCGTCAACGCGACGCTGGGATATGTGTTCGGTGACGGTGACCCATTTGAGGTCACCGTTCGCGACATTGCGAAAACCGACGCGCAGGTGCGTGGTGACCCAGGCAATCTGCTGAAAGTCTGGACTGCCGCAGACATCCTGCGCGCCAAGACCGAAGGCAAGATCGGCCTCATTTACGGCTTTCAGAATGCGGCGATGATGGGCAACGATGCCTCGCGCGTGGAGATCTTCGCGGGATTAGGCGTCCGAGTCATACAGTTGACTTACAACGGGCCGAACGCGCTCGGCGATGGCTCCATGGTCCCGCAGAATCGCGGTCTGACAGCCTTCGGTCACGAAGTCGTCGACAAGTTGAATGCCAGCCGCATCATGGTTGATTTGTCCCACAGCGGCAGACAGATCTGCCTGGACGCGGCGAATGCGTCCAAGCAGCCGATTTCCATCAACCACACCGGCTGTCGTGCCCTGGTCGATGTTCCTCGAAACAAGACGGATGATGAGTTGCGCCTCGTCGCCTCGAAGGGCGGATTCGTCGGGATCTATTTCATGCCGTTTCTCAACAGGACCAGCCATGCAACCGCGGACGATGTGGTCGCACACATCGACCATGCAGTGAATGTCTGCGGCGAGGATGCCGTCGGGATTGGCACGGACGGCACCGTGACCGCCATTGATGATCTGAAGGGATACATGGTGGCACTCGCCAAAGAGCACGACGAACGCGTCAAGGCGGGCATCAGTGCACCCGGGGAAGGACCGGACACGGTGCCTTTCGTCGTCAACCTGCGGGGCGTCAACCAGTTCTATGAGTTGGCCGATCGCCTGCAGAAAAAGGGCTACTCCACCGCTCGCGTGGAGAAGATTCTCGGCCGCAATTTCGTGCGCTACGCCCGGGATATCTGGGGCGGATAGAGCCGGACGAGAAAGATTCCCATCAGCACCGTCCAGCCAAACACCAACCAGCCGATGA